>ERZ777003.2874-NODE-2874-length-18327-cov-5.158384_pt1 | contig 18327 bp, 15 predicted proteins | sample MGYA00374956_ERZ777003 | MGnify/ENA primary metagenome ERZ777003 (study PRJEB29302, sample SAMN06268252) | bioreactor metagenome | isolation source: Joint BioEnergy Institute, California, USA | place: USA:Joint BioEnergy Institute, California, USA | collected... | reverse complement strand
GGCTGGGGTCCGGGGGCGAGGGCAGCGCGCGCGGGTACCGCAGGGCGACGATCGACACCGCGCGCCTGCGCCGCAGCGCGGAGATCGGCACCGGGTACACCCGGTTCGTCCAGGGCATGCGGCTGATCCTGCCCACCATCGCGGTGGCGCTGGTGCTCGCGGTGGCGCTGTGGCCGGAATTCAGCAAGATCGAGGACGCCGTCACCAGCACCGACATCGCGATCGACCTGCGCGATGCGGAACGGCTGACGATGACCAGCCCCCGCTACCGCAGCCGCGACGCGAACGGCGCCTCCTACACCGTCACCGCCGACGAGGCGGAACAGCTCCAGGGCACGACCGGCATGATCGAGCTGCGCAACCCCGCGGCCGACATGACGATGGAGGACGGGAGCTGGGTGATGCTGCAGGCGCTGTCCGGCGAGTACTGGGACAAGGAGGAGCGGCTGGAGCTGACGGGCGATGTCTCGCTGTTCCACGACGCCGGGTACGAGTTCCACACCCAGCAGGCGACCATCGACTTCGCCGCCGGGCGGGCGGAGGGCCATGCGCCGGTGACCGGCTTCGGCGCGTTCGGCGACATCCAGTCGGAAGGCTTCGCGATCGAGGACCGGGGCGCGGTGATCATCTTCACCGGCCGCGCCCACATGGTGCTGCGGGTGGACGAGGAGCCGCCCTCCCGATGAGCATGGAGAAGGTGTTCGCCGCCGGCCTTGGGCTGGCGCTGCTGCTCGTTGCCGGGCCGGCCGCGGCCCAGGGCCTCGACTTCGCCAGCGGCGACGAGCCGGTCACGATCGACGCCGACGACGGCATCGAATGGCAGCGCGACCGCTATGCCTATGTCGCCCGCGGCAACGCGACCGCGACCCGCGGCGAAACTTCGGTGCGGGCCGACCAGCTGATCGCCTACTACACGCCGGAATCCGACGGGTCGGACATCTTCCGCATCGATGCGATCGGCGGCGTCGTGATCCTGGGGCCGGAGCAGCGGGTGGACGGCGACCGCGCGATCTACGACGTGGCGCGCGGCATCGTCGTCGTCACCGGCGACAATCTCAGGCTCGCCACGCCGACCGAGCTCCTCACCGCCCGAGACAGCCTGGAGTACTGGTCCAACGACCGAATGGCGGTCGCCCGCGGCAACGCGGTGGTGTGCACCGGCACCGAACGGCTGGCGGCGGACGTGCTGACGGCGTATTTCCGCGAAGACGACGCGGCGGCGGGAACGCCGCAACCGGCGTCGGGAGACCGGGCGGACGACGTCCAGCAGCAGAGCCAGAGCCTGGACCGGGTGGAGGCTTTCGGCGGCGTGGAGATCCTGACCTCGACCGACCGGGCCCAGGCGGACCAGGGCGTCTACTACGCCCGCGACGAGATCGCCTATCTCACCGACAACGTCCGGATATCGCAGGGAGAGAACCAGCTGATCGGAACTGCGGCCGAATATGATCTGGTGACGCGCGTCTTCAAGGTGGAGAATGCGCGGATGTACTTCGTGCAACAGGGAGAGGGCCGACAGCCCCAGGGACAGCCGCCGTGTCAGGTGCCGCCATTCGAGATGCCGGAGCGGCCGTGACCGCCGCGCCCAGGGCCGAGGGACCGCGCCTCGTTGCGGAGAACGAGGGGCTGACGGCGCGCAACGTCGGCAAGCGCTACAAGAAGCGCCCGGTGCTGCGCGACGTGAGCCTGCGGGTGCAGCGCGGGGAATCGGTCGGCCTGCTCGGGCCGAACGGCGCCGGCAAGACGACCTTCTTCTACATCATCACCGGCCTGATCAGCGCCGACTACGGCACGATCTCGCTGGACGGGCGCGACATCACCGACCTGCCGATGTACCGCCGGGCGCGGCTCGGCATCGGCTACCTGCCGCAGGAGCCCTCGATCTTCCGCGGCCTCAGCGTCGAGAAGAACATCCGCGCCGTCCTCGAGGCGGTGGACCCCGACCGCGACCGGCGGGAGGCGGTGCTCGACGACCTGCTGGCCGAGTTCTCCATCACCCACCTGCGCCGCACCCCGGCAATCGCGCTTTCCGGCGGCGAGCGGCGGCGGGTGGAAATCGCCCGCGCGCTTGCGTCGCAGCCGGCGTTCATGCTGTTCGACGAGCCGCTGGCCGGTATCGATCCCATCGCGGTCAACGACATCCGCGATCTCATCCTGCATTTGAAGACCCGCGGAATCGGCGTCCTCATCACCGATCATAACGTTCGGGAAACCTTGGGTACGGTAGACCGGGCCTACATCTTGCATGACGGTACCGTGTTGATGGAAGGTAAGCCGACAGAGATCGTGGCCCACGAGGATGTCCGCCGGGTCTACCTCGGCGAGCGATTCAGCCTTTGACGGCTGGGTCCCCGTGGGTGCCATGCCGGAAATCGACGCATAACGCGCCATGGGACTAGGCCAGCGCCTCGACCTGCGTCAGACCCAGTCGCTGGTGATGACGCCGCAGCTGCAGCAGGCCATCAAGCTGCTGCAGCTCTCCAACCTCGAACTCGGTGCCTTCGTCGAAGGCGAGCTTGAGCGCAACCCGCTGCTGGAGCGCGAGGAGGAGGCGGCGGGGCGAGAGCCGGCAGCCCGGGACGAGGGGCCGGGGGCCCTCGACCTGGCGGCGCCGGACGCCATCGTCGGCCGCGACGAGGCGCCGCTCGACACCGACTTCTCCGCCGTCTGGGGCGACGACAGCGGCCCGGACGCCGCCGGCATCGACGGCGAGGGCGGGCTCTATGCCAACTGGGGCCTCGGCGCCGGCCGCGGCGGCTCCTTCGAGGACGACGACGGGCTGTCGCTGGAGCAGACGCTGAGCAGCGGGCCTTCGCTGCGCGACCATCTGCTGGAGCAGCTCTACGTCGATGTTCCGGACCCGCGTCAGCGGGTGATCGGCGTCCACCTCATCGACAGCCTCGACGACACCGGCTGGCTGACCACGCCGCTGGCGACGATCGCCGCCCGGCTGGGCTGCAGCGAGCAGGAGGTGGAGACCGTGCTGGCGGCGGTGCAGCGGTTCGACCCGCCCGGCATCGGCGCGCGGTCGCTGAAGGAATGCCTCGCGCTGCAGCTCCGCGAGCAGAACCGGCTCGACCCGGCGATGGCGGCACTGCTCGACAACCTCGAGCTTCTCGCCAGCCGCAACATCAAGGCGCTGGTCAAGATCTGCGGGGTCGATGCCGAGGACATCGCCGACATGGCGGCGGAGATCCGCCGGCTGAACCCCAAGCCGGCGCTCGCCTTCGGTGACGCGGCGATCCAGCCGGTGATCCCGGACGTGGTGATGCGCCAGGCGCCCGACGGCGGCTGGCACATCGAGCTCAACGCCGAGACCCTGCCGCGGGTGCTGGTGAACACCACCTACTATGCCCGCGTCCGGCAGGGTGTGCGCAGCGCGAGCGAGCGCGAGTTCCTGACCGACCAGTTCAATTCCGCCAACTGGCTGGTCAAGGCGCTGCACCAGCGCGCCACCACCATCCTCAAGGTGGCGAGCGAGATCGTCGCCCAGCAGGACGGCTTCTTCCGCCACGGCATCTCGCACCTGAAGCCGCTGATCCTGCGCGACATAGCCGATGCGATCGGCATGCACGAGAGCACGGTCAGCCGGGTCACGACCAACAAGTTCATCGCGACCCCGCGCGGGTTGTTCGAGCTGAAGTACTTCTTCACCGCCGCCATCCAGGCCAGCGACGGCGACAGCGTGTCGGCAGAGGCGGTGCGTCACCGCATCCGCGGCCTGGTCGAGGCGGAGACGGCAAACACGGTGCTGTCTGACGACCAGATCGTCGAGCTGCTGCGTAATGACGGCGTCATGATTGCCAGACGCACCGTGGCCAAATATCGTGATGCCATGCGGATCCCGTCCTCGGTGCAGCGGCGGCGGATGAAGCTCGCCGGTTTGTGACGAACGTTTGACACCGGCGGACCCTCTCCCTATGGTCCGCGCCTCGTTCGCCGGGGATCGTCTCGCGATCGGCAGGAGCGTGCTGGAATCACCCGCCCTGTGACAGCGGTCGCCGGCTGGCGTCGGCCTCTCGCAGGCGAACGGAGAACCAAAGCCGAATGAGAATCGACATTTCCGGCCACAACCTCGACGTGGGTGAAGCGCTGTCCGCGCATATCCGCGGGCGCATCGAGACCGAGGTCGCCAAGTACTTCGATCGCGCCATCGAGGCGAACGTCGTCGTCTCGCGCCATGCGCACGCCTTCCAGGTCGATGCCTCCGTGCACGCGGGCGCCGGGATCGTCATGCGGGCGAGCGGACTTGCGGACGAGGCCTATGCGGCTGCGGACCAGGCGATCGACCGCATCGCCAAGCGCCTGCGCCGGTACAAGCGGCGGCTGAAGGACCATCACAAGCAGAACGACGGCGGCCCGGAGACGGTGGCGCAGAGCTATGTGGTGGCGGCCGGCGGCGACGGGGAGGAAGGCGACGAGCACGACGAGCCGGCGGGCATCCACCCGCTGATCATCGCGGAGGAGCCGACGCGGATCCTGACCATGACGCCGAGTGCGGCCGTGATGGCGCTCGACCTGTCGGACCAGCCGGCGCTGGTGTTCATCAACGCGGCGCACGGCGGCCTGAACGTGGTCTACCGTCGCAGCGACGGCAATGTGGGCTGGATCGACCCGCAGGTCCCGCTCACCAGGTCGGGATCTACCCCGCGCCAGTGAGGGCAGGAGCGATCATGGAGTCCCAGGAACTGCTGGATGCCACCGGGGTGATGCTGGACCTGCACGCGTCCAGCAAGAAACACCTGTTCGAGCAGCTGGCGGAGCGTGCGGCCACGCTCACCGGGGTGCATCAGCGGGTGCTGTTCGACATGCTGCTCGAGCGCGAGCGGCTGGGCTCGACGGGTGTTGGCGACGGCGTTGCGATCCCGCACGCGCGGCCGAATGGCATCGGCCGCATCCACGGCCTGTTCGCGCGGCTGGCGAAACCGATTCCCTTCGACGCGCCGGACGACGAACCGGTGGACCTCGTGTTCCTGCTGCTGGCCCCGCCCAGCGAGGGCGGCGACCATCTCAAGGCGCTTGCGCGGGTGGCGCGGACCCTGCGCGACAGGACGGTGCGGGCCCAGCTCCGGGCTGCGCGCGACCCTCAGACGGTGGCCGACCTGTTCGGGAGCGTCGGCCACCGGGCTGCCGCCGAATAGGCGCGGCGCCCGCGGCGGCAGCCGGGTGCGGCGCCGGCTGCACGCATCGGCTCAGTGCGCCGCGAGCGGCTCCAGGTTGTTCTGCTTGATGGTCGCCTCGGCGAGGGCATAGCTCGCCGCGATGGCGAGAGCCGAGCCGTCCGCGGCGTGGATCGCATAGGCGCGACCGCCATCACGGGTTTCGACGGGCTTGATGTAGGCCACGTCGTCTGCGCCCAGCCGCAGAAAATCCGCCTGGCTCATCAGGCGCAGGGGCTGATCTACGTGCATCCGGTTCCTCCTTGAACCTGGTGTTCGGGCAGCGCAGCATGCAATTGCGGCATGATTGCGCCGGAAATGTGCGCTGACGCGGCGCTGTCTGCCTTGGGTGCGGTGTGGCAGCGCTCAGTCATTGCGCGACGGTGACGGGCGTTCCAGATCCCGGATCGGGACCGAACGGACCGACTCGGTGGCCGTCGGCTCCCTGAGATCGATGTGCAGCAGCCCGTGCTGCATCGTTGCGTCGGTGACCTCGACGCCGTCCGCGAGCAGGAAGCTCCGCTTGAACTGGCGCGAGGCGATCCCGCGATGAAGAAACTGCCGCTCGGAGTTGTCTTCGCTTTGGGCACCGGTGACGACCAGGCTGTTGCCCTCGATCCGCACCGACAGGTCTCCGGCCGTGAAACCGGCGACCGCCAGCGTGATCCGCAGCCGGTCACTGGCAATGCGCTCGATGTTGTACGGCGGATAGCCGTCCGAGGCCGACTTGGAGATGCGGTCGAGCGACCTCTCGATCTGCTCGAAGCCCAGCAGCAACGGGCTGTTGAACAAGGAAACGCGCGACACCGGCACCTCCCACCATGAAGCGTAACCGATTGTGGACCCGCCCGTGGCGGCATCCGGTCCGACCGGAACACCAGCGCGTCGGCTGCTCCGGTCGTCATCACAGATGGGGGCAGCCGGCTCATGAATCAAGCCGTCCGGGGGGCCGTCCTGCGGCGGGCGCGGGCGACGGCGACCCGGCCGTCCGCCGCCCGTTTGGCGCGGTACATGGCCCGGTCTGCCCGTTCGATGAGGTCCTCGGCCGATTCGGCCTGCGCCGGGTCGAAGACGGCAAGGCCGATCGACGCTCCCAGCGGCGTGCCCTGCGGCGCGTGGCAGGCCGACCAGCGGGCGATGGCGTCGGCGATGCGGCGCGCGCTGCGGCCCGCGTCGCGCCCGCTGATGTCCTCCAGCCACAGCGCGAACTCGTCGCCGCCCAGGCGGGCGGCGAGGTCGTAGGGCCGGATCGCGGAGCTCAGGATGCCCGCGATGCCCTTCAGCGCCTCGTTCCCCGTCTCGTGGCCGTGGAGGTCGTTGAGCTGCTTGAAGTTGTTGAGGTCGAGGTAGATCAGGGCGCCGGTCGCGCGCGTGCGGCAGGAGCGCGCGAGCGCCGCCGTGAGCTCGGTCAGGAAGGCGCGCCGGTTGAGCAGCCCGGTCAGGCTGTCAGAGCGCGACAGGCGGATCAGCCGCCGGATCTCCAGCGCCTGCCGCACGGCGACGCCGCACGGCCCGTCCAGCTTCACCAACTGGTCGACCTCGGCCTGGGTCCACGGGGTCGCTCCGGGCAGCCGCCAGACCACGATAGCGCCCACCGGCCGGTTCTGGCAGTGAACCGCGATCCCGAGGAGCTGGCCTTCGGCATCCGCGAACCGGAACAGCCCGTTGCCGTCGCGCAGCCCGTCCAGACAGCCCTGCAGTGACCGCTCGGGCGGCAACTCGCCGGCCTCGGCCAGCTTCAGGCGGCCGTCGCCCTCGCCGTAGATGACGCAGCCGGAGGCGGCCAGCCCGCGCCACACGCCGGCGGCACAGCTGTGCAGCGCGTCCGCCGGCCGCCATTCCATCTGCATCGCGTGGATGACGGCGGCCATCGCATCCGCGCGGGAGGCGGCGGTCCCGGACGGCGGCGCATCCTTCAGCACGCGCGCGACGCCGCGCACGCCGCGGCGGCCGTGGCGCTGGTCGAGGGTGGGGCCGGCGTCGAGCGACAGCCGCACCGGTCGTCCGTCGGCAGCAAGCACGGAGACGACCAGCCCGCGCACCGGCGCGATCACCCGGCTGGGCCAGCCGATGCCGTCCTCCGACGGGACGACGAACCGTGCCGGCTGCCGGCCGATCAGGCGGTCCGGGGGAAAGCCGAATGCCCCGGGCTCGGAGACGAAGGAGAAGGCGCCGGTCTCGTCGCACTCCCAGATGAAGTCGGCGCCGATCTCGACCAGCTGCTTGTAGCGCTGGCGCGACTCCAGCAGCACCTCGCGGACCGAGGTCTCGGCAGAAACGTCACGGCAGATGACGGCGGCGTGCCCGCCGGCGGGCCGTGCCGACACCTCGAACAGGACCACGGCGCCGTCCATCTGCAGGGCCACCGTCACCGGCCCTGCGGCCATGCCCTTCAGCGCAAGCTCGGCGGTGGCAACGATCTGCCTGCGGACGGCGGACTGCCGGTCCGCCAGCGCGGCGAGGACGGCTTCTCCGGGAGGATTGAGCGCAACGAGCTTCCCGCCGCGGCCCGCGAGCAGGACCGGGTCCGGCAGCGCCGCCAGAACTGCCCGCGCAACGTCGGTGTGCGCGCCGGGCGCGGCCAGTGCGAGCTCGTGCTTGGAAATGAGAGCCCCCCGTCTCTGCTCCGAATGCTGGCTCGGATGTTACTATACCGTAATGGTCCGACCACTAACCTCAAATTAACGCCAAATGCGTGCCATCTCGCCGCCCTTCCCCCCGAAAGGCGCGGCCGTCCGGCCCTAGCCGTCGATGAAGCCCGACCCGTACCAGATGAGGGCGATCACGGCGACCGCGACCAGCACCGCAAGGCCGATCTTCACCCAGCTCCACGGGCGCTCGCCCTGCACCTCGCCCGTGCGGCCGTTGATGACGAAGCGGTAGACCCTGTCGCCGTCGCGATAGGCATTGAGCCAGATCGGCAGCAGCACGTGCTTGAAGGTCACCTTGTTGTGCTGGGTCGACATCGAGATGATGCGCTGTGCATCGCCGCCAATGTCGCGGCGGATGTCGCCGCGGATCACCTCCGCCATCTTTTCCTTCGCCCGTTCGAAGCCGGCGGCCAGGTCCACCTGGTAGCTCTCGGCGCGGAAGCCGGCGAGGTAGGCGTCGTCATAGGGCACCAGCTTGTCGAGATCCCACGGCTCCAGCCGCTCGGTCTGCTTGTGCGGCAGCGACGACGAGGCCAGCACCAGCACGTCGTCAAAGTCGCGCCACACCGTGCCGGAGACGTTGCGCCAGCGGATGCGCGTCTCCGTCCGCCGGTTCTTGCCGATGCCGACGGTCACCGTGTAGCGGGTGCCGCGCTGGCCGCGATAGAAGGTCGTGGTGGCGGAATCGTAGGTCCAGTAGGGCACGTACATGCCGGTGAAGCCGCCTTCCAGCCGGGCGAACTGCTTCACCCGGCCGGGTGCGAACCACAGCCCCTTCAGCCACTGCTGGAACAGCTCGCGCGCCTTCTTTGCGTCGATGGCGAACGGCAGCAGCGCCTTCGGCTTCAGATGCCGGCTGCTGCCGCCGTCCACCACCTGCGGCGAGCCGCAGAAGGGGCAGCTCTCGGCCTCCACATTGGCGCCGAGGGTGTATTCGGCAGCACAGCTCTGGCACTTGGCGACCCGGGTGGTCTCGTAGTCCTCGTCCCGGACCATCGAGGCCACGGTCGAGCGGAAGTCGATCTCGTGGATCTCGGCTTCCGACTGCGGAATCGGGTTGACGTGGCCGCAGTACTGGCAGGTGAGGGAGGACGTGCCCGGCTGGAATACGAGCTTCGCGCCGCACTGGGCGCAGGGGAAGCTGCGTTCGCGCCGTGCGTTCGCTTCCGCCTCGGCGTCGAGCGCCGGGTCGAACGCGTCCTCGGGCTCGGGGGTGTCGAGCGGCGGCAGCGGGGGCGGCCCCGAATCCAGGGCGTCGGATCTCATCGCGGCTGGTCCCGGCAGCGGGTCAGCCGACGGGCGGCAGCGGCGGGGGCACGGCGGCGAACAGGCTCGCGAGCTCCGCAACCTCGCCGGCCTTCGTCCAGTTCGCCATGCCGGCGGTCCACACCAGCGTGTCGCGGGTGACCTCGCCCGCCTGCACCTTGGCCGCCAGTGTCGCCTGGTCGAACGGGCCCGCCTGCTGGCCGTTCAGCGCCACATGATAGGTCTTGCCCTGCGTCGGCAGCGGCGGCGGCGTGGCGGGCGCGGACTGACCTGCCTGGTTAGCCATGGCCGCGCCCATCTGGTTCGCCATGGCGAAGCCGATGCCCATGCCGACGCCCGCGCCGGCGGTCCCGCCGGGCGCTTCCGCCGCCTTCGTCACCGCATCCGCGGTCTGGAAGGCCATGTACTTGCTGAGGTCGCCGACGACGCCCATGCTCGTGCGGCGGTCCAGCGCCTCCTCCACCTGCGGCGGCAGCGAGATGTTCTCGACCAGAACCTTGGTCAGCTCGAGGCCGTATTCGGCGAACTCCGGCGCGATCCGGTCGGTCAGGAACACCCCGAGCTGGTCATAGTTGCCGGCAAGGTCGAGCGCCGGAATGTTGGCGGCGCCGATGATGCTGGCGAAGCGGGACACGATCAGGTTGCGGAGCTGGTCGGTGATCTCGCCGGTGGTGAAGTGCCCGTCGGTGCCGACGATCTCGCGCAGGAAGATGTCGGGCTCCTTCACCCGGATCGAATAGGTGCCGAACGCCCGCAGCCGGATCGGGCCGAACTCCGGGTCGCGCAGCATGATCGGATTCTTCGTCCCCCACTTCAGGTCGGTGAAGCGGCGGGTGCTGACGAAGTAGACCTCGGCCTTGAACGGGCTGGAGAAGCCGTGGCGCCAGCTCTGCAGCGTCGAGAGCAGCGGCAGGTTCTTCGTCTCGAGGGTGTACATGCCCGGGCCGAACATGTCGGCGAGCTGGCCCTCGTTGACGAACACCGCCACCTGCGCCTGGCGCACGGTGAGCTGGGCGCCGAACTTGATCTCGTTGCCATAGCGCTCGAAGCGGTAGACCATGGTGTCGTTGCTGTCGTCCGTCCATTCGATGACGTCGACGAACTCGCCCCTGATCTTGTCCCAGAGTCCCATGGTCCCGTCTCCACCCGCCGGCGACGGACGCCCCACCCGCCACGGGCGAGGGCGGCCGTGCCGCGCACAGCCAGTTGGCGCAGCATAGTGATCCGCACCCCGGGTGCATAGCCCCGCGGCACGGCTCCGGTCGTCCCGGAGCACCCCTATGTGTGCGCGCCGGCGCGTCCGCGCAACGGGCCATCGGCACGATGGGTGCGACGGCCGTCACGCCCCCCGGCGGCGGTGCGCCGCGAGGCTACGCCGGTTTCGGCGGGGTCTGGGATGCGGTCATTTCCCCGGTCAGCGGGTCAATGCCCGCCGGCTGCGGCGGCTGGGTCGGGTCGCCGGGCTGCGGCTGAACCACCTGCATCACCTTCTGCGATTCCGGCACGGCGATGCCGTGCTCCTCGAACTTGCGCCTGAGATGCCGGTGATAGGTGCGCATCACGTCCCACTGCCGCGCCGGGCGGGTCTTGACCCGCGCCCGGATCACGCTGCCGCTGTCGCCGGCCTTGTCCAGCCCGACGACCTCGATCGGCTCCAGCACGTTCGACGACAGCCGGCGGTCGGCGCGGAGCTCCTGATCGACCTCGCGCATCGCATCGACCACTGCGTCGATGCTGGTGCCCTGCGCGACGTTCACCTCGAACACGGCGTAGGAGAAATCGCGGGTCATGTTGGTGGCGGCGGTGACGGTGCCGAAGGGAATCACATGCAGCGCGCCGGAGAAGTCGCGCAGCTTGATCGAGCGGATCGACATCTCCTCGACCACGCCGGAATAGCCGGCGAGCGTCACCGTGTCGCCGACGCCGAACGCATCCTCGACCAGGAAGAACAGCCCGGTGATCACGTCCTTCACCAGGCTCTGCGCGCCGAAGCCGATGGCGATGCCGACCACGCCGGCGGAGGCGAGCAGCGGTGCGATGTCGAGCCCGATCTCGGACAGCACGATCAGCAGCGAGATGGCGATGATGATGACGGCGGATGCGCTGCGCAGCAGGGGCAGCAGTGTCTCCAGCCGCCGGCGCCGCTGGGTGGCGGTGCCGGCGCGGCTGGAATTCTGGATGCGCTGGATCACGGTGAAGATCGCGCGGTTCGCCGCATAGGCGAGCGCCAGGATGATGGCGACGGTGATGATCACCTCGACCAGGTCGCGGCCGGCGTCGTTGCCCAGCCACTCGATGACGTCGAACAGCCAGATGTGGATCAGCAGCGCCACCGCCAGCGCCGCCAGCGCGACCCGCGCGAACAGGCGCATCAGCATGCCGCCGGACTCGTGCATCAGGTCCGCATCGGCGTCGGGCTTGCGCGACCGCCGCTGCATCCGCTCGAGCCACCCGATGAACAACCGCCACAGCAGGTAGCACAGGGCGATCCCCACCGCCGACCAGAACAGGCGGCCGACGAGGAGGAGGAACAGCCCGTCGCCGCCGACGATGTACGCCACCAGCAGCACCGCCACCAGGGCCACGCCGGCGATGTGCCAGACGCCGGCGAACCAGGTGAGGAAGTCGCCGAGGATGGTGCCGCGCGACGCGCTGCGGTAGATCGCGGCCCGGATCGGCTTGCGGAAGCGGATGCAGGCGCGGATCAGCATCACCGCCGACACCAGAGCCGCAAGCGTCAGCACCGCCCGCCGGGCCGACCACGGCATCCCGATCATCGGCAGGGTCTCGGTGATCGCATAGGCCACCGTCATCACGACGATGATGGTGATGAGGCAGCGGTTGATGTCCCGCGCGGCGCCGTCGCTGATGCGGAGCAGGCGCAGCGATGGCTCGCGCGGGCGGGTCAGCACCCGCACCAGCGTCCTGGCCGCCAGCGAGATGGTGAGCACGCTGAGCAGGTCGGACGTCATCATTCGTGCGACCATTCCCTTCTCGATCGCGGCGAGCGCGGCCGAGCCCGCCGCAGCGAAGGCGAGGACCGGCGCGACGTCGAGGAGGAAGGCGCCCAGCCGCCGGACGGTCCGCCCCAAAGCGGTGCGCGCCGGCGTGCCCAGCCGCGCCCGCACCCGGCGCAGCGGAATGGCGACCGCGAAGAAGGCGAGGATGGCCGCGCCGATGCTGATGCCGCCGGCGCGCAGGATGTCCTGCCAGCGCTTCCGGCCGGTCTCGGTACTGACGTCCGCCTCCAGCCACGCCGTCATGTCGCCGATGCTGTCCGGCGTGGACAGCACGGCGTCGATGGCCTCGCCGACCGCCTCGAACTGCTGCGCGAGCTGGCCCAGCATCCGGTCGCCCAGCGACAACCGCTCCTCCGCGGCCTCCGCCGTTTCCTGCACCTCCAGCAGCAGGCGCAGGCGGTCGAGGAACTCCTGCCGCTGCTGGTCGTCCTCCAGCGTCGCGATCAGCGCCTCGATTCGCGCCCGGTCCGCGGCGGCCGGATCGGGCTCGCCCCCGGCCGCGTCCTGCGCCTGCGCCGGGCCGGTGCAGAGCAGCGGCAGCAGCAGGAGCAGGCAGAGCAGGCGCGTAAAGGAAGGCACGGCGTTGTCCAGATGCGGGGGGCGGACCGTTTCGACAGGCCGGATAGTACGCGAAGGCGGGCGGGCGACGCACCCCCTTCGGGCCGCGGGCGGGCCTCAGGCCGGCCGGCGCGCGTTCATCGCCGCCGTCAGCGTGCCGTCGTCGAGATAGTCGAGCTCGCCGCCTACCGGCACGCCGTGGGCGAGCCGGGTGACCGTGACGCCGGCGCCGGCGAGGCGGTCGGCGACATAGTGGGCGGTGGTCTGGCCGTCCACCGTGGCGTTGAGCGCGAGGATCACCTCCTCGACCTCCGGCGCGCCCGCGCGCTCCACCAGGCTCGCGATCCGCAGGTCCTCCGGCCCGACCCCGTCCAGCGCCGACAGCACGCCGCCGAGCACGTGGTAGCGGCCGCGATAGGCGCCGGACCGCTCCATCGCCCACAGGTCCGCCACCTGCTCGACGACGCACAGCGTCTTCGGGTCGCGCCGGGGGTCGGCGCAGATGGCGCAGGGGTCGATGGAATCGAGGTTGCCGCACAGGCGGCACGGCCGCACGGTGTCGGCCGCCTCCGTCAGCGCCCGCGCCAGCGGCACCAGCACGGTGTCGCGCCGGTTCAGCATGTGCAGCGCCGCCCGCCGGGCCGAGCGGGGCCCGAGGCCGGGGAGCCTGGCCAGCAGCTGGATCAGGCGCTCGATCTCGGCGCCGGCCACGGTCAGAACGGCAGCTTCAGCCCGCCCGGGAGCTGCAGGCCGCCCGTGACCTCGGCCATCTTCTCCTGGGTGAAGATGTCGAGCTTGACGCGGGCGTCGTTGATGGCGGCGACGATCAGGTCCTCCAGCACCTCCGGGTCCTGAGGGTCGATCAGGCTGGGGTCGATCTTCACCGACTTCGCCGCCCCCTTGCCGGTGAGGGTGACGGAGACCATGCCGCCGCCCGACTGGCCCGTGATCTCGGCCGCGGCCAGCTTCGCCTGCATCTCCTCCATCCTGGCCTGCATCTGCTGGGCCTGCTTCATCAGGTTGCCGAGATTCTTCATGCGTCAGCCCTCTTGGGTGATGGCGCGGTCGAAGTCGTCCGCAGCCTCGTCGTCATCGATGGTCTCGTCCGCCGGGGCGGCGGGAATGGACAGCGGGTCGACCGTGCGGTCGCGCACCGCCTCGATCGTCGCGCCGGGAAAGGTGTCCAGTGCTGCGCGCACCAGAGGGTGCTGCGCTGCCCGGCGCAGGCGGGCGTCGGCCTCGGCGGCCTCGCGCTGGCGCAGCGTCGGCTCGCCTTCCTCGCTGGACATGCCGACCAGCCAGCGCCGGCCGGTCCACTGGGTCAGCAGCTGGCTCAGCCGCGGCGCCACGTCGGGCGGCGCCTCCGGGTCCATCCGCAGCTCGATGTGGCCAACCGAGAAGCGCACCAGATGCGCGTGCTCGCGCAGCAGCGCGTGCAGGATGCCCTCCCGCCGGTCCAGCACCAGGGCGACGACCTCCTCGAACGAGGCCGGCATCGGCACGGCCGGGCCCGCCGGGGGCAGGGGGGCGGGCGCAGCCGGCGGCAGGGCCGACGGCTCCGTCCGCACTGCGGTCAGCGTCGGCGCCGTGCCCGGCGCCGCTGCGGCGGCGGCCGATGCGGCAGCCGGTGCCGCACCGCCGTTCTCGCCCGCCAGCAGCGCGGCCAGCGCGCCCGGGTCGGGCAGGTCGCGGACGTAGGCCAGCCGGATCAGCACCATGTCCAGCGCCATCCGCGCGTTCGGCGCCGACTGCACCTCGGACAGGCCCTTGAGCAGGATCTGCCACGCCCGCGTCAGCTTCGGCACCGACAGCCGCGCGGCCAGCGCCCTGCCGCGGGCGCGCATCTCCTCGGTGACGGCCTCGCCGCGGGCGTCGTCGTCGGGCATGACCACCAGCCGGCTCAGCCAGTGGGTGACCTCCAGCAGGTCCTGGGCGACGGTCAGCGGATCGGCGCCGTCGCGGTGCATGTCGGCGAACAGCGCCAGCGCGGCGGCCGGGTTGCCGTCCATCAGGTGCTGGAACAGGTCCAGCACCTGGGCGCGGTCGGCGAGCCCGAGCATGGCGCGGACGGCGGCGACGTCCAGCGGCGCGCCGCCGGTGGTCGCCAGCGCCTGGTCGAGCAGCGAGAGCGAATCGCGCATCGACCCGTCGCCGGCGCGCGCGAGCAGCGCCAGCGCCTCCGGATCCGCCTGCCGGCCCTCGGCAGCCGTCACCTGCGCCAGGTGGCTTGCGATCACGCGCTCCTCGATCCGCTTCAGGTCGAAGCGCATGCAGCGGGAGACGACGGTGATCGGCACCTTGCGGATCTCCGTCGTCGCGAACACGAAGACCACGTGCTCCGGTGGCTCCTCGAGCGTCTTCAGCAGCGCGTTGAACGCGTTGCGGGAGAGCATGTGGACTTCGTCGATGATGTAGACCTTGGTCCGCGCCGTGACCGGCCGGTAGCGCACGCCGTCCAGGATGTCGCGGATGTCGTCCACGCTGGTGCGCGACGCCGCGTCCATCTCCATCACGTCGACGTGCCGGTCCTCGCTGATGGCGACGCAGTGCTCGCACACGCCGCAGGGGTTGGCCGTCGGGCCGCCGGTGCCGTCGGGGCCGACGCAGTTCAGCGCCCGGGCGATCACCCGCGCCGTGGTCGTCTTGCCGACACCACGGACGCCGGTCAGCATGTAGGCGTGATGGATGCGGCCGGCGGAGATGGCGTTGGTCAGCGTGCGGACCAGCGCATCCTGGCCGAGAAGCTCGGAGAACGACTTCGGCCGGTACTTGCGGGCGAGGACGCGATAGGCCTGCTCGCCCGAGCCGGCGGCCGGGTCGTCGATCAGGCCCGGGAGCGGGCTGCCGCTGTCGTTCACGCCGTCGTTCATCGGATGTGCATGCGAGTCCGCTTCCACCGGTAACCGGACTCATTACCGCCGGTTCCGACGCCGGTTTCAAGGCGGCCGTGGCGGAGGGCAGGAGACCGGCGCGACCCGGGATGGACTCGTTGCGGCTGCTTCCTTCCGGACCTGACCGGGTTGGCGAGGATCCCGTCCGCACCAGCCTCCCGCGCTTCCATATCGTCATTCGCTCCGAAAGGGCAAGGGCGAACGCCTCCGCCGTCGACCCGGGCCGCGGCAGCGAAGGAGCCGCGGCAAGGGCGCGTTCACCACTCCCCGCCACAATGCCGGCCGCCTCGTGGAGGAGGGGAGCGTTTCATGGACAGACGGAACTTCGTGAGGGGCATGATGGCCGCGGCTGTCTGCCCGGTCTGCGCCCGCATGGCGCTGGCGGCGGAAGGCGCGCCGTGGAGCTACGCCGGCGAGACGGGCCCGGAGCACTGGGGCGCGCTCGCGGACGAGAACGCGGCGTGTTCGGTCGGCGCGCGCCAGTCGCCGGTGGACATCGCCGAGGCGATCCGGGCCGAACTGCCGCCGCTCCGGCCCGACTGGAAGCCCGGCGGCACGATGGTGAACAACGGCCACACCATCCAGGTCGCCGTGCCCGCCGGCAGCACCCTTGCACGCGGTGACCGGCTCTACACGCTGGTGCAGTTCCACTTCCACGCCCCGAGCGAACACCTCGTCGCCGGTCGCCCGGCTGCGATGGAGGTCCATTTCGTCCATCGGGCGGTGGAGGGCAGCGGCCTCGGCGTGCTGGGCGTGCTGATGGAGCCGGGGGACGCCAACCCGGCCTTCGCCCGCCTCGCCGCGGCCTTCCCGGGCGAACCCGGCGGCATGGCGGCGACCGACGTCGACCCGGCTGGCCTGCTGCCGCCATCGCTCGCCTACTGGTCCTACGAAGGCTCGCTGACCACTCCGCCGTGCAGCGAGATCGTCGACTGGATGGTGGCGATGCAGCCGGTCGCGGTCGATGCCGCCGACATCGCGCGCTTCACCGCCCTCTACCCGATGAACGCCCGCCCCGTCCTCCCCGCCAACCGCCCGATCCTCGCCTCGGAGTGAGGCCCGCGCGACCGTAGCGGCCGGGTCTGAACTTGCCCTCTGGCGTCATGGCCGGGCTTGGCCGGGCCATCTCGCGGGGCGTGCGCACCCGGCGGGAGTGCCCGGCAGAAGGCCGGGCATGACAGTGAGCAGAGTGTCCGTTTACAGCGCCAGCTCCGCCTGGTCGCTGCCGGCGAGGGCCTCCGCGATCAGCTCCTCGGCGGAGGCCTCGTGCAGCAGGTCGTCCCGGGCGCTGCCGCCATAGACCGACTCGCGCCCCACCTCCAGCAGCACGGGCACGGCGAGCGGCGAGACGCGGGTGAGCCGGCGGTGGCGGATGCGTCCCTTCACCCGGCGCAGCATGGTGCCGAGACGGCTGACGTCGGTGTAGCCGCGGGCGGCGTCGGCGCGGGTGGCGCGCAGCAGGATGTGGTCCGGCTCGTGCCGGCGCAGCACGTCATAGATCAGGTCGGCGTTGAAGCTGACCTGCCGGCCGGTCTTCTCTGCGCCCGGCAGCTTGCGCTCGATCAGCCCGGCGATGACTGCGACGTGGCGGAAGGTCCGCTTCAGCAGCGACGATTCCGCCATCCAGGCTTCGAGGTCGTCGCCCAGCATGTCCTCGTCGAACAGGGCATCGACGTCGGTGACCGGCCGCAGGCTCCACACCGCGATGACATAGTCGGTGGCCACAAAGCCCAGCGGCCCCAGGCCGGCGCGCTCCATGCGGCGGGTCAGCAGGAAGCCCAGCGTCTGGTGGGCGTTGCGGCCCTCGAACGTGTAGGCGACGAGATATTCCCGGTCGCCGCGGGGGAAGGTCTCGACCAGCAGGCCCTGCGACGGCGGCATCTCCGAGCGCCACTGCTGGATGCGCAGCCATTCGGCGACCGGCGGCGGCAGGTCGCCCCAGCGCCGGGAGTCGGAGAGCAGCGCCCGAACCCGGTCGGCGAGGTTGGTGGTGAGCGGCACGCGGCCGCCGGCATAGGCCGGCACCTTCGGCGCCTCGCCCTCGACGGCGGGGGAGGCGATGACGCTGTTCTCGCGGATGCCCTGGAAGGTAAGCAGCCGGCCGGCGAACATGAAGGTGTCGCCGGGGACGAGCCCGTTGACGAAATCGTCCTCGATCTCGCCCAGCGCCTTGCCGGCCACGAGCGCCCGCCGCCCGGCGCCCTTCACCAGGCGCACGGTCATCACCGGTGCCTCGACAATGGTGCCGATGTTCATGCGCAGCCGCTGGGCGTAGCGCGGGTGCGCGATCCGCCAGCGGCCGTCGGGCGTGCGGCGCAGGCGCTGCCAGCGCTCGTAGCTGTCCAGCGCATAGCCGCCATGGGCGCAGAAGGCGACCACGTCGTCGAAGTCCTTGCGCGCAAGGTCCGCATAGGGCGCCGCGCTCCGCACCTCGGCATAGAGCGCGTCGGCGTCGAACGGCGCCTGGCAGGCCATGCACAGCACGTGCTGGGCCAGCACGTCGAGCGAGCCCGGCCCCGGCGGGTCGCCGTCGAGCTCGTTGTCGCGGATCGCCTCCAGTGCGGCGCGGCATTCCAGCACCTCGAACCGGTTGGCCGGGACCATCAGCGCGCGGGAGGGCGTGTCGAGCCGGTGGCCGGCGCGGCCGATGCGCTGGATCATCCGGCTCGCCCCCTTCGGCGCGCCGATCTGGATGACCAGGTCCACCGCGGCCCAGTCGATGCCGAGGTCGAGGGAGGCGGTGGCGACCACGGCCCGCAGCGCGCCCGCCGCCATCGCCGCC
>ERZ777003.2872-NODE-2872-length-18338-cov-4.757042_pt1 | contig 18338 bp, 16 predicted proteins | sample MGYA00374956_ERZ777003 | MGnify/ENA primary metagenome ERZ777003 (study PRJEB29302, sample SAMN06268252) | bioreactor metagenome | isolation source: Joint BioEnergy Institute, California, USA | place: USA:Joint BioEnergy Institute, California, USA | collected... | reverse complement strand
GCGCCATGATCGTCCACCAACTGAATGAGCTCGAGCGTCACGCCCGGCGAGCCCAGTCTCAAGCGATCGCCGACGGTCAGCACGGCGCTGCCGACGACGCGTTCTTCGTTCACGAACGAACCGTAAGTGCTGCGATCCTCGATGAGCACGGATCCGTTGCGCCGCACGAGCGTGCAATGCATCCGCGACAGTCCCGGCAAAGCCGTCGGCAGTTGAAGTGCACGGGCAGCACCATTCACGGACCAGCCGATCGCCAACGGCTCTTCCGAAATTCGCCATGCGCGGCCCTGAAACAACACGTGAGTGGGACGAAGCGTCGGCGGCGTCTCTTCGACGTGAGTCGCAGCCGGCTCAGTGCCGCTCGCGCGCGGCACGGGCAAGTGGTAGACGAGCGCCAGTGCATCGGGCGTGCGGCGGATTGCCGTTTCGTATTTCAGTGCACCCAAAGCCGCCGCGCCGTGTGGCAATATGGCGATCGCACAATCGCGCAATGTCTCGAATCGTGCGCGCAAGCCCGGTAACGCCGCGACGCGGTGCGACAGCCGTAGATCAATCGCCGCACCTGCGATGCGTGCGTTCTGCACGAGGGACACTAGGTCCGCATAATGCTCTTCGGCGGCTGCGATGAATTGCTCGCGCGTCAGCTCGATTTCGAGCGTTCGATCGCCGAATTGCATCGTCAGTGTTAGCGGCGACTGCGTCTCGAGTTGCGCCAGCCACTGCGGAAGCTGATCGAACAGACGCTGCTCGCTCGCCGCCTCGTGCAAAGGATCGAAACGCGTCCTGCGCACGAACTCTGCGGCGATCATTGCCATCCAGGTTTGATACAGCGACAACAATCCGCGCTTCGGCGCGATCTCATATCGCGTACGTTTGAGTCCGGGGCGTTGGCCGCCAACGTACTCGCAAATCGTCAGTAGCGCCTGATGCAATTCGAGCTCGAGATGGAACACCCGCGCCGCGGCCGGATCGAGGCTGCTGGCAGCAAGCCCCGCGTCGACGAGTCCGGCGACGGGCACGCCCGTCTCGTTGATCACGCCCAACAACAGACCGAGCTGCTCGCGCGTGTATCCGGCCGGAACGGCGAGCACGACGCCTTCCGGATCGCCCTTGTAGGGTCGAAGTAGCTCGTTCGCCTGTTCAAAGGCAATGTCGGCGCTCGTACCGACCAGCCTCGACGGACGCGTCAACGGCTCCGTGCTCAAGCCGCGCCAATAGCTCGAATGCGCGAGCAGCGGCTTGAGTCTCACGCGGGCCGCTGCAGCGGCCCCGGTGAGCGTCTGGTTGTCCTCGAGCAGCGCGAATCCCGGCGCTTCGCTCGCAATGCGCGCGTCCGCCCCTTGCCGCTCGGCAACGACGAGACCGGAATCGATGAGCTCCAAGGACAGCATGGACTAACGCAAACCAGATCGCTCGATCGAACCTCGCATCGCCTCAACGAACCTGCATGTGCCTGATCAGCCGCTGATCGATCCAGTGATCGGTGTCGTGTACGAGCTGCTCCTGCGATTGCTGCAACTGATGCAGGAAGAACATGAGAATGATCGTGAGCGTCAAGGCGACGAACGTCGCGTTGAACGCGATGCCCAGGCTCGAGGTCACCGACGTGATGTCGCCCCCGACGGCCTGATTCGCCTGCAGCAGCGCATCGCCGATATGACGCACGGTACCGATGAAGCCGAGGGCCGGAATCGCCCATGCGATGTAGCGGATCATCGCGAGGCCCGAATCGAGCCGGTCAGCCTCCGTATCGCAGACGGCCCGCGAAGTTTCGGCCGAATCGCGGATGCTACGCGTCGCTGCAAAACGATCGAGCGTTCGCTGCAACGCACGCACGACGAGGGCATTCTGTTCCTCGGGTGCCAACGACTCCAATTGGCGTGCGTAATCCTTCGCGTCCTCGGGCAACACCTTGATGCCTTCGGGCACGTGGATGAAGTCACGCTCCAGAAACTTGCGCTCTCTGCGCACGAGCACGGCCTTGTAGCCGATGATCAGCATCGCCCAGACGAAGTGAATGATCTCGAGCTCCTGCTCGAGGTCCTTGATCACGAGGAAGAACGAGCGCTTCGGGATGTACGAGCGATCTTCTTTCATACGCGCAAGCTCGGCCTGCGTGATCGCTTCGCCTTGCGGCCGGATCCATGCGACGTAAGTCGCATGCACCGTGACGATCGTGAAGATCAGCGCCGCGAGCGTGACGACGAACTCGCTCGGATACGCTCGGGTCGAGCGCGGCGCTGGTGCGGGTGCAGCGGCTGTAACCATGGTGTCCTCAGATATCGATGGGGAACGACACGTCGAAATCGGCGCGTACCTGTTCCGATGGGATGAAACGTTGCGGCGACGGCTTTTGACCGGCCGCGGGCCTTTCCTGCGACTTGGTTTCGGCGGTTTGCTCGTCCACCTTCTTCGTATTCGCTTCCGTTTGCTCGTCCGCCTTCGTCTCTTGCGCGGACTCAGCCGCAGGCGCCGTCTGTTCAGCAGACGTCTGCGGCGCTTCCGCCGCATTCGGCAGACCCATGACCGTTAGCGCAGCTAGCAACATCAGAACGGAGACGGTTCGCATGGTTCACTCCACATAGCGCGCTATACGAAAGCCGAGGTCGTCGCGCCGGCTATCGCTGAAATCGCGGGCAGACAGGCGCAGATCAGTCACGCTCGAGTGCCGCCAGCTTGCGCCGCGCACCACGTGCGCCCTGCCTCGATCGGGACCGAGCGGATCGATGGCCGTGCGCGAGGCATCGGCGCTGACCGCATAGTAATCGTGCACCCATTCGGCCACGTTTCCGCCTAGGTCGTAAAGCCCGAGCGCATTGGGCGGAAATTTCCCGACGGGTGCGGCCGCAATGAAACCGTCGTCGTAGTCGGGCAGCACTTCCTGCAGCACGATGTTGGCCGAACGGTCCGCATAGTTGCCTGAGCCGGCTTGCACGGGCAGCGAATCGCCCCACGGATAACGTTGAATCTTGCCGGGTCCTGCATAACGCGCGACCCATTCCCACTCGGCGTCCGTCGGCAATCGATAACCGTTCGTCATCGGCGTGACGGGCACGAACGTATCGCCGTCCTTCTTGTACGCCGGCGGCAAGCCTTCTTGCTCGGAAAGCCAATTGCAAAACGCAACGGCATCCTCCCATGTGACGTTCACGACCGGCTGATTGTCGAGATCCAACGAGTTCTGGCCGATGAATCCCGACTTGTGCTCCGGCCTGAAGCGGCGGAACTCTGCATTCGTCACTTCGCGCACGCCGATATAGAACGCGCGTTTGAATTCCACGTCGCGTTGCGCTTCGTTCGCGCGGCGGCCGGGCTCGCGGCGCGGGCTACCCATCGTGAAGCGGCCGAGAGGCATCAGCTTCAACTCCTGACCGATCTTCGTTCGAATCGTCGCCGGCGTTTTCGCGAGCCGGGCCTGCTCGGCAGTCAACAAGCGCGCCTCGACGACCTGCGGGATGCCCGGACGCGGCGTCACGCTCGTCTTGTATTCGACGAAACCGGCTTTGCGGATCTCGATCTCATGAGTGGCTGCAACGAGGCGCAAGGTTTGATTCGCTGCGCCCATCGGTTTGCCGTCGACGAAAAGCTCAGCGTCCGCCGGCTGCGCACGAACGGTGACTTCGCCGTAAATTCCCTTCAGCGGTATCGACAACGAGCTGCGCTCGCCCGGACCCAAGCGCACTTCGCGTGTCGCGTTTTCGTAACCCGGTTTTGCAATGACAACGGTGTGGCTGAGATCCGGTCGCAGCTCGATTTCGAGCGGCGTCACACCACGATAGACGCCCGCCACCGAGACCGCAGCACCCGCAGGCTCTGAGCGCACCGCCAAGCGTGCGTCGGGCAGCCCGAGCTTGATCGGTCCGAGCGACAGCGGCTCGTTCGCCTTGACTTGGATGTCGGTCGACCAGGGCTTGAAGCCGTCGAGCCGCAACTCGATGGGATGATTGCCTGCGAGCACTTCCGTCGTGAGCGGCGTCGTTCCGCGCAATTCGCCGTTCACGAAGACCTGTGCACCGGCAGGCTCCGAAGTCACCGTCACGTCAGCCCATGCAGGCGTCAGATCGGGCTTGAACACCTGGAGCTTTCCGCCGCCTTCGATTTCGATCTCGCCGTTGAACGCCTGATAGCGCCGCGCCATCACGCCGATCGTGTGTTTGCCGGGCGGCAGCTCGAACTCGCCCGGCGCCGTGCCGCGCGGCTCGCCGTCGATCGTGACTTGAGCGCTCTCCGGCACTTCAACGCGGAGCTTCCCGGGGAGTTTCTGCAATGTGATCGAGAAACTCTGATTTGGCTGATTGGTGACGACGATCTTGCTGGTTGCAGGCGAGAACCCTTCCGCCGTCGCATACAGCTCGTACTCGCCAGGCCGCACGAGAAAACGGCCGGCAAGCGGCACAGCGAAGAGCGTGCCGCGAATGTCCACTTCCGCCTCGCGCGGCTCGGCGACGACGCCGATGGAAGTCGCCGTGAAAATGAACCACAGAATTCCGATGACCGCGAGCGCAGCAGCACTGAGCGCGATGCGCACCGGCGTGACGGTCACGCGACGTTGCGCCGGTTGGGCCTCGCGCGCGCGAAACTGCACCGCCGCGATCGGCTCGGCTTCGTCTTCGCTCGCGCCCTGCAAGCGCGTGGCCGACACGATCGGCGGCAGCGTGATGTTCGCTTGCGCACCGTCCTCCACTTCGACGAGATAACGCTCGGGCTCTTCGACGATGCGCAAGCGAGCGTGGCCGAGATTCACGACATCGCCGCCTCTCAGCCATGTCGAGCTAGCGATCGGCAATCCGTTGTGGAGCACATGCGCGCCGTCGGCCGGCTGAACGAAGAGCTGATCTTCGTGAATACCGAGATACGCTTCGACGCGATCCGGCCGGCCGGCAACGACGATCGTGCTCCCTGCGCCGCCGACCGACAAAGGGAAGTCGGCCGCGCCGAAGCGCCGCTCGCCTAAAGCCTCTCGAACGACCAACTCGCTCAAATCTTCTCCTCGCAGCGAATGACGATGGGCGGCATCGGTTTGCCGGGAACGACCATGATCTGGCGACGCACGTCGCGATAGCCCGGGCGCGTCCCGATCACGGTGTACTCGCCGGGCGCCAGCTCGAGCGAGCGATGATCGAATGTACCGAGCGAGCCCACCCGGAAAATCGTGACGTGCGTGAGATTGTCGGATTGAAACGCAACCTGAACGGGCACTTCGGCACGAGCCAACCAATCGCGCAGTTTCGCGATTTGCTCCGTCAACACAGGCCCCGGATTGGGGATGGCCGCGGCACGCTCAACCGTTTGGCGCGCCGCTGCGCGCACTGGCGCGCTGAACAGCCGTTCGGGCTGCGTCAAATAAAGCTCGAGCTCTTCGTTGAGCTGCGCCCGCGGCTCGACTCGCGCGACGCCTTCCTTCGCCGCCGCAACTGTCGAATCCAGGCTCAATATCTCTTGGTACGTGCTCAGTGCCCGTCCCCACTGTTCGCGTGCTTCCATTTCCCGCGCGCTTTCCAGCTTCGCCGAGATCGCGCGGGTGCGTTCGCTCTGCTCGACCTGTTTGATCGCCGCAGCAACTTCCGGCGCATTCGGACGGATCTTGCCGGCCGCCTCGAACGCTTCGCGCGCGCCTCTGAAATCCTCCGAACCGAGCGCGGCAAAGCCGCGCGCCATCGCGCTTGCAAATGCATCTTGCGAAAGCCGCGCCGACATGCGCGCGACGCCTTCGCTGGCGGCGGTCATGTCTTTGTCGAGCTCGAGCGCACGTCGATAGTCGGCCAACGCCGCTTCGGCGTTGCCCTCGCTTTCCGCGCGTTTCGCCGACGCGAGCAACGCGAGCACCCGATCGAGCGTGTTCGCACGCTCCAATCCGCGCGTCGCCGTCGCGTTCTTCGGATCGAGGAGCAGCGCCAGCTCGAAGGCCGCCTTCGCATCGGCCGAGCGCCCGTCCTTGATCGCCTCGGCGCCAACGACGAGCTGTTCTCTCAGAACTTCCGAAGCGCGCGCTTCGAGCGCAGCGAGCATCGGCTCGAGCTTGTTGAGGTGCTCGACGGCTGCGAGGTACTCGCGCTCTGCATATTTCGTATCGGCGGCCTCGAGCTCACCGGTTGCACGTTTGTAATCCTCGGACGCCCATTGCTCGGCACCGCGCTCGCGCAAGCGCTCGAGCCGGTCGAACAGCGGCTCGCGTATCTCATCGGCCTGCTGTTTTGCCTTGGCGAGCGCAGCGAAGTCGACGGAAGCCGCAGGTTCGGGCGTCTCTTCTTTCTGCGGCTCGACCGGGGGTGCGACCTGCTCGGCTTGTGCCGGCACTTGCGGCTCGATCCACTTCGGCAGCGCGAAGAAGACAACGAACAACGCGAGCGCGCTCAGCGCGATCGCCGACGCCGCCAAGAGGCGCCGGAATCCATGCCGACGTTCGGCACGCCCGGCCGCACGCGGCGGCGTCCGATGCCATTCGACGCGCAACGGCGCTGCCGGCGTCGACGGCGGTCGGACGACCGGCGCCTCCCGCCGTTCAGGCACTTCGTTGCTCGACTCGTTCGTTGACATCGAATGCTCCACCCTCGCGCTCTCGTCAGAGAGCGCAGACGCATCCTCCAAAACACGCTGTAAATGCGCCCCAACGGCCTCCATGCTACCCGGCCGCGACTCGGGCGCCTTACGCAAACACCACGCAACGAGCCGCTCGAGCGGCTCCGGAATGCGGATGCTCGCGTGGATTGGACCAGGCATCTCGCGACGAATTCGCTCTGGCGTGACGTGCGGATAGAAGGGCGGGTACCCGCTCAACAATTCGTACAGCATCGCCCCGAATGCGTAAATGTCGTCGGCGGCGCTCGCTGGAGCACCATCGAGACACTCCGGGCTCAGGCTGTAGAGCGAGCCCGGAGCGATGCCGCGTCCAGGTTTCCCTCCGACCGCAAGCGCGGCGCCGAAATCGGCAAGCCGCGGCGTACCGTCGGCCATCAAGAGCACATTCGTGGCCTTCACGTCGCGGTGCACGATGCCGGCGCGATGCAAGCGGTCCAGCGCGCGAGCGACCGGCAGCACGGTGCGCACGATTTCAGGCCACGGCCTGCCTCGCAGTTGTCCGAGATCGCCGCCCGATGCGTATTCCATGACGAGCCACACCGGCCCGTCGGTTTCGACGATGCGGTCGACGTTCAGAATGTGCGGATCGCCAAGCGCCGCAACTTGCGCTGTGATGCGCTCGAACGTTTCGAGCGCAATGCGACCGAGATCGAGCGACTTCAGCGCTACGAGCCCATCGCGTGCGAGGTCGCGCGCGAGCCAAACCTCACCGCTGCCGCCTGTTCCCAGGCGACGCAATAATTCGAATCCATCGATTGACGGCGTGTTGGCGGATGCAGGTCGACCGGTATCCGATCCGTTCGAATGACGAACAGCCTGTTCTCGACGCTGCATGCACCTGTCGATACGCCTGCTATTGCGCCGGCGCCGCTGTCGCCGTCGCTCCGGCTGACGCGGCAACGCCCGTTTCGTTCTCGTACAACTCGCGCAGCAGCCGGCGCCACTCGTGATACTGTTCCTCTGCAGTACCCCGGAGCTGCAGCGTGCGGCCTTCGACTTCGACGACCATCGGCTGCACTTCCGCCTGGAACGATTCGCCCAACTGTTTCAGCGAATCCTGGTGCATCCTGACCTCGGCGCCTTTGTCGAAGCCGCTCTTGATAGCGTAGGCGCCTCCGAACACGGCGGCCGTCGCCGCCGCCTGGCCCACGTACGTGTTCGACTCCGTACCGGCGACGAGCCCGCCGATGATCGCGGCGGCGCCGAGGAGCTTGCGCGTCAACGCCTGGCGCTTCGCTTCGTCCCGCGCCTCGATCTCGTCGTAGCTGTACCGACGCCAATTCAAATAGGGATCGGCCATGTTCTCCGCGAACAGCGCGTAATGCTCGTTGATCGTGTCGAGCAATGCGTAGTCGCGCTCGCGAATGCGGTCCACGCGCACGAACAGCGGATCGTCATCGGCTGGCAGGCGCTCGACTCGATACACACCTTTCTTGTCTGCGGTCAGGTAATTCTCGAACGCGTAGGGCGCAAAAGACGCTGCGAAACGCAGCTCCGAGACGCGACGTATTCCTTCGAGGTCGGCGGCCGTGAGTTGCTGCCGATAAGCGAGCATGTCGTTCGCGAGCATGCTGTATAGATTCTGGAACGGATCGCGCACGCGTCCCGTGTTGTCGCGATAGGAGCGCGTATCGGCGGGCTGGTCGTAGATCTTCTTGAACCAAACCCGATTCGTCGCATCGCTTACCGTGATCTCGAGATGCAGCCGCGCACCGGTCGACTCGAGAATCTTTCCGGAGACATAGACATCGAGCGCGTCGGCGTCGGCCGGGATGACGCGCACCTGACCCCAATGACCGGTGCCTTCGAGCGTATCGCGGATCTGCATCGCGATATAACGAGCTTCTGCACGGCGCACGTCAGGGAAGACGCGTCCCTCTTCGATTGCCTTCTCGTCCGTCGGCACATTCTCATCGAGCAGCCGCACGCCCACGTCGAGGAGCTGCTCCGGCGGAATCTCGGTCGTGGCGCGGATTGCATGGATGCGCGGGAGAGGACGCGTTTCGTGCGTCATGCAGCCGCTCAATCCGAAACAGACGATCGCAAACGCGCCCAAGGCGAAAGTACGAAGTGCTCGGCTCATGATCGCGATTCGCTCTCGACTTCAACCATACGACTGAACCACACCAGCTGACTTCTTCAACCGGCGTTCTTCTTGTAGTTGCGGTACTCCTCCCAAAGCTTTTCACGCAGCTCGGGATCCGTCTCGTTCATCGCAGCCTCGCGCAACTGACGCGCAACGATATCGTCGTCGCGTCCGTCGGGAATATCGGCCGGAATCGTGCTCGGACCGGAGCCGCCGGCTGCGCCGCCGCCGACACCGCCGCCACCGCCGCTCTGTCCACGGCCGCGCCCCTCGCCTTGCCCTTGACCTTGTCCCGCACCTTGCCCGGTGCTGGCGGTCATCGTACCGGCGCCACCGCTACCGTCCGCGCCATCGCTGCCTCCGCCGGCACCGTCGCCGTCCGACCCATCGCCGAAGGGGTCTTCGCCGCCCATACCGGCTGCCCCGGCACCGCCGCCACCGCGGCCGCCGCGCTGGCTTGCGATCACGGCCTGCTCCTGGCGAATGTGTTCGTCGAAGACGCCGAACGAAGCGTCGAACTGACGATCGATCTGCGCCGTGCGCTCGTTCTGAGTCATCGGGCCGCGGCCGGAACCGCCGGCGCCGCCCGCTTGCGCACCGCCAGCGCTGCCCGCGGCGCCGGATCCGCCTGCGGCACCACCGCCGTCGCCTCCAGCCGAGGGGAAGCCGCCAGGTGCGCCGCCTCCCAAGGCACCGCCGCCGCCTGCGGTACCGGATTGTCCGGCCGCTCCGGATGCGCCGCCCGCTGAGCCGCCACCACCTTGCCCGCCAGCCGCAGCAGCGCTGCCTGCAGCACCGCCGCTCGAGCCGACGAAAATGCTCTCGCTTGCGGACGGACTGCCCTGTCCAGGAAGTACCGAAGCCTCGTTTCCGGCCGATCCAGCCGCGCCACCGCCGCTACCCGCTTCGCCGCCAGCTTGACCACCGCCGCCGGGCATTCCGCCAGGACCTGGGAATCCACCCGATGATCCGCCACTTTGCCCACCACCCACATTGGCGCCGGCTCCGCCTTGACCCCCCGTTCCGCCCGCGCTTCCGCTGGCTTGAGTGCCTGCACCCGTGCTTCCACCACCAGCAGCGCCGCCAGGCAATCCGCCGGCACTACCGCCCGCTTGGCCGCCACTGGCGCCCGTGCTGCCGCCCGTGGACCCACCCGAAGGCCCGCCGGGCGTGGACGGTAGACTGCCCCCGGAAGAGCCGCCGGAAGCGCCACCTGGCATGCTCGACCCGCCGGAAGATTCGCCCGGCATGGTCGGAAGGCTCGATCCGCCGGATGCGCCGCCCGGCATCGAAGGCATGCTCGAACCGCCGCCTGAAGAACCGCCGGGCATGGAGGGCATGCTCGAGCCGCCGCCTGAAGTACCGCCCGGCATAGAAGAAGACTGGCCGCCGCCGCGGCTCGATCCGCCGCCCGATGGAAGGCTTGCGCCCGATCCGCCGCTCGAACCGGAGCTGCCGCCGCTCGGCATGCTCGCGCCGCCGCCGGAAGAGCCGCCCGACGAAGGGCTCGGAATCGATGCCCCGCTCGAGGAAGACGACTTATCGACACATCCGCCAACGAGTAAAGAAGACGCCGCGCCGATCAGCGCCGTCTTGATCGCGATGACAATGAGCCGTTTGAGGGATTGGCGTGTAGACATCGCGGCTTCTCCGCTCGCGTTCGTGACAGAACGCATCTCGTTGACCTATTCACGCTCGAACGCACAGCAGAATCTGCGACGTACAAGCTGAACGTCCGCTGATCATGGATCAGCGAACCCGTTCCATCCACAGCTCAACTCGGAACCTTCCGAATTGGTTGCCTCCCTGCACTTAGTGCGGATGAGAAAGTGTCAGGCGGATGCCGACCTGCCGCGAGCTACTGACTCGCGTTCAGCACCTGATTCTCATCCGATCCCAGCAAGAACGATTTCAACTGGCTCGCCAAACGATCGCATGCGGTGCTCTGCACGGGCGAGATCAGCGGAATCGGCGCGATCGCACCGATCATCACCGACGTACCGCGCACGTCCGTCGTCACGGTGCCGACATTGATTCCGTGCCGAAGATCCCAGATCGTCGCTTCGTAGTCGGATTGCTTTTCCCACCAGCCGAGCCCCAGGCAGCCGGCGCCGCCGGGACCTGCTGCGCACGCGATGCTGCCGCCGCCATCGGTCTTTTGGGTCACGCCGTCGACCCACACGATGTAACGGACGCCCATCTCCGTCACCCGTTCGGCGACCCCGGGACGCTTCAAGAACGCACTGAACCCCTGCGCATTCGCCGGCGCCGTGCTCGGCTCGAGCCACGGATAGAGTGCATCCACGAACTGATCGTCCGCGTAGATCTGGAACGGCCGATTCGCGAGGCTGGTGCGAGCCTCCACGCGCTTCCCCGACTTTTGCGCTTGCGCCACATTTGCGGAGACCGTCACGCCGACCAGCTCGCGCTCCAGGCAATCGAGAAATTTCTGTTCTGTTCCCGTGCCTTCCAAGCTCGGTTTCGCGAGCAGCACGATCGCTTCGTTCGACGAGATTTGCGTCGGCGCCTCACGCAGCTCTTCGATCTTCGCAGTCATGCATCCGGACAAAGCCAAGGCGACACAGGCTGCAAGAACGGGCTGCGTACGAAATCGCGAGGTGCTCGACTGCATACACCGAAGGACGATTCCGCGAATTTGCCGCGTCATGTTCTGTCGTCTCCGAGGATAGGCCCCGGGGTCCTTCCCGAAGTGCTTCAGTCAATGGCTGTCGACGCCGAAAAGTTCGCCAACAATAGGGTCGGTTCGAGTATACGCCAACGATTTCTACGGCAACGCCGGAAAACGCGCATGTCGCATTCGGCAACTGTCGCAGCCGCCGACGCGCAGTGTTAAATCAACGCAAGCTGCTCGGGCCCGGACCCGGGCGGTCGGAACAAGCTGGTGTTGAACACGAAGCGCTCGCCGGTTCTGAGTCCGAAGCGTGCGCAAGCGACCGTAAAGCGCTGCCGCAGCAGCTCTGCATACACGCCCTGCCCGCTTTGCCTGCGACCCCATGACGAATCGTAGTCGCGGCCGCCGTGCAGCTCGTTCAATCGTGTAAGTACGTGCTTGGCTTTCAAAGGTTCATGAAGCTCGAGCCATTCGCGGAACAGCGCGTTGAGCTCGTACGGAAGTCGCAACACCACATAGCCTGCCGTGCGCGCGCCCGCCGCGGCAGCAGCTTCGAGAATTCGTTCGAGCTCGCTGTCGGTGAGAACAGGAATGACAGGCGCCACCATGACGCCGACGGGCACACCGGCGGCGCTCAAAGTGCGGATCGCACGCAACCGTGCAGCCGGCGATGAAGCGCGCGGTTCGAGCGTCCGTTTCAAAGCGTTGTCGAGCGTCGTCACGCTGACGAATGCATGCACGAGATTGTCGGTGGCAAGCGGTGCGAGCAGGTCGACGTCGCGCTCGATCAACGCGCCTTTCGTGATGATCGAGAAAGGATGCCGATACTTCGCAAGCACCTCGATGATCGAGCGTGTCACTCGATACTGTTTTTCGATCGGCTGGTAAGGATCGGTGTTCGCGCCGATCGTGATCGGCGAACAGACATAGCCCGGTTTTGCAAGCTCTTGCTCGAGCAGACGCGCGGCGTCTTGCTTGTAGAAAAGTTTCGTCTCGAAGTCCAAACCGGGCGAGAGATTCAGATACGCGTGCGAGGGCCGCGCATAGCAATAGATGCAACCATGCTCGCACCCTCGGTAAGGATTGATCGATTGTTCGAACGGGATATCGGGAGAACGGTTGCGCGAAACGATCGTGCGCGCCGGTTCGGGCGTCACGGTCGTCTCGAACGGCGGCAGTTCCTCGTCGATGCTGCCCCAGCCATCGTCTTCGAGCTGAGGGCGCGTCGTCTCGAATCGTCCCGGGGGATTCGAGGCGGCACCGCGTCCGGTACGAGCGGCAGATCGGGTGAGCTTGGACATGGACCCCATGGTACTGGACGCATGTACAGGTGCAAGCGGTCGTCGGCTTACGTGCTTGCAGCGGGGTCGGGTTTGGGCGCTGCGGGCGGCGGGAATCGGTCCATCTTCCAAAGCACGGGAAACAAACGGACCCACAATCCGGTCACGACCAGCGTGGCAATCGCTCCGATGACGACGGAACGAACTGCGCCCCACCAACGCGCGGTCAGTCCGGACTCGAATTCGCCGAGCTCGTTCGAGGCGCCGATGAAAACCGCGCTGACGGCGCTCACGCGTCCGCGAATCGTATCGGGTGTCTCGAGCTGCACGAGCAGATGGCGAACGTAAACGCTGACCATGTCGCCCGCGCCCAGCACGATCAGCGCGAGCAGCGACAGCCAGAACGAAGTGCTCAAACCGAATACCAGCGTCGCAACGCCGTACGCGAACACGCCGCCGAACATCCAGCGTCCGACATTGCGTCCGATCGGGCTGAAGGCGAGCCAAATTGCGCAGAGGCTGGCGCCGATCCCAGGCGCCGTGCGCAACACACCGAGCCCTGCGGGACCGATGTGGAGCACATCGCTCGCGTAGATCGGCAACAGCGCCGTCGCGCCGCCGAACAGGACAGCGAATAAGTCGAGCGAAATCGCGCCGAATACCGTCGGCTTCGAGCGCACGAATTTGAGCCCTGACAACAGCGTCGCGAGATTCGTCGGCTCGCGTATCTGCGCCTGCTGTTGCCGGGCGCGAACCCGCAGCATCAGCAGTGTAGCGGTCGCCGCAAGCACTCCGACACAGCCATAAACGAACGCAGGCCCGCCGAGATAGATCACGCCTCCGACAGCAGGTCCTGCAACCGTCGAGATCTGGAACACGGACGAATTCAGGGCCACTGCGCGATTGAACTGCTCCGGCGGCACCAGATTCGGCAGCAGCGCTTGTCCGCTCGGCATCGAGAACGCACGTGCGCAGCCGAGCAACGTCATCGCGGCGAACACCGGCCACGGATCGTGGATGCGATAGACGGTGAACGCGAGCAGCAGCAAAGCGCAGAACGTCTCCGTCGCATAGCACCCCATCACGATGTTCCGCCGGTCGTAGCGGTCGGCGATCTGACCCGCCGGCAGGATGAGGACGACGAACGGCAGAAACTGCGACAGCCCGATCAAACCGAGATCGAGCGGATCGCGCGTGATCTCGTAGACCTGCCAACCGACTGCAACGGTTTGGATTTGCGCCGCGAGCGTCGCCAGCAGACGGGCCGTGAGATAACGGACGAGCGCGGGATGGCGCAGGACCTCGGAGGTCCGCCGGCGGAGTTGAGACATTCGAAAGCAACGGGATGAAGCGGCACGTGAGCATACCGCATCGCCGCGAGCGACGTTACGGCGGCACGGTTTCGGGCGCAGGCGCTGCCGATGCCGCGGCTTTCGCGGCGGCAGGCGACGGTTCGGGCACGCTCGAGGGGAATCGCACAGTCACCTGCGTGCCGTTGCGCGACTCGATCTCGAGCTCGCCGCGCAACTGCCGAACGAACGCATCGATCAACGAGCGGCCGAGCCCGCTCGGCTCCTGATGTCCAGGTTCATAGCCCGTACCGTCGTCGCGAACGGTGAGCAAGAGGTGCGTCGGCGATTCGCGCGTCACGCGCACTTCGATCTTGCCGGAATCGCGCCCTGGGAAGGCGTGCTTGTAAGCGTTCGTGATCGCCTCCGTCACGAGCAGTCCCAATGGGACTGCGACTTCCGGCCCGATGACTTCATCGGGGGCGTGAACGGTCAGCTCGATGTGCCGATTGCCGGACAACCCGCCTCTTCGGAGCTCCACGCAAAGATCTTCGAGGAACCAGCGCAAGTCGACCTGCTGCAGGTTCTCGGATTCGTACAAGCGTCGATGCAACGTCGCGAGCGCATTGATCCGGCTGCGGGCCTCGGCGAACGCCTGCTCGGCGCGCGGATCGCGAATCCGCCGCGCATGCAGATTCAGCAAGCTCATCACGAGCTGCAAGTTGTTCTTCACGCGATGATGGATCTCGCGCACGAGCAGCTCCTTCTGCGCAAGCGACTCGCGCAGCTCGTTCTCTCGCGCCGTGATCAGATCCGCCATGCGTGTGAAGGTCTCGCCGAGGCTGCGAATTTCGGCCGGCGCCGCCGAAACGCGCTCCGGGCGCACGCTCTGGCGGCCGGATGCGTAGGCGGATGTGATGCGCTCCAGGTAAGTGATCCAGCGCACGACGAGATGCTCGATACCGACCCACACGACGAGCACCGCAAGTCCCCACATGAGGATGGGCGTGAACACGCCCCAAGCGACTTGGATCGCGAGCGGTCCGATCGCCGCGAACAGCGGCGTGCCGAGAATCACGAACACGCGTCCGCCGAGCAGCGGGCTCATGACGTACAAGCGCCATGTGCCGTCGGCACCTCGCGCCCGAAACGTTTCGGTACGCGATTGAAGATGCTGCGCGATCAAGCTGCCGCGGGGCAGGCCGGACGTGCTCGCATCCTCGCGCCGATCGGCCGTGATGAGATCGCCTTTGCTGTCGAGAAGCGCGAGCACCGTGTCGTCGCCGGGCGCCGCATTTTGATAGCGGCGCGTCAGCCAATCGAGTCCGATGAACAGCGCCACCGAGCCGCGAATTGCTCCTTCGTTGTCGAGCAAGGGCACTGCAGTCACCATGCCCCAACGATCGAGCCACGGCGCGAACACCAAGTCGCTCACGACGAAAGGTGCGCCGTGCGAGATCTCCTCGTACCACGCGAAATCCGTGACGCTGATCGACTCGCGCAACGGATTCGACGAGCAGGTTAGCGTCCCTACCTCGTCGGTGACGATTGCGCCGGCATATTGATCGAGACCGGCAATCGCGCGTTGCAGCGCGCGGCGACACGACAGGCCTTTGCGCGTTTGAACGTCCGGATTGGCGGCGAGGCTCGTCAAGATCTCCCGCGATGCGGAGATCATGCTGACTTCTTCGTTGGCTGCTAGCTGTGCGGCTTGAGCGAGGTTCTGCTCGAGAATCCGGATGCTGCTGTTGTAGCTCGAGACGGCCTGAAAGACGGCGAGCACGCCAGGCGCCAGCATCGCCACGCCCACGATGAGCACGAGCCGGGGACGCAAGCCGGCATTGCGACCCCACCAGCGTCCCTTCGCGGCTGCGGGCTTCTGACTCTTCATGCGAAACGCTAGCGGCGCGTTTTAAGTTTTAAGACAAGATCAAGATGTTCCTATGCGCTGTGCGGGCTCGTCGGCCTCGGCCACCGGAATCGACCCGGTCACGCCGCGCGCAGCATCCTCGCCCAAGAGGTCGACGAGTCTGTCACGGGCCCTCGCAATGCGGCTCTTGATCGTGCCGACCGCCACTTGGCACACGTCGGCCGCTTCCTCGTAAGACAATCCCGTCGCACACACGAGAATCAGCGCCTCGCGTTGATCGACCGGCAACTGCTGCAACGCACGGTTCAGATCCCTGAGGTGCAGCTTGGCATCGTGATCCGGTGCGATCGCGACTTGCGAGGCGCAAACGCCATCCGGATCCTCCACCTCGAATTTCCTGTGGCGCAGCTCGGAGTAGTAGCAATTGCGCAGAATCGTGAACAGCCAGGCTTTCAGATTGCTCCCGGATTGGAACTGATCGCGGTTCGTCCATGCCTTGAGCACGGTGTCCTGCACCAGGTCGTCCGCGCGCGCCGGGTCGCCGCACAGCGAGCGCCCGAAAGCGCGTAGCGCCGGCAATAAAGCAGTGACTTGGTCCAGGAATCGGTCTTGGCTCATGGCAAGTTGGCTCGGAACGGGCAGCCCGCGTTAGGAGCCGCGCTCCTTCTCTTCGAGCTGTTTCAGCAGCGCCATGAACTCGTCCGGCACCGGCTCATCCATCATTTCGGCGAACATGCGACGCAGCCGTCCGCCCAACCAGTCGGGGATTTGTTCGACAGGGTCGGCGTTCGGGCCGACCTCAGCCTCGTCTGGCTTGGTTTTTTCACTCATGGTGATCATCGTTAATAGACGCAGGTGAGATGCGAATGCCCGGCGCCGTTAGTTACGAGCAACGTCGGAACCGTGCAAAAGTTCCACGCGTTCTGGGAACTTTCTCGCGTGTCGGACATAGTAATACCGCGCTCGCGTTCGCGCGCGACTCAGCACACACTCACGCTCAATAAAGTCTCTTCGAGGAGCCCCGAATATGGCCCTGGCCAATGCAATCGCCGAGCACCTGCCTTATCTGCGCCGGTATGCCCGCGCCCTGAGCGGCACCCAAGCGAGCGGCGATGCGTACGTTCGCGCTTGCTTGGAGGCGATCGTTGCCGATCCTTCGGTCCTAGGCGCAGACCTGACGCCGCGCGTCGGCCTCTATCGGCTGTTCCACAAGATCTGGGAAACGACGGATCCTGAATCTCGCTCTCTCGTCGGCACTGCGACCAGCACGGTCGAAAAGCGGCTCGTCGAGCTCACGCCCAGACATCGGCAAGCATTACTCCTGACGGCCATGGAAGGTTTCAACATCAGCGAAACTGCCCGCATCCTCGGCACGTCCGAAGCCGAAGTGAAGGACATGGTGGGACACGCGGTGCGCGAGATTTCCTCGCAACCTTCGACCAAGGTGCTCATCATCGAAGACGAACCCATCATCTCGCTCGATCTGCAGAGCATCGTCAAAGAAATGGGTCATTCGGTCGCCGCGATCGCCACGACCCGCGACGAAGCCGTGCGTGCGGCACGCCGCACAGAGCCGGGGCTCGTGCTTGCGGACATCAAACTCGCGGACGGCAGCTCCGGCATCGACGCCGTGCGTCAGATCCTGAGCGAAGTGCAAGTTCCGATCGTGTTCATCACCGCGTATCCGGAACGGTTGCTCACAGGCGAACGCCCGGAACCCACGTTCCTCGTGACGAAACCGTTCGTGCCGGAGACCGTGCGAGTGGCGGTGAGTCAGGCGTTGTTGTTCACTTAGAACGACGGGCTGCGGGCCACGGGCGACGGTCAGAAGCGCGCGAACGCGCGTCGATCGCCTCTCCCATTGGGAGAGGCGGCGAGAGCGAAGGCGTCGCGGTGAGGGGGTGAACACAGATAAAAGAAAGAAAAAGGCGCGCGAACGCGCGCCTCATCCACAGTCTACAGCCTCTATTACTCGCGCAGCTCATCAACAGCATCGTCGATCTTGTTCGACGTCGATTCTTCGCCGCGCTTCATCGTATCGACAGCCTCATCGACTTCTTCGCCCGCTTGTTCCAGCGGTCCTTTCTTGTCGCAGGCCGAAAGGCTCAAGCTCAGTGCACATGCGATCGCGATGAGCGAGCCGTTGAAGAAGCGAGTCATGATTGTCTCCGAGGTCATCCGCAAGCCGCGGTTGTGCACGCAACAACGTACGCTCGATGCAGGCGGTTCCATACAGCCTGAAGGCTGAATGGAGAATTGAGAATTGTGGGCGCTTTCGCGCGTGACGATCGTTGCCTGTCGCCTGTAGCCGTCCTTGGCCTCACGCCCCAAGCCCCGAGCCCCACGCCCTAGTCGAAAAATCGTTCCACCAGCGCCGCAATCTCCTCCGGCTTCTCGTGATGCATCATGTGCCCGGTCTCGGGGAGCGTGACCATCGAGAGATCCCGGAACTGTTGGCGGAAATGCGATTCCGCATTCGGCGCTGCGAGCCGTTTGGCCACATCCGAAAGTGAGCCGACGACGAAAAGCACGGGCGCAGTGATTTCCCGCCAGCAGGCTTCAGCTTGATCGCGCTGATACAGGACGGGATTGATGCGTTTGT
>ERZ777003.2870-NODE-2870-length-18346-cov-14.474988_pt1 | contig 18346 bp, 11 predicted proteins | sample MGYA00374956_ERZ777003 | MGnify/ENA primary metagenome ERZ777003 (study PRJEB29302, sample SAMN06268252) | bioreactor metagenome | isolation source: Joint BioEnergy Institute, California, USA | place: USA:Joint BioEnergy Institute, California, USA | collected... | reverse complement strand
GGCCCAGGGTGTCCCGGCGCTCGAGCCGCCGCAGCTCGACCCGTGCGCCGACGTGCTGGCCTTCCTCGAGACCGCGCTCGACGACGATCCCCCGGCGCTGCTCGGCGCGGTCGACAACTACCTGCGCACCGTGGAGGGCGAGCAGCCGCGGCGCGTCATCCGCCCCGGCTTCGAGCCGCGCATCGACGCGATCGTCCGGGCGAACAAGATCGCGCGCGACTACTTCAGCAACCTGGAGGCCGAGCAGCGCGAGCGCACCGGCATCAAGTCGCTGCGCGTCGCCTACACCAAGAACTTCGGCTACTACATCGAGATCCCGCGCACCTACACCGGGCCGGTGCCCCCGGACTACATCCGCAGGCAGACGCTGGTCACCGGCGAGCGCTACTTCACTGAGGAGATGAAGCAGCTCGAGGAGCAGCTCGAGAGCGCCAAGTCCGAGCTGGTCGAGATCGAGCGCCGGGCCTTCGGGCGGATCTGCGCCACCGTCGCCGAGCAGGGCCAGCGCCTGCTCGCCACCGCGCGGCTGCTGGCCGAGATCGACGTCTACGCCTCGCTGGCCGAAGTCGCGGTGCGCGGCCGCTACACCCGCCCGCGCCTGTACGAGGACACCCGCCTGCGCATCGTCGCCGGGCGCCACCCGGTAGTCGAGCAGACGCTCGACGAGCAGTTCATCCCCAACGACGCGACGCTCGACACCGAGGAGAACCAGATCCTGCTCGTCACCGGCCCGAATATGTCGGGCAAGAGCACGGTGATGCGCCAGGTGGCCCTGCTGGTGCTCATGGCCCAGATCGGCTCATTCGTCCCGGCGGACGAGGCCGAGATCGGGCTGGTGGACCGGATCTTCACCCGCATCGGCGCCCAGGACGACATCGCGACCGGCCAGAGCACCTTCATGGTCGAGATGACCGAGACGGCGGCGCTGCTGGCGCAGAGCACGCGGCGCAGCCTGATCATCCTGGACGAGGTCGGCCGCGGCACCAGCACCTACGACGGCATGGCGATCGCCCGCGCGATCATCGAGTACATCCACAACGAGCCGCGCCTCGGCTGCCGCACGCTGTTCGCCACCCACTACCACGAGCTCACCGAGCTGGAGCAGGCGCTGCCGCGCGTCAAGAACTACCACATGGCCGCGGTCGAGCAGGATGGCGTGGTGGTCTTCCTCCACGAGCTGCGCCGCGGCGGCGCCGACCGCTCGTACGGCATCCACGTCGCCGAGCTGGCCGGCATCCCGCGCCAGGTGATCCGCCGCGCCGAGGAGCTGCTGGCCGAGCTCGAGGGGCGCCGGGACGCCACCACCCAGCTGCGGGCGGTCCACGCTGGCGGCGATGGTGTCGCTGCGCCTGCCGGCGACCAGGCGCCGGCGGCGCGTCTCGGAGGCAGGGCGCCACGCGCGGCGGCCACCAACGGCCAGCTCTCGCTGTTCGATGTGGCGCCGAGCCCGGCGCTGGAGCTGCTCAAGCGCCTCAACATCAACGAGCTCACGCCGCTCGACGCGCTCAACAAGCTCTACGAGCTGCAGAAGCTGGCCGCCAGCGAGTAGCCGGCGGCGCGGCGCGGGCCCGGTCCGCCGCTGCGGCACAGGAGTTGCTTCGGAGAAGAAGGTGTGGTGGGCAGCTCGCCCGCCACACCTTTACTCACTCCTGTCAGCAGAGGAAATGTGATTATGACCGAGAAGCAGCCTGAGCGCCGCCCGAAGCCGCCGTTCCCCGAGCAGCACCAGCCCAAGCCCGGCATCGAGTCGCAGCTCGACCCGCGGCCGCAGTACAAGGCGCCGGAGTACGTCGGCGCCGGCAAGCTGCGCGACCGCGTCGCGCTGATCACCGGCGGCGACTCAGGGATCGGGCGGGCCGTGGCGGTGCTCTACGCCCGCGAGGGGGCCGATGTCGCGATCGTGTTCCTGCCCGAGGAGCAGCGGGACGCCGAGGAGACCATGCGCGCGGTGGAGGCCGAGGGGCGGCGCTGCCTCCTCATCCCCGGCGACGTCACCGAGCCGGCCTTCTGCAAGGATGCGGTCGAGCGCACCGTGCGCGAGTACGGCAAGCTCGACATCCTGGTGAACAACGCCGCCTACCAGCAGCACCAGGAGGGACTGGAGGAGCTCAGCGATGAGCAGTGGGACCGCACCTTCAGGACCAACATCTACGGCTACTTCCGCATGGCGAAGGCGGCCCTGCCGCACCTGAAGCCCGGCGCGTCGATCATCAACACCGGCTCGATCACCGGCCTGGAGGGCAGCAAGCAGCTGCTGGACTACTCGGCCACCAAGGGCGCCATCCACGCCTTCACCAAGTCGCTCGCGCAGAACCTGGTCGAGAAGGGCATCCGCGTCAACTGCGTCGCGCCCGGCCCGGTCTGGACGCCGCTCAACCCATCGGACAAGGAGCCGGAGCAGGTGGCGAAGTTCGGCCAGCAGACGCCGATGCAGCGCCCGGCCCAGCCCGAGGAGGTCGCGCCCGCGTTCGTCTTCTTCGCCTCCAACGTGGACTCGAGCTACATCACCGGCGAGGTGCTGACGCTGCTCGGCGGCGAGACCACCGCAGGCTAGGGGCCGCAGCATCTCTGGGGGCGAAGCGGCGGCCTGCCGCGGCCGCGCCGGCCGCAGGCATCGCCGGCGACTGCTTCGCCCCGAGCGGCGCTACAGAAGCGCCCGCATCGCCGCGCCCAGGCGCGCGATCCCCTCGGCGATCCGCTCCTCGGACTGGAAGCTGAACGCGAGCCGGATCGCGTCGTCGCCCTGGCCGTTGGCGAAGAACTGCGTCCCCGGCACGAAGGTCACGCCGGCCGCCTCGGCCTGCTTCAGCAGCGCCTCGGCGCTCATCCCCTCCGGCAGCCGGCACCAGATGAAGAAGCCGCCCTGCGGCACCGCGGCGCTCCACCCCGCCGGAAGCTCGCGCCGCATCGCCTCGAGCATCAGGTCGCGCTTGCGCCGGTACAGCACGTTCAGCTCGCGAATGTGCGCGTCCAGCCGCCCGTCGGCACAGTAGCGCTCGACGACGCGCGAGAAGAACGGCTGGCCTCCCTCGAGCTTGAACATCTGCAGCCGCTGGATGAGCTCCGGCCGGCCGCAGGCGAAGCCCATGCGCACGCCGGGGGCCAGGATCTTGGAGAAGGTGCCCACGTGCAGCACCCAGCCCTCCTCGTCCAGCGCCGCCAGCCTGGTCGCCGGCTCGCCCTCGAAGCGCAGCTCGCCGTAGGCGTCGTCCTCCACCACCAGCAGGCCGTACTCGGCCGCCAGCGCCACCAGCCGCCTGCGCCGCTCCAGCGGCAGCAGCGTGCCGGTCGGGTTGTGGTAGGTCGGGATGGTGTAGAGGAACTTCGGGCGCACCCCGCGCGCCCGCAGGTCGCGCAGGATCTGCTCCAGCGCGTCCACGTCCAGCCCCTGGTCGTCGGTGGGCGCGGTGACCAGCTGCGCGCCCGCCGCGATGAAGTTACGCACCGCGCCCATGAAGCTCGGCCCCTCGACGATCACCGTGTCGCCGCGGTCGACCATGACCAGCGGCAGGAGTGCCAGCGCCTGGCTCGAGCCGTGCGTCACCAGGATGTTCTCCCGCCCGGCCTGGATCCCGCGCTCGCGCATGCGCGACGCGATCAGCTCGACCAGCCGCGGGGAGGTGGGGCCGTAGTTCAGCGCCTCGGCGGCATCCTCGAACAGAACCTCGCCGGTGGCCGCGTGCAGATCCTCCACCGGGAACGCCTCGGGCGCCGCGAACCCGTACGAGAGGCTGATCGCCGTCTCCGGGCCATCCGGCCACTCGGCGGTGGCCCGCGCCGTCTTTGCGCGCCGGGCGTAGAGGTCGTCCAGCTTTGGCGCGCCGGCACGCGTGCTGCTCGACATATGCGCTCCTTTTCGCTTGACTCGTGTGACGGGAGTTGCGCGGTGGCGCAGCCCCCGCACCCTTGGAAGAGGTTGACCGTCACTCCGCGACGCTGCGGCGAAGAAGCTCCACCTTGGAGGGGGTGGGAAGGCGAAGCCTCCCCAGATCTATCGCTCGGCGGCGGCGCAGCTGCTGCAGAGCGGTAATGGTGGCGGTGCGGTCAGAGCGTGCTTGCGGGTCCAGGACCGCAGGCCCTGGCGCGGGTGGTGCAGCCTCCCCCGGTACCCCTTCGTCCGCCTCGGAGGGGTTTGGGGAGGCGCAGCCTCCCAGAAATTTCCCTTTCTATCGCTCTGTAGCAGTTTCGCTGCTACAGAGCGATAGAAAAGATAAAGAATGGTAATGAAATGGTTCGCTGCCCGCGTACAGTTCTAGATGAACATTCTGTCATCCACGCCGGAGCCCGCCCGGCAGCTACCCACCAGGTCTACGGCAACCAGCCGCCCGCGGTGAGCAGGCGCGGATGCGCTCGTCGCGGGCGCTCAGCACGCTGGGCGCCGTGGGAGACAGCCATGGAGTGGCTGCTGGTCGTCATCGGGCTGGTGCTGATCGCCCAGAGCTTCTTCGTCGCCGAGTGACCGGCCGCGTGGCACCTGTGCTCGTCAGATGACCGCTCGCGCCGTGACCGAATAGCTTCCCCGGGCCGCCGCTCGGCGTGCCCGCTCCTTCCGCAGCCTCGCGCTGGCCGGCTAGCTCCCCCGTACGGCATTTCGCGCATACCGGGCTCCGGCGATGAGCCTCCCGAGCGCTAGCCCTTCCCGCCCGCCAGCCGCGCGAGCGTCTCCGGCGGCACGGTGGCCTGCGCGAGCGTGCCGCCCAGCGCGTCGAGCTCGGCGATAATCGCCTCGGCCTCCTCGGGCGGGACGAGCGCGACGAGCGCCGAGCTGCCGGCCGCCAGGCGCTCCCCCAGGGCGCGCAGGTCCTCGTCCCGGAAGCCGACGTCCACCCGCTCCGCCGCCTGCGAGCCCAGCCCGGCGCCGGCGTCGATCCCCTGGCGCGGCCCGAGCGGCGCCCCCAGCACAGCGCCGATCGTGCCGATCAGCCAGCCGGCCAGGCTGAGCAGGCCCGCGTCGCGGCGGGCCTCATCGGCCTCGGCCGTCTCCCAGAAGTCCACCTGCCCGTCCGGGCGGCGGGCGATCACCGCGATGTCACCGATGCGCGCCCCGCCCAGCCGCTCGTCCAGCGCCTGGATGGCCCGCCGCGCCTCCTCGGCGCGCTCGGCCCCCTCGAATGTGTACACGACCAGCCGGGTCCGCTCGCTCATTGCACTCGCCCTGCTTGTGCGCCGGCGGGAGGCACGGGCTTTGCTGGCGCCCCACCAGCGCACGGTAGACTCACAGTTGCCGCCGATGCTCTAGAATACCACGGTTTGAGCCGCCAGGAGGACTCGCCGTGATGTTCCAGCTGAGCTTCGCCCCGATGGACGCCGCCGCCGCCGCGGAGGTGTACGGCTGGCGCTACGAGCCGCCCTACCACGTCTACAACCTCGATGACCTGGACCGCGCCTTTGCCGTGGCCTTCCTGACCGACCCCGCCAACCGCTACTGCCGGATCGACGACGGGGCCGGCGAGCTGGTCGCGTTCTGCTGCTTCGGCCTCGACGCCCAGGTGCCCGGCGGCGACTACAGCGCCGACGCGCTCGACATCGGCATGGGCGTGCGGCCGGACCTCACCGGCCGCGGCCTCGGGCATCGCTTCGCCGCGGCGGTGATCGACTTCGCCCTGCGAACGGAGGCGCCCGCTGCGCTGCGGGTGACGGTGGCGGCCTTCAACCTGCGCGCGCAGCGGGTCTGGATGAAGAACGGCTTCCTGCCCGCTCAGTCGTTCCTGGCGCCCAGCGGGCGGGCCTTCGTGATGTTCACCGCTCCAGCAGATCGCACGCCTGCGCCCGCCACGCCTCGCCCTGGCGGGTGAGCCGCAGCGTCACCACCTCGAAGGGCCGGCAGGCGACCGGGAACGCCTGCCCGAGCCAGCGGAGCGTGCCGGCGCCCCCGCGCCCGTGGCGGTCCGCCAGCCGCACGATGTAGCCGTCGCCGTCATCGGCCGGCTTAAGCGCGGTCAGCTCCAGCTCGCCCGCCTCCAGCTCCAGCAGGCTGGCCTGCGCCGGGAGCGAGCCGGCGTGGCTGTGGGTGGTGATCGCCGTCACCGGGTAGTTCAGCGCCCGCGCCGCCTGCACCACCCCGGCATCGCGCCAGTCGCCGACGTGCGGCACCAGCGCGACGGTGAACTCCTGCAGCCCCTGGTCGATCCAGTCGTAGCGCTGCTTCGTGCCGATGATGTGCGGGATGTGGTAGGCGTAGGGCGACGAGCGCAGGATCGACAGGCGCATCATGCTCTCGCGCACATCGCAGCCGTACTTGCCGTCGTTGAGCACCGCGAGCCCGGCGGTCTGGCCGGGGCGACCGCGCGCCTCGCCGCTGACGTCCATCCACATGTGGGTCGGCACCTCGGCGCCGTTGCACGGGCGCGGCACCCAGCCGAAGGGCGCGTCGTGCGCGGAGGCCGGCGAGTCCACCGCCACGTCGAACGCCAGCTTGACCATCTGCCAGCGCCCCTGCCAGTGGAGCCAGTTGCGCACGATCAGCTGGCGCTCGCCGGCGCGCAGGATGAGCTGCTGCAGCCAGGTGCTGCCCTGGTAGCTGCGCTCCACCAGCAGCGACGCCTGCAGCGGCCCGGTGTCGGCGACGGTGATCGACGCCTCGCCAAAAGTCCCCACCACGTTCTCGTAGGACTGGACCTGGTGCGACCAGGTGTCGCTGGTGTCCTCCAGGACCTGCCCCACGTTCCAGCCGCCGGGGCCGACCAGCTCCAGGCCGCTGCCCTTGTCCACGCACGAGACGATCGCGCCGCTCGCCGGGTCCAGCGTCACGGCCAGGTGCTCGTTCTCCAGGCTCGTGGCGTCCGCGCGCACGGGCGAGGGCGGGGCCTCGGGGGAGCGCGGGAGGTCGCGCGGCGCATCCTCCGCGCGGGCGAAGCGGTACAGCCGGTAGCCGAGCGGCGGCAGCTCGGCGCGGAACACCAGCCGGCTGATCCCCCAGCGCGGGCCGGCGAGCGCGGCGTCGGCCTCGATCAGCTGGTGCGCGACCGGCTGGCCGGCCTCGTCGGTGAGCTGCCAGCCGTTATCCTCCCACCCCTGCCAGTCGGTCCAGGGCTCGTACTCGACGTAGCCGGCGAAGGGCTCAGGGAAGGGGTTGAACAGCAGCACCGAGCCGCCCGGGCCCTGCGTGTCGACCCGCGCGCCGATCAGGCGGCCGGCGTCGTCGGCGATCTCCGTCGCGCCGTGCAGCACCCGCCCGAGCGCGGCCAGCGCCTCGTCGGTCGCCACCTTGATGCAGGTGCCGCCGAGGATGTCGTGGAACTGGTTGAAACACAGGTCGTGCCACAGCGCGTCCAGCTGCTCGCGGGGCGCGGGGGCGCCCGCCCACACCTCGGCCTGCGTGGCCAGCCGCTCCGCCGTGAGCAGCCGGCACTCGGCCTGGCGGTGGATGCGCTTCAGGGCGCTGACCGCCGTGTAGCAGCCGACGGCGTGGTACTGCAGCTCGCCCGACACTACCGGCAGCTCGGCGTCGCTGGGCAGCGCGGCGAAGAAATCGTCGGGCGTGCTGAAGCGGATCTCGATATCTTCGCGCTCGGCGGCGAGCTTCTGCAGGTTCTCGATCTGGCGCTTCGTCGGCCCGCCGCCGTGGTTGCCGACGCCGAAGAAGCACATGGTGTGGCCGAGGCCGGCGGGCAGGTCCGTCAGCGCGCGCACGATGTGCTCCGTCAGATCCTCGCTGCGCGACGTGTAGGCGCCGGCGATGCGGAAGGCGGGGATGCGGCTGCCGTCCGGCCCCTCCCACCAGAACACGCGCGCCGGCAGGGACTTCTCCCACTCCTGCGGGCGCATGAACACGTAGGCGTCGAACCCGCAGCCGCGCAGGATCTGCGGCAGCGTGCCGGCGTGGCCGAAGCTGTCCACGCAGTAGGCGATGCGCGGCTCGACGCCCAGGTGCTCGCGCATCCAGCGCTTCGCCAGCAGCACCTGCCGCACCAGCGACTCGCCGCTCGGGATGTTCATGTCCGGCTGGATGACCATGCCGTTCACGACCGACCAGCGCCCGGCGCGGATGTGCGCGCGGATGCGCTCGAACAGCTCCGGGTCCTCCTGCGCGACCCAGCGGTAGACCTGCGACTCGCCGCGGGTGAAGCGGAAGGCCGGGTACTCGTCCAGCCGGTCGGCGGCGGAGCGGCTGGTGGCCAGCGCCTCGGCGCGGCCCTCGGTCCAGCGCCACAGCCACACAGGGTCGAGGTGCGCCTGGCCGATCATGTGGACGACGGTGCGAGTCATTACAGCATTCCTCTCGCTAGACAGGACGTCGGTGACAGGATGTGTGCGGCGGACGGTTCGTGGAGTGCGGCGCGGCCGCGTAACCCCTGTCAGAGAGGCGGCGTGTGGCCGCCAGCGCCGCCGGCGGCAGCGATAGCCACAACCTCCCCTCGGCATGTGCGCCGCGACTATAGTACAATGATCGGCCGGGTGTTCGTGTCATTTCGGAGGTAGGACCTCCGTGGAGTAGCTATGCAACCGGACAATCTCGCCGCCGGGCAGCAGGTCCCGCCCGATATGGAGGAGGCGCCCGGGCTGGCGGACTGGCTCTACGCCGCGCCCGCTCTGCTCGGCCGGCACATCGCTCTGCTGGCCGCGTGGATCGCCACCTGTGGCAGCCTGTTCATGAGCGAAGTGCTGCACTGGATCCCCTGCCTGCTCTGCTGGTACCAGCGCATCCTCATGTACCCGCTCTCGGTGATCCTGCTGGTCGGGATCCTGCGGCGCGACCGCGGGCTCCACTGGTACGTGCTGCCGCTCTCGCTCAGCGGCACCGTGGTCTCGCTGTACCACTACCTGCTGATCATGACCGACTGGCTGCCGCCGCCGCCGTGTAATACCGATGTGCCCTGCACCGTCGACTACATCAATATCCCCGGCGCGCTCAGCTTCGTGAAGGTGCCGTTCCTGGCGCTCGTCGCCTTTGTGCTGATCAGCATCTTCATCGGCTTCTGGGCGCTCTACCAGGCCGAGCAGGATGCGCAGGCCGACGACGATGCGGCCCAGGCGGCTCCTGCGCCGCGCTTCGGGGCATCCTCCATCGGCGCGGTCGCGATCGCCGCCGGCGTCGCCGCGGTGTTCGTCGTCGTCGGCCTGGTGACGTAGCCACACAGCGGCGGCCAGAACCAGCGCTGTGCCCGGGTGCGCCCGCTTTGTTCGTCGGATCGGGCGCATCTCAGCCTCTGGACCGACGCGCGATTCGCTCGCGTGTGCTATTCTGTCGCTCTCCACACCAGCCCTCCAGTCGGCCTAATGATTCGGGAGGTTTGCACGTGTCCTACCGCACGCTGTCGCCATCGATCTTCGGCCGCGAGGCGCCGCTCGGCGAGCTTGCGGCCGCGCTGGACGAGGTGCGGCGCGGCGCGGGCCAGGTGGTGTTTCTCGCCGGCGAGGCCGGGGTCGGCAAGACGCGCCTGGTGAACGAGTTCCTCGCCCGGCTGCCGCAGGGCGCCGGCGTCGAGGTGCTGCGCGGCAACTGCTTCGACGAGGACCCGGCCGAGCCGTACGCGCCCTTCCGCGACCTGCTGCGCTCGCTGGTTCACGCCCGCGGCCCGGAGGCGGTGGCGGCGGCCGCCGGCCCGTGGGCTGGCGATCTCGGCCGGCTGCTGCCGGACGTCGCGCCGGCGGCGGGGGTGGCTGGCGGGGGCGAGGCGTACCCCGAGAAGCGCCGCATGTTCGAGGCGATCTACCGCGCCGTGCGGCCGGGCGACGGGCCGCGGGCGGCGGTGCTGGTGCTCGAGGACCTGCACTGGTCGGATCGCACCAGCCAGGAGCTGATCGCCTTCCTGGCGCGGTCGATCGTGCGCGACCGGGTGCTGCTGATCGGCACCTACCGCACCGACGAGCTGCACCGCCGCCACCCGCTGACTCACCTGATCGCCGACCTCACGCGCGAGCGCCTGTACCGCGAGCTGCGCCTGGCGCCGCTGGAGCGCCCCGAGTTCGGCCTGATGGTCGAGGCCACGCTGGAGCGGGCGCTGCCGGCCGGCTTCGTGGACGCGCTCTACGAGCGCACCGAGGGCAACCCCTTCTTCGCCGAAGAGGTGATCGGCGCGCTGGTGGCGCACGGCCGGCTCGACGCGCTGGTCGAGGCGGCGCGCACCTGGCGCCGCTTCAGCATCCCCGAGCTGCCGCTCTCGGTGCGCGACAGCATCGCGCGCCGCACGGCGGACCTGGATGCCGACACCGCGCGGGTGCTGCGCTACGCGGCGGTGATCGGCCGCCGCTTCGACTTCGACCTGCTCGCGCGGGTGACTGCGCTGCCCGAGCCCGATCTGCTGCGGGCGCTCGCGCAGCTTGTCGAGCGCCAGCTGATCGCTGAGGAGGCCGACGCCCCCGAGGACCGCTACGGCTTCCGCCACGAGCTGGTGCGCGAGGCAGTGCTGGAGGGCCTGCTGCGGCGCGAGCGGCGCGGGATGCACCGCGAGGTGCTGCTGGCGCTCGAGGCGCTGCACGGCGCCGAGACGGCGGACGTGGTGGACCAGCTGGCGCACCACAGCCTGCAGGCGCGCGAGACGGAGCGCGCGGCCCGCTACGCGGCCCAGGCCGGCGACCGCGCGGTCTCGCTCTACGCCTACCGCGAGGCGCTGGCCCACTACGAGGTCGCGCTGGAGATGGCCGAGCATGCGGATGAGCGCGAGCGCGCGGGGCTGCTGGCGCGCCTCGGGCACGCGGCGTATGCGGTGGGCGACGTGCGCCGCAGCGCGGAGTACTGGCGCGAGGCGCAGGAGATCTACGCCGGGCTCGGCGAGCGGCGCCAGTCGGCCGACCTGCTGCGCTGGCTCGGGCGGGCCGCCTGGGAGCTCGGCGACCAGGCCGACGCGTTCGCCAGGACCCACGCGGCGCTGGCGGCCCTGGAGGGCGAGCCGCCCTGCCGTGAGCTGGCGATGGCCTACAGCGCGCTCTCGCACCTGTACATGCTGACCGAGCAGTCCCACGAGAGCATCGTCTGGGGCGAGCGGGCGCTGGCGCTCGCCGAGGAGCTCAGCGACGATGCGGTGAAGACCCACGCCCTCAACAACGTCGGCGTCTCGCAGTGCGAGCTGGGCGACTACGAGCGCGGCATCGCGGCGCTGGAGCGCAGCCTGGCGATCGCCCGCGACGCGCGGCTGCCGCTCGACGCGGTGCGCGCCTGCTTCAACCTCGCCGGGCAGCTCACGCACGTCGGCGAGTTCCGGCGCGCCGCCGAGGTCGCGCGCGAGGGGCTGGCCCTGGCTGAGGCGGGCGGCCTGGAGCAGCGCGCCGCCGCCAGCCTCGCCAAGCTGGTCTGGTACGAGATCGAGCTCGGCAGCTGGGATGAGGCGCAGGCGCACCTCGACCAGGTCGCACGCGCCGCCGACGAGGGGGTGCTGATTGAGCAGGTGTACTGTTCGCAGTTGCGCGCCGAGCTGCTGCTGGCCCGGGGTGAGGCGCAGGCCGCCCGCGAGCTGCTGGAGGCGATCGAGCCGCGGCTGCCCGCCCCGGGCGACTGCTACGAGGCCGTCAACACCTGGCAGCTGCTGGCGCTGACGTATGCGGCGCAGGGGGACATGGGGCGGGCAGCCGCGGCGGTCGACGAGGCGGTGCGGGCCTGGAACATCGGCGGTCGCCCGCGCAAGGCGGTGTACCTGCTGCCGGACGCGATCGACGTGTATCTGCGCGCGCGCCGGACGCGGGACGCGCAGACGCTCCTGGCGCTCGCTGAGACGTTGAGCGTCTCCTCGGCGCTGACGCCCCCTGAGCAAGCGCTCCTGGCCGATGCGCGCGGCCAGCTGGAGCAGGCGCCGGAGCGAGCTGCGGCGCACTTCCGCGAGGCGGCTGAGGCGTGGCGCCAGATGGGCCTCCCGCTGCGCGAGGCGCAGGCCCGCCGGCGGCTGGCGGCGTCACTGCTGCGCAGCCGTACCTCGGCGGCCCAGGAGGAGGCCCGCAGCCAGCTGGAGGCGGCCCGCGGCCTGGCCGAGGCGATCGGCGCGCGCCTGGAGCTCCGGGCGGTGGGGGCGCTCGAGCGCCAGCTGGGAGCCGGCCGGCGCTCGTCGGCGCGCGGGGACGGGCTGACGCCGCGCGAGCGCGAGGTGCTGTGCCTGCTCGCCCGCGGCGCGTCGAACCGCGCGATCGCCGAGGCGCTCGTGATCTCCGAGAAGACGGTCGAGGTGCACGTGAGCAACATCCTCAGCAAGCTGGGGGCCACCTCGCGCACCCACGCCGCGGCCCTGGCGCGCGAGCAGGGCCTCGACGCGGCGGCGTAGAGCGGCCGCGCCGCATCTCGCCGCCCTCCATCCTCTCCGCCTTTGGTCCTAGGGGGTTGCCCTTTCCCCCTAGGCCATCCGTCCCGGCCAAGATACGGGCTTCCCCTGATGCCCGCGCCGCCCCTTCCCGCTATGATGTGCGCGTAGCAACGGAGCGGGCATGCTTCGCGCCTGCTGGCTGCCGCGGTGCGGTGGTATCGCGGCCCAGCCGCGCGTCTCACCACTGTGCGGCCGCAGAGCGGCGGGAGAGGGGATAGAGGCGAATCCTCGCCGCGCCCACCGCCGGCCCGGGCGAAGCATGCCAGGGGGAGGAGCAGATCGATGATTGATCTCGAGTATGAGCTGGTGCGGATGAAGCTCCGGGAGCGAGAGAAAGAGGCGGAGTTGATGCGGCAGGTCCGCGAGGCCCGGGCGGGGCGGTCCTGGTTCCACGCGTTCCGCCGCGCGCTGGGTGGCGGCCGCGCTCAGCCGCGCGAGAAGGTCGTGGTGAAGGTGCTCGAGACCGATGGCAAGCTCACCTGCCCGGACGATGTGCTGGTCCACCGCCCCTGGCGCGACCGGGCGGCGTAGCAGAAGCCTTACCGAGGCGGAGGGAGACGCCTCATCGAGACGAAGGAGACGCCCGAGCGGGCGGAGACGCCTCACCGAGGCGTCTCTTCTTATTCCTGGGGAAGCACGATCTCGCGGCGCTCGGGGTCAGGGTGGCGCCGGTACAAGATCGCCACCCCGCCGATGAGCGCCACCAGCGTGCTGCCCGTCTCCTCCACCAGCGTCGCGGTGAGCTGCCGCCGCTGGTCCTGGTGCTCCAGAAACTTCACCTTGATCAGCTCGCTGCCGAGCAGCGCCTGGTCCACCGCGGCGACGACGTGCTCGGTCAGGCCGTTCTTCCCGATCTGGACGACCGGGCGGAGATCGTGCGCGAGGCGCCGGAGCCACTGGCGCTGCCCGCTGCTGAGTTCCTCCATTGTGTCTCTCCTCGACATAATGCTATCTTCGGGTTTGTCCGCGGGCGGCGCAGCGGCAGCCGCGCCACGCGCCGCGCGTGAAAGCCGGTGGATGCCACGTTCTCCTGTGTGCAGGGCCTTGTAGCGCCCTGCGGCGCGTGTTATAGTGCGCACAAAGTCGCGGCGCTGCACCAGGAGTCACGATGTTCACCGAGAACAGCTCGATCTTCGGCCCCGCCTCAGCGAGCGAGGCGCAGGTGTGCGCGCTCATCCTCGGGCGCGACCACGGGGAGTACAGCGAGTACGATATCCGCTCCGTGATCATCCCGACCTACTACGAGCTCTGCCGGCCGGTGGGCATCGACCCGGTGCTGCCGATCGCGCAGATGATCCACGAGACCGGCAACCTCACGAGCTTCTGGTCGCAGCGGCCGCAGCGCAACCCGGCCGGGATCGGCGTCAACGGCCGCAAGCAGCCGAACGAGCCGGCCGAGAAGACCAACTGGGCGTTCAACACCCAGCGCGGCATGTGGGAGTCGGGGGTCAGTTTCGCCTCCTGGCGGGACGACTCGATCCCGGCCCACATCGGGCGGCTGCTGGCCTACGCGCTGCCGAAGGGGGCGGAGAACGAGGCGCAGCGGACGGCGATCGAGCGCGCCCTGCGCTACCGCATGCTCCCGGACGCGCTGCGCGGCTCGGCGCCGACGCTCAGGCAGCTCGGGCGCGCCCACAACCCCACCGGCCAGGGCTGGGCCAGCCCGGGCACCGACTACGGCGCCAAGATCGCCGCCATCGCCAGGCGTATCGTCGAGACGCGCCCCTGATCCACGGCGGACAATCCACGGAGGACACGGAGAGCTTTTCATCCGTGCCCTCCGCGCCCTCCGTGGAACGGTTCTCCGTGCCCTGCGTGGATCACTCCTCAGGCGAGCGGATCCCCAGCACCACCGTCTGGTCGGGCGTGACCCACTCGCCCGGCGCCGGCTGCGTGCTCACGACCGCGTACGGCACGTAGTCGTCGAAGATGTCCGGGATGCGCTCGCGGCTCTGGTAGTCCACGTAGACGTTGGTGATGCCCATGCCGGCGAGGATGTCCTTGGCCTGGTTCTCGCCGAAGCGCTTGAGGTCGGGCATACGAACCGCCCCCGGCACCGGCGGCGCGACCTCGGCGATCAGGTCCGCGGTGCACGGCGGTATGTCCTCGGGCCGCAGCGCCAGCACCGGCCGGTCGTTGAAGGTGGTCGACATGCCCTCCCAGGTGTACTGGATCTCCTCCGACGGGTCGGGCGGCGGGAACTTCCAGACATAGATCGTCCGCAGCATATCCTCCGGCAGCGGGTTGTCCGGCTGGGGCATGCAGAACGCGCTGGCGGGATCGAAGCCGGCGCCAGCCGAGACGTCGACCTGCGCGTCGCTGACCTGCGCCACGGTGAGCTCTTCGAACAGGCCGCAGCCGGCCGAGCGCGGCGTGGCGGTGGGCGCCGGGGAGGGCAGGGCGCCGGGCAACGCCGCCGGGATCTGGCCCTCGGTCAGCATCCCCGACGCGAACAGCTCCTCGGTGTAGTTGCCGTACGGCCCGGGCAGGCGGCAGATCTGCCTGCGGACCACCGTGGGGGGCAGCTCGAACTCGATCGGCACCTGCCCGTTCGGGTAGGGCTCGGCGAGCAGGCGGCTGAAGCGCGGGTTAGCGAACAGCTCCTCCATGATGTTGTGCCAGATCACGCCGCCGCCGGTGAGGCTCTCCACCTTGGCCGTCGGCTCGTTGTTGTTGTTGCCGGTCCAGACGCCGACGGTGACGTAGGGCGTGTAGCCGACGGCCCACGCGTCGCGCCAGTCGTTCGAGGTGCCGGTCTTGACCGCCGCCGGCCGGGAGAGCTTCAGCTTGCTGTTCAGGCCCCACACCGGCTCGCGCGCCCGGTCGTCGCTGAGCATATCGGTGATGATCGCGACGTGGTCGGGGTTCAGCGCCGGCCGCGGGCGCGTCGGCTTGAACTCCTGCAGGACGGTGCCGTCCGGGCCGACGACGCGCAGGATCGAGACCGGCGGGTAGTAGCGGCCGCCGCTCGCCAGCGTGTTGTAGGCCGTCGTCAGGTCGAGCGGGGTAACTTCGCCGCCGCCCAGCGTCAGCGCCAGGCCGTAGTAGTCGCTGCCGCGCCGGAGCGTGCGGATGCCGGCGCGCTCCAGCAGGTTGATCGTGTGGTCGATGCCGGCGAACTTGAGCGCCTTGACCGCCGGCATGTTGAGGGAGTTCGCCAGCGCGGTGCGCATGCGCACCGGGCCGTTCCAGCGCCCGTTGTAGTTCTGCGGCTCGTACCACTCGCCGTCCAGCAGCGGGAACTTCGTCGGCACGTCCCAGATCACCGTCTCGGGCGTCATGCCCTTCTCCATCGCCGCCAGGTAGGTGAAGGGCTTGAGCGCCGAGCCGGGCTGCCGCTCGCGCACGGTAACGTTCACCTGCCCGTCCACCACGTTGCCGGTCTCGCCGGGGGTCTTGGTGGGCAGGACCTTGTTGTAGTCGATGCTGCCGACCATCGCCAGGATCTGGCCGGTGTTGGGCTGCATCACCACCACGGCGGCGTTGTGGATGTTGCGCTCCTCGAGCTCCTGGATGCGCTCGGCCGCCTTGCGCTGCACCATGCGCTGCAGCTCCAGGTCGATCGTCGTGTAGATCGAGAGCCCGTGGTTGGCGAACTGCGGCCCAAACTGCTCCTCGAGCTGCTTGCGGACGTAGAAGACGAAGTGCGGCGCGTTGAGCGGCACCTCCTGGCTGGCGAAGACCAGGTCCTGCGCCGCCGCCCGGCGCGCCTCCTGGTCCGAGATCATATTCTCGTCCACCATCTGACGCAGCACTGCGATCTGGCGCCACTTGGGCGGCGGGGTACCGCGCGGCAGCTCGTAGTTCGGGTCGAGCCAGCCGTCGCCGAGCACGACGCCCTTGAGCACGCCGCCGTCCAGGTAGTTGATCGGGTCGTAGGCGGAGGGCAGCTGCGGCAGGCCGGCCAGCAGCGCCGCCTGCGGCAGCGTGAGGTCCTTGGCCGTCGTGTCGAAGTAGACGTCGGCGGCGGCCTCGATGCCGTAGGCCAGGTTGCCGTAGTAGATCTCGTTCAGATAGAGCTCGAGGATCTCGTCCTTGCTGAAGCGCTCGGACATCTCCCGGGCCAGGATGATCTCGGTGATCTTGCGCTGGTAGCGGTTCTCGTAGGCGCGCTCCTCGTCGGTCAGCAGCACGAGCTTGATCAGCTGCTGGGTGATCGTGGAGGCGCCGCCGGTCTCCTCGCCCTCGGCCAGGCTGGTGAGCAGCGTGCGGACGATGCCGACGAAGTCGACGCCGGGGTTCTCGTAGAAGGTGCTGTCCTCGATCGCGATCGTGGCGCTGATCAGGTTCGTCGAGATCTGGTCGAGGCTGACGCGGGTGCGCTTGCCCGCGCCGAAGAACTCGTACAGCAGCTCGCCGTTGCGGTCGTAGAGCCGGGTGGTCTGGAACGCGCTCGCGTCGTCGATCGCGTCGAGCCGCGGCGTGAGCGAGTCGGCCAGCTGGGTGTAGGCACCGTAGGCGGTGCTCACGCCGCCCAGCAGGAGCAGCCCGAACGCCACGCCGAGGGCCGCGATCAGCTGTGCGAGGCGCGAGCCGATGCCTGCGGAGGACGCGGAGCTGCGGCGGAGCATCCCGGGGGTTGGGCGGGCGCGCGGCACCGGCCGGCCGGCGAGCGAGAGGCGGAACCGCCGGGCGCGCGGGTCGTACTTCTGTGCCATGGCCGCAATTGTACCACGGTCGGCGGCGCGCCCGCTAGATCGGGCGGGTGATGCGGCGCTGAAAGCGCTGGAACGAAACCGGTAGCGCGTTCGTCATAGTGAAGAGGGCTTGCGGCCGTGTATGCTACAATGCGCCTGCGCCGCCGTTGGTGATATCTGCTATGCGCCTCGAAGAACTGAACGGCCGCATGCTCGGCCGCTATCGCGTCCTCGAACTGATCGGCCGCGGCGGGATGGCCGCCGTCTACCGCGCCCACGACACCGCGCTCAAGCGCGACGTGGCGCTTAAGATTCTGTACCCTCAGTACAGCGGCGACGAGGGGATCGTCGAGCGCTTCCAGCGCGAGGCGGTGGTGGCGGCGCGGCTCGACCACCCCAATATCGTGCCGATCTACGATGTCGGCGAGGCCGATGGGCTGACCTACATCGCGATGCGGCTGCTCGGCACGCGCTCGCTCGCCGACCTGCTGCGCGAGCGCGGCACGCTGCGCGCCGAGGAGCTCGCGCCGATCGTCGACCAGATCGCCGCCGCGCTCGACTACGCCCACGCGCGCGGCGTGGTCCACCGCGACATCAAGCCGGCGAACATTCTGCTGGAGGGCTCGAGCCCCGGCGCGGCCGCCCTGGTCCCCGACCTGCGGGCGGTGCTCACGGACTTCGGCATCGCGCGCTCGCTCGACACCTCGGGCATGACCGGCACCGGGATGCTGATCGGCACCCCGGACTACATGGCGCCGGAGCAGATCCGCGGCAACCGCCAGATCGACGGCCGGGCCGATATCTACGCGCTCGGCGTGCTGATCTACCGCGCGCTGACCGGGCGCCGGCCGTTCGAGGGGTCGACGCAGGAGGTGCTGATCGGCCACCTGGAGGGCGCGCCGATGCTCCCCTCGCGCATCGACCCGTCGCTCCCGCCGGAGGTCGACCTGGTGATCCGCCGGGCGATGGCGCGCAGGCCGGAGGACCGCTACCAGACGGCCGGGGAGCTGGCGCGCGCGCTGCGGCACGCCCTCGGCCTCGATGTGCCGGTGCCGCCGCCCGCCGCGCCGCGCGCCACCGAGCCCCGCGCGGCCGTGCCGCGCATGGCCGCCGCGACGATGGCCCACGCGGCGAGCGATGCCGCCACGCTGCGCGGCGACGCCCGCCCGCCCATGGCCGTGCGGGAGGTCGCCGAGCCGCTGCCCGTCGAGCCGCCCGCCTCGCGGCCGGGGCGCGGCCGCTGGCTGGCCGTGGCCGCGGCGCTGATCCTGGCGCTGCTGGCCGGCGGGGCTATCCTGGCGCAGCGGCTGCAGGGCGCCGGCGCGGGGACGCTGCCGACCGCGGCGATCGTCACGGACGAGCCCGCCGAGACGGCCGCCCCGCCCCCGCCGACCGAGACGGCGCCGCCCACTGAGATCACGCAGGCGCCGGTGATCTCGCCGACGCTGACGCCCGAGGCGACCCCGACGCCCTCGCCGA
>ERZ777003.2869-NODE-2869-length-18349-cov-4.320870_pt1 | contig 18349 bp, 13 predicted proteins | sample MGYA00374956_ERZ777003 | MGnify/ENA primary metagenome ERZ777003 (study PRJEB29302, sample SAMN06268252) | bioreactor metagenome | isolation source: Joint BioEnergy Institute, California, USA | place: USA:Joint BioEnergy Institute, California, USA | collected... | reverse complement strand
ACGACAAACGCGCCATCAAATCGCACCGGGCATCAGGCTGTCTGGACGGGGCAAGAGATGATCGTCTGGGGAGGTGTGGGGGCGGGATGGAGTTTTCCGAACACAGGGGGGCGTTATAATCCCGCGACCAATACATGGCAGGCGATGTCGACAGTTGGAGCTCCACAAGGGCGATATGGCCATACAGCGATTTGGACGGGCCAAGAAATGATCGTGTGGGGAGGAACAGGGTCTGACTTCAACGCCATTGCCACGGGAGCTCGATACAATCCTAGCACAGATACATGGAGTCCGATTTCGGAAGTTGGAGCTCCCGAGCCGACAAGTCGCCATGTTGCGTATTGGACTGGTTCGAAAATGCTCGTCTGGGCCTTCCTTGAAGGGAAGCTCTATGATCCGGCAACGGATACCTGGAGTGACATGGCTCCCTTGCCGAATGATATTCGGCGTCTTTATGAATACCTTTATGAATCCATTGATACTGAGGACGTCATGTCGTCGTTATTAGCCGGGCTCGCTCCCGTGACGGCATTTAACGGTTCGAAGCTTTTGGTGTGGACGTACATGTCGAGATATGCCGCCATTTACGACCTTTCCACCAATACGTGGCAGAGTTTCGCTTCGTTCGCTTGGGGACTGCCCGATCCACGACCAGATCTCAGGTTTCACGATGATTTATTGATTACGAGCTCGGAGCCGGAACTGAAAGGAGTGTGGGCTGGGTCACACTTAATTACATGGGGTGGATTTGGTTTGTTTGGGGCGGTCAATTGGGGTGATCGTTTTAATCCCGACACTGGCTTGTGGAGCCATATGTCCACGGTTGGCGCTCCTGAGGCACGGGGGCAGCACTCCTTGACTTCCACTGGGTCAAAAGTGCTCGTGTGGGGGGGGCGAAATACACGCTAGGCTCCGATGAAGAGGCTCAGTATTTTAACACCGGTGGCGTTTATGACGTCGCCAGTGATTCATGGGCGAGTATGAGTGTGACGAATGCGCCCTCAGCGAGAAGTCAGCACGCCGCCGTTTGGATGGGTGACAAAATGTTTGTGTGGGGCGGGAAAGACGGCGATGGCGTTTTGTCGAGCGGAGCTCTTTATAACTTGGCCACGAATTCATGGACGTCGATTTCAAACTCAGGGGCGCCTTCCGCTCGGTATGGAGCGCAAGCTTTTTGGACCGGATCGAAAGTCATCGTGTGGGGGGGGGCATGATGAAAACGGAGGTTTTTTAAATAACGGCGGGGTTTACGATCCCTCCGCGGATGCATGGGAGTTGATTTCAGGAGATCCGTCCTTGAGCGGTCGGCGCAGTTATTCGGCGACGTGGACGGGAACTCATTTGGTCATTTGGGGAGGAATTGATTCGGGCACGGGTAACCCGGTTAATACCGGGGCTCGCTTCAACCTGCAGACAAAGGCGTGGGCACCGATGACGACGACGAACGCCCCCGAAGCTAGGACTGGTCACTCCGCGGCGAGCGTGAACGGAAAGGTCGTGATTTGGGGCGGAGGGGCATATGATGACGTTAATGCCGAATTGTTGATGTTTAAATCGGGCGCCATTTACGATCCGGTAACGGACTCGTGGAGTGCCCTCACGACGGAGGGTGCACCAGGCCCGCGAGCTGGACATATCGCCATTGGGGCAGGAGATTTCATGATCATTTTTGGTGGCATAAGGATGCCCTTTAATGTTATGACGGGTTATTATCAACCATTTTTTGACGGCGGCATTTGGAAGCCGTAAGCAGCAATAGAGAGTTCACCCCTTGATGCAGATCAGAGGTGTGAGCTTCGCTACCTTCTTCGCGAGGCCCGCACGCTCCGCCGAATCGACAACGGTATCGACGTTCTTGTAGGCGTCTGGCGCTTCTTCGGCAACTCCGCGGAATGACGGGCTCCTAATCAAAATACCCCGAGCTTTGAGATCGTGCACAATTTTATTGCCCTGGAATTTGCGGATGGCTTGAGTCCGGCTCATGGCACGACCGGCTCCGTGGCAAGCGGAGTTGAACGATCTTTCTTCGGAGGTTTTCATTCCGACGAGGACGTAGGAGCCGGTTCCCATGCTGCCGCCGATGAAAACCGGTTGCCCGATTTTTTGCAACTCATAGGGGAGTTCGCAGTGACCCGGACCGAAAGCACGGGTCGCTCCTTTACGGTGAACGAAAAGCTTTCGGCGCCTGCCTTCGACGTTGTGCCACTCCTCCTTACAAGTGTTGTGGGAGACGTCGTAAACAAGTTCAAGTTTCGTGCCCGGGAAGAACTCTTTGAAGACCTGTCTCGTGAAGTGAGTGATCATCTGGCGGTTGGCGAGCGCACAATTGATCGCCGCCCGCATCGCCCCCAAATATGACTGGCCGACTGGGGAGTTGATCGGCGCACAAGCGAGTTCCTTGTCCGGGAGTTCGAGTCCGGCACGGGAAGCGGCTAACGCCATTTCTTTGAGGAAGTCGGTGCCGATTTGATGTCCGAGGCCGCGCGAGCCGCAATGGATGCTAATGACGACCTCGTTCTTTTTGAGGCCGAGAGTGCGGGCAGCTTCTTCATCGAAGAGCTCGGCGACATCTTGGACTTCGAGGTAATGGTTTCCCGATCCAAGCGTGCCCATTTCGGGGCGTTGCCGTTCTTTCGCACGAGGCGAGACCTCTTCGGGCCGCGCTCCCTTCACTTGGCCGTTTTCTTCGATGAAGTTGAGATCCTCCGGAAAACCGTAGCCACGCGAAACCGCCCAACGTGCGCCACCAAGAAGGACATTATCGAGTTCTTCGCCTGATAACCTGATGTGGCTTTTACTGCCGACGCCCGCGGGAATGTTTCTAAAGAGAGCTTCAGCCAAATCTTCTCTGACCTTATGGAGTTCGCTCGCGCGCAGACCTGTCCGAAGAAGGCGGACACCGCAAGAAATGTCGAACCCGACGCCGCCCGCAGAGACCACCCCGCCTTCGTCGGGATCGAAGGCGGCGACACCGCCGATCGGGAAGCCGTAGCCCCAATGCGCGTCCGGCATCGCGTAGACTTCTTTAACCACGCCAGGTAAAGTGGCCACGTTGCAGATTTGTTCGTAGACTTTTTCGTCCATCGCGCGAATCAGGTCTTCCGAGGCGTATATAACCGCCGGAACACGCATCTTGCCGTGCGGGGATATTTCCCACTCGAATTCGTTTCGTCTGCGCAGAAGTTTGAGGTCCATGTCTGCTATCTTTAAACGTCGACCACACATTGGGCAAGCCAATGCCCGTTCTCTTCGCTAACCTTAAGTTCCGTCATCGTCGCTCCTTTTACGTCGACGGCGGGCTTATGATGCGAAAGATCCACGGTTTCTCCATAAATGGTCGCTTGAAGTGTCGTTTCAGAAATGGATTCGATTTCGAATTTCGAAAAAAGCATCCGACGCGTGTCGAGTTCGTAAATGATGTGGTTGAGCCATTCGTAAAGGAGGAAATCCCGGTCAGGTGCGCTGCAGGCGATGGAAATGGCCGTTTGCGGGCGAACGCTTTGCGGATTCGTGATCACGGCTGTGAGAGCGGTCGCCGCCATTTCAAAAGCGTCCTTCATTGTTGGTCCGATGCCTCGCACACCGATGTCAGCGTCGTGCGAAAAATGCTCCCACCGCTTTTGCCGGTCGGCCGATGTCATGCCGTTGTTCTCCCTTCGTGTTCTGAAAATACTACTCGAAACTCATTTCGCTAAGACCGATGGAGTAAGAGTTCGTCCACGAACTTCGGCACTTCGACGCCTGCGGGGCCGATTCGCCGTTCATGGAATAGGAGCGAAATATCCGTTTCCTGCAGGTTGATTTCAACGCGTTTCGCATTCCAGGCCTCGCGGGCGAAACCTGCGGCGGGATACACGACGCCGCTTGTGCCGATTGAAACGAAAAGTTCGCATCTGTTAAGGGCGTCGAGAATCGGGTCCATATGGTACGGCATTTCGCCGAACCAAACGATGTCAGGACGCAGTTTTCCCGTGGCTTGGCATTTGGGGCAGGCCTCGTGAACGCTTAAGTCTGTTCGCCACTCGAAACGTTCCGAGCATGAGAGGCAGAGGGCGTGAATGAGGGAGCCATGCATGTGGAGGATGCGCCTCGAACCGGCCCGCTCGTGAAGATCGTCCACGTTTTGCGTAACGAGAAGGAAATCTCCTTCCCATTCCTCTTCAAGCTTGGCGAGGGCGAGATGCGCACCATTAGGGCGCACCATGGGGTCGTGCAGTTGGCGTCGCCTTTGGTTGTAGAATTCGTGCACAAGACCGGGATTGCGTGCGAAGGCCTCCGGAGTCGCGACATCTTCGATTCGATGGTTTTCCCAGAGACCGTTCGCGTCCCTGAAAGTGCGTATTCCCGACTCAGCCGAGACGCCAGCGCCTGTTAAAATGACGATGGATTTGAAGCGATTGAGATTCATGGAATGAATCCTATATGAGTGGAGTGGGAGCCTCAAGTTTCGACGTCTATTCACATCCCGGGCGCATCGGTGTCGTTTTCGAAAACACGGTGGAATGGAGTTGCGGCCGCCCTCTCTCATTTTTACCATGAAAGCGTGGGACGCCATCAGATTGAACAGCTTTTTGAGAAGCGGCATAACGATATCCGGAAACTTATCAACGGTCTGGATAAAACGACGGAGAAAGCCGTCAGCGGACGGACCGAGTTACTGGAACAGTTGCGACAGCAACTTGCTGTTCTATTCCGGATGAAAGAGCGGGTGATCTATTCGAAGCTGAGGACGTTTGGTGACGAAGAACTGGACCGTTTGGTGACCCGCCATTGCGAGGAACATCGCATCTTTGAAGAGTGGCTAAATGAAATCGGCCAAGTGGATCCGACCGATCCGTTGTGGCGCGCCCGTTTTGAGATTTTGCGAGATAGCCTTGAGCGTTATCTGCATCGAGAAGATTCCCGTACGCTGCGGTTGGTTGACGCGCTCTTGACCGAGCAACAGAAGCTGTCTTTAAAGGCGGATCTTAGAAAGGAAGAAGAGGGCATTTCCGCCACGGTTTAAGCGCACCGGCGCGCACTGTCACCAAGAGGGATTTGTTTAATTTTCTTAAAAAATTCCTGAGAAAAATAAGTAGAGTTCTACACATGGCCCGCTCGGGCGAGGCACCTTTTGCCCAGTCATGGTATGGCGTGGATAACAGTATCAACAGCCGGTTCAAGGCAGGACGGGAACGGCATCTGATCACAGCGTTGGGAAAAAGTGCAAAAGAGAAAAAAAGATATCGCAAACAATTGGAACTCTGAGGGCATTATCAACGCCTTGCCGGCTTTGGTCGCCTATGTCACGCCCGACCACCGCTACCGCTTCATCAATGAGGCATATTTCCGCGTTTTCGGGAGAAATCGGGAGAACATAGTAGGGCATCACATCAGCGAAATCTTGGGTGATGAAACCTACAGCCGTATCCGGCCCTGTTTAGACCGTGCTCTTAAAGGTGAGATTATCACTCATGTCGAGATCAGTCTCGTGAACCGTTTCGGAGAACGCCGGTACTACCGCGGCACATATGTTCCGGATCGAAAGGGTGGCGAGGTGGTCGGTATCGTCGTTCTACAAACGGATGTCACCGATTTGAAGGGAATTGAGCGCAGACTCGAGGAGCGGGACGTCCGCCTACGGCTCTCACTCGAAAGCGCGGACATGGGTATCGGCGAGTTCAGTGTCAAGGAGTATACCATCACCTTGGATGAAAACGCCCGGCGCATTTTCAGCTTCACCGAAAAACAAGAGACGTTGTCGTTTAAGGAGTTTATTACGAGGGTGTATGTCGAAGATGCGGATCGGTTAAAAAGGATCGTCAAGGCGATCCGCAGGGACCCCCGGCAGAGCTTCGATATAGATTATCGTGTTTATGATCGCGAAAAGAAGGGGCCGAAGTGGATCCATTCTCGCTGCCGTCTGATACGCGATGAGCGGAATGAGGTTATCCGTGCTGTCTTTGTCGTCGCGGACGCAACAAAGCAAAAATTGATGGAGCGGAAAATCCGCGAGAGTGAAGGCAAGACGCGGCTGCTGCTCGAGTACTTGCCGGAGTTCGTCTGGACAGCCGCGCCGGACGGAACGCTTACCTATGCCAACCGAAGATATGCCGAGTACTCCGGTTTGGAAGTGACGAATCCGGAAACCGGTGGCTGGCTTTCACTCGTTCATCAGGACGATCTCGAAAGAACGAGGAAGCTCTGGGAGCGGGTTCTGAAACAGGGCGAGGGCTTTGAGTTCGAAGTCCGTCTGCGTCGCAAAGATGGAGCTTACCGCTGGTTTTTATCCCGCGGTGTGCCCGTGAGGGATGAAAATGGGAACCTGATAGAATGGTTCGGAACGACGACCGACATTCACGACCGCAAGGTGGCCGAAGAGCGTCAGGCTCGCATACAGAGAAAAGTGATCCGGTTACAGGCGATCGCCAACGAACTCATGCAAAGCGACAGTGTCGAGGATATCGCGCGTGTGATCATTGAAGAGGGCATGCAGGCGGTCGACGCTTCGGCTGGATGCGTTGTGCTCATGACGGACGACGATAAACGGGACATTCAAGTTGTTTACGACAAGCTTCAGGACAAGGTGCGGCTGGACACCGATGCCAATCACTTTAGGGGTATTGCGCTGGACGCCTGCAGCTCGAAGTCTCCGATCTATATTTACAGTCGCGAGGAAGTTAAGCAGCGCTATCCGGAGCTTAATCAGATTCCTGGGACAGATCAGCTTCAGTCGCTCGCGGAGCTTCCCCTTCTCAGCCATAACAAGGTGCTCGGCGCGATCAGTCTCGCTTTTGAAAGCACCGAGGTTTTTTCTCCCGAGCGCAAGAGCTATTTCGTGATTCTCGCCGAGCAGGCGGCGCTTGCGATCGAAAGAGCTCGTTTGTTTGAAGCTGAAAAGGCCGCCCGGGCGAGCGCTGAAATCGCCAGCCAGGCGAGATCCCAATTTCTCGCAAACATGAGCCATGAAATCCGCACACCTATGAACGCCATCCTGGGGTTCACCGATCTCCTGGGCGACAAAGGGCTTACGGAAGAGGAACGCGAGGAGTATCGCAAACGGATTCGTGCTAACGGCGACCAACTTCTTCATCTGATTGACGACATATTGGATCTTTCCAAAGTCGAAGCTGATCGTCTCGAGTTCGAAAAAGTGCCGTTCTCAGCCATTGATTTGATCCGGGACGTGCATGATTCGCTTTCGGTTATGATCCAGGGCAAGAATATCAAAACCCGTCTCGTGATCAGTGATAACGTTCCGCAAACGATCATGAGCGACCCTGTGCGGCTCCGCCAGATTCTAACCAATCTCCTTGGTAACGCCGCGAAATTCACAACGAAAGGCTTCATTGAAACCCGGGTCTCGTTCCTGCCGGAATCTAAATACAGTCGTTCATCGTTGGTGATCGATGTCGAGGACACAGGCATAGGGATTCCCGATGAGTTCCGCAAAAATCTTTTTGCGCCGTTTTCGCAGGGGGATTCCTCGGTCACGCGGCGTTTTGGAGGAACGGGACTGGGGCTCGCGTTGTCGCAAAAATTCGCCGAAGCTTTGGGTGGAAGCCTGAGCTTGCTTCACAGCTCGCCGGGGCAGGGTTCGGTTTTCCGGCTCATCCTGCCGGTCGAAAGCCGCACGATTAAAGAGAAAAAAGGCCGGGATGGCAAGGTGCGCTCGGTGGAGTCCGATATTTCGGAAACTGACTTGACCGGCACGCGGATTCTTCTTGCCGAAGACTCTCCTGACAACGAAGCTTTAATACGGGCCTACTTGAAACAAACCGGTGCAGAAATCCAGGTCGCCCGCGATGGTGCGGAGGCCCTGGAAAAGGCTCTTGAAAGCGACTTCGATTTGATTCTGATGGATATTCAGATGCCGCGTATGGATGGACTTGAAGCTACGCGCAGACTTCGGCAGCAAAATTTCAAGCGACCGATCGTGGCGCTGTCGGCGCACGCGCTGGCCGAGGAAGTGCAGCGCTCGCTGGCGGCTGGATGTCAGGCTCACCTCACGAAGCCGGTGACGCGTAAGGCGTTGATAAGAGGGATCAAAGAAGCGCTGAATATGTAAGTCGGCGAGAGGAGGGAAGCGCTTTGGGATCGCGGCGAAGTTATTTCGTCACCGCCATCATTCTTATCAATGTCGCGGTCTTCTTGATGTGGACTTTCGGCATTCCCAGCTACCTTTTCATGGAAGAAAACTTCTTGGTCAGTTGGGACGCCTTGCTAGAAGGGCGTTGGTGGGTTTGCCTTTCTTCCGTTTTTTCGCACTCCCTTCTGATCCATCTTTTGCTCAACATGATGGTTCTCAGCAGTTTTGGCCGCGTGCTGGAACCGTTTCTCGGTCATCTGCGGTTTTTCTCTTTTTATCTTGGGGCCGGCATATTTGGATCTTTGGTTCATGCTGTTGTTTCCGCGTATTTGCTTGAGGAGCCGGGGCTTGCGGCACTCGGAGCTTCGGGCGCGGTTTGTGGCGTTGTTCTTTTGTTTTCCCTTATTTTCCCCAGAGAAAAAATTTTGCTCTTCGGAATCATACCGGTGCCTGCGCTTATGGGCGCTCTCGCGTTCGTCGGCCTGGATTTATGGGGATTAAGTGCGCAAGCGAAAGGTGGAGGTCTTCCCATCGGGCATGGGGCACATCTCGGAGGGGCGTTTGTCGGAATCTTTTATTATTTCATCGCCGTTCGTCCGAGACTGGTCAGGAGCAGTCGTAACTGGATCGCTTAGGGGGGGCGCCACGGGCGCCCTGCCCTCATTAGAAGCGTGTACGAATTTGCAGGACAGGACCATTGTACTCGTTGCCCGCTCCGTCGTGTCCGGTGATCTGGATCGAGTAGACCGTGTTCGGGCTTAAGCCCGTCAATTGGATCTGATGGGAGGGGGCGGCCGGTCTCTCTTCCGTCTCGCGATTCAAGGCCGAGCCGGTTCCCCATCTGAGCCGGCCGGTTGCAGCTTCGTTGAGAGCCCAGGTCACCGTGAGAGTCGTCGCGGTTGTTGTGTAGTCCGATGCGATGATGACGGGAGCGATCGTATCGACCGTCCATGTATGGCTGGCACCGACCGGATCAACACGGCCGAACCGGTCGACGGCCTGAACGAGGAACGTGTGTTGGCCGTTGGCAAGGCCCGAAACCGTCATCGGTGATACGCAAGGCTCAGGCGCGGCGCCGTTGAGCGAGCACAGGAAGCTCGCGTCGTCGTGGTTCGAGGAGAAGGAGAACGTCATGCTGGTCGAGTTGGTGAAAACGACGCCCGAGTGCCTGAGAGAGGTCGCGATCGCCGGCAGGACATGGAGCGAATAGCTGGCACCAGAGGGATCAATGTTGCCGGCTTGGTCGACAGCGTAAACCGTAAACGTGTGGCTGCCCACATCGAAGGTGAGCCTATGAGGCGACACGCATGGAGCGGGCTCCGACCCGTCGACCGAACAAAGGAAGCGGGCGCCCGGCTCGTTTGATGAGAACATGAAATCATATGTGTCGTCGTCGACTTGGACGGCCGTGAGGTCTGTGCTCGGTGCGATGGTGTCAACTGTCCAAGACGTTTCGGTCACGATGCTCAGGTTTCCGGCCCGGTCGCGAGCCCGGACTTTGAAAACATGTTCGCCGTCGATGAGACCTGAAACATCGTAGGGGCTCGCGCAGGGGATGAAGCCGGATTCGTTGAGTTCACATTCGAATTCGACCGGCTCATTCGCACTGAACTCGAAAGAGTTCGACGTGCGGCTCACGACCTGACCGTTACCATATTGCGACGTCACGTGGAGCGCAGGAGCTGTCAAATCAACGGTGAACGCGTGCGCGATCTCGTTGGTTGTGTTTCCGTAGATATCGTAGCCGACCACTTCGAGAACATAAGTGCCTTCGGCAAGGTTCTCCAAACGGATCGGCGACTGCACAACGCCGAGCAACACGCCGTTGAGAGCTGCGTGCAGCTCGACCTCTTCCGGACTCTGGACGTAGGCTTCAAGCAAGTTCGAGGCGATGTAAGCCGCTGACGAAGGCAAAAGTTCCGCGAAGTGAATTTCGGGCGCTTCGCGGTCGACGATCCACGAGACCAGAATCGGAGTTGAGCGGAGTCCCGCGTAGTCTTCAGCCGTGATTTCAACTGTATGGCGCCCGTCTTCCGCGAAGCTGCCGGTCAGCGGGCTTTCGCACTCGGTTTCGTCATCGCCGTCGATGCGGCAGAAGAACTTCGCGGGTTCGTTGCTGGAGAATTCCACTTTGAATTCGGACGCATTCGTATGACCCGGAGCCGGTTGGATGGACCCGAGTTTGATCACGGGCGCCGTAAGGTCGGTCACCCAAGACACGCTTGCGACCGGCCCCGTGTTGCCGGCGGCATCGGTCGCGCGCACTTCGAACAGGTGCGAGCCTTCACCGAGGCCGGAGAGTCGAACGGGCGATTCGCAGGCTGTGAAAGCTGCGCTGTCGAGCGAGCATTCGAATTTCGCGCTTTCACTTGCGGCGAAGCTGATTTCGCGCGAATTCGAAGAGCTGGGGCTCGCGCTTGGCTCGGTCGCGACGATTTGCACGGTCGGGGCTGTGAGATCGACCCACCATTGCACGGACACCGGTACGCCGACATTCCCGATGTTGTCGGTTTGGTAAACCGTGAACGTGTGCAGCCCTTCACTCAATCCGGTGACTGTATGGGGAGAAGTGCAGAGAGCGGGGTCCGCACCATCAAGAGAACACTTGAATACACCGGCTTTTGTGGACGAGAACGAGATGGAGGCGGAGCGTTTGTTCGTCGGGCTCGCCGGTTGCGTGACCGAGACGACAGGAGGAACCGTGTCGATGACCCAACGGTGCTCAGCGGCGGGACCGGTCAGGCCGTAGGCGTTACGCGCGCGAACCGTAAAGACGTGTTCGCCGTTTGCAAGCCCGGAGCGGATATAAGGCGACGTGCATGCGCTTTCGTTCGCGCCGTCGAGCGAACAGAGGAACGTCACGCCTTGTTGGTCTGAAGTGAACTCGACGTGGATGTCCGTGCTCGCGGTCATGGCGGCCGCCGGTGTGACTTTCGTGATGGAAACTGAAGGTGCAACGGGAGCCGGCGTCGGTTGGGGAGTCGGCGTCGGGCACGGGCCGGGATAATAGCCTCTGATGACGAGAGCCGCCGATTTCACGTAGATGTGCGGTCCTTGCAGCGTGATTTTCAGGATCGCGCTTAGCAGTTGCAGCCTTAAAATCGTGTTGGCGAGCGGTTCGCCACCGTTCAAACGATACTTATCGAGACGGAGACGCTTGTGTCCTTTGAATTTGCCGTCATCCGGATCGAAGTCGGTCGAGCCGTCGCTCCGGGTCGCCATCTGGCCGTTGAGTCCGACGGTCACTTCGTATTTCGGCTTTTTCGTCTCGAGTTCGACATAAAGATTGACGGAAAGAACATTGAATTTCGGATCTGAAAGAATCTTGAACGCGTTGGGATCGAAGCGGAGATGCTTGCCTCCGTCGATACGGATCGGGACATACGTCTGCTCGACTTCCTCTCCGCAGAAGGATCCCTCTGCGCCGTCGTTTTCGCTCGGAGGCTTAGCCCCATTTCCCAGGCAGCCCGTGATTGACAGAACAAGGGCGAACGCCGCCAACCCTTTGAGGAGTTTCCTGGTTCCGTTCAATCCTTCAGCAGGCACAAAGTCCTCCGTGTTTAAACCATCGCCTTTTTTCGCGAAAAGCGCCCTACCAGACTATTGTCGGAATATTCGTCAAAAAATTCACACTAAGGGCTTGTTAAGGCGCTCTTTCTCTTTTTGAAACGATGATTGCTCAGTAAATTGAGTCATGGTGGAGACACTCACATGCAGAAATTCGGCAAATTTCTTCTTTTACTAAACGCGATTGTTTTTGCGGGCGTGGCACTGTCTCAATCGGAAGCGTCTGCGCGAAGCCGGGATGTCGGCAACTTTTATCTCGAAGGTTCCTTCATTCCGGTTTGGCAGACGCATAACCAGTATTGGAGCCCAGCCGGAGGCGCGCTTCCGGGCGAAGCGGACCCAGGGAGAGAATCGGTCGCGGGGCTCGACGCCCGCGCGATTCTCGGGTATGCGATCCATGGACGGTGGCTCATCGGTTTTTCTTACAACATGTATACCGCCAACACGAACCGGAACGGACACGAGCCTAAAGAAGGCTCGACGACGATCACCGAGTACGGTCCGTCGCTCGGCGTTCTCTTCGGCGGCTGGAAGCTCATCGCCACCTACGTCATGAGCAGCGAGTGGAAGTACTCGATGAAGTACAAGAACTCGTCCGGCATCCTCGTTTCGGACCAGACCTACACGAATAAAGAGGGGAGCGGTTTCCTCATCAACTTCGGCTACAACTTCACGCTCAAGCCTTGGCTGCAGATCGGTCCCAGCTTGATTTACAGAAGTGTCGAGTACGCGAAAGGCAGCCTCGAGGATCGAACCAACCCGAGTAACTCGTACACGGATCAAACGTTCTCCACAAAGCCCCTGCAGGCGGAACTGCAGCCCTATTTCTCGATCGTGGCCCGCTTCTGAATTTCTCCTGTTCAGCGATGAAGCACGCCGGGCACGGATGTCCTGTTTTGGGGCACTGTGCCCGCGTTCCGTGTTGTTTCATGTTTTGAAATCGAAAAAACCGCCGATAAGGAACCGAGGGCGGCGCCTGCGAAGCCGCCACCGGAAAGCGTTATGAAGAACCGGTTCCCGATTCGGTACAAGTTTCTAGTCGTCACGACCGTGCTGCTCGTGTTCAGCGTGGTCTCGTATCTCGTTTTGGCTTCGCATATCTTTCGCCGTGACAAGATCGAGCTGGTATTTGACTTGAACCGAAGTTCCGTTTCGAGCTTGAGTTCAGAGTTTAACATTCTCTTCAGCGGGATCGCCGACAAAATGCGCCTGGTGGCGATTCTTTCCCAGGGCCGGAACTCAAGGGCCCTGGTCCACGATATCCTGAACGCGGATTCCAATATCGCGTTCGCCGTGGCAAGCTACAGTTTTCGAAATTTCGATCACGTCTACTATTTCGATAAGGAGTACGCCGAGACCTACGGAGTCGCCGAAACCTACTTCACGGAAATCCTGCCGCGACTGCGGCCGATACCGTTTGCGGAGATTCAAACGGAGGGCGTCGCGGTCTGGAATGCTAGTTTGAAGGAGGGGCCGCCCCTGATCGGTTTCGGAAGGTCAGTGGTGCCGGAAATCGAAGGCGCAAAAGGATCTTCGCAGGTCGCTCCTTTCGCCATGATCGTTTTTGTACGGGCGGACAAGATCCTGCAGACTTTCTCCGGCTCGCGTCTGAATGAAATGATCGTTGTGAACGAAAAAGGGGATCTTGTCGTTCACTCGCGTCCGGATGCATTGTGGGCCAACCGGCCCTACGCGAGTCATCCGCTTTTCAAATTTGCGAAATCGCAAGCCGTTCGTACGGGGGTTTTGCGTTTTAAGGATGACGACCATGAGTACCTCGGCGCTTTTTCAGCCGGTTACGGCGGACGCGTTTATGTACTTTCTCAGGTGGACGGACGTTACGCCTTCGCGGCGGTCGAGAGCCTTGTGGTCCGCTCGCTGATTTTCGCGTCGATCGCGCTCACTCTCGCCTTTTTGGCCGCGATTTTCTTCTCGCGTTCGCTCACGCGGCCGATCCAGTCTCTCGCGGAAACGATGGCGAGGGTCTCGAAGGGGGATTTGAGCACGCGGGCCTCGGTCAAAACCCGCGACGAAATCGCCGTTTTGGCCAACGCGTTCAATTCTATGATCGCGGATCTTCATGCGTCCAGACGGGAGCTCGAAGAGATCAACCGCGACCTCGAGAAAAAGGTGAGAGACAGGACGAAGAAACTCGAAGAGCAGAACTTAGCCGTAAAACAAGCTCAGGAAGCTCTCTTACAAACGACCCGTTTGGCGACGGTGGGCGAAGTCGCGGGGCGGGCGGCTCACGAGGTTTTGAATCCCTTAACGAGCATGGTGGCTCGCTTGGAAAAAATCCGAAATCGCATGCAACAGGGCGCGGTTCAGGAAGTCGCATTGATTAAAGGGATCGTGCAAAGCTGGAACGCTGATCTCGCTTCGGGCGGTTTCGAGAAACTTGTGGCGGGTTGGAAGTCTCCTTCGTCCGTGAATCCATCCATGTCGCTTTGGGAAGAGGACATGGAAAATTTCAAGAAAGTGGAAGAAAACTTGGGCGAGGAGTTTAAAACTCTCGTCAGCGACGTCGATTTCGTCCTGAAAGAAAGCCAACGAATTCACAAGATCGTGCAAAAAATGCGGGCTTTGACCCGTCCTCGCGACGGAGTGAAGGTCCATTCGCTCGGTGATATCGCGCAGGAGGCCGTGAAGATTATGGCGGATCTCACGGATCACCAGCAAATCGAAATCGCAACGGAGCTTGCTCCCGAAGACGATCGAGTTCTGGTGGACAAGGATGAGTTGATCCAATGCTTTACGAACTTGATCCGCAACTCCATTCAGGCGATTGAAGAGAAGCGGCGGACGGGGTCGACTGAAAAAGGTCGGATCCGCATTTCAACCGGGGTCGCGGAAGGGCGGGTTCACGTCGAAATCGAGGATAACGGGAACGGTATTTCGCCGGAAAACGCGGCGAAGCTTTTCGAAATCCAGTTCACAACCAAACAGGTTGAAGAAGGAACGGGTTTGGGGTTGACGATCACACGCCGGTTTATCCGCGACTTCGGCGGAGATATCGTTTTGAAGAGATCGGCGCCCGGCGAAGGTACGGTGTTTTCGTTCCACTTGCCTTTGGCGGCTGAAGAAATGAACGAAGAACGGAGGTTGGCGTCGTGAGCTCGACGGCAAAAAGATTTTATGAACGGGCGGTGTCTCTTGGAACCGCGGGCCCCGTGCACAACTTCGAACCGTCGCAAAAGAACACGCGGATCCTTGTCGTTGAGGACGAGCCGGGGATTGCCGACGCCTACCGTGATATCCTGTCTTCGGGGGCGGATAGTAATGTCATTCCCTTTGCCCGTTCAAGCCGTTTTACGCCATCGGCCGGTTCGACGGCGGACACGAAATCCGCTTCAGAGGACAGGTTCGAACTCACTGTTGTCCATAGTGCCGAGCAAGCGCTTGCTGAAGTGAAGCATGCGCTCGCGCAGGGGCGGCCGTTTACGATGGGATTTTTCGACGTCGTTTTGGGTCCCGGCATGGATGGTATCGAACTTGTGAAGAAGGTTCACGAGATCGATCCACGCATGTACGCTGTCTTTGTCACGGCGTACAGCGATCGGAGCGTCGATTCCATCCAAGCGCTATTGGGTGAAGCGAAAACGGCGCACTGGGATTATCTCAATAAGCCGTTCTCTCGCGGCGAGATTCTCCAGAAAGCCCGTAATGGCGTCGCCCACTGGAATTTGCAAAGGGAAAAAGAGGTCAAGGAAGAGCACGTTCAAAACCTACAGAGACAGTTGCGAGAGCACGAACGCTTCGCGATCATGGCGCTCGTCGCGAGGGGGATCGGGCACGAGTTCCGGAATATCATGATGACCATCATCGGCAAGGCGACGCTCGCCGGCAGTTTGAACACGGCGGAGCAGTTGAAAGAAGCATTGAAGGTTATTTTGCAGGCATCACAGCGGGCGACAGAAATTCTCGAGCGCTTCAAGTACTTGCGCAATCCCGACGGGCACGTCGTCACGAAGAAGACGTTCCCGGCGTATGCGCCGATCGAAGAGGCGCTCATGCTGCTAAGCCATGAATTGAAGGACAAGCACATTCACGTCTGCTGGATCCGTAAGAAGAGTGTCGACATCCAGGGCAACGAGACGGCGTTGGTGCAAGTTTACATGAACCTTCTTTTGAACGCGATTCAGGCTATGGGGGACAGCGGGCAGATCGATCTCTCGATCATGGAACTCGGTGATCGCGTCGAAATCCGTGTCCGAGATTATGGACCGGGCCTTGACCCGAAGCTGATCGATAAAGTGACGGCTCCATTTTTCACCACCAAGAAAGACGGAACGGGGCTCGGCCTTGCGATCGTCAAAGACATCGTCGAAATCGAGCACGGCGGAAAGTTCGTGCTTTCCAATCATCAAAGCAAAGGTCTCGAAGCGATATTGACGTTCCCGATCGATAAGGGAAAGGCCGGGGAGGCGGATGAAAGGGTTCGCTAAGACCGTTGTGCTTGGGGTGCTACCGCAGTTTTTCTTCTCTGCTCTGCACGCGGAAACGATTTCCGTTTCCCTAGGGGATCCGGCTTTTGTCGAATCGTCGACTGCGGTGATCAATCCGAAGCTCAATCTTGCGCACCCGCCCTTACAGGTGCAGGACTGGGATGGCGGTAGCGGACCGAGCTCGACTCCGTTGCAATTTGGCTCCGGAATCCATGGACCTTTCAATGCATCGACATATTTGAATTTTCACGACGGCGTTTACAATAACGACGGAGTCATTAAGATCAATACCGATCTTTTTCCTGTTTTGGATGTGACGGAATTCCATCTTGAATCCGGTTGGGTGATTCGTCCTACGGGTTCAAATCCTCTCGTCATTCGCTGCCTTTCGAATGTGGAGGTGCACGGGATCATCGATTGTTCCGGAGACGACGGTGAAGACCTCTCGGACGACCTGAACGCGACGCCTTCAGGCGGCTTAGGAAGATGTGGCGGTTCACACGGCGGTCGCGGAGGATCACTTACCGGAGCGCCGGATCCGGGTGAGGCGCCGTCGACAAATCTCGGCGCGGCAGGCGGAGCGGGAACAAGTGAAGGAAGCGGTGGTGGCGGAGGAGGAGGCATGGGGCCCTACGCTCCGCCGGCGAATCCCGGCTTGGATCTCAGTTTTCGCCCCGCTGGAATAGCCGGTGTACAAGGGACCGATAAAGTGTTTGACGAGATCGGGGGCGGAGCCGGTGGCGGCGGTGGTCAAATGTACAATAACGCGGTCGACCCCGCGACTCTCCACGCGACTGGGGGCGGAGGAGGAGCCGGTGGCGGTTCCATCTACATTCATGCTGTGAAAGACATCACGATCACCGGACAGATTCTCGCTAACGGAGGAAAAGGCGGCGGGTCGGCGTCGGCGCGAAAAGGCGGAAGCGGAGGTGGCGGAGCCGGTGGCTCGGTTCAGATCTTTGCAGGTGGTGAACTCAACTCCACTGGACTGATCGAAGCGCTCGGCGGTAACGGTGGTACATCGGGCGGAGGAATGGGAGGAAAGGGTGGAGCGGGGCGCACGTGGGCGACCGATGCGAGGGGGATGTTCCCTTTCGATCTTGAACCGATTCCGATTATCGACGTGGGAAAAGTCAGCCATCAGACCGGGCTTTTTGAAATCGTCTCCAAGTTGATTAATATTGGATCGGACGCCCCCGATATTAAATCCGTTACGCTCGACGCAGCCGTCAGTGGCGGAAGTTCAGTCGATCTTGAAGTCGCCTTCGGAGATACGCCGTTCGATGCTGCGTCGGTGGCGTGGCAGCCTGCGGCTTCGCTCTCTTTAAACGGCGGGAAACGCTATTTACGTTTTCGTGTTCGGATTAATAATCAGAGTGCTACGCAACCTGTCGTCGTCCGGTCCGTCAAAGTTGAATATGGGATGAAGGAATACCGACAGTTCGAATTCGCTTCTTGTCAAGCGGCAACAACCACGACCGGGGGAGGGAGTGCGTGGATCTGGCTTCTGTCCTCTCTCGCGCCGCTTCTTCTCTGGGTACGATTGCGAATAGCTTAACTTCTTACCATTCCATCGAAAGGCTCAAGCCGAATCCTTGGTCGACGATTTTCGACTCGGAGTTTTGGAATTGCCCGTACGAGTAAAACGGGAACGCGCTATAGATCGCGCGTTCAGATTGGATCAGTGTGAAGTGCCAGCCGGCGCGTCCTCGTCCGCCCAGGATTTCTCCGAAGCGCGCCGACAGATAGAAATCAAAACCGCCGTAGTTGAAACGCGCCGATGGTCCGAAAACGGTGACGCTTTCGAGAGCTCCTTCGTCCGGCGCTTTGCGCTTGAAGATCGGGAACGACTCGGCTCCAAACCCGAAGCTCCAGTAAGACGAACTTTGTCCGGCCACGAGTTCGCCGCTGAAACGCTGCTCTCGAACCGATGATTGCGACGGAGGAGCGGAGTCTCTCCTCGGATCCCAATAAGTTTCGTCGTAGGTCAACCGAAGGGACCAAAAGCGTTTGTTTGTAATAAAGCGGATCTCGCCTTCAAAGGCGAGAGGCGAGAGACCGCTGAATGATCCGTGAATGTCGTTTTCTCCTTCCATGCTCACAGAGCGGTGCGAAGGAGCCCAAGTGAGAATTCGCCGCCACGAACTCGGTTCTTGTGGAACTGGCTCGGTTTCAGGGATCACTTGCATGAGTTCTTCGGGGAATTTTTCCTCTAGATCGGGCTTGGGCGTCGTCGCCGTTTCTTTCGCAGAGGAGAAGGACGTTTTCC
>ERZ777003.2868-NODE-2868-length-18352-cov-6.459802_pt1 | contig 18352 bp, 15 predicted proteins | sample MGYA00374956_ERZ777003 | MGnify/ENA primary metagenome ERZ777003 (study PRJEB29302, sample SAMN06268252) | bioreactor metagenome | isolation source: Joint BioEnergy Institute, California, USA | place: USA:Joint BioEnergy Institute, California, USA | collected... | reverse complement strand
GCGCCTCGGCGTGGACGCGGAGACCCTGACGGCAGCGGCGCCGCGGCTGATCCACTGCTCGATCGTCGGCTTCGGCACGAAAGGCCCCTACGCGGGGCGCCCGGCCTACGACACGGTGATCCAGGGCGTCTCAGGCGTCGCCGCCTGCTTCGAGGCCTCGACCGGCGCGCCGCGCTACGTGCCGATGCTGATCGCCGACCACACGGTCGGGCTGATCGCCGCGCAGCTCATCGGCTTCGCGCTCTACCGCCGCGAGAAGACCGGGCGCGGCGAGGCGCTCGAAGTGCCGATGTTCGAGAACATGGCCGCCTATGTGCTGATGGAGCACCTCGGCGCCATGTCCTTCCGCCCCGCGATCGGCCCCTTCGGCGACCACCGCGTGCTGAGCCCGGAGGCGCGGCCACTGCCGACCGCCGACGGCTACATCTGCCTCTCCGCCAACACCGACGCGCAGGCGCACGCCTTCTTCGACGCGATCGGCCGGCCGGAGCTCAAGACCGACCCGCGCTTTGCCACCGTCTCCGCGCGCACAGCGAACACCAAGGAGTACTTCGCGCTGCGCGCCGAGGCGCTGAAGGGCCGCACCACCGCCGAGTGGCTGGAGATCTTCGATCGGCTCGACGTGCCCGCGATGCCCTACAACACGATCGAATCGCTGCTGACCGACCCGCATCTCCGCGCCGTCGGCATGATTCGCGAGGAGGAGCACCCGACCGAGGGCCCGACCTGGGCGATCGGCACGCCGAACCGCCTTTCCGGCGGCGAGGCACCGCTCGGTCGGCCGGCGCCGCGGCTCGGCGCCGACGGCGAGGCCGTGCTGCGCGAGGCGGGCATCGCCGAGGAGGAGATCGCGGAACTGCGGGAGGCCGGCGCGCTGCAGGACGACACGGCAGCCGCCTGACTGGCCCTGCCCCACCGGCGGCGAGTCAGCAGGAAGCACACCGGCCGGTCCGGCTGCGTGGTGACCAGGCCACGCGGGACCACGGCGCCGCGCCCGAACAGCTCGATGCGGAACACGCGCAGGAGGCGCGCGAGCACGATCGCCGCCTCCGTCACTGCGAAGTGCGCCCCAATACAGGCGCGCGGGCCGGTGCCGAAGGGCATTTAGGCAAAGCGGTCGGGAGGCGGCGCGCCGGGCACCATCGCCCGCGCCCCGCCCTTCACGGCAAGGCCCGCCGCTGCGACCATGCCCTCACCACCGGAGGAGAGTCCTCGTGAAGATCACGCGCGTCACGACCACGATCGTCCGCAGCCCCTTCCGCTACGGCGCGCCCGGGGGTGCAGGCGGCAACCTCCACCTGCGCACCCTCGACACGCTGCTGGTGCGCGTTGAGACCGATGCCGGCGTGCACGGCTGGGGCGAGGGCTTCGGCTTCATCCTGGTGGACACCACGCGGACCGCCATCGAGACGCTGATCGGCCCCGCCTGCCTCGGCCGCGATCCGCGCGACATCGCGGGGCTCACGAAGGAGCTGCGTCGCCGGATGCACAATTTCGGCCGCAACGGGCCGATCACCTTCGGCATCTCCGCGATCGACATCGCGCTGTGGGACATCGCCGGCAAGCTGGCCGGAGAGCCGCTGCACCGGTTGCTCGCCGGCGAGGCGGCGCTGCCCCGCGTGGCCGCCTACGCCAGCCTCCTGCGCTACGGCGACGCCGCGCTGGTCGAGCGCAACGCCGCCAAGGCGTACCGCCGCGGCTATCGCGAGGTGAAGCTGCACGAGGCGGAGGTGCCGATGGTGCGCGCCGCCCGCGCCGCGCTGCCCGCCGACGTGCCGATCACCATCGACGTGAATTGCCGCTGGGACGACCCGTCCGACGCCATCGCCTTCGCCCGCGCTGTGGACGGCCTCGGCGTGCGCTGGTTGGAGGAGCCGGTCTGGCCCCCCGAGGACTACGCCGCCATCGCCCGCGTGCGCGCCGAGGGCGGGCTCGCCATCGCGGCCGGCGAGAATGCCGGGCACCCGGAGGACTTCGCGCGCATGCTGGAAGCCGGCGCGGCGGACTACGTGCAGCCGAGCGTCACCAAGGTCGGCGGCGTCAGCGCCATGCACGCGGTCGCGGAGATCGCCGCGCGGCACGGCGCGACGCTGGTGCCGCACTCGCCCTATTACGGCCCTGGCTACCTGGCCACGCTGCATCTTATCGCAGCCTGGGGTCGCCCCGATGTGCGGCTGGAGAGCTACTTCCTCGACGCCGAACTGCCGATCTACGGCACTGCCCTCGACCCGGCGGCCGACGGCACCATCGCCGTGCCGGATGGACCTGGCCTCGGCCTCGAGCCCGACCCGACCGTACTGGCGCGCTTTGCCGAAGCCGGCTGAGACTCAGCGGATCACCACCGGTTCCGCGGTCGCCAGAGCGGCGAGGCGATCCGGCTCCGGCACCACGCCGATCCCCGGCCCGGCGGGACGGAACAGCCGCCCGCCCTCGATGCGCAGCGCGTCCGGCGGCACGATGTCCTCCGCCACGCCGGGCCAGCCGCAGTCCATCGGATGCGGATCGTCGAGGCCGAGCGCCAGGGCGAGGTGCGCGTTCGCCGCCGTCACCACCGCCGTCTCGTAGAAGCTGTGAATGGCGGGCGTGGTCAGGCCGAGCAGCCGCGCCGCGCGCACCATTTCGCTCAGCCCCGCCACGCCGCCCCAGAGGAAGACGTCGCCGAGGACGGTGATCCGCAGCCCGCGCCGCGCCGCCACGGCGAGGTGCTCCGGCGCCACGACGCACATGTTGGTGGCGAGCGGCGTCCGGATCTGCGCCGCGAGCCGCGCCATGCCCTCGAGGCCGTCCGTCGGGTCCTCGTGGTATTCCAGGCCGAGCGGCTCCGCGGCCAAGCAGAACCGCCGCGCCTCCTCGGTGCCGTAGGCCGCGTTGGGATCGCAGCGCAGCCGCGCCGCCGGCCCCAGCCGGGCGCGCAGTGCGCCGAGCGCGGCGAGGTCCCAATCGGCGCCGGTCCCCGCGCTCTTGTACTTGAAGGCCGACACGCCCCAGCGCGCCGCATACGCCGCGGCGAGCTCGGCCACGCGTTCGGCATTCGCGCCGTCCGCCATATGGGCCATGAGTTCCGATCGCATGACCTTCGCGCCCGGCACGGCGGCGGGCAGCGCGCAGGCGATAGCGACGGAGCCGTCCTCCCGCGGATCGCCGAGCAGCGCGCCAAGCGAAAGGCCGAGATGCCGCGCCGCCGCGTCCCAGGCGCCAAGCTCCAGCGCCGCCAGGGCCGAGAGCCCGTTCCGCCCGTTGCGGTTCTCGAACACGATGCGCGCGAAGCGGCGGCGCAGCGCGGCGCGCTCGCGCAGCAGGTCGCGGCCGATCCAGTCGCGCGCCAGGGCGGCGACACGCGCGAATACCTCCGGCCCGCCATGCGCCTCGCCCCAGCCCACCGTGCCGTCGGCGCAGCGCAGCTCAACCAGCGTGCGCGCCTGGCGGTCGGTGAGATACATGGAGGAGACGTAGAGCTCGCGAAGAGGCAGCGCGATGCGGTGGATACGGACCTCGCGCAGCGAGAGCGCCGGACCAGCCTCCGGCAGCAGGGCGGGCGCGGGCAAGGCGGCCGAGGCATCCGGCGGCACCGCCACGGCGGCGCCGAGCGCGGCCGCCAGGGTCGTGGCGCGTGCCGCCTCCGCCGCGTCGTCGCGCAGCGGCCGGATCGCCAGGCGCACATCCATCACGCGCGCGAGCGCGGCCAGGTCGCGCAGCCCCTCCGGCCCGCCGGTCGCGGCGTCGGCCACTACCAGCGTGGTCGCGGGGTCGAGGCAGGCGGCGACGGGATCGGCGGCCGGCGCGGCCTCGGTCGCAAGCGCCGGGGGCACCGCCGCCCAGCCACCGCTGAGGGCCACCGCCTCATCCACGCCGAGCGCCGCGGCGCGCAGCGCGTGGCGCGCCGCCCGCAGCACGCCCGCCGCCGCGCGGTCGGCCACTGGCCGTGCGAGCCAGGCGCGCAGCGCGCCCTCGGCCGGAGACTCCAGCACACTCTCGCCGACCAGCGCCGCAGCCTCGCGCGTCAGCGCCGCCGCATCCGCCGCCTTCGGCAGCGCCACCTCTGCAGCGGTGCCGCCGGCGGTGGCGACGATCAGCGCACCGCGCTCCGGCTCCGGCGCCGCCCTGGTGATTCGCGCGCTGTCCGCCGCCATCGTTCCCTCCTCTCCCTGCCTCCCCCGGAATTCCTACGGCCGCGAGCGGCCCGCGTGAATGGCGCGGCGCTGGACGGGCCCACCGCGCGGCGGTATGGCGCGAGGCCAGTTCTCGGGAGAACGTCCGCCATGATGGTCCTGTACTGGTCCTCACGTTCGCCATTCGTGCGCAAGGTGATGGTCGTGGCGCACGAAACTGGCCAGGCCGAGCGCATCCGCACCGAACGGGTCGTCGTCTCCAACCGCACCACGAATGCCGAGGTCATGCGCGACAACCCGCTCGGCAAGATTCCGACGCTACGGCTTCCGGACGGCACCGTCCTCTACGACTCCGCCACGATCTGCGAGTACCTGGACAGCCAGGTTGACGGGCCGAAGCTCTACCCCCCGGCCGGCCCGGCACGCTGGACGGCGCTACGCCGCCACGCGCTCGGCACCGGGCTGCTCGACAACCTCGTCCTCTGGCGCGGCGCGCGCGAATGGCCGCATCGCATCACCGACCTGGAGGCGGCGCTCGACGCCAAGACGCGGGCAGCGCTCGACGCCCTGGAGGCGGAGGCACCCGCGCTCGCCCGAGATCCCTTCACGATCGGGCAGATCACGATCGGCGTCGCTCTGGCCTATCTCGATTTCCGCTTCGGCTGGCTGGAATGGCGAACCGGCCGCCCGGCGCTCGCCGCCTGGCACGCGGAGTTCTCCGACCGCCCCTCGGTCCGGGCGACTGCCTTCGTTGACGTGACCTAACCTAACGAAACTCTGGAGGACGCCATGAACACCATTCCCCGTCGCCGCGCGGTGGCCGCGCTCGGCGCGTTCACCAGCCTCGGCGTCACGGTGCAGGCCGGCGAGGCAGGCGCGCAGCAGCAGGCCTGGCCGGACCAGCCGATCCGCCTGATCGTCCCCTTCCCGCCCGGCGGTCCGGCCGACACGATCGCCCGGCTCATCGCGCCAGGCATAGGCGAGCACCTCGGGGGCCGCTCGGTCGTGGTCGAGAGCCGCTCGGGCGCCGGAGGGATCGTCGGCATCGAGGCGGTCGCGCGCTCGCGTCCCGACGGCCACACGATCGGCCTCGCCAGTTCGGGCGTGATGGCGATCCTGCCCGGCCTGCAGGCGAACATGCCGTTCAACCCGGAGCGCGACCTCGCGAAGATCGGGCTGGTTCTCTCGGTACCGCAAATCCTCGCGGTGAGCCCCTCGCTTCCCGTGCGAAGCGTGTCGGAGCTGGTTGCCCTGGCGCGCCAACGGCCCGGGGAGATCTCCTATGGCAGCTCCGGCATCGGCAACACCCTGCACCTGGCGGCGGAGATGTTCCGCGTGCGCGCCGGCGGGATCGACATCGTGCACGTCCCCTACCGCGGCGCGGCGCAGGCGATCCCGGACCTGCTGAGCGGACGCCTGCAGATGATGTTCGCCGACGTGCCGATCCTGCTGCCGCATGTGCGCTCCGGCGCGCTGCGCGCGCTGGGCGTGACCGCCCAGGAGCGCCTCGAGCTGCTGCCCGAATTGCCGACCATGATCGAAGCCGGCATTCCGGGCATGATCTCGGCCAGCAGCTACGGCCTGGTTGCGCCTGCAGGCGTCCCCGCCGAGCGCATCGCCGCCCTGAACGCCGCGCTGAACGCCTCCCTCGCCGTGCCGGAGACGCGGCGCGCGCTGATCGAGCAGGGCGGCCTGCTGCGCCCCGGCACGCCGGCCGAGGCCGCGGCGTTCTTCCAGGGCGAGATGGAGACCTGGCGCGAGATCGCACGCATCGCCAACATTCGCCTGGAATAGCGGCGGAGCGAGTCCCGTGCCGCGCGGCTCGCTTCACGCCGCGCGGTAGCGGGCGATGATCTCCGGATCGGGATCCGCGCCGAGCCCCGGCGCCTGCGGCACGGGCAGCCAGCCTTCGCGCGGCACGATCGCCTCGCCGAAGGGATTGGCCGGAAGGTCGAAATCCATCCGCTCCACCAGGACCTCCTCCGGGAGCGTCGCGCAGAGGTGCAGCGTGGCGAGGAAGCCCGGCCCGAAATAGGGCGAGTGCGGCACGACCGCGATGCCCTGTGCCCGAGCAGTCTGCGCCACCTCCGCCCAGGCCGCGACGCCGCCGATCTTGGTCACGCTCGGCTGGATGAAGTCCACGGCGCCGGCGGCGATCATCGCCGCGCATTCGGCCGGGCTCGCTGCGTTCTCGCCGGCTGCGGTGCGGATGCCGCCCTCGCGCCGCACGCGCGCGAGGCCGGCGTGGTCCTCCGGCGGCCAGACCGGTTCCTCGAGCCAGTGGAGGTCGTAAGGCCGAAGCCGCGCCGCCATCTCCAGCGCCTGCGGCACGCTCCAGGGGCAGTTGGTGTCGAGCATCAGCGCGACGTCGCGCCCCACCGCCGCGCGTGTGGCGCTCACCTGCTCCACGCCGATCTCGTGCAGCTTCACGGCGCGATAGCCCCGCTCCACCGCCGCGGCGGCGACACGTGCCACCGCCGCCGGCTCGGAGTAGCGCGGCAGGCTGGCATAGGCCGGCAGCCGATCGCGGCGCGCGCCGCCGAGCAGCGCATGCAGCGGCTTCCCCGCCGCCTTGCCCGCGATGTCCCACAGCGCGATCTCGAGCCCCGACAGCGCGTAGGTGATCGGGCCGCTGCGCCCGAACAGGTGCAGCGTCTTCTGGATCTCGAGCGCGAGCGGCGCGATCGCGGCCTCGTCGCGGCCGAGGGCGAGCGGCGCCACCACCTCCGTCAGCGCCGTCGCCGTTGGTGCCCAGGCGGCGTGGCTGAAAGCCTCGCCCCAGCCGACGATGCCCTCGTCCGTCTCCACGCGCACCAGCAGCGTCGGCACCGTCTCGCGCGGCTTGCCGGCGAAGAGCGGCCGTGGGCCGAGCACCTCGAAGGGCAGGATGATCGGCAGCGCGGTGATCGAGCGTATGGCCATGGAATGTCTCCCTCCGCCGCCTCAATCCGCAGCGACGGGCTCAAGACGTGGCGGGGCGGTCGCGGGCGCCGGCCCGATGGCCATTGCGTTCGGGTGCAGCACCGTCGCGCGTCTCGCCTCCTCGACCGAGCGCGCGCCGATCTGCGCGAACACCGTCGCGATCTCCTCGCGGAAGGAGGCGGTGGCATGGTCGCCGCCCGCTTCGCCCAGCGCGCCGACGCTCCAGAGGAACGCACGGCCCGCGAGCGTCCCGGCGGCGCCCAGCGCCAGCGCCCGCGCCACGTCGAGCCCGCTGCGCACCGAGCCGTCGAGCAGCACCGTCGCCCGCCCGCGGGCCTGCGCCACGATCGCCGGCAGCGCGTCGATCGAGGCCGGCGCGGCATCGAGCTGACGCCCGCCATGGTTCGTCACCAGCAGCCCGTCGAAGCCGAGCGCGATCGCCCGCTCCGCATCCTCCGGGTGCAGCGGTCCCTTGAGAATGAGGGCCCGCGGCCAGGCGTCACGGATCCGCGCCATCACCTCCCAGGTCAGGCCGCTGGTCATCTTGCTGTAGGCGAAGGCGGCAAGGTCCGCTGTGCTGGCGTCCTCGCCGAGGTACTTGCGGAAATTCGCGAAGCGCGGCTGGCCGTGGCGCAGCACCTCGATGGCCCAGCGCGGCGAGGTGGCGATGTCGAGCAGCGTGCGCGGCCGCAGGCGGAAGGGCACCGAGAGCCCGTTCGCGATGTCGTGCACCCGCTTCTGCCGCACCGGCACGTCCACCGTGAGCAGCAGCGCATGCGCCCCGGCGCGCTCCGCGCGGGCGATCAGGTCGAAGGAGAGGCGGTGGTCGTCGTCCGGCAGGCCATAGAGCTGGAACCAGAACACATCGGGCGCGATCCGCGCCAGTTCCTCGATCGAGAAATTGGCGACCGTCGAGCTGACATAGGGGATGCGCGCCTTCTGCGCCGCCGCGGCGAGGATCGCATCGGCCCGAGGCCAGACCAGCCCGGTATTGCCCATGGGCGCGACGCCGACCGGCATGGCGTAGTCGCGGCCGAACAGCGTCACGCCCGTCTCGACGCGCGAGACATCCACGCCGTAGCGGGGGACGATCTGCACCGCGTCCATCGCGGCGCGGTTGTGCGCCACGTTTGGCGCCCCGTCGCCCACGCCGCCCGCGACGAAATCGTAGGCGAAGCGCGGCACGCGCCAGCTCGTGCGCTGCTGCAGCGAGCGGTAGGTCGGGAAGCGCCGGCGCAGCCGCGCCGCCTGGCTCTCGCCCTGGCCGATACCCCAGCCGCGCACAGCGCGTGCCGCCGTGCCGCCCGAATCCGCCCTGTCCGTGTTTCCGCTCATCTGCGTTCCCCCCAGCAGGGGCCCGCCCCTCCGGGCGATCCCGCCAGCGCCAGGATCGCGCGGGTCCGTCCGGAGGGCAATTCCGCGCATCGGTGGGTCCCGGCAGCCGGCGGGCCGGCGGGTTTGACGCCCGCCGCCGCCCAGCGCACGCTCCGCGGAGTGGAGGAATGCGGACCATGGTTACTCCCACACAGATCGCCGTTGAGCGGCACGGTGCCGTCCTGCGCCTGCTCCACGACCGGCCGGAGGCGCGCAACGCGGAGAGCCAGACCCTGCTCGACGAGCTCGACGCGGCGCTGCGCGAAGCGATCGCGGACGACACCGTGCGCGTGATCGTCATCGGTGGCCGGGGCGACCACTTCTCGGCCGGCCACGACCTGAAGGAGGCCGCCGAGAAGCGCGCCGGCTTCGGCGTGGAGCAGCGCTGGGCCTATGAGGAGCTTCGCTACCTCGACTACGCGCTGCGCATCTGGGACTGCCCGAAGCCGACCGTCGCCGAGGTGAAAGGCGCCTGCATCGCCGGCGGCTTCATGGTGGCCAACATGTGCGACCTGGTCGTCGCCTCCGACGACGCCTTCTTCGCCGACCCGGTGTGCCGGACCCTGGCCGCGGCCGCGGTCGAGGTCCTGGTCCATCCCTGGGTGATGGGCCTGCGGGCGGCGAAGGAATTCCTCTTCACCGGCCGGCGCATGGGCGCCGAGGAGGCGCACCGCATCGGCATGGTCAACCGCGTCGTCCCGCGCGCGGAGCTGGAAGCGGCGACCATGGCCCTCGCCCAGAGCATCGCCGAGGTGCCGCCCTTCGCGCTGAAGCTGACCAAGCGCTCGCTCAACCGGACGCTCGACATGCAGGGCTTCCGCGCCGCGATCGCCGCGCATTTCGACACGCACCAGCTCTCGCACATGACCGACGAGTTCCGCCGCACGCGCGAGACCGGCCTTGCCGGCGCCATCGCACGGGGCAAGGCAGCGACGACGGGGGCGCGCTGATGTCGAAGCACGGCGAGGGCTGGGAGCCGGAGCTCAAGGAGCTGCACCACCGTGAGGCGCTCGCGCGCGAGATGGGCGGCCCCGACAAGGTGAAGCGCCAGCACGACGCCGGCCGCCTGACGGTCCGCGAGCGCATCGAGCGCCTGGTGGACCGCGGCAGCTTCCACGAGGTGGGCGCCATCGCCGGCCGCGCCGAGTACGACGAGGCGGGGGAACTCAAGCGCTTCACCCCCTCGAACTGCGTCTTCGGCCGCGCCACGCTCGATGGCCGCCCCGTGGTCGTGGTCGGTGACGACTTCACCGTGCGCGGCGGCAGCGCGGACGCGACGATCCGCGAGAAGCCGATCATGGCCGAGCGCATGGCCGGCGAGCTGCGCATCCCGATCATCCGCCTCATCGAGGGCTCCGGCGGCGGCGGCTCGGTCAAGACCATCGAGACGACGGGCCGCGCCAACCTGCCGGGCGGCGTCGGCGGGACGATGCTCTACCACCACACGACGCTGAACATGGGGCTGGTGCCGGTGGTGGCGCTCGGCCTCGGCTCGGTTGCGGGGCTCGGCGCTGCGCGGCTCGCCGCCTCGCACTACTCGGTGATGACCAAGGCGACCTCGGCGATGTTCGTCGCCGGCCCGCCGGTGGTGGCGCGGCTCGGCCAGAGCCTCGACAAGCAGGAGCTAGGCGGCTGGGAGATCCAGACCCGCGCCGGCGCCGTGGACGACGCCGTGGACACGGAGGAGGAGGCCTTCGAGCGCGCGCGCCGCTTCCTCTCCTACCTGCCTGCCTCCGTGGACGAGCTGCCGCCGACGACGCGCAACTGGGAGGACGACCCGGCGCGGCGCGAAGAATCGCTGTTCACCGCCATCCCGCGCGACCCGCGCGCCGCCTACAAGGTGCGCCCCATCATCGAAGCCGTGGTGGACCGCGGCTCCTTCTTCGAGATGGGGCGGATGTTCGGCCGCTCGGTCGTCACCGGCTTCGCGCGGCTGGACGGGCGGGCGGTGGCGCTCCTCGCCTCCGACCCGGTGTTCCACGGCGGCGCCTGGACGGCGGACGCCTGCGCCAAGGTCATCCGCTTCGTGGACCTCGCCGAGACCTTCCACCTGCCCGTCGTCTATCTCATGGACTGCCCGGGCTTCGCGGTCGGGCTGGAGGCGGAACGCACTGCGACCATCCGCCTCGGCGTGCGCGCTATGGCAGCGGTGAACCAGTCCACCGTGCCCTGGTGCACGATCATCATGCGCAATGCCTTCGGCGTCGCCGGCGTGGTGCACCAGCCCGCCGGCCGGTTCTCGCTGCGCTACGCCTGGCTGTCGGCCCGCTGGGGGTCGCTGCCGCTCGAGGGCGGCATCGAGGCCGCCTACCGGGCCGAGCTCGACGCGGCGCCGGACCCCGCAGCGAAGCTCGCGGAGATCGAGGCGCGGCTGCAGCGCCTGCGCTCCCCCTTCCGCACCGCGGAGGCGTTCTGGGTGGAGGAGATCATAGACCCGCGCGACACGCGCCGCCTGCTCTGCGAATTCGCCCGCCTCGCCGAGAAGCGCCGCCGGACCGGGCTCGCATCCTTCACCATGCGGCCCTGAGCGCGGCGGCGCGCCTCGGCTCCGCGGTGGTTAACCGGGCGCGCGAGTGACCGGCCATCGCGTTGCACGGAGCCGCCGCCGCGCTAGACCACGCGGTGGCCGTCTGACCTGGAGAAGAAGAAAGCATGCAGAACACTGAGGAAATCTGGCGCCTGGTGGACGCGAAGGCCGAGGACTTCATCGCCCTCAGCGACCGCGTCTGGGGCATGCCTGAGCTTTGCTACGCCGAACACCGCTCCTGCGCCGAGCACACCGCGATGCTGGAGCAGCAGGGCTTCCGCGTCACGCGCGAGGTCGCCGGCATCCCGACGGCAGTGATGGGCGAGGCCGGCGAGGGCGGGCCGGTCATCGCCATCCTCGGCGAATACGATGCGCTCCCGGGCCTCAGCCAGGAGGCCGGCGTCGCGGAGCGCCGGCCGCTCCCCGGCGACGGCGCCGGCCATGGCTGCGGGCACAACCTGCTCGGCGCCGCCTCGCTGCTCGCCGCGACCGCGGTGAAGGACTGGCTGGAGCGGAACGGCGTGCCGGGCCGCGTGCGCTACTACGGCTGCCCGGCCGAGGAGGGCGGTGCCGCCAAGGGCTTCATGGTCCGCGCCGGCGCCTTCGATGACGTGGACATCGCCATCTCCTGGCACCCGGCGGCCTTCTCCGGCGTGAACGAGCCGGTCTCGCTCGCCAACACGCGCATCGACTTCACCTTCACCGGCCGCTCCTCCCACGCCGCGGCCGCGCCGCATCTCGGCCGCAGCGCGCTCGACGCGGTGGAACTGATGAACGTCGGCGTGAACTACATGCGCGAGCACATGCCGTCCGACGCGCGCATCCACTACGCCTATCTCGACGCGGGCGGCATCGCGCCGAACGTCGTGCAGGGCCGCGCCACGGTGCGCTACCTGATCCGCGCACGGGACCTCGTCGAGCTGAACGCGCTGATCGCGCGGGTGCGCAAGATCGCCGAGGGCGCCGCCCTGATGACGGAGACGACCGTCGTGGCGAAGGTGGTCAGCGCCGTCTCCAACCTGCTCGGCAACACGCCGCTCGAGCAGGCCATGTACGACAACTTCAAGCGCCTCGGCCCGCCGCCCTTCGACGAGGCGGACCGCGCCTTCGCGCGCGAGATCCGCGCGACGCTGAAGGAGGAGGACATCGTTTCCGCCTTCCGTCGCCACGGCCTGCCGGTGGACCGCGACAAGCCACTCTGCGACCTGATCGTGCCGCTGGAGGCCAAGGGCGAGGGCGGCATCGGCTCGACCGATGTCGGCGACGTGAGCTGGGTGGTGCCGACGGTGCAGGCGCGCGGCGCGACCTACGCGATCGGCACGCCCGGCCACTCCTGGCAGCTCACCGCCCAGGGCAAGACGCCGGCGGCGCACAAGGGGCTGGTGCACGTGGCGAAGGTGATGGCCGGCACCGCCGTGGACGCGATCCGCGACCCCGATCTGGTGGCGCGCGCAAAGGCCGACCACCAGGCGCGCACCGCGGCTACGCCCTATGTCTGCCCGCTGCCGCCCGACGTCCAGCCGCCGATCGGGATGTCGGGCGGCAGCGGCGCCGGCGCCGCCGGGGCCTGAGCCGACCTAGGCCGCCGCGCTCGCGAGTTCGTCGGCGAGCGCGGCGGAGATCTCTCGCTCGCCGCGCTCGATCGCGCCGATGAGCGAGACCAGGCGGTCAATCATCGGCGTCGCCAGGCCATGGCGGCGCGCCGCCGCCTGCGCTGGGGCGAGCTGCGCGGCGACGTCGGTCTGCCGCTTGCGCACTGCGAGGTCGCGCCAGATGCCGCTGTGCGTCTTCGGGCTGGCACGGTTGAACGCCGCCATCGCCGCGATCGAGGCGTCAATCGCGGCCGCGTCGCCCCGCATGAAGGCCGCCGGATCGAAGCCGTTGAAGCCGAGGGGCGTCACCCCCTCCGCCGCGGCGATGCTGAGCACCTCGCGCACCAGCGCGACGATCAGCCCCCGCCGCGCGGGGTCGGCGATGAAGTCCGCGATCGAATCGTTGGTCAGGGCGGATGCCTTGAGGATCGCGCCGTAGCCGCCCTTGCCCCAGAGATAGCCGAAGATGTTGTCGGACAGCACGGCGTCGGGCTCGAACAGCCGCATCAGCGCGTGCAGCGCCTCGATGCGCGGCGTGCGCGCGCCGTCCAGCTCCCCGACGACGACGGCACCGCGGTTGGCGTAGTGGATATGGCCGGGGCCCATCCAGTCGGCGCCGAAATTGACGAAGGCGCCGATGGTGCGTTCGCGGCCGACGATCTCGGCGATGACCAGCTCGTTCAGCCCGTTCTGGCAGGACACCACCGCGCCGTCCTCGGCGAGGAAGGGCGCGAGCATGCGGGTCGCCTGCTCGGTGTGGTGCGCCTTCACCGCGAGCAGGATCAGCCGGTGCCTCCCGCTCATCCGGTCCGGCGCGACCGCCGGCGCGCCTACGGTGAACTCGGCGACGGGGCCCTCGATCCGCAGCCGTCCCGCCGCGATGGCCGCGACATGCTCCGGAACGATGTCGACGAAGAGCACCGGGCGGCCCGCACGCACCAGATGCGCGCCGATCGTCCCGCCGATGGCGCCTGCTCCCCAGACGACGATCGGTTCCTCCATGCCGCGTCACTCCCTTCCGGCGCCAGCGAGGCCGGCGCAAGTCTCCGGGGGCATCTTCACGTCGGCGTCGCATTCGCGCAATCTGCCGCCCCCTACCTGCCCGATCGGGCCAAACCTTACATCGAGGATCGTTTCGCCATGTCAACACGTCGCACGCCGATCACCCGCCGCGGCCTCGCCGCCCTCGCCGGCGCAAGCCTCGCGGCGACGGGCGCGCGTGCTCAGCAGGCCGGGAACTATCCGAACCGGCCGGTCACCGTCATCGTGCCCTTCACCCCCGGCGGAGCGGCGGATACGGCGGGTCGCGTCATCGCGAAGGGCCTCGGCGACCGGCTCGGCCAGTCCTTCGTGGTGGAGAACCGGCCCGGCGCCGGCTCCACCCTCGGCGCGGCGATGGTCGCGCGCGCCGCGCCGGACGGCTACACGCTGCTCGGCCACTCCACGGGCGCGGTGCTGATCGGGCCACACTTCATGGACGTGCCCTACGACACGTTCCGCAACTTCACGCCGATCGCGATGACCTGCCAGTCGAACAGCGTCGTCGCCGCGCACCCGTCTGTGCCGTTCCGCGACATCCCGGGGCTGATCGCCTACGCCAAGGCGAATCCGGGCAAGCTGCGCTTCGGCTCCTCCGGCAACGGCACCATCACCCACCTGTTCGGCGAGATCTTCAAGCTGGAGGCCGAGATCGACATCGAGCACGTGCCCTATCGGGGCTCCTCGCCGGCGCTGGTGGACCTGCTCGCCGGACGCGTCGAGCTGATCTTCGACACGATCGCCACGGAGCCGGTGCGCAACGGCCAGCTCATCGGCCTCGCGGTGGTGGGCGAGGAGCGCAGCCCGCAGATCCCGAACGTGCCGACGCTCCGCGAGCTCGGCTACAACCGTGGCGGCGCGGTGTCCTGGTTCGGCCTGGCGGGGCCGGCGGGCATGCCGGATGCCGTGGTGGAGACGCTGGTGCGCGAGATCGAAAAGGTCTGCGCCATGCCGGAGACCAGGGAGGCGATGCTCCGCATGGGTCTTGCGCCGAAGTTCGAGGCTGGCGACGCGCTGCGCGCACGTTGGCGGCGCGAATACGACATCTACGGCGATGTGATCCGGCGGGCCGGCGTCCGCCCGGGCTGAGCGCGCTCAGCCCGGCGACCTACCTCCGCGCTTAACGCGCGGTCAACCGTGCGGCTTTCCGCCACGCTTCAGGAAAGCCTCCAGCATCCCGATCTCGCGCTTCTCGCCGGCGTAATCGCCGGCGAGGTGCTCATAGAGTCGCGCCGCGCCGTCGTAGATCCTGCTCTCGGCGCGGTCGCGGCCGACGAAATCGGCGATCTCCTCCATCTCGCCGGCCCAGCGGTAGGCCTTCGCGTACATCGTCGGCACCTGGCGCTGGAACCAGGCCAGCAGCTGCGGCTGGCTCTGCGAGAGCTCGGCGTACAGCGCCTCCGCCGCGCCGGCCCGCGTGGCGGCGAGCATCATGGTGGAGGCAAGGGCGGACAGGCCCTTGGTAATGCCGGCGTAGGACATCTTGAGCGCCGAGGCCGCGCCCACCGGCCCGTCGATGACCCGGATATCGAGCCCGCCGCGCTCGCGGAGCACCGAAAGGCGCGGCGCCTCCGCACCGGAGACGTAGATCGCAGGATTATAGCCATCCTCCCGCGGAGGCCCGCCGATGATGCCGCCATCGGCGAAGGTCATGCCGGCGGACTCGGCGATCTCGGCGACGCGCGCCGCGGTTTCCGGGCTGACCGCATTCAGGTCGGCGTAGAGCGGACGCGCGCCGGTCTTGCGGCAGATCGCCGCGAAGCGCTCAACCGTCGCGATCGCCTCGGAAGGCGGCACGATGGAGAGCACCATCTGGGCGGCGACGAGCTCCGCATCCTCCACGTCGCGCATGCCCGCGGCGGCGGCGCGCTCGGCACTGGCGCGGCTGCGCCCGGCGAGCGAGGTGCGCACCTCCACGCCGTTCTGGGTGAGGCGCTTGGCGACGCCGGCGCCCATGGCGCCCTGTGCGACGATGGTGACGATAAGCGATGGCGCCTGCGTCATCGGATCGGTCCTCCTGTTCGTGTCCTCAGTCTCTCCGGTGGTCTATCCGGCGCGCAGCCGTGGCGAAACCCGCCCCCTGGCATCCTGCGGCGCGGCGCCGTAGCGTTCCCTCCGCGCACGCGCCAGAGGAGGAACCGCGCATGACCGAATTCGCCTTCGACCACATTCATCTGCGCACCCCCGATGTCGAGGCGACGGCGCAGTGGTACGAGCGCATGTTCGGCGCGAAGGTCCTGCGCTCCATGCAGCAGGGCCAGCCGCGCGTGGACCTCGAGCTCGGTGGGCAGAAGATCTTCCTTGCCGCCGTCGCGCCGGACGGCAAGACGGCCGATCCGCCTCGGTCCCCCTATCAGGGGCTCGACCATTTCGGCCTGCGCGTGACCGGCCTCGACGCGGTCGTGGCGGAGCTGAAGGCAAAGGGGGCGGAGTTCACGGTAGAGCCCACGAGCCCGCGCCCCGGCATCCGCATTGCCTTCCTGCGCGGCCCGCAGGACGTCACGATCGAGCTGCTGGAACGCAGCGTCTGAGGGCGGCGGCGCGCCGCCGGCCGCCCTCGCCCATCCGTCCCGGTGCCGCCTGCCCTCAGGCGAGCACCGGGCAGCCCGTGGCGGCGCGCACCTCCTCCAGCGTCACGCCGGGCGCCAGGTCGCGCACGCGGAAGGCCTCGCCGGTCGGCTCGAACAGGCCGAAATTTGTCGCGGCCAACGTCACCACGCCGCGCGCCGTCACCGGCAGGGCGCATTGCCGCACCAGGCGCGGCTTGCCGTCACGCGTCGTGTGCTCCAGGATGATGAACACGCGCTTCGCGCAGGCGGCGAGGTCCATCGCCCCGCCGATCCCACCGCCCTTCGCGCCGGCGATCTTCCAGTTGGCGAAGTCGCCGTTGCAGGCGACCTCGTAGGCGCCCATCACCGTGGCGTCGATCCGGCCACTGCGGATGATGGCGAAGGAATCGGCGTGGTGCACCACCGCAGCGCCGGGCTTGAGGGTGACGTTCTGCCCGCCGGCGTTGACCAGGTTGAGGTCCTCCGTCCCGGGCGCGGCGATCGGGCCATAGCCGATCACGCCGTTCTCGGAGTGGTAGATCACCTCGCGGTCGCCGATGTCGGTGTTGGAGCAGAGCGTCGGCAGGCCGACACCGAGGTTGACGATCCAGCCGTCCTGGAATTCCTGCGCGATGCGGTCCGCCATCTGCTGGCGGTTCCAGCCCTTCGAGCCCTTCGTCCCGCTCATCTCAGCGATTCCTCTCCTGGCGCTTCTGCGGCCAGATTCCATCCGGAGCCGGTGGCACCTTCACGATGCGGTGGACGAAGATGCCGGGAGTGTGCACATCGTCGGGGTCCATCGCGCCGGCGGGCAGGATCTCCTCATCCACTTCCGCGATGGTGACGCGTGCCGCCATCGCCATCACCGGGTTGAAATTGCGCTGCGAGCGCCAGAAACGGAGATTGCCGAAGGTGTCGGCGCGGCGGGCGCGGACGAAGGCGTAGTCGAGCGGCAGCGCGTATTCCAGCAGGTATTCGCGCCCGTTGATCACCCGCGTCTCCCGCCCCTCGGCGAGCTCCGTGCCGACCGCCGTCGGCGTGTAGAAGGCCGGGATGCCGGCGCCCGCGGCGCGCATCCGCTCGGCGAGCGTGCCCTGCGGCACCAGCTCGGCCTCGACCTCGCCGGCCTCGTAGTACTTCGTGAAGGGCAGCACGTCCGAGGCGCGGGTCGCTGCAGTGAAGGCGCAGATCACCTTCCGCACCTGACCGTTCTCGACCAGCATGGCGATGTCGGGCATGCGGGGCTGCTGCGCGCCGCCCGTGGTGTTGGCCACGAGGGTGAGGTTCCGCGCCCCCTGCTCGGCCAGCGCCTTGATCAGGTTGAATGGCGTACCGGGCATGGCGAACCCGCCGAAGCCGATGGTGGCCCCGTCCGGGATGTCCCGCACTGCTTCGGCGAAGCTTGCGACGACCTTGTTCCGTTGACTCATCCGCTGCCTTCCCTCGGCCCGCGGAGCGGGCCCACCATGGCGCCCATTATGGCGGCCCGGGCGGACCTGTCATCCCGCCCAGGTCGCGAAGGCCACCCGCCCCCAGTATATCATTCACCACCGACCGCTCCGTGGGGCCAGGCTGATCGAGGGGCAGCAGGTGGACCAGCAGACCGAGCTTGCGAAGGTGAAGGCCCGCATCCGCGCCCTTGCCGCCCGCACCGTGGAGCGCGGATGCTCCGAGGCCGAGGCGATGGCCGCGGCGGCGAAGGTCGGCGAACTGCTCGACGTGTACGGCCTCACCATGTCCGAGGTGGAGCTGCGCGAGGAGGCCTGCGTCCAGCGCAGCCTCGTCTTCGCCGACCCGCGCCGCGCTGCGCTGAAATGGCTGTTCCCGTCGGTGCTCCGCTTCACCGAGTGCCGCGGCTGGACCGTGGGCCGCGCCGAATTCGTGCTCTTCGGCCTGGAGCCCGACGTGCAGATGGCGGAGTACCTGATGCACGTCGTCGCCGGCGCCCTGGCCTTCGAGGAGCGCCGCTTCCGCGCCTCGCCGGAGTACGCGGCGCGGCGCAGGCCGGCCCAAGCGGTGCTGCGCTCCTTCCGCTTCGGCTTCGCCGAGCGCGTGTCCGACCGCCTGGCCGCGATGGCGGCGGAGCGCGAGGCCGCTGCCGAGGCCGCCCGCGCCGCGACACCGACCGGCACCGCGCTGGTGCTGCTGAAGGAGCAGCGCCTGAAGGAGGAGTTCCGCCGCCTCGGCATCCGCCTCACCACCGTCCACCGGCGCATGACCGTGCACGATCGCACCGCCTAT
>ERZ777003.2865-NODE-2865-length-18374-cov-7.131667_pt1 | contig 18374 bp, 19 predicted proteins | sample MGYA00374956_ERZ777003 | MGnify/ENA primary metagenome ERZ777003 (study PRJEB29302, sample SAMN06268252) | bioreactor metagenome | isolation source: Joint BioEnergy Institute, California, USA | place: USA:Joint BioEnergy Institute, California, USA | collected... | reverse complement strand
GTCACCATGGACATCGAGATCGACGCGCTGCTGAAGCTGCGCGCCGACCTCAATGCGCGCGCGCCGAAGGAGGGCACGCCCGGCGCGTTCAAGCTCTCGGTCAACGACCTGGTCATCAAGGCCGCGGCGGTGACGCTGCGGCGCTTCCCGAAGGTCAACGCCTCCTGGACCGAGGACGCCATCATCCAGTACCACGATGTGGACATCTCCGTCGCCGTTGCGATCCCGGACGGGCTGATCACGCCGATCATCCGCAAGGCCGACCAGAAGGGCCTCGCCGCGATCAGCAACGAGATGCGGGACCTCGCCGAGCGCGCCAGGGCCGGCAAGCTGAAGCCCGAAGAGTTCCAGGGCGGCGGCTTCTCGATCTCCAACATGGGGATGTACGGCGTGCGCGACTTCGCCGCGATCATCAACCCGCCGCAGGCCGGCATCCTGGCCGTGGGCGCGGGCGAGAAGCGGCCCGTGGTGAAGGACGGGGCGCTGGCGATCGCGACGGTGATGACCTGCACGCTCAGCGTGGACCACCGCGTAGTGGACGGCGCGCTGGCGGCGGAGTGGCTCGCGGACTTCAAGCGCACGATAGAGGATCCGCTGAGCCTGATGCTGTGAACGCGCCGGGGCTCCTGCTCCGCGACGCGGCGCCGCAGGACGCGCCGCTCATAGCCCGCTTCGTGCGCGCCCTCGCCGCCTATGAGCGGCTGGAGCACGAGGCGGTCGGCACGGAGGAGGACTTTCGCCGCCTGCTGTTCGGCACGCCGCGGCGTGCGGAGGCGCTGATCGCGGAGTTCGGCGGCGCGCCGGTCGGCTTTGCGCTGTGGTACTATGCGGTCTCGACCTTCCTCGCACAGCCCTCGCTCTATGTTGAGGACGTGTTCGTCGATCCGGCACACCGCGGTCGCGGCATCGGGCGCGCGATCTTCCGCGACTTGGCGCGGCGGGCGTTGGCCGCGGGCTGCGGGCGGATGGAGTGGTCGGTACTCGACTGGAACGCGCCCGCTATCGCGTTCTATCGTTCCCTCGGCGCGCGCCCGCGCGAGGGCTGGACCTTGCAACGCCTGAGCGGCTCCGCGCTCGCCGCGCTGGCCGCCGCCTGAGGGGATCGGAGGAATGGCCGAGCAGAGCTTCGACCTGATCGTGCTTGGCGGCGGGCCGGGCGGCTACGTCGCCGCAATTCGCGCCGCACAGCTCGGCATGAAGACCGCCCTGGTCGAGCGCGAGCACCTCGGCGGCATCTGCCTCAACTGGGGCTGCATCCCGACCAAGGCGCTGCTGCGGACGAGCGAGATCAACCACCTGCTGCACACGCTCGACCGTTACGGCTTCTCGGCCGACAACATCCGCTACGACTTCGGCAAGGTGGTCCAGCGCTCCCGCGCCGTCGCCAAGCAGCTCAGCGACGGCGTGCGCTTCCTCATGCGCAAGAACAAGATCACGGTATTCGACGGGCACGGGAAGCTCGCGGGGAAGGGGCGGCTCTCGGTCGCCAAGGACGGCAAGCCCGTCGCGGAGCTGGCGGCGCCGCACATCATCCTCGCCACCGGCGCGCGGGCGCGCGTGCTGCCGGGGATTGAGCCGGACGGCAAGCTGATCTGGACCTACCGGGAGGCGCTGGTGCCTCCGGCGCTGCCGAAGCGGCTGATCGTCATCGGCTCCGGCGCGATCGGATCCGAATTCGCCTCCTTCTTCCTCGACATGGGCAGCGAGGTGACGCTGATCGAGGTGCTCGACCGCATCCTGCCGGTTGAGGATGCGGAGATCAGCGCCTTCGTGCGGAAGGCCTTCGAGAAGCAGGGGATGAAGGTCCTCACCGGCGCGAAGGTCCAGGGCGTGCGCAAGGGCGCGGACGACGTCACCGCCATCGTCGAGGTGGACGGCAAGGTGCAGGAGATCGCCGCGGACCGCCTGATCTCCGCCGTCGGCATCGTCGGCAATGTCGAGGACATCGGGATCGAGGGCACCGCAGTGAAGGTGGACCGCACCCATGTCGTGATCGACGAGTGGTGCCGCACGGGGGAGCCGGGCGTCTACGCGATCGGCGACCTGTGCGGCCCGCCCTGGCTCGCGCACAAGGCCTCGCACGAGGGTGTCCTCTGCGTGGAGAAGATCGCCGGGGTGGAAGGCGTACACCCGCTCAATGTCCGCAACATCCCGGGCTGCACCTATTGCCGCCCGCAGGTCGCCTCGGTCGGCCTGACGGAGGCCGCGGCGAAGGAGGCGGGATACGAGGTGCGCGTCGGCCGCTTCCCCTTCATCGGCAACGGCAAGGCGATCGCGCTCGGCGAGCCGGAGGGCCTGGTGAAGACCGTGTTCGACGCGCGGACCGGCGAGCTGCTCGGTGCCCACATGGTCGGGGCCGAGGTGACGGAGATGATCCAGGGCTACACCATCGCCCGCACCCTGGAATCGACCGAGGCGGAGCTGATCGGGAGCATCTTCCCCCACCCGACCATCAGCGAAACCATGCATGAGGCGGTGCTTGATGCCTTCGGCCGGGTGATCCACATCTAGCCCCGCCATGGCCACGCGCATCGAGATTGACCATCGGGGGACGGACCGGGGGCGAGCGGCGCTCCGCCACCCGGAGAAGGCCCACCGGCCCGACAACCCGATCCAGCGCAAGCCCGCCTGGATCCGGGTGAAGGCGCCCACGCATCCCGTCTATCACGAGACGCGGACCCTGATGCGCGAGCAGAAGCTGGTCACCGTCTGCGAGGAGGCGGCCTGCCCGAACATCGGGGAGTGCTGGTCGCAGCGCCACGCGACCATGATGATCATGGGCGACATCTGCACCCGCGCCTGCAGCTTCTGCAACGTCGCGACCGGCCTGCCGCGCGCGCTCGACCCCGATGAGCCGCGGCGGGTGGGGGAGGCGGTGGCGAAGCTCGGCCTGCGTCACGTGGTGGTGACCTCGGTGGACCGTGACGACCTGGCGGACGGCGGCGCCGAGCATTTCGCGCGGACCATCCGCGCGATCCGCGCCGCAGCGCCGGGGACGACCGTCGAGGTCCTGACGCCGGACTTCCTGCGCAAGGACGGTGCGCTGGAGGTGGTCGTCGAGGCGCGGCCCGATGTGTTCAACCACAATCTCGAGACCGTTCCGCGCCTTTATCCGACGATCCGGCCGGGGGCGCGCTACTACCACAGCCTGCGCCTGCTCGATCGGGTGAAGCAGCTCGATCCCTCGATCTTCACGAAGTCCGGGCTGATGGTGGGCCTGGGTGAGACGCGGACCGAGGTGCTGCAGGTCATGGACGACCTCCGCAGCGCCGAGGTGGATTTCCTGACGATTGGCCAGTACCTCCAGCCGACGGTGAAGCACGCCGCGGTGGACCGTTTCGTCACGCCGGAGGAGTTCGAGGACTATGCGCGCCTGGCGCGCGCGAAGGGATTCCTGCTGGTCTCAGCGACGCCGCTGACTCGTTCCTCCTATCATGCGGACCGTGACTTCGCCGCGCTGCGCGCCGCGCGCGAGGCGAAGCTCGCGGCCGTGGCGGCTGCCTGAGGCCCGCGCCCCGCATGCCGACCCATGCCGAGAAGAGGGTCCTCCGCTACACGCCGGAGGAGCTGTTCGATCTGGTGGCGGACGTCCAGCGCTACCCGGAATTCCTGCCCTGGTGCGTCGGTGCGCGCGTGCTCTCGCGCTCCGAGACCGATCTCGTCGCCGACCTTACCATCGGCTTCAAGATCTTCCGGGAGACCTTCCGCAGCCATGTGGTGCTCGATCGCCCGCACCACGTGCATGTGAAGTACCTCAACGGCCCCTTCCGCTACCTGAACAACCACTGGCGCTTCACGCCGGTGCAGGGCGGGACGGAGGTGGACTTCTTCGTGGATTTCGAGTTCCGCAGCCGCATCCTCCAGGCCGCGATCGGCATGGTGTTCAACGAGGCGGTGCGGTTGATGGTCCGTGCGTTCGAGCGCAGGGCCATGGTGCTCTACGGCCGCCGGCCCTCCGGGTCGCCGACGCCGGCGCCGGCGCCTTCCTGACCGCGGACAGCGGCGCACGCGGTCCGCCCGGCCCGCGCCGCTGTGGGAGCGGCAATCCGGCACCGTACGACGAGGCCGGCCGGCCGCCTATCGCACAGGAGCCGTCCCGCAGCGGTTTTCCAGCCGTCCGCCATCGGCGATGGCCATCGCGACCACGATCTCGTCGGGCCGTGGCGCGTCCGCGATGCCGACCGTGATCGTGTCGAAATGCGCGAAGGACCAGGGATCGTCCTTGTGGCCGAGCGGCAGGTCCAGCATCGCGCCCGCCGCGGCAACCTTCACGTTCGACGGGATTACAGCCTTGCCGCCGCCGATCGCCGCGCGCATCGGCCGGCCGAGCATCGGGTGCACGCAGGCGGCGCCGTGTTCCATCTCCCCGGCGACGCCGACGATCGCGCCCTTTCCATAGCTCACCGCGGGCCCATCGAGCAGCCGCGCCAGATCGCCCATGAGCCGTTCGCCAAGCGCCGCACCCGCCTCCCAGAGCGGGCGCAGCTCCTCCACGCGTTGACCGGCAAACGGGTTCGCGATCACGGCGAGCGCCACTGCGCGGACTACGGGGCGCGGCGCCTCGCGCCCAAGCTCCGCGAAGACCTGCTCGCGCGTCAGCACCAGCTTGCGGACCGCGGGGGTCATGAGCGGCCTCCGGTTCAGCCCTGGCCCGCCGGGCCGCTGCCGCGGTGCCTGCCGTTCGAGAGGTAGGGCCAGAACAGCGCGTGGGCCATGTAGAAATTCTCGCAATGGATCGGGTCCGGCAAGTATATGCCGTCACCCATGCGGATGGCCAGGAAATGGTCAGCGAGCTTCACGCCCGGGTTCTTCTCGGCGTTCAGGAAATCGTCCTGGCAGCCGTGCTGCAGCTTGGTGATCAGGAGCTGATTCAGATCGCGCACCAGGTCGCGCGCCTCCGGGCTCCAGCGGCCTCGCGGCGCGCCGGGCTCCAGCGCGGAGATGTAGATCTTCTGGAAGCCTGTGCCGGTGTAGCGCCAGCAGCTCATCATGTCGTAGTCGGAAACCATGAGCCGGCCGCCATATCCGAGCACCGTGCCGGTCTCGTTGGTCTTGGCCTTGGTCGCGAAGGTCTTGGCCGGTAGCGTGCCGTGGAAGGCACGTGCGCTGCGCTTGGGACAGCGGAAGATGATCAGCAGCTGCCGCTCGGCGGTGAAGCGGCGCAGGACCATGATGTCCCGCGCATCCATGCCCGTCTCCTCGGAAAGGCGGATGTCAAGGCCATCGGCCCCCGCGGCCTTCGCCTGATGTTCCTTGTTGCGCGCGAGGTCCGCGAGACCCGCGGCGCTGATCCTGAGGCCAGACATGCGGCGAGCGCCCTTCGAATGTCGAATGCTGCGCGCGCAGTGTAGCTCAACCTCGCATTCCGCGCAGCCACCCGTGCCCGCCGCCGCAGCGTCCCGGCGACGACGGGCGGCGGACGGAGGCGTCGCTATTCCGCCCTGGATGCCGAGCCGGCGGCCGCGAGGCGCGTCTGTGCCACCTTCGCGAGATGCGCGAACTCGTCCATGCAATCGGCGCTGGCCTCGCTCAGGAAGTCGAGCTGGGCCTTGAGGGCGGCGTTGAAGTCCGTGCAGCGGCTCAGCGTCTCGAACAGCGCCACCTGCGCCCGGACGCGGCGGGTCATGAAGTCCATCATCTCCTGGGTGAGCTGCATGGCCACCTCGGCGGCCTGCCATTGCGGCATCATCATCCGCTCCGCGAGTCCGGCCTCGAAGCCGGGCGGAGACGCCCGGGAAGCGCCGCCGGGTTGCGTGGCCTTTTCGGAGTCCCGTGGTCCGGCCGGGTTGTCGATCTTGCTCATCGCGCGTGATTCCCTTCAGGTGCCGATTCGCGCACGCCCCCCATCCCCTTGCGCGCGATGGGCGCTGACACGCGTCGGACGGGGCCAGCATAGGCCGCCGGCAGGAGGGCGTGGAACGCGAGGGCGGCCTCAGCAGCGGCCTTTCCGCCGCTGCATCGGGTCTCCGCGAAGCCCTTGTCCGGCGCGGCCCGGCGTGCCCTCCTTGGCCGCCGCCGGGCCTCGCTGGCACACTGCGCGCGGTTTCGTGAAAGGCTCACTCCGATGGTCCATGCCCCCGAACGTCCCGCCCCCGGCGCGCCGCCGGTGCGGATCAACCTCTATTCCGACACCCAGACGCGACCCACGCCCGCCATGAAGGAGGCGATGATGCGGGCGGAGGTCGGCGACGAGCAGCACGGCGACGACCCGACCGTGAACAAGCTCTGCGACCGCATGGCCGCGCTGCTGGGGAAGGAGGCGGCGGTGTTCCTGCCCTCCGGCACGATGTGCAACATCGTCGCCACGCTCACCCATTGTCGCCCCGGCGACGAGATCCTCGCGCATGAGAGCGCGCACATCCTGACCAGCGAGGCCGGCGGCCACGGCGCGCTCGGCGGCGTGCAGATCACGCCGCTGCGGGGGCCGCGCGGCATGTTCACCGCGGATGACGTGCGCGCCGCGATCCGCCCGCGCCGGCGCCATTCGCCCCCCCAGACGATGCTGGAGGTGGAGCAGACCTCCAACGCTGGCGGCGGCGCGGTCTGGCCGAAGGCGCAGCTCGACGCGGTCTCGGCGGTGGCGAAGGAGCACGGCCTCGCGACGCATATGGACGGGGCGCGGCTGATGAACGCCTGCGTCGCCTCCGGCGTCGCGCCGGCGGAGATGGTGGCGGGCTGGGATTCCGTTTGGCTCGACTTCACCAAGGGGCTCGGCGCGCCGCTCGGCGCGGTGCTGTGCGGCACGACGGAGTTCATCGACGCGGCCTGGCGCTGGAAGCAGCGCCTCGGCGGCTCGATGCGGCAGGCCGGGATCTGTGCCGCGGCCTGCCTCTACGCGCTCGACCACCACGTTGACCGGCTGGCGGAGGATCATGCCAACGCGAAGGCGTTCGCGCGCGGGCTGCGCCAGATCCCAGGCATCGAGGTGGTCGAGCCGGACACGAACCTGGTCTATTTCGACCCCTCCGGCGCGGGGATGAGCGCGGCAGAGCTGGTGCGCGCGCTGCGGATGCACGGCATCCAGATCAGCCTGCTCGGCGGAAGGATCCGCGGCTGCACGCATCTCGACGTGACCGCGGCGATGATCGAGGAGACGCTGGAGGTGATCCGCACGGTGCTGGCGCGGGGCGGTTGAAGCGGCGGTCCTGCGTGCGCGGAATCCGCTCGCGCGTAAGCGGATTCCGCAAAGCCGCTTCCCGAACGCGCGAGCCGGCGGATTTCCCTTTCATCGGGCATCTCGGCAGGCTTATGGCCCCGGCCGGGCACCGAGGCAGGCCCAGAGAGGCCGCCGGCGCCGGGAGGACACGTCGTCATGCCACGCCCCACCATTGCCGCGGGCCTCGCCGTCCTCGGCGGGATCGCGCTCGTCGCCGTGCCGGTTCCCGCGCAGCAGCAAGGACATGACCACGCCGGGGCGCCGCCCGCCGCGTTGGGCCAGGTGCATTTCCCGGTGAGCTGCACGCCCGAGGCGCAGGCCGCCTTCAACGAGGCGATGAAGCTTCAGCACTCCTTCTGGTACCAGGCCGCCGATCAGGCCCACCGCGTCGTGCTCGAGCGCGACCCGAATTGCGTCATGGCCTATTGGGGACGGGCCCTGACGATGCTGATCAACCCGTTCACGCCACCAGTCCCAGCGCGACTGCGCGAGGGCCGCGCGTTGCTCGAGCAGGCGCAGCGCATCGGCGCGAAGACCGACCGGGAAGCCGGTCTCATCGCCGCACTGGCGGTGCTGTTCGCCGACGACGATCCGGCGCAGCACCGCGCCCGAATCACCCGCTACGCAGAGGCGATGCAGCAGGTGCACAGCCGCTTCCCGGACGATTCGGAAATCGGCATCTTCACTGCATTGGCGCTGATCATGGCCGCGCCGCCGACCGACAAGACCTACGCGAACCAGTTGCGTGCGGGGGAGATCCTAGCGCGCGAGTTCGCCTCGCAGCCACAGCATCCAGGCGTCGCGCACTACCTGATCCACACCTACGACACGCCCGAGCTCGCCGCGCGCGGCGTACCCGCCGCCGAGCGATACGCGGGCATCGCCCCGGACGCTCCGCACGCGCTGCACATGCCCTCTCACATCTTCACGCGCGTCGGGCGCTGGGAGGATTCGATCGCGACCAACATGCGCTCGGCCGAGATCGCGCGCGCGCGCGGGGAGACCTTCGACGAGGTGCACGCGCTCGATTACATGGTCTACGGCTATCTCCAGACCGGCCAGATTGGGGCCGCGGCCCGCGTTGTCGCGGAGAATGCACGCTTCGCGGGCTATCAGGCGCCGACGCCGATTGCGTACTACGCGCTCGCGGCAATGCCCGCGCGCTACGCGATGGAGCGCGGCGCCTGGGAGGAGGCTGCCTCGATCGGGACGCGACGGTTCGACGTGCCCTTTGTTGACGCGATCACCCACTTCGCGCGCGCGATGGGCGCGGCGCGCGCCGGTCGCCCGGATGCGGCGGCGGCCGATGTCGAGGCGCTCCGCGCGGCCGTGGCGGCGCTCGCCGGCCGCGATGCCTACTGGCAGGAGCAGGTGGAGATCCAGCGCCTCGCCGCCGAGGGCTGGGTCGCATTCGCCCGCGGGGAGCGCGACCAGGGCGCCGTGCTGCTGCGCGAAGCGGCGGAGCGCGAAGGGCGCACCGACAAGCACCCGGTCACGCCCGGCCCGCTGATGCCGGCGCGCGAGCAGCTCGGCGAGATGCTGATGCTGATGGATCGCCCCGCCGAGGCGCAGCGCGAGTTCGAGGCGGTGCAACAGACCGAGCCGCGCCGCTTCCGCGCAGTCTACGGATCCGCGCGCGCCGCCGAGCAGGCGGGCGACCGGGACGCCGCGCGGCGGCATTACGAGATTCTCCTACAGATTGCTCCGCAAGCCGATGCGGGGCTGCCGGAGATCGTCCAGGCACGGACCTTCCTCGGCCGGGGCTGACCGCCGCCAGGCGGATCGCGCCGGGCCGCCCGGGCACGGTGGTCAGCCCGCCGGCGCGATCTCGCCGCGCTCGATGACGAAGGTGCGCTCGACGAGTGGGCGCAGGAGTTCCGGGTTGCTCTCGGTGATGAGGATCGCGACCTCCGGCAGCGCGTGGTGCAGCCGGCTCAGCGCCTCCGCGTAGCGCAGCGCCAGGGCGGGGGCGAGGCCCTGGAAGGGCTCGTCCAGCAGCACCGCGCGGGTGCCGACCATCAGCGCGCGGCCGAGGGCGACCATCTTGCCCTGGCCACCGGACAGGCCCGCGGCCCTGCGCGGGGCGAGTTCGGCCAGCTCCGGGAGCAGCGTGAAGACCGCGTCCAGCCGCCGCGCCTGCTCGGCGGCGGGGAGGCCGAGCACCTGCACCGGCAGGAGGAGGTTCTCCCGCACCGTGAAGCTTCCGAAGAGGCGGCGGTCCTCCGGGGCGTAGCCGATGCCGTGGCGCGGGCGGTGGTGCGCCGGGAGATGCGTCTCGTCCTCGCCGCCGATCAGCACGCGTCCCGCGCGGCAGGGCAGAAGGCCCATCAGGGTGCGCAGCGTCGTCGTCTTGCCCGCGCCGTTGCGCCCGATCAGCGCGACGCGCCCGCCCGCCGGGACGTGCAGCGACACGGCGCGCAGCACGGAGACGCCGGCGATCTCGACCGTGACGCCCGCGAGCTCAAGCATGGCGCTCGATCCCGATCACCTCGCGCTGCACGGCGGGGTCGGCCAGCACCTGGCCCGGCGGGCCGAGGGCGACGATGCGGCCCTGGCTCCACACCGCGACGCGGTCCGCGAAGCGTTCCACCACCTCCATGTCGTGCTCGACGAAGACGGCGGTGACGCCGGACTCGCGCAGCACGCGCACCAGCGTCTCGACGATCGCCATCTTCTCGGCAGCGGCGACGCCGGAGGTCGGCTCGTCCATCAGCAGCAGGCGGGGGTTGAGGGCGACCGCCATGGCGATGTCGGCCAGCTTGCGCGCCCCCTCGTTCAGCGCATCGGCGCGCGTCGCGGCGAGGGCGGCGAGGCCGAACCGGGCAAGGATCTCCATCGCCTCCTCCCGCCAGCGCCGGCGCAGCAGGGGGGTGAGCGGCGACCAGATGCCCTCGCGCGCGGCGACGGCGAGTGCGGCGTTCTCGAGGACCGTGTGCTCGGTGAAGAGCTGCGGGAGCTGGAAACTGCGCCCGATCCCGCGCCGGACGATGGCGCGTGGCGCGAGGCCGAGGATCGATTCCCCCTCATAGGCGATCGTCCCGGCCTGCGGGCGGAGATAGCCCGTGGTCATGTTGAGGAAGGTGGTCTTCCCCGCACCGTTCGGGCCGATGATCGCGAGGAACTCGCCGCGCAGCACGTCGAGGTCTATCCCGTCGGCGGCCCTGACGCCGCCGAAGGCGAGGCGGAGGCCGCGGGCCTCAAGCAGCGCGCCGCTCACGCCGGCCTCCCGGGACGGCCGCGCCCGAGCAGACCGGAGATCATTCCCCACAGCCCGCCGGGGGCGAACAGGATGACGAGCAGCAGCACCGCGCCGAGGATGGCCTGCCAGGCCTCGGCGAAGCTCGCCGCCGCGTACACGCGCACCAGCTCGTAGCCGACGGCGCCGAGGAAGGGGCCGAGCGCGGCGCCCGCACCGCCGAGGATCGCGATGAAGACGAGCTCGCCCGAGGAGGTCCAGTAAGCGAGCAGCGGCGTGACGTGGCGCGTCGTCATGCCCACGATCGCCCCCCCGACGCCGCCCATCAGCGCCGACAGCACATAGGCCGCGAGCAGCACCCGCCGCGCCGAGACGCCCATGAACTCCAGCCGCGTCTCGCGCGTCTTGATCCCGGCGAGCGCCTGGCCCATCGGCGAGGCGAGGTAGGCCCGCACCAGCACGCCGAAGCCGACCGCAAGCACCAGCGCCAGGATCAGCATCGCCCAGACATAGTCCTCGAGGGCGAGCGAGAATCCGGCGATGCGCGGCGGCTCCACCCGGATGCCATCGGTGCCTCGGGTGAGGCTGTAGAGCTTCTCGAGCAGCGAATAGAACACCATGCTGATCGCGAGGTTCAGCATGCCGAAGAAGATGTCGCGGTAGCGCACTACGAACAGCCCCACGACAAGGCCGAGCAGGCCGGAGACCAGGGCGGCGACGGGAAGGAGCAGGAAGGCCTCCCCCGCCGAGGGAGCGAGGAAGGCCACCGTATAGGCGCCCGCCGCGAGGTAGACGGCATGACCGAAGGTCACCTGCCCGGCCCGCAGCAGCAGCAGGATGCCGAGCACGGCGATGCCCTTGGCGAGGGCGATGGTCAGCACGAACTTCAGCCAGGGCGCCGCCCAGGCGGCGGCCAGCACGCCGGCTGCGCCGAGCAGCGCGATCGAAGCCTCTGCGCCGCGCCGCATCATACTCGCCGCGTCTCGACCACGCCGAACAGCCCCTGCGGCCGTACGAGCAGCACGGCGACCATGATCAGGTAGGGGACCACCACCTCGAACTCCGGCGCGAGATAGACCGCCGCCGAGCGGCCGATGCCGATCAGCAGGGAGGAGATCGCCGCGCCCTCGATCTGCCCGAGTCCGGCTGTAGCCACCACGGCGAAGGAGAGGACGATGGTCGAGGCGCCGATGCCCGGCACCAGTGTCGTGGTCGGCGAAGCGAGCGCGCCGCCGAGCGCCGCGAGCCCTGCGCCGAAGGTGAAGGTGAGCAGGAAGACCCGCCGCGCGTCTATGCCCATCGCGGTCGCCGCCTCCCGGTCGGTGGTGACGGCGACGATGATGCGGCCCGTCAGGGTACGGCGCAGGAACCAGGCGAGGCCGCCCAGCGTCGCCAGCGCCACGCCCGGCAGGACGAAGAGCTGGTAGGCGGTGAAGGGGATCACGTCCTCGCCGAACGGCACGTCCACCGTGCCGAGCAGCCGCAGCGGCGCGTCGTTCGTCACCGGCTGCACCCCCCAGACCAGCTTCTGCGCATCCTCCAGGATCATGAACAGCGCGAAGGTGACGAGGAGCTGCAGCACCTGCTCATGGCCGTAGATGCGGCGGAGCACGAGCCGCTCGATCACCGGCCCGAGGATGCCACCCACCAATGCCGCGGCCAGAACCAGCGCGACGTATTGTATCCAGCCCGGCAGGCCATGCGCGGCGAGGAACAGGCCGAGCGAGGCCGCGGCGTAGCCGCCTATGGCGAACAGGCTGCCATGCGCGATGTTGATGATGCGCAGCACACCGAACACGAGGTTCAGCCCCACCGCCACCATGAACACCAGCGCCGCATAGGCCAGGCCGTCGAGCAGCGCGAGGCCGAGAAGCAGCGTGTTCTGCCCCAGCCACTCGGCCATCGCGGCGCGGCCTCAGCCGGCGATCGGCGCGGGGATCTGCGCCAGCAATTCGGGCTTGAGCGTTTTCACCCAGTCCACGCTCTTCTGCCCGACCGGTGCGCTGACCATGGCGGCGGGGAAGATGATCATGTCCTTCGGCACCGCGAAGGGGTAGCGGTCGGTGAAGGTGCTGACGCCGACGATCTGGTCCTCCAGCCCCTGGCCGTCCTCGCGCAGGGTGATGGTCGAGGTCGGGGTGGGGAATTCCAGCCCGCGGAACGCCGCTGCCAGCTCCTGGTCGTTCGGCCAGCCGCCGCCCTTGGCCGCGATTGCCTTGTTGTACGCGGCCTGCATCGCGGAAATCGCCTGATACATGTGGTGGCAGGGGTAGATCGGATACTCGTTGAAGCGGCGCCGGTAGCTGTCGACGAACCGGGCGAGGCGCGCCGGGTCCTTCGGCCGCGGGTGGTTGTTCCAGTGATCGCCGCGCGTGCCGATGATGTGGCCGGCCGGCATGGTGCGTCCGAGGATCTGCATCGAGGCCTCGGCCACGGGCAGGACGAAGGTCGAGCGGTCGAACAGCCGCCGCTCCGCCGCCTGGCGGACCAGCGTGACCAGGTCGCCGCCCCAATGGGTGGAGAAGATCACGTCGGGCCGCGCGGCCAGCAGGCGGGTCACCTCGGTCGAGTAGTCGGTCGCGCCGAGGCGCGGGAACAGCTCGGCCACGACGCGCACGCCGGGCTTGAGCACGTCCATCGCGGACTTCCAGATCTCCCAGGAATCGCGGCCCCAGGCGTAGTCCTGGTTGATCACCGCGAGGGTGCGGAAATCCGGCTTGGTCTTGAGCAGGTAGAGCAGCGGCGCGAGCACCTCCGGCGTGGCGTAGCCCTGGGTGCGGAAGGCATAGGGATGCCTGCCTTCCTCCAGGGCACGCTGCGTGCCGCAGTCCCACAGGAGGGTCGTCTTGCGCAGCTCGTCCGAAAGCGGCGTGCAGGCTAGGCAGGAGCCGGAGGAGATCGAGGCGAAGATGATGCTTACGCCCTCGTTCTGCACCAGCCGCCGGTACTCGGCGACCACATGCTCGGTGCCGGGCGCCTCGTCCACGAAGAGGGCGCGCACCGGCACGCCGCCGATGCCGCCCGCCTGGTTGATCTCCTCGAACAGCATCTCGGCGGTCTGCCTGGCCGGCACGCCGAACACGCTGGAGGTTCCGGACAGGAAGGTGGTGATGCCGACCTTCAGCTCCGCCGGCTTCTGTGCCTGGGCCCTGCCGCTGCCCGGCCAGAGCAGGCTGCCGGAGACGGCGCCGGCGAGCGCCAGCGCAGCGCGGCGGGTCAGTGCATGCTGGGTGCTGCTCATCCTTGGCGTCTCCTTCTCCGCTCCCTTTGCGCGGGGTCCTGTGGCCGGCCCCGTCGCTTTGTCTCCTAATACGTGCAGCATGCCGGGTGGAGCCGACGGCGTGAAGAGGGCAGGCGTGCGGCGCCCGATTGACCGGTCCCGGCGCGGCAAATAGCGTCCGCGTCCCTTGAGGCCACGGAACGAGGTGCGGCCGGACCGCGTGCCGGCGTCACGGTGCCGCGACCTCGCCGGCGGAGGCGCGGGATGAACATCCTCTCGATCCAATCCTGGGTGGCCTATGGCCATGTCGGCAACGCCGCGGCGGTGTTCCCGCTCCAGCGGCTGGGTGCCGAGGTCTGGGCGGTCAACACGGTGCAGTTCTCCAACCACACCGGCTATGGGGCCTGGCGTGGCCAGGTGTTCGATGCCGGGCTGGTGCGGGACTGTGTGCTCGGGATCGAGGAGCGCGGCGCCCTGCCACGGTGCGACGCCGTCCTCTCAGGCTATATGGGCGACGCGGCGATCGGCGAGGCGATCCTGGACGCCGTGGCGCGGGTCAAGGCGGCCAATCCGGCGGCGGTCTATTGCTGCGATCCGGTGATCGGCGATGTGGGCCGCGGCGTTTTCGTTCGGCCGGGCATCCCGGAATTTCTGCGCGACCGTGTGCTGCCGGCGGCGGACCTCGCCACGCCCAACCATTTCGAGCTGGAATGGCTGACCGGCCGGTCGGTGCGCACGCTCGCGGAGGCCAAGGCCGCCATGGCCGCGTTCCAGGCAAGCGGGCCGCGCTGCGTCCTCGTCACCAGCCTGCATCTCGATGATACGCCGAGCGACGCGCTCGACCTGCTGGCGGGGGAGGGCGGGGGCTTCTGGCGCGTGCGAACGCCGCGCCTGCCGCTTTCGGTGAACGGCGCCGGCGACGCCATCGCGGCGCTGTTCCTGCTGCACCGTCTGCGGGCGGGGGCGGTGGCGCCGGCCCTCTCCGCGGCTACCTCCTCGGTCTTCGGCTTGCTGCGGCGCACGGCGGAGGCCGGGTCGCGCGAGATCCTGCTGGTCGCGGCGCAGGAGGAACTCGTCGCGCCATCCTGGGTCTTCCCCGCGGAGCCTTGCTGATCGTCCACGTCGCCGTGCGGGCCGAGGCCTTGCAGGGCCAACGCCGCACGCGGATCCACCTCTTGCTCCGTGACGGGGCGATGTATGCTCCGCCGGTTCGCCGGTCGGCCGGCATCAGGAATGGGGGGAGGTTACCCATGCGTCAGGCTATCCGTTCGCTGCTCTTCGGGGCACTCGCCGCCGCCGTGTCGGTGGTGCCGGCGCTCGCCCAGAGAGAGCCGCAAGCTGCCGGGCCGACGCTCGCCGCGGTGCGGGCGCGCGGCGTGCTCGCCTGTGGTGCGCATCCCGGCGCGCCGGGATTCGCGCTGCCGGATAGCCAGGGCGTCTATCGTGGCCTCGACTCCGACACCTGCCGTGCCATTGCCGCCGCGGTGCTCGGCGACGCCACAAAGGTGCGCTGGGTGGTGCTCACCAGCCAGCAGCGGCTGCCCGCGCTGCAGTCGGGCCAGGTGGACGTGCTGCCCCGCACCACCACCTGGACGCAGGTGCGCGACACGGCGAACGGCCTCAACTTCACGGCCGTGACCTTCTACGACGGGCAGGGCTTCCTGGTCCGCCGCTCGGCCAATGTGCAGCGCGCCCGCGACCTCGACGGCGCGACCATCTGCGTCACCTCGGGCACGACGAACGAGCTGAACCTGGCCGACTGGGCGCGTGCGAACAACGTCCGCATCCACCCCGTTGTGTTCGACGACAATACCGAGACCCGCAAGGCGTACGAGAGCGGGCGCTGTGACGCCTTCACCACGGATGCCAGCCAGCTCGCTGGCGTCCGCACCGCGCTGCCGAACCCGGCCGAGCACGTCATCCTGCCTGACATCATCAGCAAGGAGCCGTTGTCCCCGGCGGTGCGGCACGGCGACGACCAGTGGTTCGACATCGTGCGCTGGACGATCTTCGCGCTGATCGAGGCGGAGGAGCTCGGGGTCACCCAGGCCAATGTGGACGAGATGCTGAACAGCCCGAACCCGGCGGTTCGCCGGCTGCTGGGTGTTACCGGCGACCACGGCCCGCTGATGGGTCTCGACCGCCGCTGGGCCTACAACGCGATCAAGGCGGTCGGGAATTACGGCGAGATCTTCGAGCGCAACCTTGGCCGTGGATCGCCGATCGGCCTGCCGCGCGGCCTGAACGACCTCTGGACCCGCGGCGGGCTGATGTACGCGATGCCGATCAGGTGACGGGTGGCGGCAGGGCCAGCAGGTCGCGGTGCGGGACGCGTACCGCCAGCCTGCCGGCCTCCGCGAGACGGCTGCGCGCGGCGAGCCAACCGGCGATGCGCCGCGCTTCCCGGCGCTCCTGCGCCATCGCCGCCCGGGCGTGGGCGACGGCCAGCGCATCGGCCATCTCACGGTCGTGCGGGGAGAGGACCCAGTCGCTCGGCGCCAGGTGCACCGCATAGCCCTGCGCCTCGAAGGCGGCGCGAAGCACGCCCGGCGCGTCCGGGCCGAGCGCTTTCCCGCCGAAGCCCTTGTCGCGCGCCTGATCGCGCCGGAATCCGCGTGCCACCAGCGCATCCGCGGGATGTGGCGGGGTGAAGCGGTCGCGGCCGGCGACGTTCAGCGCGGCGTAGAAGGGGAGCCGGCGTGCCGCGCAGGCCGCTGCCATGCGCTCCACCCAGTCGCGCGAGACCAGGTCGCAGAGCGCGCTGCACACCACCGCGTCCGTCGCGCTGAGCGGCAAGTTGTCCGGCGCCTCCGCGAGATCCGCGATGAGCCCCTCGACCCGCCAGGCGCCGTGCGGCGTGTGCACGAGCAGCGTCCGCCGGCCCGGCCAGGTCACGCGCCAGCCGACCTGCTCGGCGCGCTCGGCGATGGTCTCGAAGGCGAGCTCGATCAGCGCTGCATCCGCGTCCACCAGCGTCCAGACCTGCGCCCGCCCGATGAAATGCCCGAGCCAGCGCAGCAGCGACCCGGTCCCCGCGCCGAGATCGAGGAGGCGCGGCCGTGCCGGGAGGGCGCGCGCGAGGCGCGCGGCGAGGCCCGCGTCGCGCGCCCGCGCGTCGTAAGGCTCGCGCAGGTCGAGCCAGTCGGCGTCGAACTCCTCGTTCATTCGGCCTGGTGCTCCGCGGCGAGCAGGGCGTCGGCGAAGGCGCCGACGCGGTCCTCCCAGCGCGGCAGGCGCTGGCCGGCCTGCCACGCGGCCTCGGCCATGGCGGCGCGGAGGTCCGTATCGAAGATCACGCGGCGCAGGGCCTTGGAGAGGGCCGCATGGTCGCCAGGCGCGGAGCGAATGCTGGCCTCGATCGGCACCACATCGCCGATGGCTCCGCCGGTGGTGATGGCGCAGGGCAGGCCGCGCGCCAGCGCCTCCGCCGCCGCCATGCCGTAGCCCTCCCAGCGCGTGGCCAGCGCGAACAGGTCCGCGCCTGCGTAGAGCGCCTCGAGCGTCGCCTCGTCCACCTCGCCGGCGAAGGTGACGCGGGAGGCAATGCCGAGCTCGGCGGCGAGGGCGCGCAGGCCATGCGCGTGGGTCGGATCGCGCGTCTCGCCACCGGCGATGGTGAGGGTCCAGTCGAGATCCGTCAGGCGGCCGAGCGCCCGCAGCAGCACGTCATGCCCCTTGCGCGGCACCAGGGCGCCGACCGAGAGGATCGCGCAGCCCGGCCCGCCCGAACCCGTCGCGCGCGGCGCGGGGTCCGTTCCCGGCTCGACGACCGCGACGCGGGCGGGATCGGCGCCGAACTCCTCGGCGAGGCGCGCCGCGACGGGCTGCGACACCGCGATGATGCGCGCCATCGCCGGGAACAGCGCGCGCTCCCTCTCCTTGAGCGCGGCGCGGTCGGGCTCGGAGAGCCCCGATTCCAGGGCAGTCGGATGGTGGATCAGCGCCACCGCGCGGCGCCGGGCCAGCTCCTCGCGCAGCGGCAGGAAGGCGGGCAGGCCGAGGCCGTCGATGACGATCCGCACGTCCTCGCCGCAGCGTGCCAGCGCCGCGCGCGCCGACGCCTCGGCCGCGTCCTCCGCCAGCGGGTGCCGCCCCGCGAGCTCGATCACCTCAACCGTATGGCCCCGTGCGCGGAGGCCGGCGACGATGCGGCGGTCATAATTGTAGCCCCCGGAGATCGCGTCGAAGGGGCTGGGGACGAGCAGCGCGATCCTCATGGCGCCACGGGCCCTTCGAAGGCCGCCCAGGCGAGCGGGCTCTCGCGCAGCAGCACCTTCAGCCCGGTCACGCGCCTGCCGCCCTCCCCGAACCGGCCCTCGCGCAGCGCCGCGCAGAGCAGGCCGTGGATGTGGAAGGCGAGGTATTCGGTCGTGGTGTTCTTCCCGGCGAAGGCAGGCTCCGCGTCGAGGTTGCGGTAGTCCAGCGTATCCAGGATGCGCCGCAGCTCGGTCCGCGCAGCGCCGATGTCCACCAGCAGGTGGAGGTGGTCGAGCGCCGGGGCGCGGAACTCCGCCTCGACGACGTAGGTGGCGCCGTGCACGCGCTGGGCCGGGCCGAATGCGGCCCCGCGGAAGCTGTGCGCGATCATGATGTGGTCGGCGACTGTCAGGCTGAACATGCGGGGCTGCGCGCCTTTCAGTAGGTGATCACGGGGCAGAGCGGCGCCGGGCGGCCCGGCGCGGCGGGTTCGAGCAGTCGGCCCATCGCGTCCGGCAGCTCCTCGAAGGGGACCGAAGGGCCGAGCAGCGCGTCGAGACGGCTATCCTCGCCGAGCAGCGCGAGCGCCAGCGCGAGCCGCTCCG
>ERZ777003.2863-NODE-2863-length-18411-cov-6.831608_pt1 | contig 18411 bp, 13 predicted proteins | sample MGYA00374956_ERZ777003 | MGnify/ENA primary metagenome ERZ777003 (study PRJEB29302, sample SAMN06268252) | bioreactor metagenome | isolation source: Joint BioEnergy Institute, California, USA | place: USA:Joint BioEnergy Institute, California, USA | collected... | reverse complement strand
CCCTGATGGCGCGGCTCAGCGACCGGCCCGTGCGTGCCTTCACCGCCGGCTTCGACGCGCCCGGCGCGGCCGACGAGCGGGCACGCGCCGCCGCTGCCGCCCGCGCCGCGGGGGCGGAGCACGACACGATCCTGATCGGCGCCGCAGATGTCTGGCGCCACCTGCCCGCGATCGTTGCCTGCATGGACGATCCGGCGGCGGATTACGCCATTGTCCCGACCTGGTTCCTCGCCCGGCGCGCGCGCGAGGCGGGGATCAAGGTGGTGCTGTCCGGCGAGGGCGGCGACGAGATCTTCGCCGGCTACGGCCGTCACCGCGCGGCGATGCGGCCCTGGTGGCTGGGCGGCAAGGCCCCGCGCGCGCGGGGCGCCTTCGACCGTGTCGGGCCCGTGCTGCGCGAGCCGCCGCGCGGCTGGCGCGACGGCATCGCCGCGGCGGAGGCGGCGGCGGGCGCGGGCGGGCGGACGCGGCTCCAGGGGGCGCAGGCGCTCGACGTTGCCGACTGGCTGCCGAACGACCTCCTCATCAAGCTCGACCGCTGTCTGATGGCGCATGGGGTGGAGGGGCGCACCCCCCTGCTCGATCCCGGCGTGGCGGCGGCGGCGTTCCGCCTGCCCGACTCGCTCAAGGTCCGCGGCCATATGGGGAAGTGGATCCTGCGCCGATGGCTGGCGCGGCACTTCCCGGCCTGCGAGCCCTTCGCGCCGAAGCAGGGCTTCACCGTGCCGATCGGCGCCTGGATCGCCGCGGTGGCGCAGCGCCTCGGCCCGCTGGTGGCGGCGCAGCCGGGGGTGGCGGAGCTGGCCTGGCCGGAGCGTGTGGTGGCGCTGTTCGCCCAGGCAGGACGCGACCGGCACGCCGCGACGGCAGCCTGGCACCTGCTGTTCTACGCCCTCTGGCACCGCCGGCACGTGGAGGGACGGCGCGACATCGCGGAGATGGACGTCTTCGCCGCCCTAGCGGCGCGATAGGGCGCGACGCCGGCGACTCCGGACTGCGGCTCACTCCCTCCGCAGCATGAAGTCGCGCCCGATCAGCTTCATGCCGATGCCGACGAAGGCGAGGGTGATGACGAGGAGGATGCCGCCGAGGGCGGATAGCACCTCGAAATTGCCCTCCTCGCTCAGGTCGTAGAGCAGGACGGAGATCGTCCGCGTCTCCGGTCCGACCAGGAAGATCGCGGCGGATAGCTCGCGCGTCGCCAGGATGAAGACCAGCAGCCAGCCGCCGAGCAGCGCCTTCTTGAGCAGCGGCGCCACCACCCTGCGGATGGCGGTGATCCGGCCGCCGCCCAGGATGCGCACCGCCTCCTCCATCTCCGGATGGATCATCTGCATCCCCGCCGCGCCGTTGGCATAGGCGATCGGGAGGAAGCGGGTGGTGAAGGCCAGGATCATCATCGCCGAGGTGCCGTAGAGCAGCAGCGGCGGCCCGGCATAGGCGGCGTAGAAGCCGATGGCCATGACGATGCCGGGGATGACGAAGGGCGCCATGCAGAGGAAGGCGAGCAGCGAGCCGAAGGGCATCACGCGGCGCTTGACGATGTAGGCGATGGCCAGCGCGACGACCACGGCGAAGGTCGCGGAGGCGGCGGCGAAGACGAAGGTGTTGACCACCGCGCTCCAGGCCGCGTCGTGCTCGAACAGCAGGTAGGTGTAGTTGCCGAGCGTCAGGTTGTCGAAGGAGAAGCCGCGCCCCCAGGCCTTGGCGAAGGAAGCCTGGACCAGCGCGACCATCGGCGCCGCGACCGAGAGCAGGAAGACCAGGACGCACCAGCCGAACATGACCCAGCGCAAGGGCCCGAGCGGGATGGGCCGCCGCTCGCCGCCCTTGCCGGTCTGCGAGACGTAGCCCTTGCGCCCGAGCAGCAGCCTCTGCACGAGGATCAGCAGCGCCGTGATCAGCAGCAGCGGCATGGCGTAGGCGGCCGCCACCTCCGCGCGCACCGGCGCCTCGAAGAACTGCCAGAGCTGGGTGGTGACGACGTTGATCCGGGCCGGGATGCCGATGATCGCCGGCGTGCCGAACAGCGCAATGGTTTCGAGGAAGACCAGGATGACGCCGGCCAGGATGGCGGGTCCGACCAGCGGCAGGGTGATGCGCATCGTGGTCAGCCAGGTCCCGGCGCCGAGGATGTTCGCCGCGTCCTCCATCTCCGAGGAGATGAGGTCGAGGCCGGACTTCGCGAAGATGAAGACGAAGGGGTAGGCGTTCAGCGCGATGACGAAGGCGAGGCCCCAGAAGCTGTACACGTTGACGATGCTGTGCTCGCTGCCGGTGAGCCACATCCAGGCTTGGTTGATCCAGCCCGAATTGGGCCCGGCGAGCAGGATCCAGCCGATCGCGCCGAGATAGGGCGGGATGATGAAGGCGGCGAGCACTGTCAGCCAGGCGAAGCCGCGTCCCGGCATGTCGGTGCGCGAGGCGGCCCAGGCCATCGGCACGGCGAGCACGGCGCAGATCGCCGCGCTGACCGCGCCGAGCGCGAGCGAGTTCAGCAGCGCGTCCACGTAGCGCGTCCGCCCGTAGGCCGCGGCGTAGTTCGACAGGGTGAAGGTGCCGGTGCGTGCCGACCGCAGGCTGGTGAGGAGCAGTTCCGCCACCGGCCAGACCACGAGGACGACCAGCACCCCGATCAGCACGATCCAGAGCAGCGTCGCCGGCTCGGCATACCGCAATCGGCGCAGGAGCACGCCCTCGGGCGCCGCCGCTGCCGCACGCGCGGCGGCGGCGGTCTTGGGGGCGGCGTCAGCGGCGCTGCTGCTCATTGGTCGGGCTCCGCCGGCTGGCTGTCGGTGCGCCTGGGGGGCGCGCTAGACCCCGAAGGTCTCGCGCCAGAGTTCCTTCACCTCCGGGATTCCCTGGTCGATCTCCTCCGTCGTCGGGCGGATGAGCTTCACCTCGGAGAGGTTCTTCGCACCGGGGAAGAGCGGCACGTCGCTGCGCACGATCTCGCTGTAGTTCTGGACCTGGACCTCGCTGGCGCGCTTGCCGAGCAGGAATTCCATGAAGAGCCGCGCCGCGTTTGGGTTGCGCGTGCCCTTCACGATCGCGGAGGGCGAGATCATCAGCAGCGTCCCGTCCTCGGGGTAGTTGACGCCGAGCGGGTTGCCGCGAGAGGCGCTGCGCAGCGTGGTCGCGCCCGGCCCTGCACCGACCCAGCGCTCGCCGGAGTTCAGCATGGTGACGGTGTCGTTGATCGAGCGCCCGATCTGCGGCTTGTTCCTCTCCAGCCTCGTGAAGTAGTCCCAGCCGTAGAGCTTGCGCATCATCACCACCCAGGTCCCGACATAGCCGGAGAAGCCAGGGTGGCCGACGGTGACGCGGTCCTTCCACCTCGGGTCGAGAAGGTCGGTCCACTTCCGCGGCCGGTCCTCCGGCTTCACCCTGTCGGCGTTGAAGTTGATCAGCACGGTGCCGATCGAGGTGGTGTGGTAGAACCCGTCCGGGTCGATGTTGCGCAGATCCGCGATGATCTGCGAGGTGTTCTCCGGCACGTACTTCTCGAGCTTCCCGTCGGCCTTCAGCTGGACGTAGTGGCCGACATCGGTCGAGCTGAACACGTCGCAGTTCTGCACCCGCGCGCGCATGTCCTGCGATAGACGCTGGAAGGCGACCTGCGCCGTCGTGCGCACGACCTTCGCCTGGACGCCGGGATAGGTCTCGTCGAAGGCGCGGCCGATGGCCTCCGCGGTTTCGCTGTTGTAGTGCGCGGTGTACCAGGTGACCTGCTCGTTGCGGGCGCGCGCGGCCTCGTACAGCCTGCGCTCGTGCGGCGCCATCTCGGTGGCCGTCTGGGCGCGCAGCACCCGCGGCGCGGCCAGGCCAAGGCCCGCCAGGGCGCCGAACGCACGCCTCCCCAAGCGCCGATCGCCGCTGTTCATTGTTTCCTCCCTACCCGGTCTTGAGTTCGTCCGGTCTTGGCTACAGCGAGATTGCCGGTGCCGGGTTCCGGGTGTCAATCAAGGTGGGGGTGTGCGCACCGGCATTGGCGGCGGAGAGGATGCGCTCCTCGGCCTCCGGGCTGCCTTCCCTTGCCTGCCGCCCTCCCGCGCCGCCGTGGCGGCCGGCGGCCAGGATGCGCCGCAGCATGGCTTCGGGCACGCCTCCGTCCACGGGCTTGCGCAGGAGTAGGACCGTGTCGCTCGGCACGCGCCCATTGGGCAGGTCGGCGTAGCCGGTCGTGAAGAGGACGGCCACGCCGCGCTCCACGCGGTAAACGGCTCGGTACAGGTCCCCCTCGCGCTCGGCCCGCGCCCACTCGGTCTCCACGGTGGGGCGGTCGTCCGGATGGATCCGCGAGAGCCACACCTCTCTGGCGGCCGCGCCGGCGGGGGCGGGCTCGCAGCCGAGCAGCACGAAATGGTGGCGGGGCCACACGACGCGCCCGTCTCCAGTTCGTAGTCCCAGGGCGTGGCCGGTGCGGCTCACCCTTTGCCAGCGCGGAAGATCATGTCGAGGAAGCGTCCGAGGTCGCGGTTCGATCGCGCGCGGACCGCCTCGTCGGCGCCCATCATGTAGGGCCGGTCCTCGACGCAGGCGGCGAGGATGAGACGCCGCAGGAATGGGCCCGTCATCGGCAGTCCGGTCCGCAGGTCCCGCACCCGGCCGTCCGCGCCGACGCTCAGGCGGCAGGCGCCGAGCAGGCGGCCGATGGCCCGCGGCGGCGTCCCGCCATCCCACTGATGCAGGGCGCCGGGGTAGGCGATCACGGTGGTCGCGGACCCGCCGCGCCGCAGGTCCCCGGCGAACTCGGCGCAGCGGTCCGGGTCGATCAGCTCGTCTCCGGTGCCGTAGAGCATCAGCACCGGCGCGCCGGTCGTGCGCGCCTCCTCGAAGCGCGCGAGGCACGGACCATAGAAGGCGACGTGTCCGGCGAAGCGCTCGCCTCCCGGCGCCAGGCGTTCGGCGACCGTCGTCCAGACCCCGTACATCGCCGCCATCGCGCCGTAGGAGAAGCCGACGAGGACGATGCGGTCCGGGTCGATCTCGGGGTGCCGCCGGGGAAGGTGGCGCAGTGCCGCGTATGCATCGGCGAGCGCCATGGTCTCGGTGATCTCGATCAGACGCTCGGTGAACCCACGGGCCCGGTCGCGCCGGGCAGCGAAGACGTCGAGGACGACCGCCGCCGCGCCCATCGCGGCGAGCTGGCGCGCATAGGTGAGCTCGCGCGCGGGCAGGACGCCCCCGGCGCCGTGCAGCATGACGACCGCGGGGACCGAGCGTGGCGGTGCGGTGCGGGCGCCGTTGCGGCGGGGCAGGTAGAGGCGGCCGAGGGCGGTCGCCGGCTCCGCGCGTCCCGCGTCGGCGGGGACGAAGGGGTTGCTGCTCGGGAAGGTGACGTCCACGCCGCCGATGTCGGCGACCTCGGCCGACGTGGGCCAGGGATCGCGCAGATGCCAGCCCTCCTGCGCCCATGCCGGAGACGCTGCCGCGAGGCCGGCGGCGAAGGCGATGGACAGCGCCATGCGGCGCGCCCGCCGGCGAAGAGCACCCGCCGTCACGGCGTGGGCGCGGATGGGTCGCGACGCACTCGATGGGCCGATGCCGGCGCCGGCGGCCACGCGCAGGTCCACGGCGACGCACGACTCATGCCGCATGCCGTGCCTGCGATGCCGGCGCTGCGACGGGCAAGCCGGTATCGTCTGCAGCGGACGCCATCGGCGCACGAGACGTGAAGCCATGACTCGCGTCGGGTGCCTTTGTGCAGCGGACATCGCATGTTGCACCGGCTGGCGGCAACCGCCGCCGGGAGCGGCCGGGGAAGGGATCGCGCAAATCGGCTTGATCCGCAGGCCGCCAGGTCGCGATGCCCGGCCGCACGCTCGGACACTTGCCGCTGCAATCATCGCTGAAGGCAGCGCCGGACGCGCGCACCGCGCCTCTGCGCGGTTGATCCGGCGTGTCCGCCGCGCGCATCCTGCTGCGCACGTCCAACGACGAATCTGCAACGAGGGAGGAAACGCATGAGAAGGTCCCTGGTGTTCGCGTCTGCCCTGGCGCTCGCCCTGGCGATCCCGCTCGGGCAAGCCGGAGCGCAGCAGCAGCGCCCGGCACAGCGCGAAGCGGTGCGGATTGGCATCCTGAGCGACATGTCGGGCAGCTTCGCCGACGTGGCCGGGCCGGGCTCGGTCGTTGCCGCGCAGCTGGCCGCGGAGGACTTCGGCGGCCGCGCGGCGGGGCTGCCGGTGCAGATCGTCTCCGGCGACCACCAGAACCGTGCCGATGTCGGCTCCGCCCTCGCGCGCCGCTGGGTCGACGTGGAGGGCGTGGACGCCATCGTGGACCTGCCGAACTCCGCGGTCGCGCTTGCGGTCGGCGACGTCGTGCGCAACGCCAACCGGACCATGCTGGTGACCGCCGCGGTGACCACGCGGCTCACCGGCGATGCCTGCTCGCCCAATGCGATCCACTACTCGCTCGACAACTGGTCCATGGCGAACGTGCCGAGCCGCGCGCTGGTGCGCGAGGGCGGCTCGACCTGGTTCTACATCACGGCCGACTACGTCTTCGGCCACGACCTGGAGCAGCAATCGGCGAACGCGGTCCGGCGGGCCGGGGGCCAGGTCCTCGGCTCGGTGAGGCACCCGCTGGGGACGGCCGACTTCTCCTCCGTGCTGCTGCAGGCGCAGGCGTCGCGCGCGCAGGTGGTCGCGCTGGCCAACTCGCAGGCCGACTTCATCAACGCCATGAAGCAGGCGGGCGAGTTCGGCCTGACCCGGCGCGGCCAGCGCGTGCTCGGCCTCGCGGTCTACGTGTCGGACATCGTCTCCCTCGGGCTGGAGCCCACGCAGGGGGCGATCGTCACCGGCAACTGGTACTGGGACCTGAACGACGGCACGCGCGACTTCGCCCGGCGCTTCGCCGCCTGGCACAACGGCCGGATGCCGACCGCGCTGCAGGCGAACGTCTATGCCGCCGTGCTGCACTACCTGAAGGCCGTGGACGCGGTGGGTGGCTCGACCGACGGGCGGGCGGTGGTCGCGCGGATGAAGGCGATGCCCACCGACGACCGGATCTTCGGCCGCGGCTCGATCCGCGCCGACGGGCGGCGCATGAGTCCGGTCTACGTCTTCCAGGTGAAGGCGCCCGGCGAGTCGAGCGGCCCCTACGACGTCTACCGCCTGGTGCGCGAGGTGCCGGTCGAGGAGGCCTACCGCCCGATCGAGGAGGGCGGCTGTCCGCTGGTGGCGGGCGGCGGCAGGGGCCGTTAGCGCCCGCGGCCGCCCGGTCACCTTGCCGCCGGGCGGCTTCGCCGGTCTAGTGGGCCCGGACGAGGACGAAACTGAGGGAGGCCCGACCCATGGAGGACCGACGACGCAGCGCGACGATGGCCAGGATCGAGCGCCATCTGCCCGAACTGGTCGCGTTGCGGCGCGACATTCACGCCCATCCCGAACTGGGCATGGAGGAGACACGCACCGCCGCGCTGGTCGCCGACCGGCTGCGCCGCTGGGGCATCGAGACGACGGAGGGCGTCGGCCGGACCGGCGTCGTCGGCACGCTGCGGGGGCGGCGGCCGGGGCAGGGCGCGATCGCGCTGCGCGCCGACATGGACGCCCTCGCCCTGACCGAGCGGACCGGCCTGCCCTACGCCTCCGCCAATGCCGGCCGCATGCATGCCTGCGGCCATGACGGCCATACCGCCATGCTGCTCGGCGCCGCGCGGGTGCTGGCCGAGGACCCGGACTTTGCCGGCACCGTGCACTTCGTCTTCCAGCCCGCCGAGGAGGGCCGCGGCGGCGCGAAGGCCATGCTGGACGACGGCCTGTTCGAGCGCTTCCCTTGCGACGCGGTGTACGGCCTGCACAACATGCCGGGCCTCCCCGTCGGCCACTTCGCGATACGCAAGGGGCCGATGATGGCCGGATCGGGGCGGTGGACGGTGACCTTCCGCGGCACCGGCGGGCATGGGGGCAACTCGCCGCACAGCGCGACCGACCTCGCCGTGGCGCAGGCGTTCTTCGTGCAGGCGCTGCAGGGCATCGTCAGCCGCAACGTGCCGGCCCTCGAATCGGTGGTGATCAGCGTCGGCCATATCGCCGGCGGCTCGGCCGAGGCGCTCAACGTGATGCCGTCCGAGCTGGTGGTGGGCGGCACGATGCGGGCCTTCAACGCGCCGATGCAGGCGCTGGTGGAGCGGCGCATCCGTGAACTGGCCGACCTCTCGGCCGCGATGCAGGGGGCGAGCGCCGAGACGAAGCTCTGGTGGAACGCGGTGCCGCTGGTCAACCACAGCCCGCAGACCGAAGCCGCCCTTTCCGCGGCGCGACAGGTCGCCGGGGAGGAGGGCGTGGAGCCCGAGACGGCGCCGGTCACGGGCGGCGAGGACTTCGCCTACATGCTGCAGGCCAAGCCGGGCGCCTTCGTGTTCCTCGGCAACGGCACCGCCGCCGAGCGCGGCGGCGTCTGCCACGACCTGCATTCGCCGCTCTACGACTTCAACGACGCGGCGCTTCCGCACGGCGTCGCCTACTGGGTCACGCTGGTGCAGCAGGAGCTGGGCGGTACGTCCTCAGACGCCTGACGCAGCGAGCGGGCGACCTTCCGCGCGCGCCGCGGGGTCGCCCGCTCCTCGCCTTCATGGCCCGGTCCCGGCGCGGAGGCCGGCAAGAACGAACGACAACAAGACAACGGAGGAGGAAACGGATGCGGCGACGCGAGATCATGCTCGGAGCCATCGCCGGGACGACGGCGGCGGCAGGATCGGCGGCGGTGGGGCAGGAGGCGGCGGGCTATCCCGAACGCCCGATCACCGTCGTGCTCGGCTATGCGGCGGGCGGCCTGACCGACGTCATGACCCGGCTGGCCGCGGAGCCGATGCAGCGGGTCCTCGGCAAGCCGCTGGTGGTCGAGAACCGCACCGGCGGCGCCACAGCGATCGCCAACACCTACGTCGCCCAGGCAAGGCCGGACGGCTACACGCTGCTGATGGGCACCAGCTCGCTCGCCATCAACCCGACGCTGCAGCCCAACCTGACGCCGCGCGACCCGGCGAGCGCCTTCGCCCCGATCGGGCCGCTCTGCTACAGCCCGCAGGTGCTGCTGGTGAAGGCGGCGCTGCCGGTCACGACGGTCCAGGAGTTCATCGCCTACGCGAAGGCGCGGCCCGGGCAGCTCCACTTCGCCAATTCCGGCAACGGCTCCGTCAACCACCTGATGGCGGAGATGTTCAACCGCGCCGCCGGCATCACCGCCTCAAGCGTGCCCTATCGCGGCGCGACGCCGAGCCTCACCGACCTCCGCGCCGGCCGGGTGGACGCGACCTTCGCCACGGTGTCGGACTCCCAGCCGCTGATCCAGGACGGCGCCGCCAAGGCGCTGGCGGTGTCCTCGCGCGACCGCGTGCCGCAGCTTCCGCAGGTGCCCGCCGTGGCGGAACTGGTGCCGGGCTTCCACGGTGTCTTCTGGGTCGGCCTCTTCGCCCCCGCCGGCACGCCGCCGGCGATCGTGGACCGCCTTGCCGCCGCGCTGCGGAGCGCGAAGGAGGACCCCGCGCTGCGCGAGCGCGCACGGACGGGCGGCGCGGTGCTGCTGCCCGGCGGCCCGGAGGAATTGGCGGCGATGCTGCGCGAGGAGACCGAGAGCTGGGGCCGGCTGATCCGCGAGGTGGGGATCCGGCTGGACTGACCCGGCGCCAAGGCGGTCGGCGAACGCGATTGAGCTGGGCCATGCCCTGTCGCCTCGGGCCGCAAGAGCAGGGCGCCGCAAGGCGAGATCGCCCGCGGGCGTGAATCTGCCCTGCGATCAAGAGGTCAGGGCGAATGCCCTGAATCCACGCGAACGGATAATGCCCGGGCACGCGGTGGCGGGCATCCGATCCCGGCGGCCGGTGATGGCGAACCGGCGCGCCGGGGTCGCCGGTGTCAGGCCGCGTCGCGCTCCAGGAGCGGCAGGATCTCGCTGCGGGCGCGGGCGACGTCCGCCTCGAAATCGATCTCGATCCAGGGCAGGTCGGTCACCTCGGTGGCGCTGAACCGGTCCGGCGCAGCCAGGATCAGGTCGCGGATCGCCTCCTCGTACTCCAGCGCGGTGCGTCCTTCCTCGACATAGGCGGCGCAGCGGTCGGCCAGGGCAGCCGCCATGGCGGGGGAGAAGCGGAAGAATCCCACCGATTCGCCTTGCCAGTCATGCGCATGCACGGGCCGCTTCGCGAAGTCCACGATGCGGTCGCCGCGGAAGCAGACCTTGACCGGCTCCTCGCCCGGCTCGATGTCGCGGTCCACGAGCAGGACGTTCTCGCCCGGCGCGGCCAGGAGCCGCGCGATCAGCCGCCGGTCGTAGAGCACGTCGCCGTCCATCAGCAGCAACGGCCCGCCGCCGTCCGCCGCGCGCAGGCGCGCCGCCTGTGTCCAGAGCGACACCAGGCTGCCCTCCCGGTAGCGGGGATTGTGGACGAAGCGGACGCGGTCGCTCTGGCCGAGGCGCGCGACCTCGGCCTCGATCAGCTCGCGCCGGTGCCCGACGGTGATGCTGACCTCCTCGACCCCGCAGGCGCGGAGCGCCTCCAGGTGGCGCTCCAGCAGCGTCCGGCCGCCGAATTCGAGCAGGACCTTCGGCCGGTCGTCCGCGGCGGTCCCCAACCGCCGCCCGACGCCTGCGGCAAGGATGACGGCGTAGGCGTTCTGCCGAGGCTGCTGCGCCAATGGGTGGCTCCTTCCGGGGGATGACACTGGGATGAGGTTTCGACTAGGGTGGACCCTCGGCCGCTGCCGCCGCGCCGGCCCCGTCCGCATCTACACCTGGAGGCCTTGCTTTGGGAGACGTCGCGCCGTCCGCCCTGCGGAACCTCGATTCCGCGCTCCGCGCCCCCGCCACGCGGTTCGCGGCGCTGCGGCGCGAGATCGAGTCGCCCACGCTCTCCTTCCTCATGGAGGCCCATGACGGCCTCTCGGCGAAGATCGTCGAGGAGGCGGGCTTCCGCGGGATCTGGGCCTCCGGCCTCACCATGTCGGCCGCGCTTGGCCTGCGCGACAGCAACGAGGCGTCCTGGAGCCAGGTGCTCGACGTGCTCGAGTACATGGCCGACGCCACCACCCTGCCGATCCTGGTGGACGGCGACACGGGCCACGGCAACTTCAACAACGTCCGCCGCTTCGTGCGCAAGCTGTGCGAGCGCGGCCTCGCCGGCGTCTGCCTCGAGGACAAGCTGTTCCCCAAGACCAACTCCTTCATCGGGGACGGCCAGCCGCTCGCCGACATCGACGAGTTCTGCGGCCGCATCAAGGCGGGCAAGGACAGCCAGCTCGACGACGACTTCGTCCTCGTCGCCCGCGTGGAGGCGCTGGTTTCCGGTCGCGGCATGGAGGAGGCGCTGCGCCGGGCGGAGGCCTACCACCGCGCCGGGGCGGACGCGATCCTGATCCACTCCAAGCAGTCCACGGCCGACGAGATCTTCACCTTCGCCCGGCACTGGGGCGGGCGTGCGCCGCTCGTGATCGTGCCGACCATGTACTACGCCACGCCGACCGAGCTGTTCCGCGAGGCGGGCATCTCGACGGTGATCTGGGCCAACCACCTGCTGCGCGCGGCCATCGTCGCGATGCGCGAGACGGCGGCCCGCATCCGACAGGACGAGTCCCTGGTGCGGGTCGAGGGCCAGGTGGCGTCGGTGAAGGACATCTTCCGCCTGGTCGGCAATGCGGAGCTGGAGCAGGCGGAGAAGCGCTATCTGCCCGCGAAGCCCGTCACCGGCGCGGTGGTGCTCGCGGCCTCGGGCGGCGATCCCGGCGGGGAGGGAGCCGGGCCCGGCGCCGGCCGGCCCAAGTGCATGGTGGACATCCGCGGGCGATCGCTGCTCGCGACCCTCGTCCACACGCTGCGGGAGAGCGGCATCCACGACGTCACCGTCGTGCGCGGCTACGGCAAGGAGGCCGTCCGGCTCGGCGGCGTCCGGATGGTGGACAACGACCGCCACGCCGAGACGGGAGAGGCCTGGTCGCTGGCCTGCGCACGGGATGCGATCCGGGGCGAGACGGTCCTCGCCTATGGCGACGTGCTGTTCCGCCGCTATGTCCTCGATTCCCTGCTGGCGAGCGGCGCCGATGTGGTCCTGGCGGTGGACGCGTCCGGCGGCGCGGCGCGGCAGGAGCCCTCGCCGGGCCCGTCGGACCTGGTCGTCGCCGACCGCCGCTTCTCCGGGCACTTCCTGGACGACGCCCCGGCGCATCTCCGCCGCATGGCGAGCGACATCCCGCCGGAGGAAGCCTGCGGCGAATGGATGGGCCTCGCCCGCTTCAGCGCCCGCGGCGCCGAGTGGCTGCGCGAGGAGATCGCCGCCCTGGAGGCGGAGGGCCTGCTCGAGACCGCCGACCTTCCGCTCCTCCTGACCCGCCTCGCCGCGCGGCACCCGGTGCAGATCCTGTACTTCACCGGCCCCTGCTGGCTCGACGTGGACACGCTCGGTGACCTCGCCGCAGCGCGGAACTTCGGCTAGAACCCGCGCCCCATGATCGAAGCGAGGGACTTCTTCGCCGAGGCCGCCCGCGCCGGCTTCGACTTCTACACCGGCGTGCCGTGCAGCTTCCTCACGCCGCTGATCAACGGCGCGCTCTCCACGCCCGGCCTCGCCTATGTCGGCGCGGCGAGCGAGGGCGAGGCGGTGGCGATCGCCGCAGGGGCATGGCTCGCCGGGCGGCAGACCGTCGTGATGTGCCAGAACTCCGGCCTCGGCAACGCGGTCAACCCGCTGACCTCGCTGAACGAGCCCTTCCGCATCCCGACCCTGCTGATCACCACCTGGCGCGGCGAGCCCGGCATCCCGGACGAGCCGCAGCACGCGCTGATGGGGCGCATCACCCAGGACCTGCTCACGGTCATCGGCGTGCCGCACGCGCCCTTCCCGGCCTCGCGCGACTCCCTCGCGCCGGCCTTCGCCGAGGCGACGGAGCGGATGCGGGGCACCGGCCTCCCCTTCGCCTTTGTCATGCGCAAGGGCGACGTGGCGGAGGAGGAGCTGCGCGCGGCGGACCGACCGCTCCCCGCGCCGGGCCGCCGTGCCGACTTCCCTGCCGGCGCGGGCGCCGAGCGGCCCACGCGCGTGGCGGTGCTGGAGCGCTTCCTGCAGCTCGTCCCGCCCGACGGCGCGGTGATCGCGACGACGGGCAAGTGCGGCCGGGAGCTCTTCACCCTCGCCGACCGGCCGCAGCATCTCTACCAGGTCGGCTCGATGGGCGGGGCGAGCGGCATGGCGCTTGGCGTCGCGCTGAACACGCGCGCGCCGGTCTTCGTCCTCGACGGGGACGGCGCGGCGCTGATGAAGCTCGGCACCTTCGCCACCATCGGCGCTTACGGCCCGCGCAACCTCGTCCACATCCTGCTCGACAACGGCGTGCACGATTCGACCGGCGGCCAGCCGACCGTCTCGGCCTCGGTGGACTTCGCCGCTGTTGCGCTCGCCTGCGGCTACGCCCAGGCGGCCTCCTGCGCGACGCTCGACGGGTTCGAGGCCGCGTTCCGGGAGGCCACGGGCCGGCCCGGGCCGACGCTGATCCATCTGCGCATCGCGCCGGGCTCGATGGCGAAGCTCGGGCGCCCCACCGTGCGGCCGCCCGAGGTGGCGCAGCGCTTCAAGGCCTTCCTCGCAGGCGTCGCCGGGGCTGCCGGAAGGGACGCACCGGCAGCCGCGTGACCGCCACCTGGTCCGCTCTGGTCACCCTGCTGGTCGGGCTCGCCGCCACCATCTACCTGGTGGCCGCGAACGACCCGGGCGAGATTCTCCATCTCCTCGCCGCCGCCGGATGGGGGCTGCTCGCTGTCATCGCCCTCCGCCTGCCGCAGATCCTGTTCGCCGCCCTCGGCTGGGCGCCGCTGATTGACGACCCGATGCGCCCGAGATGGGCCGTGCTCGTCCGGATGCGCTGGGTCGGGGATGCCGTGAACGCCCTCCTGCCGGTGGCGCAGGTGGGCGGGGACGTCGTCCGCGCCCAGCTCCTGGTGCGGCGCGGGACCGGCACCGCGCCGGCCACGGCCAGCGTCGCCGTGGATCTCGCGACAGAGCTGACGGCGCAGTTCGCCTTCGCGGCGATCGGCATGGCGCTGCTGCTGCGCCTCCCGCATCAGGGGGGTGACGCCACCGTCTGGCTGGCGGCGGCGACGGGCCTGTGCGGCGTCATGGCCTTCGCCTTCCTGGCGGCGCAGCGCTGGGGCCTGTTCCGCCTGGTGGAGCGCCTGCTGGTGCCTCTCGGCGGCGGCTCCGGCCCGGCCTCGGCCGGCCAGGCCCGCTCCGGCCGCGCGGCCGGGATGGCGGCGGGGCTGCACGAGGCGGTCCTCCGCCTGCACCGCGCGCCTCGCCGGCTCTGGTCGAGCGCGGCCGCGCACCTCGCGTCCTGGCTGCTCGGCACGCTGGAGTGCTGGGCGGCGCTCCGCATTCTGGGCGTCGAGGCCGGGCTGGCGGAGGCGCTGGTGATCGAGAGCCTGGGCCAGCTGGCGCGCACCCTGGGTTTCATGATCCCCGGCGCCCTCGGCGTGCAGGAGGGCGGGTTCGTCCTCGCCTGCGGCCTGTTCGGCATCCCGCCGGAGCAGGCCCTGGCCCTGGCGCTCCTCCGCCGCCTCCGCGACATTGCGCTCGGTCTGCCGGGCCTCGTCGCCTGGCGGTGGGAGGCGATGACGAGCGCGCGGACGACCCGGGCCGCCGCCACCGCAAGCGCAGGGAGGACGCCGACGCGATGAACGACCCGATCCTGCTCACCCCCGGCCCCCTCACTACCCGCCTCGCGACGCGCCAGGCGATGCTGCGCGACTGGGGCTCCCGCGATCCCGCCTTCATCGCGCTGACGGCCGAGCTGCGCGCGCGCCTGCTCGCCATCGCGCAGGGCGAGGCGACGCATGTCTGCGTGCCGCTGCAGGGCTCCGGCACCTTCATCGTCGAGGCGGCGGTCGCCACCCTGGTCCGCCCCACCGACAAGCTGCTGGTGCTCGCCAACGGCGCCTATGGCGAGCGCATCGCGGCGATCGCCGGGCGCCTCGGACGCCCGGTGGAGGTGCTGCGCTGGCCCGAGGACCGCCCCGTGGAGGCGCGGCGCGTCGCCGAGGCGCTGCGCGCCGATCCGGGCCTGACCCATGTCGCCCTCGTCCATTGCGAGACGACGACGGGCCTGCTCAACCCGCTCGCCGAGGTCGCGGAGGCCGTTGCCGGCGCGGGGCGGCGGCTCCTGCTCGACGCGATGAGCAGCTTCGGCGCGATCGGGATCGATCTCCGCTCCGTCCCGGTGACGGCCGTCATGGCCTCCGCGAACAAGTGCCTGGAGGGGGTTCCCGGGATCGGCTTCGCCCTGATCGAGCGGGAGGCCCTGGCGCGCTCCGCCGGCGTCAGCCCCTCCGTCAGCCTCGACCTCCACGACCAGTGGCGCGGCTTCGAGAAGGACGGGCAATGGCGCTTCACCCCGCCCGTCCAGGTCGTCGCGGCGCTGGTTGAGGCGCTGCGCCAGCTCGAGGCGGAGGGCGGCCCCGCGGCGCGACTCGCGCGCTATCGCGAGAACCTCCGCACCCTCCTCGCCGGGATGCGCCGGCTCGGCTTCGAGCCCTATCTGGAGGAGTCGGTTCAGGCCCCGATCATCGCGACCTTCCGGGTGCCGGAGGACCGCCCCTTCCGTTTCGCGTCCTTCTACGACGCCCTCGCGGCGCGCGGCTTCCTGATCTATCCGGGCAAGCTGACCCAGGCCGAGACCTTCCGCATCGGCTGCATCGGCGCCGTGGACCGCCGGGACTTCGAGCGGCTGCTGGAGGCCGTGGCGGAGGTGTCCGGAACGATGGCGGCGAGCGCCTGAACGCCCGCCGGCCAGCGGGCGGCGGCCGTCTTACATCCCGCGCGCCGCACGCAGGGCGCCGAAGCCGATCCACAGCGCCGCGAGCGGCGTGATGACCGCGGCGGCGATCAGGGCGGGCACGGCGGCACCGCACCAGACCAGCACCGGGACAAGGATCAAGGCGTCGTCCGGGTCGGCATTGATGCGGTCGCCCCATGCGCTGTAGGGGCGCAGTTCCACGATCTTCAGCGCGTTGAGCTGCCAGAACAGCGCGCCGATCCCGAGCCCGGCGAGGATGCCGAGCAGGGGCCCGAGGGCGCCGAGGCTCGGCATGGCCCCGACGCCGATCCCGATGAAGGCAAGGATGTTGGACGCGCAGTCGCTGACCAGGTCGTAACGATGGCCGAAGGCGCTTGAACGGCCGCTCTGGCGCGCCAATTCGCCGTCTGCTCGGTCGAGCAGCATGGCCAGGACGAAGACGCCGCCCCCGACGGCCGGCCAGAAGCCCCCGCCGGCCGCGAAGGCCGCCGCGGCGGCGATACCCGTTACCAGGCGCAGGGTGGTGACGTAGTTGGGCGTGATGCGGGTGCGCGCGATGCGCCGCACCACGGGGCGAACGATTCGATGGATCAGGGTATTGGTGCTCACCTTGTGCTACCTGCGCGTGATCGGCGCCGCGGTTTCCGGGCCGCCGGGAAGCGGCGGCGCCCCTCGGGCCTGCTGCGGTTCGATGCGTGAAGAAGAGACGTGATTAGAACGGCAGCGGCCACCATGCGCAAATTGCCCGACCAGCACCCAACGGCCCAGGCAGGACGAGGAGGGACGCCGACGATGCGCATGCGGTTCCGCCGCGCCTGCGTTCCTGACCTTTCGCCGGTTTCTCCCGTCTCCCGGGCGCCGAGGTGACCGCCCGGATGTCCCTTGTCGGCCGGATCGTCGCGGCGAGCTGCCGCAGGCCGTGGTTGGTCCTGCTGCTCGCCCTCCTCCTGGGGGCGGCCGCGCTGGTCCACACCGCACGCAACTTCGCCATGACCACGGACACGGCGGAGCTGCTCTCCCCGGAGCTGGACTGGCGGCGGAACCGGGCGGCGTTCAACGCGGCCTTCCCGCGGCTCGCCGACTCGACCGTGGTGGTCATCGACGCCGCGACGCCGGAACTGGCCGACGAGGCCGCCGCCGCGCTGGCGGCCAGGCTCCGCGAGGACACGCGCCACTTCCGCAGCGTGACGGAGCCGGAGGGCGGCCCCTTCTTCGAGCGCAACGGCCTGCTGCTGATGCCGCTCCCCGAGGTGCAGGCCACCACGGAGCAGCTCGTCGCGGCCCAGCCCTTCCTCGGCACTCTGTCCGCCGATCCCAGCCTCCGCGGCGTCATGACCAGCCTTTCGGCCGCGATCGACGGGGTCGGCGCCGGCGCGGTGAGCCTGCGCGAACTCCAGCGCCCCATGGCGGCCTTCGCCGATGTCTTCGAGGCCGCGGCCGAGGGCAGGCCCGCCTTCTTCTCATGGCGCCGGCTGATCGCCGATGCGCCGGCCGCCACCGCCGCCACCGCCCGGTCCCACGACGCGCGGCGCTTCGTCCTGGTCCAGCCGGTGCTGGACTACGGCGCGCTCAAGCCCGGCGCGGAGGCGAGCGAGGCCATCCGCGCGGCGGCGCGGGCGCTGAACCTCGACGCCGATCACGGCATCCGCCTGCGCCTGACCGGCCCCGTGCCGCTGGCCGACGAGGAGTTCGCGACGCTCGCGGACGACGCGGCGCTCACCACCGGCGCCATGGTCACTGCGCTGCTCCTGGTCCTGTGGCTGGCCGTGCGCTCGCTGCGTGTCCTGGCGGCGATCCTGGTCACCACGGTGCTCGGCCTGGTCGTCACCACGGGCGTCGGCCTGCTGGCCGTGGGCCGGCTCAACCTGATCTCGGTCGCCTTCATTCCGCTGTTCGTGGGGCTGGGCGTGGATTTCGGCATCCAGCTCTGCGTCCGCTGCAGCGCCGAGCGGCTGATGCGACCCCGGCTGCCGGACGCCCTGGCCGCTGCCGGCGGCAGCCTCGGCAGGCCACTGACCCTCGCCGCCCTGGCGATCGCCGCGGGCTTCTTCGCCTTCCTGCCGACCAGCTATCTCGGCGTGTCGGAACTCGGCCTGATCTCGGGCCTCGGCATGCTGATCGCCCTGGCCATGAGCCTCACCGTCCTGCCGGCACTGCTGATGCTGTTCCGCCCCCCGCCGGGCGACAGCCTTGAGGAGGGTGGCGGGGGCTTCGCGCGGCTTGCGCCGGTTCTCGGGCGGCTGCGCCGGCATCGCCGGTGGGTGCTCGCGGCCGGCGGGGCGGCCGCGCTGGCCTCCGTCGCGCTGCTGCCGATGCTGCGATTCGACTCCAATCCGCTGCACCTCCGGAACCCGGAGACGGAGTCGATGGCCACGCTCGCCGACCTGATGGCGGACCTGGACCGGACGCCGAACACGATCGAGGTGCTCGCCCCGTCGCTCGCGGCGGCCGATGCGCTGGCCGGGCGCCTGGCGGCCCTGCCGGAGGTGTCGCGGGCGGTCACGCTCAGCAGCTTCATCCCCAGCGACCAGGAGGAGAAGCTCGCCGTCATCCGGGATGCCGCGTCGCTGCTCGCGCTCACCTTCGATCCGGTGGAGGTGCGGGAGCCGCCATCGGACCGCGAGGT
>ERZ777003.2862-NODE-2862-length-18411-cov-12.563413_pt1 | contig 18411 bp, 15 predicted proteins | sample MGYA00374956_ERZ777003 | MGnify/ENA primary metagenome ERZ777003 (study PRJEB29302, sample SAMN06268252) | bioreactor metagenome | isolation source: Joint BioEnergy Institute, California, USA | place: USA:Joint BioEnergy Institute, California, USA | collected... | reverse complement strand
CCAGCCAGTCGCGGCCCGGCCCGCAGCCGTCGGCCACCTCGCACCAGCGGCAGGCCGGCGAGGGCCGGGCGTCGGCGGGGTCGTGCCCGCGCTCGACGGCCCGCACCCGCTGGCGCACGACCTCGACGACCATCTCGCCCCCGGCCGCCAGCAGGGCCTCGTCGACGGGCACCCGGACCCGCTCGCCGGTGTCGCCGGTCGTCACGACCACCTCGGCGGCCGCCACCCGGTGCACCAGGGCGCCGGCCGCCGCCTCGAACGCGGCCCGCCGGCGCAGCTGGCCGTCGTCGCCGGCGACCGGGCGGTGGACGACGAGGCGGTGCCCGCCGGCGCCGACGATGCGGCCGATGCGGGCGTCGGCCCCGCTGCGGACCCGGACCGGCGCGCCCCGGCGGGGCGACCAGCGGGCGACCGGCGCGTCGTCGCGGGCGACGTTGAGCAGCGCCAGCCGCTCGGGCAGCGGCCAGCCCAGCGTGCGCACGAAGCCGGCGATCCAGCGGGCCGCGCCGGCGGCCGTGGCGGCCAGGGCCGGCCCGTCGCCGTCGGCCCGCAGCTCGGCCACCCAGCCGGCGACCCCCCGGGCGCCGATGCTCGTCGCCGTGCGCATCCAGTCCCGCACGGCCTCGAGCGGGGCCGGCGGGCAGTCGGGATCGGGCCCGTGGAGGTGGTGGTCGAGCGCCGACCGGGCGACCGCCCCGGCGGCGGTGGCCGGCGTCCAGCCGGGGAAGCCCCAACCGGTCTCGCCCTGGCCGCGGAACCGGGCGGGGCAGGCCGTGGCGTCGAGGGCGGCGACCCAGCCGACGTCGACGTCGCCGGGTGGTGCGGGGGCGGCGTCGAGGGCGGCGTCGATCCCCGCGGTCACCGCGGCGGCGAGCCGGTCGGCGGCGCCGACGGCGTCCCCGAGCGGCGGGGTCGCGGTCATCCCGCCAGGGCCTCGGCCCGCACCCCGGCCGCCGGGCAGCCGGCTCGGGCCGGGCAGTGGTCGCAGTGGGGCCCGGGCCGGGTGGCGGGGGCCTCGCCGGCGGCCAGCGCCGCGGCCGTCGCGAGGGCCCGTTCGACCCGGTCGGCCGCCGTGGCCAGCACGGCCGGGCGGACGGGCTCGACCTGCGTCGTGCCGTCGGCCACGACGGTCACCACCGCGGCCGGGGGGCGGCCGTCCCGCAGCGCCACCACCAGGGCGTAGAGGTGGGCGTCGGCCCGCATGCCGTCCCACCACCGACCGCCCTTGACCTCGACGAGGACGGCGGGCCGCTCGGTCGGCGCGCCGCCCAGCACGACGTCGATCCGCCCCCCGACGGTCACGGCCCCGTCCGCCAGCCGCACCCGCACCGGGTCCTCGACCCGCGGCCACCAGGCGGGGTCGATGCGGGGCCAGGCGGCGACGAGGCGCTCGACCCGGGCCCGCAGCTCGGCCCGCAGCGGCTCCGCGGCCTCGCCCCGGTCGGCCAGGTGGTCGTCGACGGTGGTGTCGCCGAGCGCCCGCAGGTAGGCGCAGGCGTCCTCGACCGTGGGCGGGCGGTGGGGCACGAGCGTCGCCAGCTTGGCGGCGGCGTCGACGACCAGGCCGGCGACGACGTCGTCGGTCACCCCGCCCTCGGCGGGCGCCAGCGCCCGCCGAGGGCAGCGCAGGAGGTCGGCCACCACCGCCTTGGTCAGCCGCAGCGGGTCGTCGGGGTGCCAGCCGCCGACGGCGGCGGCGTCGCGCGCCGCGGCCTCGAGCCCGGCCCGCAGCCCGGGCAGGTCGGCGTCCGCCGCGGCGCCGGCGGGGGCGGCGGCCAGCACGTCCACGAGCGTCCGGGCGGTCCGGAGCGGCACGGACCGCATCGTAGGGAGGCGCCCGCCCCGCCCGGGGGACCGGCCGGGCGCCCGGGGTCAGCCGTGGCGCTCGGCCAGCCAGTCGGCCTCGGCCTTGCCCATCGGCGTCGAGGGCGGGCCGTCGATCCACGGCCACAGCTCCTCGGCGATGCGGCGGAAGTTGGCCGTGGCCCGCAGCTCGCCGAGGATGGCCATGAGCCCCAGGTTGATGCGCTGGATGATGACGAAGCTGGGCGGCAGGTTGGCGGCCTTGACGATGGGGCCGTGGGGGCCGGTGGGGTCGAAGTAGCGGGCGACGGCGTCGGCCGACCACTGCGGCGTGATCGTCATCTCCTCGTCCCGCAGGACGAACTCGTAGAAGTGGCTGAAGTACTCGTGGACCTGCTCGTCGGAGACCGGCGTGCCCGGCCGCAGCAGCCCGATCTGCTCGACGATGCGCCGGTAGCGGGCGGTGTCGCCCTCCATCACCATCGCCCGGATCATGTCGCCGAACACGTCCATCTCGTCCGGCGTGAAGTACTTGACCAGGCCGAAGTCGAGGAAGGTCACCTGCCCGCCGGGCCGGAACAGGTAGTTGCCGGGGTGGGGGTCGCCGTTGAAGGCCCGCAGCCGGTAGAGGCTGCGGAAGACGAACCGGTAGATGGCCTCGGCGGCGAGGTTGCGCTCCTCCTGGTCCCACCCGGCCATGACCTCGAAGCGCACGCCCTCGGCCAGCTCGGTGGTCAGCACCCGGCCGGTCGACAGCTCGGGCACCACGTCGGGCACGTGGATGAACGGGTGGCCCCGGTAGAAGTCGGCGAACAGCTGCTGGTTGCGGGCCTCGCGCCGGTAGTCCAGCTCCTCCAGCACCCGGGCCCGGACCTCCTCGACGAGCGGCCCCGGGTCGAAGCCGTCGAAGGCCAGGCCCAGGGCGCCGAACACGAGCCCGGCCGAGTCCATGTCGGCGGCGATCGCCTCGTCGACCCCGGGGTACTGGACCTTGACCGCCACCGCCCGCTCGTCCCGGGTGATGGCCCGGTGCACCTGGCCGATGGACGCCGAGGCCAGCGGGACGGGGTCCCACTCGAGGAACAGCTCCTCGGGCGGGGCGCCCAGCTCCCGCTCGACGACGCTCGCCGCCAGCTCGGCCGACATGGGCGGCGCGTCCCGCTGCAGCTCGGCCAGGGCGGCCCGGGTCGACTCGGGCAGGCCGACGTCGAGGTACGACGCCATCTGGCCGATCTTCATGAAGGCGCCCTTCATGTTGCCGAGCACCTCGGCCACCTGCTCGGCGGTGCGCATCTCGAAACGCTGGTCGAGCTCGGCCTGCCGCTCGGCCGAGGCGAAGATGCGGCGGGCCCGGTGCAGCGCGTAGCCGGCACCCGCACGGCCCCCCAGCCGGGCCAGCTCGGCCCGGCGCTGGGCGCGCGAGCGGGCCCGCACCGCCGGGCCGGGGCCGTCGGCCGCCGTGCCCGCGGCCCGGCCGCGCCGGCGGCGGGCGAGCACGAGGGCGGCCGCCGCGGCGACGGCGACACCGGTGAGCAGCGCCCGGGTTCCCCTGCGAGGCACGGGCCGAGCGTACCGGCGGGCCCGCCGGGGCCCGGCAGCGGCCCGGGTCACCAGCCGAGGTACTCGGGGTCCCGCCGCTCGACGAACGACCGGACGCCCTCGTTGGCGTCGCGGGTCGTCATGTTCAGCTCCTGGGCCAGCGCCTCCTCGCGGAAGGCGGTGGCCCGGTCGCTGTCCAGCGAGCGGTTGAGCAGGGACTTGGCCAGCCCGAGGGCCCGGGTGGGACCCGCGGCCAGGCGGGCGGCCCACTCGCCGGCCACCGCCTCCAGCTCCTCCGCCGGCACGACCCGGTTGACGAGCCCCAGCCGCTCGGCGGCGGCGGCGTCGAGCGCGTCGCCGAGGAAGACCAGCTCCTTGGCCCGCTGCAGGCCGACGAGCCGGGGCAGCAGCCAGGCGCCGCCGCCGTCGGGCACCAGCCCCCGGCGGACGAAGACCTCGATGAAGCGGGCGCCCTCGGCGGCGATGACGAGGTCGCAGGCCAGCGCCAGGTGGGCGCCGATGCCGGCGGCCGTGCCGTTGACCGCGGCGAGGACCGGCTTCTCGCAGTCGAGCACGGCCGACACCAGGCGCTGCGAGCCGGTGTGGAGCATGCGGGCCACGTCGCCGACGACCTTCTCCGGCGCCCCGGCGGGCCGCTCGGGCCCCGGCCGCTGGGCCCGCAGGTCGGCGCCGGTGCAGAAGTGGCGGCCGGTGGCGGTGAGGACGACCGCCCGCACCTCGACGCGGGCCGAGGCGTCGGCCAGCAGGTCGATGAGCCGGTCGCGCTGGTCCGGGGTGAGGGCGTTGCCCGCGTCGGGCCGGTGGAGCGTGATCCACCGCACGCCGCCGGCCTCGCGCACCAGGAGGTCCTCGTCGCTCATGGTGCCACGGTAGCCAGGGTCTGACGCACCGTCAGATCCACCGTCAGCCGTCGAGCACGTCGGCGGCGATCAGCTCCTCGAGGTCGCGCTCGCCCCACCAGGAGAGCTGCAGCGCCTTGGCCCGCCGGAAGAAGAGCTGCACGTCGTACTCCAGCGTGAAGCCGTTGCCGCCGTGGACCTGCTGGGCCGTGGCCGTCAGGTCGCGGAACATCCGGCAGGCGAACAGCTTGGCCATCGGCGCCAGCCGGCCGGTCGGGCGGCCGGTCGCCCGGGCCCAGGCGGCCTCGTGGACCAGGGTGCGGGCGCCGTCGAGCTCGGTCTGGCGGTCGGCCAGGTAGTGGGCGATGGCCTGGAACGCGCCGATCGGCTTGCCGAACTGCTCGCGGTCCTTGGCGTACTGGACGGTCATGGCCTGGGTGTGCTCGGCCGCACCGACGGCCCAGGCGGCCAGCATGATCAGCGCGTCGTCGCGCACCGCGGTCCACGTCGCCCAGCCCGAGCCGGGGGCGCCGAGGCGGTCGGCCGCCGGCACCCGCACGCCCTCCAGGTCGACCCGGTACTGGGTGTCGGAGGCGACCGAGCGCTGCTGGGTCAGGCGGACCCCCGGCGCCTGCGGGTCGACGAGGAACAGGTCGATCTCCTCGGGCCCGTCGCCGGTGCGGGCGAAGACCAGCAGCCGGGTGGCCGCCGCCGCGAACAGCACGTGGCGCTTGACGCCGGTGACGACGTAGGTCTCGCCGCCGTCGTCGCTCGTGGCCCGGGTCTGCACGCCCTCGGGGCCGAAGCCGCGGTCGGGCTCGAGCCAGGCCGGCGTGAGCACGGCCTCGCCGGTGGCGATCCGGGGCAGCCACCTCGACCGCTGCTCGGCGTCGCCGCCCCGGGCGATGGCCAGGCCGCTGGCCACGCAGCTCACGAAGTGCGGCGTGGGGGCGAGGCTGCGGCCGAGCTCCTCGTAGAGGACGACGCCCTCCAGCGCCGTCATGCCCGAGCCGCCGTGCTCCTCGGGCAGCAGCAGGCCGAGGAGGTCGAGCTCGGCCATCCGCTTCCACAGCTCGTCCGGGTAGCCGACGGGGTCGTCCTCCATCTCCCGGGCGACGGTGAGCGGTGCGTGCTCGGCGAGCAGGCTGCGCACGGTGTCGCGCAGCATCTCCTGCTCCTCGGAGAAGGTGAGGTCGAGCATGGCGTCAGGTCCTCCGGCGGTCGGCGGGTCGGGGTCGGTGGGCCGGTCGGCGGGCGCGGGTCACGGCACCCACGCCTCCCCGGTGCGGCGCCACGGGTTGTCGTCGGGCGAGACGGGGAGGGCCACCCGCAGCTCGGCGGTCGTGCACAGGCGGTCGGGCGGCGCGGCCCGCACCTCGACGGCGACGGTCACCCAGCCGCAGCCGGTGCCGTCGACGGTCGCGTCGGTGACCGTGCCGGTGAAGGTCATGGTGTCGCCCGGGTAGATCGAGTCCCGCATCCGGAACCGCAGCCGGCCGAGCCGGCCCCGGGGGCCGGTCCAGTCGGTGACGTAGCGCTCGAGCCACGCCTGCTGGTTGGGCGTGTTGAGGAAGATGTCGCGGGCGCCGTTGCGGTGGACGGCGAAGTCGCGGTCGTGGTGCATGGGTCGCCAGTCCCGGGTGGCGAGCGCGCCGAGCACGACCGTCGTGGCGGTCACCGGGTGGGCGAGCGGCGGCAGCGCGTCGCCGACGGCGACGTCGCCGAACAGCAGGTCGCGCCGGGCCCGCTCCCCGGCCGCGGCGGACCCCTCGCCGCCCGCCGCGGGCCCGGGCCGCTCGCCGCCGGTGGCGCCGGTGCCGGCCGGGGGCGCCTCGGCGGCCGGCGGCCGCTCGGCCCGGACGTAGCCGAAGCCGGTGAAGGTCTCGACGCCGACCAGCTCGCCCCGCTGGTTGCGGTAGGGCACGTCGATGACCCAGAACCGCCCGGTGCCGAGCTTGGTCGTCTTCGGCTCGCTGAGCGAGCGGAGCACCTGCGAGGTGCTGATGACGTCGCCGGGCCGCACCGGCGCGTGGAACACGACCTCGCTGTCGGTCATGACGGCCTCGGGGAGGCCGAGCCGCTCCTTCAGGTCGAAGTGGACCTGCAGGGGCAGCTTCTGCGGGCCGCCCCCCGGCTGCCAGAAGTGGGGGCGGAACCACAGCGACAGCGTCGTCGGCGGCGCGATCGGCCCGTCGGTCAGCTCCGCCGCCACCTCGTCGTCCCAGAACAGCGGGTTGCCGTTCTCGACCGAGGCGCACGAGGTCCACACGTAGCCCCGCTCGACGGGGAAGTTCGCGGTCTCCTCGTAGCGGGTCTCGCCGATCCAGGACAGGACGTCCTCGGGCACGTCGGTGCCGGCGCCGGCGGTCGTCATGCGATCACCCCCTCGGCCAGCAGGGCCTCGATCTCGTCGCCGGGCACGCCCGCCTCGGCGAGCAGCGCCGTCGTGTCGGTCGTCGTGACGTCGGGCAGCTCGTAGCGGTCCCGCCGGGGCGTGCCGGCGAGCAGCGGCCCGAGCTGGCGGAACGGCGGCCGCTGCGGGTGGACGGCCTCGACGATGGCGCCCCGGGCCGCCACCTGCGGGTCGGCCGCCACCTCGGCGATGTCGAGCACCGGGGCGACGCAGGTGTCCGCGTCGGCCAGCAGCGCCACCCACTCGTCGCGGGTGCGGGTGCGGAACACCGCCCGCAGGTCGGCCCGGATGGCGTCCTGCACGGCGTCGTCGGTCTGGTGGTCGATCCAGCGCTCGAGGCCGACGAGCCGGCAGAGGTTGGCCCAGAAGGCGGGCTCGATGGCGCCGACCGCCAGCCAGCGGTCGTCCGCGGTGGGGTAGACGTCGTAGCAGGCGTAGCGGCCGGTGAGGACGTAGTGGCCGGGACCGGGCGCCTCGCCGGTCGCCAGGTACTCGTCGATGTAGAGCGAGAGCATCCACAGCACGCCGTCGGCCACGGCGACGTCCAGGTAGGTGCCCTCGCCGGTCCGGGCCCGGGCGACGAGGGCGGCCAGGATCGCCGCCGCCGCGTGCAGGCCGCCGGCGGCGATGTCGGCGACCGTCGCCCCCGGCAGCGGCGGCCGGCCCTCGGCCGTGCGTTCCGACATGTGCAGGTAGCCGCCGACGGCCAGGTAGTTGATGTCGTGGCCGGCCCGCTGGGCGTAGGGGCCGGTCTGCCCGTAGCCGCTGGTCGAGCAGTAGACGATCCCGGGGTTCACCGCCCGGACGGCCTCGTAGCCGACGCCGAGGCGGTCGACGACGCCGGGGCGGAAGCTCTCGAGCACGACGTCGGCCGCCGCCGCCAGCCGCAGGAAGGCGGCCCGGCCGCGCTCGGACCGCAGGTCGATCTGCACCCGCTGCTGGCCCCGCTGGCCGCTGTAGGCGTGGAACGGCGGCACGAGCGGCGTCGCCCCCGCCTTGGGCGGCGGGCCGACCTTGACGACCCGGGCGCCGTAGTCGGCGAGCAGGCGCGAGCACCGGGTGGCCGGCCCGACCGTCGAGAGGTCGAGCACCGTGGTGCCGGCGAGGGGGCCCTCGGACACGGCGGCCTCAGAAGTTCCGGGGCAGGCCCAGCTTGCGGGTGGCGATGATGTTCTTCTGCACCTCCGAGGTGCCGCCGCCGATGGTGTCGATGACCGTGTAGCGGTAGGTCGACTCGGCCCGCCCGGCCATCGGCGCCTCCTCGGTGCCCACCCGGAGCTGCGAGCCGGGCCCGGCGATGTCCATCGAGGCGTCCGCCACCCGCTTCGACAGCTCGGTGGCGTAGAGCTTGTACTCGGACGCCTCGGCCCGGGGCGGGTCGACGCTGCGCATCGACTCGTGCACGAAGCGCAGGCCGAGCAGGCGGGCGACCTCGCCCTCGGTGACGAGCCGGGCGATGCGCTGGCGGACCACCGGGTCGTCCTTCAGCGGCTCGCCGTCCCGGGTGGCGGTGCGCACGTACTCGACGAGGAGCTTGATGCGCTCGTCGATCTGGCTGTAGGTGAACATCGTGAAGCGCTCGAGGTCGAGCGCCTGGGCGATGTACTGGAAGCCCTTGTTCACCTCGCCGACGACGTAGTCGTCGTGGACGAAGACGTCGTCGAAGAAGACCTCGTTGGTCCGCTCGTCGCCCATCGTCCAGATGGGCCGGATGGTCAGCCCCGGGTGGTCGAGCGGGACGAGGAAGAGCGTGATGCCGTGGTGCTTCGGCGCGTCGGGGTCGGTGCGGGCGCCGACCCAGTACCACTCGGCGAAGTGGGCCGACGTCGTCCAGGTCTTCTGGCCGTTGAGCCGCCAGCCGTCGCCGTCGCGGGTGGCCCGCAGTTGCATCGAGGCGGCGTCGGAGCCGGCGTTGGGCTCCGAGTAGCCGATGGCGAACTCGACCTCGTTGCGGAGGATCTTGGGGAGGAACTCGCGCTTGAGCTTCTCGGAGCCGTGGCGGATGAGCGTCTTGCCGATGATGCCGACGCCCTTGCCGATCTGCGGCGCGCCCCGGCGGGCGAGCGCCTCGTTGAGCAGGTACTCGTAGACGCCGTCCTGCTCGGACCCGCCGTACTCCTTCGGCCAGGTCATGCCCAGCCAGCCCTTCTCGCCGATCTTGGCCATGAAGGCCCGGCGGGCGGGGGTGTCGCAGATCTGGGCCATGTTCTCCCGGGTGGGGTCCATGACCTCGGGGTCCTGGTGCTCGTCGAGGAACGCCTCGACCTCGGCGAGGAACTGCTTCTGCTCCTCGGAGAACTCGAAGTCCATGCGGATCCCCCCTGGCCGCGACGGCTGCGGCGGGCGCAGCGGCGCACCACCGAATCTGACGAGGCGTCAGATTAGCCGCGAGGGGGGCGCACCCGGTAGGTCAGCGAGCCGGTGGCCGCCAGCCGCCCGCTCGCGGTCGTGACCTCGGCCCGGCAGAAGACCAGCGAGCGGCCCCGCTGGACCACCCACCCCTCGGCGACCGCGTCCTCCCGGACGACGGCGGCGAGGTACTGGACGTCCATGGTGACCGTGGCGTACTCCCAGCCCGGCTCGTAGGCGGCGCCGACGGCGGGCACGACCACGGTGTCGATCAGCGTGGCGATCGCGCCGCCGTGCACGACGCCGTGGGGCTGGTCGAGCTCGGGCCGGTAGGGCAGGCGCATCCGGCAGTAGTCGGCCCGCACCTCCTCGAGCTGGAGCCCGACGAGGCTCGGGAAGTACGTGCGGTCCCAGCTACCGAACTTGGCCCAGCGCTCGGCGACGTCCGGGGGCAGGGGGGCGAAGCGGTCGGCGTGCACCGCCCGACGGTACCGCCCACGCTCAGGCCGGCTCCTCGGCGGGGGCCGGGGCCCGCCAGCGCTGCATCTCCTCGATGACGAGGGGGACGAGCTCCGGCTGCACGCACAGCGTGAGGTAGCGGACGAGGCTGGCGGCCACCGCCCGCGCCACCTCGCGCTCGACGGCGCCCGACGAGACGAGCGCGCCGGCGTCGGCGACGGCGACGGGCACGGGGCCGTCGTCCGGCGCGGCCGGGCCGGCGACCACCCCGTTGCCGCCCCGGCCGCCCCCGTCGCCCTCCCGGTCACCGTCCGCGCCGTCGGCGCCGTCCCTCCGGGTGCCGTCGGCACCGTCCCGCCCGGCACCCTCGGTGCCGGCAGCGCCGTCGGCACCGTCGGCCCCGGCGCCGTCAGCGCCCGCCCCGGCACCGGCGTCGGCGGCGGGGGCGTCGTCGGGGGCCGAGCCGTCCGGCCCGGGCGCCGACCCGGCGGCCGCGGGCGGGTGGTCCGCGGCCGGTGCCGCGCCCTCCCGCTCCCCGGGTTCGGCGGCGACCGGTGGCGGCGGCGCGGTCGGCGCCAGCCCGAGCTGGGCCGGCAGCGGGGCCGCGTGGACGAGCGCCAGGTGCCGGGTGCAACGGGTCAGGGCCACGAACAGGGCCGGCAGCCCACGGGCGTGCTCGGCGACGATCCGGGCCGGCTCGACCACCACGACGTTGTCGAACTCGAGGCCCTTCGCCTCCTCCGGCGTCAGGACGACGATCGGCGCGGCGCGCGCCCGCAGCTCCGGCGACCAGGCGAGGTCCTGCACGTCGAGCTCGTGGCCGACCTCGCGGCGCAGGGCGTCGGGGACGACGATGCCGATCAGGCCCGTCCCCAGCAGGTCGCGGGCCGTCGCCACGACGTCCCGGACCAGCGCGTCCGGCGTCGAGGTGCGGACCGTGACCGGCCGGCCCGTCCAGCGCACCGGGGACGGGCGGGCCAGCCCCGGGCCGATCGCCGGCAGCAGCCGCATGGCCACCTCGTGGACCTCGGCCGGGAGCCGGTAGGCGTGGTGCAGCTCGTCGAGGTGGGCCGGCACGCCCTGGCGTCCGAGGAGGCGGGCGATGTCGTCCCACCGCTCGTGGGCCCAGGGGCTCGTGCCCTGGGCGAGGTCGCCGAGCACCGTCATCCACCCGGTGCGCGACCGGCGCCGGATCGACAGCAGCTGCATGGGGGAGAGGTCCTGCGCCTCGTCGACGACGACGTAGGCGTAGTCCCGCCGCGTGCCGTTCAGCAGGTGGTCGGCGGCGTCGAGCAGCGGCATGTCGTCGGGCGACCACTCCCACGACCCCAGCCGGGCGTCGCGGGGGATCGCCAGCATCTCGACCTCCTCGGGCGAGAGCAGGCCCTCGGCCGCCGCCTCGAGCTGGCGCCGGGTCGACAGCAGGTCGAGCAGGAAGGCCTGGGGCGTCAGGTTCGGCCACACCCGGTCGAGGTAGTTGTCGACCTCGCGGGCGTCCGGGCCCCGGGCCGAGATGTCGAACGCGGCCAGGTCGCGCACGCCCGCCCGGCGCAGCTCGGCCTCGACGAGCCGGATGAGGTGGTCGCGCAGCACCTCGTAGACGACGTTGTGCGGGGCGTGCGGCAGCTGCGCGGCCCGGGCCTCCAGCTCGGCCGCGTCGATCGTCACCCGCCGCCCGCCGACGGTCAGCGTCACCGGCCCGGGCTCGATCCGCTCCCGGCGCCGCAGCGCCCGGCGGAGCAGCTCGTCCATGCGCAGGTCACCCTTGAGCCGGCGCACGCGGTCGTCGTCGCGCCGGCCCTGGCGGACGCGGGGCCCGAGCGCGGTGATCGGCTGCTGGACGACCGCCCCGTCGCCCAGGGCGGGGAGCACGGTCGAGATGTACCGGACGAAGGCCGGGTTGGGGCCGACGATCAGCACGTCGTCGGGGCGCAGCGACTCCCGCATGTTGAACAGCAGCCACGACACCCGGTGGAGGCCGACGACGGTCTTGCCGGTGCCGGGGGCGCCCTGCACGACGAGCAGCTGCTCCATCGGGCGGCTGATGACCTCGTACTGGGCGGCCTGGATCGTGGCGACGATGTCGGCCAGCTCCCCGGAGCGGGCCTCGGCCAGGCTGGCCAGCAGCGCGTCGTCGAGCACCGGCGCGTCGAGGCCCGCGTCCTCGGCCACCGCCTCGGCCGCCGCCGCGAACACCAGCTCGTCGATGTCGAGGATCCGGTTGGCGCGGCACTTGTAGGTGCGCCGGGCCACCAGCCCCTGGGGGTCGGCGGGCGTCGCCGTGTAGAAGCGGGCGGCGACCGGCGCCTGCCAGTTGACCACCAGGACCTCGTCGGCGTCGCGGTGGTCCCAGATGGCCGACTTGCCGATGTACCAGCGCGCCTCGCCGTCGTCGATGCGGCCGAACGCGACGGCCTCGTCCGGGTCGACGTCGACGGCCTTGAGCCGCTCCCGCAGCTGGACGGCCGACTTGGGGTCGGCCGCGAGCTCCGGGCTGCGCCCGAGCTGCGACAGCGCCAGCTCGCGCTGCTCGAGCGCGTGGTCGAAGTAGGCCTGCTCCGCCTCGAGATCCGGGTGCACCTGCCCTCCCCGCACGGTCCTGGCCACCGGTACGGCCTGTCCGTGACGGAGGTTACGTGGCCGGGGCCGCACGGGCGGGGCGGTCCCGGGCCGGTCGTCACCGGTCGCCGCCCGTAGGGGATGTCACGGCGGGTGGCGTAGCCATGCTGGTGATGGTGCCCGCTTCCCCTCGACGCCCTCGCCGCCGGGTGGCGGCCCTGGTGGCGGCCGTGGTCGTGGCCGTGGCGCCGGCCTGCGCGCCCGCCCCCGACGACGCCGGGACCGAGGCGACGACCACCGAGGCGGCCGAGCGGTCGACCCGGCCGCCCACGACCCGGCGGACGACGACCACCTCGGCGACGACGACCACGGCATCGCCGACCACGACGACGGTGGCCGCGCCCGGCATCCCCCCGGGCGAGGACGCCATCGTCGTGGGCATCACCGACGGCGACACCCTGCGGGCGAGCGTGGGCGGCACCGAGGTGCGGGTCCGCCTCATCGGCATCGACACCCCCGAGGTCGCCCAGGACGAGTGCTACGCCGACGAGGCGACCGCCCACCTCGCGTCGCTGGTCGGGCCCGGCACGCCCGTCCGGCTCGTCCACGACGCCGAGCGCCAGGACCGCTACGGACGCACGCTCGCCTACGTGTACCGGCTGAGCGACGGCCTCCACGTCAACGTGGCCATGGCCCGCGACGGGTTCGCCCAGCAGCTCACCATCCCGCCCAACGTCGCCCACGCGGAGGAGATCGGCGCCGCGGTGGCCGAGGCCCGCGCCGCCGGGCGTGGCCTGTGGGGCGCGGGCTGCGTGGACCAGGGGGCGGCGGCCGGCGGGGGTGCCGCGCCGGGCGCCGTGCCCGCCCCGGCACCGGCGCCCGCGCCCTCCGGGGGCGGCCGGTGCGACCCGTCCTACCCCGACGTCTGCATCCCGCCGGCGCCGCCCGACCTCGACTGCGGCGACGTCCCCCACCGCCGCTTCACCGTCCTGCCGCCCGACCCCCACGGGTTCGACGGCAACGGCGACGGCGTCGGCTGCGAGCGCTGACCCCCGCACCGGCGGCGCGGAAGATGTGACGACCCGTCAGATCCCGCCGTAGCCTGGGCCCATGGCGTCACGGGGGATCCTGAGCTACGGCGCGTACCTGCCGTACCGCCGCCTCGACCGGTCGGAGATCCGGCCGGTGGCCGGCACCGGCGGGGGACGGGGGCAGCGCACGGTCGCCTCCTACGACGAGGACGCCACGACCATGGCCGTCGCCGCCGCCCGCACCGCGCTGGCCGCGGCCCCCGACGGCGTCGCGCCCCGCTCGCTGTGGTTCGCCACGGTCAGCCCGCCCTACCTCGACAAGACCAACGCCACCGCCGTGCACGCGGCCCTGCGGCTCGACCCGGCCGCGCCGGCCTTCGACGTCAACGGCGCCGTCCGCTCGGCCGTCGGCGCCCTCGACGCCGGCCTGGGGAGCGCCGGGCCGGCGCTGGTCGTCGCCGGCGAGGTGCGCACCGGCCGTCCCGGGTCACCCGACGAGGCGGCCGGCGGCGACGGCGCCTCGGCCCTGCTCGTCGGGTCGTCCGAGGACGGCGAGCTGCTCGCCGAGGTGATCGGCCGGGCCTCGGCCACCGACGAGTTCGTCGACCGCTGGCGCACACCGGGGGAGATCGCCTCGAAGCTGTGGGAGGAGCGCTTCGGCGAGGGCCGCTACGTCGAGCTCGGCGCCCAGGCGTGGGGCGACGCGCTGAAGGCCGCCGGCCTCGTCGTCGACCAGGTCGACCGGGTGCTCGTCGCCACCTCGCACGCCCGGGCGGCGGCGACGCTCGGCACGCGGCTCGGCCTCGGCGACCGGCTCGCCCCCGGGCTCGACGCCACCGTCGGGTTCACCGGCGCCGCCCACCCGGGCCTGCTGCTCGCCGACGCCCTCGACGCCGCCCGCCCCGGCGAGGTGATCGCCCTCGTCGTGCTGGCCGACGGTGCCGACGTCGTCCTCCTGCGCACCACCGACGCCCTGGCCAGCCGGCGCCCGACGCCCAGCGTCGCCGACCAGGTCGCGGCCGGGGCGCCCGTCGCCTACGGCACCTTCCTCGCCTGGCGCGGCGTCCTGCCGGTCGAGCCGCCCCGCCGGCCGGAGCCCGCCCGGCCCTCGGCCGCCGCGGCCGGGCGGTCGCGCGACTGGAAGTTCGGCTTCGTGGGCTCGGAGGCGGCCGACGGCACCGTCCACCTGCCGCCCTCGCCGCTCGACGACCGACGCCGGCCGATGGCCGACGCCACCGGCACCATCGTCACCTACACCGTCGACCGGCTGGCCTACTCGCCGTCCCCGCCGGTCGTCTTCGCCGTCGTCGACTTCGACGGCGGCGGCCGCCTGCCCGTCGAGCTGACCGACGTCGACGTCGAGGACGTCGCCATCGGCGGCCGGGTGGAGATGACGTTCCGCCGGCTGTTCACCGCCGACGGCATCCACAACTACTTCTGGAAGGCCCGACCGGTCCGCACCGCCGGCGCGTCGACGACAGGGGGGAGCTGAGGATGGGTTCGCACGGGATCCGGGACCGGGTGGCCATCGTCGGCATGGGCTGCACCCGGTTCGCCGAGCACTGGGACAAGGGCGTCGACGAGCTGCTGCTCGACGCCACCGGCGAGGCCTTCGCGTCGGCCGGCATCACCAAGGACGACGTCGACGCCTTCTGGCTCGGCACCGCGCAGTCGGGCATGAGCGGCATGGTGCTGGCCAAGCCGCTGCAGCTCGAGGGCAAGCCGGTCACCCGGGTCGAGAACATGTGCGCCACCGGGTCGGAGGCGCTGCGGCAGGCCGCCTACGCCGTGGCCTCCGGCGCCTACGACGTGGCCATGGCCGTCGGGGTCGAGAAGGTGAAGGACAGCGGCTACCAGGGCCTCAACGCCTTCCCCATCCCCACCGACGGCACCAACCGCACGCTGACCGCCGCCGCCATGTTCTCGATGGTGGCGCCGGCCTACGCCAAGCGCTACGGCGTCGACCGGGACGAGCTGCGGCGGGCGCTCGCCCGCATCGCCGCCAAGAACCACGCCAACGGGGCCCGCAACCCCCGGGCCCAGTTCCGGCGGGAGGTGTCGGTCGAGCAGATCTGCGCCATGCCCGCCGTCGCCGGCGAGCTGTCGGTGTTCGACTGCGCCGGGGTGGCCGACGGCGCCGCCGCGGCCGTCGTCGTGCGGGCCGAGGACGCCCACCGCTACACCGACCGGCCGCTGTACGTGAAGGCGCTGTCGTTCGTGGCCGGCAACGGCTCGGGGCTGACCGACCCGGGCTACGACTACACGACCTTCCCCGAGATCGAGGCCTCGGCCCGGGACGCCTACGCCCAGGCCGGCGTCACCGACCCCCGGGCCGAGCTGGCCATGGCCGAGGTGCACGACTGCTTCACGCCCACCGAGCTCGTGCTCATGGAGGACCTCGGCTTCGTCGAGCGGGGGACGGCGTGGAAGCACGTGCTCGACGGCACCTTCGACCTCGACGGCGAGCTGCCGGTCAACCCCGACGGCGGCCTGAAGTCGTTCGGGCACCCGGTGGGGGCGAGCGGCCTGCGCATGATGTTCGAGGCCTGGCTGCAGCTGCGGGGCGAGGCCCCCGAGGAGCGCCGCATCTCGACCTACGGGCAGCGCCACCTCGCCCTCACCCACAACCTGGGCGGCTACCCGGGCGAGATGGTCAGCTTCGTCTCCATCCTCGGCACCGAGCCCTCGGCCTGAGCCACCGGGGGGTCCGGCGCCCCGCCCGCGGTTCGGGCGAAGCGGGGGCCGGGCCGAAGGACCCCGCTACGCCCCTGCCTCCAGGGCCGCGGCCTCGGCCTCCTGGGCCGCCAGGCGGCGGCGGTCGACCTTCTGCATGGGCGTGAGCGGCAGGGCGTCGACGACCCGCAGGGCCTCGGGCAGCTTGTAGCGGGCGAGCCGGTCGGCGAGGAACGCCCGCAGGTCCTCGAGCGTCGGCGGCGCCGCCGGGTCGGCGGGCACGACGACCGCCACGCCGATCTCGCCCATGACCGGGTCGGGCCGGGGCACGACCGCCGCCTCGGCGACGGCCGGGTGGGCGACGAGCGCCGCCTCGACCTCGGCGGGGTAGACGTTGTACCCGCCCCGCACGAACATCTCCTTGACCCGTCCGGCCAGGCGCACGAGCCCCCGCTCGTCGACCGACGCCAGGTCGCCCGTGCGCAGCCAGCCGTCGACCAGGGTCGCGGCCGTGGCCTCGGGGTCCCGCCAGTAGCCCTGCATCTGCGTCGGCGAGCGCAGCCACAGCTCGCCGACCTCGCCGGCCGGCAGCGGCCGCCCCTCGGGGTCGCGCACCGACACCTCGACGCCCCGGCGGGGCCGGCCCACGGTGTGGAGCGCCTCCTCGTCGTCGGCGTCGAAGGCGGTGCCCGTGCCGCACCCGCCCGACTCGGTCGACGAGTAGCGGATCGAGTAGGCGGCACCGAACCGCTCCCGGACGGCGGCGACCAGCGCCGGGGGCGACGCCGCCCCGCCGGCGACCACGGTCTCGACGTGCGACCAGTCGTGGCGGTCGATCTCGGGCGAGCGCAGCATGAGCGCGAACTGGGGCGCCACCCCGCCGATGGACGGCATGCGCTGCTCGGCGATCGTGCGCAGCGCGTCGTCGGCCCGCCAGCGGCCCAGGATGTGCGTCCGGGTGGCGAGCCGGAGGTACCAGGGCAGCTTGGTGGTGAAGCCGACGTGGGCGAACTGCGTCGAGGCCAGCATCGCCGGGCCCGGTCGCCCGGGCGAGGCCCAGGCGCCGCCGGTGTCGCACAGCGCCACGGCGGCGAGCTGCCGCTCGCAGAACACCGCGCCCTTGGGCCGCCCGGTCGTGCCCGAGGTGAAGACGATGGCGACCGGCCGGTCCGGGTCGGCGGGCGGGGACGGCGGCGGGCCGGCGTCGGCCATGCGGGCCTCGCCGTCGGCGACCAGCTCGCCCACCTCGGCCGGGTCGTCGAGGACGACCCGGGGGTCGGCGAGGTCGGCCAGCGCCCGCTGCTCGGGCTCGGCGAGGAGCGGGTTGAGCCCGGCCGTGATCGCGCCCAGCTTGGCGGCCGCGGCGTAGGCGACCACGTAGCGGGTGTCGGACGGCAGGCGCAGGACCACCCGGTCGCCCTCCGCCACCCCCCGGGCGGCGAGCGCGGTCGCCAGGGCGTCGGAGCGGCGGTCGAGCTCCCGGTAGGTGAGGGGCGTGCCGTCGGGGTCGACGAAGGCGACGAGGTCGCCGAAGCGGCGGGCCGCCTCGCGGACGGTGGCGCTCAGCACGTCCGTCCTCCCCTCCACTCGTCCACACCACCACGGTAGCCCTGCATCTGACGCCCCGTCAGATGTGTTGCGGCGCTCCCGCTCAGCCCCGCGGCGTCAGCACGCAGAGCTCGTTGCCCTGGGGGTCGGCCAGCACCACCCACGGCACGCCGCGCTGGCCGACGTCGACGGGGCGGGCGCCGGCCGCCCTGAGGCGCTCGACGGCGGCGGCCTGGTGGTCCGCCGACCGGCTGTCCAGGTCGAGGTGCACGCGGTTCTTGCCCACCTTGGGGTCGGCGTTCGGGACGAACACGAGCGGGATCCCCGGCTCGTGGCTGCCCGCGGGCGCCTCGACCACCACCACGCCGGACCCGTCGGCCTCGGCCGGCCAGCCCGTCGCCACCGACCAGAACCGGGCCAGCGACGGGGGGTCGGCGGCGGCGAAGACCACGGACCACAGGCGCGTCGGCACGGCCGCACCGTAGCGGGGCCCTCCCGCCGGGCCACGAAGGTTGTGTGACCGCCGCCATCCGGGGAAGGGACGCGGCGCGGGTGCCGCCCACCGCACCCGTCGACCCGCGACATGGAGGTACGACCGTGGCCACCGCGCACGCCGGCGGGTACGCCGGTCCGTCCCGGATCCACTCCCTCGCCCAGTACGGGGCGTTCGCCTTCGGCGCCGTCTTCGTCCTCGTCGGGATCCTGGGGTTCATCCCCGGCATCACGACCAACGTCGACGACATGACCTTCGCCGGGGAGGACTCGGGGGCCGAGCTGCTCGGGATCTTCCAGGTCTCGGTGCTCCACAACCTCGTGCACCTGCTCCTCGGCCTCGTCGGCCTGTGGGCGGCGCGGCTGTGGGCGACGGCCCGCGTCTACCTGCTCGCCACGGGCGTCGTCTACCTGGCGCTCTTCGTCTACGGGATGGTGATCGACCGGGAGTCGGACGCCAACTTCGTGCCGCTGAACAGCGCCGACGACTGGCTCCACCTGGTCCTCGCCGTCGCCATGCTGGCGGTCGGCCTGGCCGCCGGACGCCGCTTCGAGGACGACCCGCTCGTCCGGGGCCGAGGGGACGTTCCCCGGGCCCGTCGGACCTGAGGGCCGCCGCCGTCCACAGGGCGGCCGTCCGTTAGGGTCGGCGCATGAGCGTCGACCTCGCTGAACTGGTCTCCCC
>ERZ777003.2856-NODE-2856-length-18468-cov-28.679140_pt1 | contig 18468 bp, 13 predicted proteins | sample MGYA00374956_ERZ777003 | MGnify/ENA primary metagenome ERZ777003 (study PRJEB29302, sample SAMN06268252) | bioreactor metagenome | isolation source: Joint BioEnergy Institute, California, USA | place: USA:Joint BioEnergy Institute, California, USA | collected... | reverse complement strand
GATCTGGTGGGGACGGCGCGACCCATCATCGACATCTTCGACATGTCCGAGCTCGAAATTCGCGCCTCGGTCAACGAGCTCGATCGCGTCCACCTGTCCGTCGGCCAGAAGGTGACGGCAACGTCGGACAGCGCGCCAGGCGTCAATTTTCCCGCCACCATCCGTGCGATCGGTAATACGAGCCTGCCGCAGCGGCGCTCGGACGGACCACTGCGCCGCTACGAGGTCACGGTGGAGCTCGACACTTCCGATCCGAGGCTCAGGCCGGGCACGAGGGTCCGGCTCGTCGCGGCGGCGCCGCCGATCGAGAACGTGCTGACCGTGCCGCGCCAGGCAGTGTTCGAAGAGGACGGACGGACGGTGGTGTACGTGCAGGCAGGTGAGTCGTTCGAGGCCCGCGATGTCACGGTCGTAGAGCGCGGCGACGTGCGCGCGGCTGTCGAAGGGATCGCCGAGGGCGCCGTCGTGGCGCTCGTCAGGCCGTCCGCGGCGGGTACCGGCGGCGCCGCCAGCCGGGCGGCGGGACCGGCGCCTTCCGGCGGAGCGGCGGTGGGACGATGACGACTGCATCTTCGACGACAACGGTGCCGGCGCCGCGCCGGCCGGTGCTCGACATCGGACCGGAAGTCGTGCAGGGCTTCGACAATCTGCGCGCGCACAAGCTCCGGTCGATTCTGACGATGCTCGGGATGATCTTCGGCGTGGCGGCCGTCATTGCCATGCTGTCGATCGGCGCCGGCGCGCAGCAGCAGGTGATTGCGTTCATCGAGCAGCTGGGCGTCCGGAACGTGATCGTCGAAGCGCGCGAGGCGACCGATGCCCAGGCGCTGCAGCGCGTGCGCGCGATCTCGCCGGGCCTCACGTTTGCCGACCTTCGTGCGATTGCCGCCACGGTCGACGGCGTGGCGGCCGCCTCACCCCGCAAGCGCGTCGTGCCCACGAAGACGTTGCCGCGCGCGCAGGGCGACATCCCGGCGGTGTTCGGCGTGTCGGCCGTGTTCCGGGACATAGCCGGGTTTGCGATGGCACGCGGGCGCTTTTTCACCGAGCAGGAAGAGCATGCGGCGGCGGCCGTGACCGTGCTCGGACAGGCGGCGGCGACGGCGCTGTTCGGCGCCGAGGATCCGATCGGGCGGCACGTCAAGTTCAACGACGAGTGGTTCCGCGTCATCGGCATCGCCGCGCCGCGGCTCGCCGTGCAGGGCGACGTGGGAGGGATGCCAACCGAGGACAGCAACAACGTCGCCTACGTGCCGGTCACGGCGGCCATCGGCCGCATGGAAGACGCGCAGGCGTACCTGCGCGACGAGATCGACGCGATCTACGTCCAGCTTGCCTCCGAAACGCAGGTGGCCACCGCCGGCGCGCTCGTGCGCGGCCTGCTCGACACGTCGCATCGCGGAGCGGGCGACTCCGTGGTGATCGTGCCGGCCGAGCTGCTCGCGCAGCAGCAGCAGACGCGGCGACTGTTCCAGTTCGTGATGGTTGCCATCGCGTCGATTTCGCTGCTCGTCGGCGGCATCGGCATCATGAACATCATGCTCGCGAGCGTCATGGAGCGCACGCGGGAGATCGGCGTGCGCCGCGCCGTCGGCGCCACACGGCGCGACGTCATCCGGCAGTTCCTGGTCGAAACCACGCTCATCACGATCACCGGTGGGCTGGCGGGCACGATCGTCGGCATCCTCCTGTCGCAGCTCGTGGCCTACCTGGCCGGCTGGTCGACGGTCGTCACGGTCACCTCTGTCGTCGTCGCCTGCGCCGTGTCGGTTTCGGTCGGCATCGTCTTTGGCCTTTATCCCGCCGCGCGGGCGGCGCGGCTCGATCCCGTCGCCGCGCTTCACTACGAGTAGCGCCATGACTCTTTCCGTTCCCGGTCTCTCCCGGTACTTCCGGCCGCTCGTGTGCTGTGCGGCCGTGGCCATGCTCGCGCTGGCGCCGGATCCTGCCCGGGCGCAGCTGCCGGACAGTCCGTCGGCGGGTGCGGCGGCGCAGGGTTCTGCCGACGAGGCGCCGACGCTGAACCTCACGATGGAGCAGGCGGTCGAGATGGCGCTCGAGGCCAATCTCGGTCTGCAGGCGGCGCGCCTGAACCTCGATGCCGCCGACCACGCGATGGCGGGCGCGCGTGCGGCCTTCCTGCCGCAGGTATCGTCGACGCTGTCGCGCTCGTCGCAGGTCTCGGTGCCCAACGACTTCACCCAGGGCGCCGACGACATCACGACGCGCGGCCTCGCCGTCAACGCCGGCCTGAACCAGACGCTGCCGGTCCTCGGAACGAGCTATTCCCTGGCGTGGAGCAACAACCGGACGTCGCAGCTCGGCGGGTATCCGCTGTTCAACCCGTTCCTGCGGTCTGCGTTCTCGATCAGCGTGACGCAGCCGCTCTGGCGCGGGCTGCTGGTCGACCAGGCGCGTTCCGCCCTGAAAACGAGCGGACGTCGCCGCCAGGTGGCGGATCTGCAGTTCGAGCAGCAGCGCGTGCGGCTCCAGGCGGCCGTGCGTATCGCGTATCTGGAGCTGATCAGCGCGCGCGAGGCGCTGCGGGTCGCCCGTCAGAATCTCGAAATCCGGCAGGCATCGCTGGCCGACGCACGGGCGCGCGTCGAAGTGGGAGCCGCCGCACCGATCGACCTGATCAGCGCCGAGGCCGAGGTGGCGAGCAACCAGGAGAACGTGCTGGTGGCCGAGGCGCTCATCGCCTCGCGCGAGGATGCGCTCCGCACGCTGATTCTCGATTCCGGGCGGCCCGACTACTGGCAGCTGCGCATCAATGCGATCGACGACGTCGAGTCGGCGCCGCGCGAAATCGATGTCGACCTCGCCATCCGGACGGCGCTCGACGGCCGGTTCGACCTGGTCGCGGCACGCCAGGAGCTCGACATCACGGACCTGAACGTGCGCGTGGCGCGCGATGCAACGCGGCCGGCGGTGAACCTGCAGCTCAACTACGCCACGAGCGGCACCGGCGGCACGCGCTTCGTGTACGGCGAGGGGTTCCCGCCGAAAGCCGACTACGAAATCGTCCGCAGCTTCGGTGCCGTCCTGGGCGACACCTTCGGCGCGGCGTATCCGCAGTGGAGCGTCGGCGTGAACGTGCAGTACCCGATCGGCCGAAGCGCCGCCGAGGCGAACCTGGCGCAGCAGGAGGTCTCACGCCGGCAGGCGGCCATAAACATGCGCGAGCTCGAGCTGGCGATTGTGCAGCAGGTGCGGGAGGCCGCGCGGCAGGTGCAGAACACCTATCAGCGCGTGCTCGTCACACGCGCCGCGCTTGCGGCGAGCGAGCAGCAGCTCGAGGCCGAACAGCGCCGCTTCGCGGCGGGCCTGTCGACGACCCTCGAGCTGCAGGTGCGGCAGGGACAGCTGTCGACGGCGCGCACGGCCGAGCTGAACGCGGTCATCGCATACAACCGTGCGCTCATCGACCTCGAGCGCGTGCAGCAGGCCCAGTAGGCCTGCGCGGCGGCGGTAAAGCCGGGCGGGCCTTACTGGCCCGCCCGATAAATCGTCAGTCGCTCGATCGCCCAGCCGGCGTTCGGGTTGGCCGGCCGTCCGGTCTGCGTGATGCGCACGAACTTCGCCTCGACCGGCTCGAAGACGATCGTCGTCTTCGGGTTCTGGCCCTCGCCGCTCGCGACCGGCGCGCTCCAGGTCTGACCGTCGGTCGAGACCGTCACTTCGTAGGCTGCGGGCGGCGCCATCGGACGTGCGCCGCGGCCCCCGCGACCGAAGGCCCAGCCGAGTCGCGGCACGGTCGTCTCCATCACAATCTCCGAGATCCGCGTCGCGGCCGGCAGCTCGACCTGGAAATACATGCCGGGCACCTGGGCGTCGCCGCTTTCCCAGCGGAGCGGCTGTTCACCGCCCTCGCGCTGCACGTTGGCGGCCGTCTCGGCGCCGTGGCTGGCGGTCACGGTCCACGTGGCCGGATCGAGCGGCTGCGGCACGGCGTTTTCGAGCTCGGCCAGCGTCCAGGGTTCCGTCCGCGTGGTGGCGGCCCGAATCGCGGCGACCTGCTCGGGCGTGATCAGATCGGCCGAATTGCCGAACGCGTTGCGCACGAACGACGCGACATCGGCGATCCACTCGTCGGAGTTGGCCCCCATCGCGACCATGATGCCGCCCGAGTACTCGCGGCCGTCGAGCGGCCCCTGCAGGCCGTGCAGCAGCACCTGAACGATGTTGGCGTGGTGGCCGACGACGCGCGGGGCTCCGCCGAGCGGCGCACCGAGGAGCTGGTTCGTCCCGCCGGCCGGCGCGCCCATCCCGTCGGGACCGTGGCAGGTGATGCAGAGCTCGCGGTAGATCGCCTGGCCGCGCTGCAGCGACCGGCGCTGGCTGGTCGACAGGTTCACGCCGGCCGCCTGCGCGTCGACGTCGGCGAGCGCCGGCATCTGTCCGAGCGATCGCCCGGGGTTGAGCAGCTGGCCGCCGATCTCGCGCACGCCCCGCACGTTACTCGACGCGATCAGCGACTTGATCGTCTCCTCGTACTTCGGCGTCCGATGCAGGTTCATCGTCATCATGGCCTGGATGACGACGTCGTGGTCGGGATCGCGCGTCATCGCGAGGTAGTCGTCGGCGAAGGAGCGGTCACCGGCCTTGTAGAGCGTTTCACTCGCGCGGATGGCCTGGATGCGGATCTTCGGATCGGGATCCTTCATCAGCTCGCGCACGAGCGTCGCGTCGAGCTGATCCAGGCCCTCGAGCGTCCAGAGCGCGTGGATCCTCGCCAGCTGGGCAGTGTCGGCCGACGCACCCTCGCCCGTGCGGGCCATGGCGCGCAGCTGCGGCGCCACCGACGTGTCGCGCCGGAGCACGAGCAGCTTCTGCGCCGTATCGCGCCACCAGCCGTTCGGATGCGCGAGGTGCGCGACGAGCTCGGCCGCCGACTCCTCGTACATGCGCGGCTTCGTGAAGTCGGGCGTCATGCTCTCGTGCCGGATCCGCCAGATCCGGCCCCAGTTGTGCTGGCGATCGAGGCCGTACTGCTCGACCTTGGCCCGCAGGTACGGGCCGACGAACTGCGCATCCTGGATGATGCCGGTGTACATGTCGACCAGGAAGAGCGTGCCGTCCGGCGCGTTGTGAATCGCGACGGGACGGAAGAGCGGATCGGTCGACCGGACGAACTCGGATCCGGGGTAGGCGTTCTGGAGCTGCACCAGCCCTTCGCGCTCGACGACCTTCGCGCGGCGCACGATGCGGCCGACCGGCTCGTTGAAGAACAGGTCGCCGATCATGTCGGCCGGCAGCCGGTGCCCGCGATAGATCTCGACACCGGAAGCGGCCGTGAAGTGGTTGAGCGTTCCGTCGGGCAGGCGCACGCGGTTCATGCCGCCCTGCATGTCGGCGATGCCGCCCGGCGCCGGCCATGGCACCTGGAAGTCGGGCTCGAAGTTGTCCTCGACGTTCATCGCGCCGTAGATGATCGGCGCCTGGATGTTCACCGGGCCGGTCTCACCGCCGCCGTCGACGAACCAGAGCTTGCCGTAGTTGTCCTGCGCGAGCCACCACTGGCCGCCGTTCGGATCCGTCTCCTCGCGCGCAAGCGAACCGTCGGGCTGGATGCGGAGACGGAACGGGTTGTAGGTGGAGTAGAGCCAGTTGTCGAGCGGCCATGCCATGCCGCCCGGCTGCCATTCCATGTTCGTCACGCGCCCGTAGCCCTCGTAGAAGACCTCGCGCGTGTCGGCGACGCCGTCGCCGTCGGTGTCGACGAACTTGTACAGGTCGCGATTGTCGGTCTCGAGGACGAGCACGACGCCGTCCTCGAGCGGAAACGCGATGCGCGGCAGGACCAGGTTGTCGGCGAAGACCGTGTGCCGGTCGTAGACGCCGTCGCCGTCGGTGTCCTCGTGCCGCGAGATCCGGCTGATCGGGTCGCGCATGCCGGTGCCGTTCGCGTCGAGCATGTAGGACCGCATCTCGAGCACGTACATCCGGCCGTTGCCGTCGAACGTGACGCCCACCGGGTCGGTGATGAGCGGGTCGGTGAGGACCGGCTCGATCGTGAAGCCTTCAGGCAGCAGGAACAGACGCTGCTGAACTTCGGGATCCTGACGGACCACCGGCGGCCGCGGCAGCAGATCGATGCCGGGGGCGTCGAGGCCGCGCCCGACGCCGGGCGGCGGACCGCCGCCTGGCTGTCCGCCACGTCCCGCCGGCGCCTGCGGGGCGCCGGCCGGCGCGGCCGACGACGGGGTCTGGGCCGGCAGCGTGAGACTGGTCAGGGCGAACGTCAGGGAACAGACTGCAAGAACGGCAAGAGCACGCCGGGCTGAGGACATGTGCGGATTATAGAAGCAGAGCGGGCGTCTGCTGCCGGCCGATATAATGCCGCCCCTGAATGTCCTTCCTCGCGTCGCTCCGTCTGGCCATCATCGGTTTCTGCATGGGCTCGGCCGACCTCGTTCCCGGTGTTTCCGGCGGGACGGTCGCCTTCGTCGCCGGCATCTACGACCGGCTGATCAACGGCATCAAGGCCTTTGATGTCGACCTCGTGCGCCTCGTCCTTGCGGGCCGCTTCGCCGACGCGATCCGGCGGATACCCTGGGGCTTCTTCATTCCGCTCGGGATCGGCCTGCTGACGGCCGTCTTCTCGCTCTCGCACGGCCTGACCGTCCTCTTCAGGACGCACCCGGTCGAGCTGTGGGCGTTCTTCTTCGGGCTCGTGTCCGGTTCGGTGGTGCTGCTGGCGCGCACGACGTGGCCGTGGCGCGTGGCCGACGGGCTCGGGTTCCTGATCGCCGCCGTCCTGACCTATGTCCTTGTCGGCCTGCCCGGCGTGCAGATGGAGCCGACGCTCCCGAACCTGTTCCTCGGGGGCGCCATCGCCATCTGCGCGATGATCCTGCCCGGCATTTCGGGGTCGTACCTGCTCGTCATCATGGGGCTCTATCAGGACGTGCTCGCGGCCGTCGCGACGCGTGATCTCGTCTCGCTCGCGGTCTTCGTCCTCGGCATCGGGTTCGGCATCCTCTCGTTCGTCCGCATCGTCAGCTGGCTGCTGCGCACCCGGCGGCACGTGACGCTCGTCGCGCTCACCGGCATCATGCTGGGCGCACTGCGCACCGTCTGGCCGTGGAAGGAAGTGCTCACGACGCGCGTCAACAGCGAAGGCGAGGTGGTACCGCTGCTGATGGGCAACGTGCTGCCGACCGACCCCGGTCAGGTTCTCGTCGCGGCCGTCCTCGCCCTGATCGGCGGCGTGGTCGTCGTCGGTCTGAGCCGCCTCGATCCGGCCAACGCCGCATAGGCGTGCACCCGGGCGCGGGCGTGTGATAGTTTCACGCCCGATACCCGTACCGAGAGTGAGGACCATGACCCGACGCGTGCTGCTGTGGCTCGGGGCGGCCGTGCTGTTCGTCCCGTGGACGCTGGCCGGGCAGGAAACCGGTGCCGGAAGCAATCCGCACGTCGTGCGCTACGAGGGAACCGGGGGACCGGGTGTCGGGCGGCACATCGTCTTCATTGCCGGCGACCACGAGTACCGATCCGAGGAGACGCTGCCGGCGCTGGCGCGCATTCTCGCGCGGCACTACGGGTTCACCTGCAGCGTCTTCTTCACGACCAATCCCGATACCGGCTTCATCGAGCCGGGCAGCGCGCACATCGCGGGCCTCGAGGCGCTGCGGTCGGCCGATCTGCTCGTCATCTTCACGCGCTTCCAGGACTTCCCCGACGACGAAATGCAGCACATCGTCGACTACCTCGAGCGCGGGGGACCGGTGGTCGGATTCCGGACGGCCACGCACGCGTTCCGGATCGAGCGGCCCGGATCACGGTTCGCGAAGTACACGTGGAACAACAGGGATCCCGAGTACGCGGGCGGCTTCGGGCGCCAGATCCTCGGCGAGACCTGGGTGAGCCACTACGGCACCAATCACGAGCAGAGCTCGCGGCTCGTCGTCGAGCCCGCGAGTGCGTCGCACCCGATCCTGCGCGGCGTCCGTGACATGTGGGTCGAGTCGGGCGGCTACACCGCGTATCCGATGCCCGACAGCATCGTTCTCGTCCGCGGCGTGGTGCTCAACGGCATGACGCCCGACTCGCCGCCGGCACCCGACAAGGAGCAGCTGCCGGTGGCCTGGGTCCGGACGTACCGATCGCCTTCGGGGCGCGAAGGGCGGGTGTTTACGACAACGCACGGGGCGTCGGAGGACCTGAAGAACGAAGGGTTCCGCCGGCTGGCCGTCAACGGCATCCTGTGGGCCGTCGGCCTCGAGTCGGCCATTACCGGCACGAACGACGTGAGCCTGGTCGGTCCGTACAACCCGACACGCTACGGGTTCGATGGCTGGGTCGAGGGCATCCGGCCGTCGGATCTGGCCGGCTGGGACACGCCGATCCCGAAGTAGGAACGTGGCATGAGAAGACTGGCTGCCGGATTCGTGCTGTGTGTAGGACTGCTGCTGTCGTCGCCGTCGACCACGGCGCGGCAGGCGGTCGGGTTCGAGCTGCGCCCGGGCGATCACGTGGCCATCATCGGCAACACGCTTGCCGAGCGGCTGCAGTACGACGGCTGGCTCGAGACGTTCATCCACGCCCGCTTCCCCGAACACGACCTGACGTTCCGGAACCTGGGGTTCAGCGGCGACGAGGTCGCGACGCGGCTGCGCTCGAAGAACTTCGGGACGCCCGACGAGTGGCTCAGCGGCGTGGCCGAACCGATCGGCGGGCGCAACGAGAACCGGTTCGAAGGCGTCAACACCAGAGCCGACGTCATCTTCGCGTTCTTCGGCTACAACGAGTCGTTCGCCGGCGAGGCGGGGCTCCCGGCGTTCCGGCAGCAGCTGCGCGACTGGCTCACCCACACGCTGGCACAGCGGTACAACGGCCGGTCGGCGCCGCGGGTCGTGCTCTTCTCGCCGATCGCCCACGAGGATCTCGGCAGTCCGGACCTGCCCGACGGTCGTGAGAACAACGCGCGCATCGAGCTGTACACGCGGGCGATGCGGGCAGAGGCCGAGGCGGCCGGCGTGACGTTCGTCGACTTGTACGCGGCGACGCGCGAGCTGTACGAGCGCACGCCGGAGCCGCTGACGATCAACGGCGTGCACCTGAACGCCCGCGGCAACCGGCTGCTGGCCGAGCGCATCGACGCGCTGCTGTTCGGGCCTGTGTCCCCGCCCCACGATCCGGCCTTTCTGGAGCGGATCCGCGAGGCGGTCGCCGATCGCAACTTCCACTGGTTCCACCGGTATCGGGTGACCGACGGCTACTCGACGTACGGCGACCGGGCGTTCTTGACGTTCGTCCGCGGCGTGCCCCGCAACGTCGAGCCGAAGGTGGCCGCGTCGACGCCGCCCGATGCGGTGCTGCCGGGCAACTACGACGTGCTGCAGCGCGAGCTGCCGGTGCTCGACGTGATGACGCGCAACCGCGACGAGCGCATCTGGCGCATTGCGCGCGGAGGGCCGTCGGGGCCGCCGGTGCCGCCGCCCGACGACAGCAACACGCCCCCGTTCGTCGATGCCGGCACGAACCTGCCGGCTCACGCGCCGATCCTCGGCGGCGAAGAGGCGATCGCGAAGATGACGGTGGCCGACGGCCTCTCGGTGAACCTGTTCGCCTCGGAAGAGATGTTCCCCGAGCTCGTCAACCCCGTGCAGATGGCGTTCGACACGCGCGGGCGGCTCTGGGTGGCCGTGTGGAAGAACTATCCGCACTGGCAGCCGAAGACGCCGATGGACGACAAGCTGCTGATTCTCGAGGACACCGACGGCGACGGGCGGGCCGACAAGCGCACGGTGTTCGCCGGCGATCTGCACAATCCCACCGGCTTCGAGTTCTACGACGGCGGCGTCATCGTGGCCCAGCAGCCGAACCTCGTGTTCCTGAAGGACACCGACGGCGACGATCGCTACGACGTCCGCGAAATCCTTCTGCACGGTTTCGACACGGCCGACACGCACCACGGGATCAACAGCTTCACGTTCGATCCCGGCGGCGCGCTCTACATGCAGGAAGGCATCTTTCACCGGACGCAGGTCGAGTCGCCGTGGGCGCCGACACTGCGCCAGGCCGACGGCGGCGTGTATCGGTTCGAGCCGCGCACCTGGAAGATCGAGACCTACGTCCCGATGAACTTCCCGAATCCGCACGGGCACGTCTTCGATCGCTGGGGCCGCGACATCATCTTCGACGCGACCGGCGGCCAGCCGTACTACGGACCGTCGTTCTCGACGAAGAAGTACTACCCGGACATGGAGAGTTCGAAGGCGCCACGGCCCGGGGAAGTGCGCACGCGGCCGGTCGGCGGCGCCGAGATCCTGTCGAGCCGGCACTTCCCGGAGTCGATGCAGGGGAACCTGATCGTGCTCAACACGATCGGCTTCCAGGGCCTGCTGAACTACCGCCTCGTGTCCGACGGCGCCGGCCTCAGGATCGAAGAGCAGGAGCCGCTCCTGTCGTCGTCCGATCCCAACTTCCGGCCCGTGGATGCGGAAGTCGGTCCCGACGGCGCGCTGTATTTCCTCGACTGGCACAATCCGGTCATCGGTCACATGCAGCACAACCTGCGCGATCGGTCGCGCGATCGCCTGCACGGCCGCGTCTACCGCATCACCGCGCAGGGACGCCCGCTGCTGACGCCGCCGGTCATTGCCGGGGCGTCGATCCCGGACCTGCTCGAGCTGCTGCGGTCGCCCGAGGACCGGGTCCGGTACCGCGCGAAGATCGAGCTCGGGAGCCGGCCGACCGAGGAGGTCATGACCGCGGTTCGTGCCTGGATCGACCGGCTCGACGCCGGCGATCCCGACTTTCAGCACCACCTGACGGAGGCGCTCTGGGTTCACCAGTGGCACAACCGGGTCGACGAGGCGCTGCTCGAACGCGTGCTCGCGTCCCCCGAGCCGCTGGCGCGCGCGGCGGCCGTCCGCGTGCTGTGTTACTGGCGTGATCGCGTCAGCGAGCCGCTCGCCCGGCTCCGTCGGCTCGTGGCCGATCCCCATCCGGCCGTCCGGCTCGAGGCCGTCCGCGCTGCGAGCTTCTTCCAGACGCCGGAGGCTGCCGAGGTGGCGCTCGCGTCGCTCGACCTGCCACAGGACCGGTTTCTCGAGTACACGCTCGATCAGGCTATGAACACGCTGGAGAGGTTCCTGAAGTGATCCGGGCGTGGAGCACCCTGCTGGCGGCGCTGCTGCTGGCAGGGGACGGCGTGCTGCCCGCGGCGGGCCGTCACGCGACGATGCAGGATGGCCCGCCGCCGCGCATCCTGCTCGACCAGTCGCCGCGAGCCGTTGAGTATCAGCTGAACCGGCTGAGCGACGCTCAGCTGGCGCGCGTCGAGCGCGACCCGTCCGACCCGCGGTTCGTCCCCGTTTATCGTGCAATCCTGCGGCGGCCGGGACTGCAGGCGACGCTGCACGACGAGGCTCTTCAGGCGCTCGTTGGTCTCGAGCGGCAGCCGGCGGCGCGTGTCCTGCTCGACGTGATTGCCGCCACGACCGACGCTGCCGCCAGCGAGCCGCTCCTGCGGCGGCTGGCGGCGATGCCGGCCGCCGCGCTCGGAGAAGCGGGCGCGGCGGCCGTTGATCTGCTCGCGGCCGTCGACGCCGACAGTCCGGCCGCGCGCGCCGCATATGTCGTCCTGGTTGGCGGTGCCGGCGGCGCGCCCGAGCTCCAGGACGTGTGGACGACAGCCGGAGCGAGAGACGGCCAGCGCGTCGCGCTGCTCGACGCGCTGGCGCTGCTGCCGGCCGCGACCGCCCGCGAGCGTGCGGTCGCAGCGTTTGCGCCGGACGTTCGCCGTCTGGCCGGCGACGCTGACGACGCGCGCGTGCAGGCGGCGGCGGTGCGTGCGCTGGCGGCGCTGCAGCCGGACCGCGAGACGTTCGCCACGCTGGCCGGCATTGCGGCGACGGCGCCCGGCGTCGACGTCATGGCGGCCGTGGTCGACGCGGCGGCACACGTGCCTCAGGACGAATGGTCGACGCCGCACGTCGAGCCGCTGGCGCGCGCGCTCGTCGCCTGGCTCGGACGGCTCGATGCGGCGCGCCGCACCGAGCCGCCCGCCGTCGACGCGATCGCGCTGGCCGAGCGCCTCGTCGCGGCAGGGCCGCCGGCCGCGGCGGCCCTGCGAGGCGAGTTGCGTGCGCTCGGCGTCCGCGTCATCCGTCTCGAGGCGGTCTTCGAGCAGGTGGCCTTCGATCGCCGCTGGTTCGTTGTCGAGGCGGGACGCGACGTCCAGATCGTGTTCTTCAACCCCGACGCCATGCCGCACAACGTCGTCATCGGTGTGCCGGGATCGCTCGAAAAGCTCGGGACCGAGGGCGGTGCGATGCCGATGCCCGACGATCCGGCCGTCAGGCCGTTCGTGCCCGACGCGCCTGAAGTGATTGCCGCCACACACCTGATCAATCAGGGACAGACCGCGCGCCTGTCGTTCCGGGCACCGGACACGCCTGGTGACTATGTGTTCGTCTGCACGTTTCCGGGCCACTGGGTGCGGATGTACGGCGTCATGAAAGTGGTCGACGACCTGGCGGCGTGGGAGGCCGATCCGGTGCCGCCCGTTGATCCGATGACCGGACAACCGTTTTCGTAAACGGACTCCCGGCCTGACGCGGCGGCGCTGGAGCGGAGCTCACGCGGCGGTCGTGCGACAATCTCTGCTCATGAGCACGTTCGGTCGTACCGTGGTCGTGACGGGTGACGTCAGCTCGGATGAGGATCTGACGATCGAGGGACGCATCGAAGGCATGGTGACCTGCGAGGCGGGCGCCGTGACGATCGAGGCCGGCGCGATGGTCAGCGGCGACGTGATCGCGCGCGACATTACGATTGCCGGGAGCTTCGACGGCCAGCTGATCGCGACCGACGTCGTGCACCTGCGGCCCGGATCGGACGTGAAGGCGAAGGTCGCGGCGAAGCGCTTCATCCTCAACGACGGGGCGGTGTTCGCCGGGCGCGTCGAGCCGCAGCATCTCGAGGCAGCGCTGCGGGTGGCCAAGTTCCAGCAGCGCAAGCGCGGGACCGCGTAGCCGTCTCCGGTGCGGCCGATCGAAAGGAAAGTACTCATGGCAGCGTTCTTCTCTCGTCGGCGCTTTCTTGCCGGGGCCCTGCTGCTCACGGCCATTGCGGGCGGATCGGCCTACGCCGCGGTCGTTCGGCAGGCCCAGGGGGCGTCGGCCCTTCCGACCGTGACGACCTATCGCGATCCGGGCTGCGGCTGCTGCATCCTCTGGGTCGAGCACATGCGCCAGGCCGGCTTCGAAGTCATCGTGCGCAACACGCCCGACATGCCGTCGGTGCGCACGCGACTCGGCGTCGCGCCACACCTGCAGGCCTGTCACACCTCGGTCGTCGGCAATTACGTCGTCGAAGGCCATGTTCCGGCCGACGACGTGAAGCGGCTGCTGCGCGAGCAGCCCGACGTGCGCGGCATTGCCGTGCCGGGGATGCCGATTGGCTCGCCCGGGATGGAGCAGGGCCCGGTCAAACACGCCTATTCGACGCTCGCCTTCGACGAGAAGGGCCAGACGACGGTGTTCGAGCGGCACTAGGCCGCAGCTGCGGAACGCTGTCGGTTGACGGGTGGAGGGACGGGCGGGCAGGCGATACCTGCCCGCTCTGCCTGCGTCCCCAATGCCGTGATTCAGAGCCGGTCTCTCACCTCGGCCGCCACCTCAATCGATCGCACGCGCGCCTGCTGCGCGTAGATGTGCGAGGTGATCATGAGCTCGTCGACCGCGGTCGCTTCGAGGAAGGGGCGGAGCGCGGCAATGAGCGTATCGGCCGATCCCACGAACGAATAGCGCAGCGTGTGTTCGATCTGCGCGCGCTCGGCCGGCGTCCAGAACCGGTCGATGTCGTCGATGGGCGGCGGCAGCGGACCGGCCGTGCCCCGCGTGCGGATGTTGGTGAAGGCCTGCTGCATCGACGTGAAGAGTCGCCGCGCCTCGGCGTCCGTGTCGGCCCCGACGACGTTGACGCAGACCATCGCGTAGGGCCGTGGGTGGCGTTCCGACGGCTTGTACTGCGAACGATAGAGGTACAGCGCGCGCATGAGCTCGTCGGGCGCGAAGTGCGCAGCGAAGGCGTAGGGCAGCCCGAGCGCGGCGGCCAGCTGCGCGCTGAAGAGGCTGGAGCCGAGCAGCCAGATCGGTACGTCGAGGCCGGCACCCGGCACGGCGCGTACAGCCTGACCCGGTGCGGCGGGTCGGAAGAAAAACTGCAGCTCCTGTACGGCCCGCGGAAACTGATCAGCCGCCGACGGATCGCGCCAGAGCGCGCGGGCCGTGGTCATGTCGGTTCCGGGGGCACGACCGAGGCCGAGGTCGATGCGCCCGGGGTACAGGCTCTCGAGCGTGCCGAACTGCTCGGCGACGACGAGCGGCGGGTGATTGGGCAGCATGATGCCGCCGGAACCGACCCGGATCGTCGACGTATGGGCGGCGACGTCGGCAATTACGACCGCGGTAGCCGAGGCGGCCACGCCCGGCATGTTGTGATGCTCGGCGATCCAGTAGCGGCGAAAGCCGAGCAGTTCGGCCCGCTGTGCGAGCTCGCGGGCGTTGCGGAAGGCGTCGGCCGCCGTGAACCCTTCGCCAATCGGACAGAGATCGAGGATCGAGAACGGAATCGCCACGGCTATCAGGGTACTTCCTTCCTTGCGTTCCGGCGCCTCCCGTCGGGCCCGACGGGGAGCGGGCCCGGTTCCTGCCGGCGGACGACGGCGGTCATGCGGCCGCCGTGTCCGACCCGACGGGTGATCCCCGGCGCGCCTCGGGGAGCAGCATGAGCGTGGCCGCCAGAATGCAGGCGGCCGCCAGCCATCCCATCGTGGTCATCGAATAGCGCTCGACGAGCGAGAAGCCGACGAGCGGCGCGACCAGCCCGCGCAGGCCGGTGAAGAACGTGTGAACGCTCATGTAGTCGGCCACGCGCGAAGGCGGCGCGATCTTGGTCACCCAGAGACTCCACGCGACGTCGCCGCCGGCCGACGAGACGCCGAACGTCACCGCCGCAAGCACGAGCCCCGTCATCGACTGGCTCGTGAAGAACGAGACGATGCCGAGGGCGAAGCCGAGGTTGAGCGTCATGCGGAGCACGAAGAAGTTGGCGCGGTCGAAGAGCCAGCCCCAGACCGGGCTCAGGACCAGGCGTGCCAGGTTCGGCACGACGCCGGTGAGGACCGCGATTGACGCGGCCGAGAGCACGAGCCCGTACCTGGGGTTCGCCAGGTACTCGACGCGCAGTGGCTGCATCATCAGGTTCGCAAAGCCCATGAGCATCCACGAAATGAGCGTGGCGCGGAAGACGCGGTCGTCGGCAATCGCGCGGAACATGCGGAACGGGTGGCCGCCGTCGGCGACGGCGAGCGGCGTCGACGGGATGCGGGCCAGGCACCAGGCCGCGAAGAGGAGCGCGCCGGCGAAGATGCCGAGCAGCGGGCGGAAGTAGGCAATGTCGGCCGACAGCAGCTCACCCGCGCCCAGACTGAAGCCCGCCGCCGTCACGATGCGGATCATGACGGTGCGCGAAAAGAGCCGCCCGCGCGAGTGGGGCGGATAGTTGTCCTGGTAGACCTGTGTCAGCAGCGGAATGATCGCGCCGGCTGCGGCCAGCGAGACCAGGCTGGCGAACGTGAAGAGCGGGAGTACCGGAAACAGCGCCGCCGCACCCATGACGGCGCCGCCGGCGAGGGCCAAGTGCGACGCGGCCGTCGCCGCCGGGATCTGCAGGCGCTGGACGAGCGAGACGACGGCCGGGCTCATCAGGTAGCCGAGGCCCGACCCGGCGGCCACGCAGCCCTTGGCCAGCGCGCCGGCCTCGAACCAGCGGACGGCGATGATCAGCAGGAACGTGGCGCTGGCCGTCTCGACGATACCCGACGAGACGGCACGAAGCGCCTCGTAGCGGAACGTGGCGGTCGTACGCGTGTCGTGCACGGAAGCGGGATGAATGAAGTGTCCGGGTGCGAGGTGCGGCAGTCTGGCGCCGCAGGTGGCGGGACGCGCCCCGGGCGCACGGCAGTGTCACAGCCTTGTCTATTGTCTCATTACCGACCCTGTGAGAGGCTGAGGGCGTGGCTCCGCGCAGACTGATTGTCATCGCGACCGTTCTGCTCGTCGTGGGGCTGCCACTGGCGGCGGCCGCGCAGCGGGGCGGCGGCTTCGGGCGCTGGTTCGGCCGCGGCTGGGTCATGCCGAACGCCGAGTACGACGGGCGGTTCATCCTGGCGCGGGTCCGCTACCTGAGTGGCGGCTCCTGGCGGGCCGACTATCCCGACATGGAGCGCAACCTCACGGAGATGCTCCAGGAGCTGACCTCGATCCGCGCCAACGTCACGGAAACGAACGTCTACACGCTCGACGATCCCGACCTGCTCAAGTACCCCGTCATCTACCTGACGGAGCCGGGCTACTGGTATCCCACCCCGGAAGAGGCGCAGGGCCTGCGCAACTTCATCGACAAGGGCGGGTTCATCATCTTCGACGACTTCCACTTCCCGAACGAGTGGGCCGTCTTCGAATACGGCCTGCGGCAGGCCTGGCCCGAGGCGAAGATCGTTCCGCTCGAACGCGACCACCCGATCTTCAACAGCTTCTTCCAGATCGACACGCTGCGGGTGCCCTATCCCGGCTGGCTGGGCGAGCAGGGGCTGTACGGCGAGTTCTACGGGATCTATCAGGACAACGACCCGTCGAAGCGGCTGGCGGCCGTCATCAACTACAACATGGACCTGGGCGATTACGTCGAGTGGGCGCAGAGCGGGCGCGCCTACGCATTCGAGCCGACGAACGAAGCCTACAAGTTCATGATCAACTACGTCATCTACGGCCTGAGCCGCTAGACGCCCGGTGTCGGCGGCTGCCGAAACCGGGCACCCGCCGTGCCCAACATGTCCCCGAGGCTGCCGCTGCGGCGAGCGAAGTCTGCCCCGAGGCAGACACGTTTCTCGTAAGCCTTCACATCCGAACCACTTAGCCGGGCAGGGTCCTTGCACTGGGGCGCCCGCGTGGTGGTGTCGGTCCCTCGCGTGATTCTGCTGCTCTTCCTGGTGGCCCAGGCCTACGACGGGCTGTTCACCTACGTGGCGGTCAGTGCCGTCGGTATCGAGGCGGAAGGCAACGTGCTGCTGGCGACGTGCATGTCGCTGCTCGGTCCCGGTCCCGTGCTCATCACGGCGAAGCTCGTCGCCGCGCTCGCCGGCATCTTCGTTTACGCCCACGGCCTGCACCGGCTGCTCGCCGGCCTGACGACGTTCTACGCGCTGGGCGCAATTGCCCCGTGGCTGTTCGTCTACCAGACGTGGCCGTGAAGGCGGTCTTCTCTACCTGTCCCTAGGTCTGTACTGCTACATTGTCGCCATCCGACTTTTCGCGCGTTTCCGAGGAAGGTTGACGACGATGGTGCGACTTTCGCGTTCCACGTACGTGCTCCTGACCGGGGTCGCGGCGCTGGCGACATCGCTGACGCTGTTCGCTCAGGCGCCGCCGCAGCCGCCGGCCGGCCAGGGTCAGGGCCAGGGACAGCCGGCGGCCGGTTCCGGGCGGGAGGGCGGCGCGCAGGCGCCGACGGCCGGACAGCGTGCCGGCGGTCCGGGCCGTGGCCGCGCCATGTGGGAGCCCGATTTCTCGCCGCAGCCGCCGGTGCTGCCGCTGACCCCCGAGGAGGAGCAGCAGCGGTTCTGGCTGCCGCCCGGCTTCCGGATGGAGCCTGTCCTCACCGAGCCGCACATCGAGGAGCCGGCGCAGATTGCCTTCGATGGCAACGGCCGCCTGTTCGTGCTGCAGCTGCGCGGCTACATGCAGGACGCCGACGGCAGCGGCACGCTCGATCCCAACGGCCGCATCTCGGTGCACGAAGACCTCGACGGCGACGGGGTGTACGAAACGCACAGCATCTTCGTCGACAACCTCGTCTTCCCGCGCATGGTCATGCCGTTCGGACCCGATCGGATCCTGACGAAGGAGTCGAACGCCGACGAGGTCTGGATCTACACCGACACGAACGGCGACAAGGTGGCAGACCGCAAGGAACTGTTCACGACCGGCATGGGCCGGCTCGCCAACGTCGAGCACCAGGAGTCCCACTTCATGTGGGGCATGGACAACTGGATTTACAGCACCTACAACGCGTTCCGCGTGCGCTGGACGCCCGACGGCGTGCTGCGTGAGCCGACCGGGCCGAATCAGGGTCAGTGGGGCGTGACGCAGGACAACTACGGCAAGCCGTGGTTCCAGGCCGGCGCCAGCGGCATGCCGGGCTACTTCCAGTTTCCGGTCGTCTACGGCAACTTCTCGTGGCCCGAGCAGTTTGAACCCGACCTCGAAATCATCTGGGGCGCACCGATCCGGATTGCCGACATGCAGGGCGGCATGGCGGTGGTGCGTATGCCCGACGGTTCGCTCGCACGTGCGACCGGCGCGGCCGGCAACGACGTCTTCCGCGGCGATCGGCTGCCGGCCGACATGGTCGGCGACTACTTCTACGGCGAGACGGTCGGCCGCGTCG
>ERZ777003.2854-NODE-2854-length-18470-cov-10.413793_pt1 | contig 18470 bp, 16 predicted proteins | sample MGYA00374956_ERZ777003 | MGnify/ENA primary metagenome ERZ777003 (study PRJEB29302, sample SAMN06268252) | bioreactor metagenome | isolation source: Joint BioEnergy Institute, California, USA | place: USA:Joint BioEnergy Institute, California, USA | collected... | reverse complement strand
CGCGGCGACTTCGCGCTCGAGGTCGGCCAGAACATGGTCCACGGCTCCGACTCGGACGAGTCGGCCGCGCGCGAGACGGCGATCTTCTTCCCGGAGCTCGCCTGACGGCGCTGCTGCTCGCATCCCGCTCGCCTCAGCGGCGGGCGATCCTGACGCAGCTGGGCGTGCCGTTCACGGCGCGCCCGGCCGACGTCCCGGAGCTGGCGGCCGGCCGGCCGGAGGAGGTCGCGCGCGAGAACGCCCGCCGCAAGGCGCTCGCGCTCGCCGACGAGGGGGCCCGCACCGGCGCGACCGTGCTCGGCGTCGACACGCTCGTGACCGTCGACGGCGCGATCCACGGCAAGCCGGCCGACGCCGCGCGGGCGCGCGCGACGCTGGCGGCGCTGTCGGGCCGCCGCCACGAGGTGCTCAGCGGCATCTGCGCGATCCCGCCGGGGGAGCCGCCGCGGACCGCGCTCGCGCGCACCGCCGTCCGCTTCCGCGCGCTCGACGACGCGACGCTCGACTGGTACGTCGCGACGGGGGAGTGGCGCGAGCGCGCCGGCGGCTACGCGATCCAGGGCAAGGGGGCGGCGCTCGTGGCCGCGATCGAGGGCGACTACCTCAACGTCGTCGGGCTCCCGGTGGCGGCCCTGATGGAGCTGCTGCCAGGGATCCTGCACGGGTCCGCCTGAGGCCCGCATTTGCAGCGACTTCGTGCCAGCTGCGACCCGCTGAGGCGCCTTGGCGCGAGGACGCGTCCGCTACACTGGCGCCGGGACGGGGACCCTCGCCGGACTGCGTCGAACGAGCGCCTCCCCGGCCCCGCTCGCTCCCCTCACCGCCTATGGGCTTCTTCAGCTACTTGACCGGGTTCGGCGGCCGCGACATGGCGGTCGACCTCGGGACGGCGAACACGCTCGTCTACGTCCGCGGCCGCGGGATCGTGCTCTCCGAGCCGTCCGTGGTCGCCGTCGACTCGCGCACGGGCGAGGTCCACGCGGTCGGCATCGAGGCCAAGCGGATGCTGGGCCGCACGCCCGGCACGATCTCGGCGATCCGGCCGCTCAAGGACGGCGTCATCGCCGACTTCGAGGTGACCGAGGAGATGCTGCGGCACTTCATCCAGAAGGTCCACCAGAACCGCTGGGCCCACCCGAGGGTCGTCGTCTGCGTGCCGTCCGGCGTCACCGGCGTCGAGAAGCGCGCCGTCGAGGAGGCGTGCCTGTCGGCCGGCGCCCGCCAGGCGTACCTGATCGAGGAGCCGATGGCGGCCGCGATCGGCGCCGGCCTGCCGGTCGGGGAGCCGACCGGCTCGATGATCGTCGACATCGGCGGCGGCACCTCGGAGGTCGCCGTCATCTCGCTCGGCGGGATCGTCGTCTCGCAGTCGATCCGCGTCGGCGGCGACGAGCTCGACGAGGCGATCATCAACTACGTCAAGCGCGAGTACAAGCTGCTCATCGGCCAGCAGACGGCCGAGGAGGTCAAGCTCGAGATCGGCTCCGCCTTCGAGATGGAGGAGGAGGTGCAGGCCGAGATCCGCGGCCGCGACATGGTCTCGGGCCTGCCGAAGACGGTCGTGCTGACGAGCGAGGAGATCCGCGCCGCGCTGGAGGAGCCGATCTCCCAGATCATCGACGCCGTCAAGGAGACGCTCGACCGCACCCCGCCCGAGCTGGCGTCCGACATCATGGATCGCGGCATCATGCTGGCCGGCGGCGGCGCGCTGCTGCAGGGCCTCGACGAGCGCCTGCGGCACGAGACGCAGATGCCCGCGCACCTCGCGGAGTCGCCGCTGACCTGCGTGGCGGTCGGCTCCGGCCGCTCGCTGGAGGAGTTCGAAGCGATCCACCGCTCCAGCAAGAATGCGAAGAGCAACCGGCGCCGGCGCTACTAGGGGCGATCCGATGCTCAGCCGCCGCCCGGGAGCACGAACCGCCTTGGAGACGCACGACCCGTGTACGACAAGCAAGTCCGCCGCCGCCGAGCCGTCCTCGCGCTGCTCGTCGTCGTCTCCCTGATCCTGCTGACGCTCTACTTCGGGGAGTCGCCCTCGAGCCCGCTGCACGCGATCCAGCGCGGGGTCATCCAGGTGCTGTCGCCGATCCAGGAGGGCGCCAGCCGCGCGCTCAAGCCGGCGCGGGACCTGTTCGGGTGGTTCGGCGACACGCTCGACGCCAAGAAGGAGCGCGACCAGCTGCGCGACCAGCGCGACGCGCTGCTGAGGAGGGCGATCGAGTACGAGGTGGCGATGCGCCAGAACGCCGAGCTGCGCGCGCTCGTCGACCTCCAGGACGACCCGTCGGTCGAGGCCTACGAGAAGGTCACGACGCGGATCATCGCGCGCTCCCCGAACAACCTCTTCCGCGACACGATGCAGGTCGCCGCCGGCCGCTCGGACGGCGTCGCCGTCGGCGACGCGGTGATCGCCGACGGCGGCCTCGTCGGCCACGTCTCGACCGTCTCGTCGGGCACCGCGGTCGTCACGCTCATCACCGACCAGCGCTCGACCGTCGCGGTGCGGGTGCTCAACGGCGGCAACCGCGCCGACCTCGGGCTGCTCAAGCCGTCGGTCGGCGACCCGCTCGACCTGCTCGTCCAGCTGCTGCCGCGGCGCGCCCCGATCAGGGAGGGCGACTTCGTCGTGACGGCGGGCCTGAGGGGCGGCAGGCTCGAGTCGCTGTACCCGCCCAACATCCCGGTCGGGCGCGTCTCGAGGGCCGACCCGGTCGAGCTCGACGCCGAGCAGCAGGTCCACGTCGCGCCGCTGGCCGACCTGCGCCACCTCGAGTTCGTGCAGATCCTGACCGGCCCGGCGCGGGCCGACGGGGAGCGCGCCCAGACGCCATGAGCGTCGGCGTCAACGACAGCTGGCAGCTGCCCCTGCGCCTCGCCGCGCTCGGCTTCCTCGCCGTCGTCGTGCAGATCGCCGCGATCTCGCAGATCACCGTCTTCGGCGTCTCCGTCGACGTCGCGCCGCTGCTCGTCGCGTCGGTCGGGCTGCTCGCCGGCTCGCTGCCGGGGGCGGTCTTCGGCTTCGGCGTCGGCCTGCTCGTCGACCTCGCGCTCGTGCAGACGCTCGGCGTCACGTCGCTGCTCTACATCGCGATCGGCTACGCGGCCGGCCGGCTGCGCGAGCTGCGCGACCCCGCGCACGGGCTCGTGCCGGTCGCCGTCGGCGCGGCCGCGACGGCGGTCGCGACGATCGGCTTCGCGCTCATGCAGTTCCTGCTCGGCGTCGACGCGCCCGTCAGCTGGCTGCTGCTGCGCCACGTCGTCGTGACGATCCTGCTCGGCGCGCTGCTGGCGCTGCCCGTCGACGCGCTCGTGCGCCGCATCGTGCAGGGCTCGCTGCCCGACGACCCGCGGCGCCGCCGCCGGCGCGCGTACACGACCGGCGGGCTGTCCCCGCTGTCCCGACCCTCCGCGGACCGGTGATCGAGTCGCCCGACGACCGCCGCAGCCCGCTGTCGCCCCAGCTGGCGATGCGCGTCGCGATCCTCGGCGGGGTCGCGCTGGCGATGTTCGCGATCATCTTCTTCCGCCTCTGGTTCCTGCAGATCCTGTCGGGCGACCAGTACCTGGCGGAGGCGTCGAGCAACCGGATCCGCAACGTCGTCATCCAGGCGCCGCGCGGCGAGATGACCGACCGCAACGGCAGGGTGCTCGTCGAGAACCGGCGGGCGATGGCGATCGTCGTCTCGCCGCCGGGCCTGTCGGAGGACCCGGCGCAGCGGCGCGACATGTACGTGCGCCTCAGCCGCGTGCTGGGCAAGCCGACGAGGCCGCGGCGGTGCGAGTTCGGCGTGAGGGGCACGAGGACCTACGAGGTCAAGCGGCTGATCCCGCTCGAGTGCCAGGTCGAGCAGAGCATCACGGTGCTGCCGTACGCGGACGTGATCGTCGAGCCGGACGCGCGCCCGCGCGTGTACGCGTACCTGGCCGAGCGCCAGCAGCAGTTCCCGGGCGTCGAGACGCGCCAGGTGTTCCTGCGCTCCTACCCGGAGGGGGAGGTCGGCGCGCACCTGTTCGGGACGGTCGGGCAGATCAACGAGGACCAGCTCGGCAGCGCGCACTTCCGCGGGGTGCGCGGCGGCGCGATCGTCGGCCAGTCGGGGCTGGAGTACACGTACGACCGGTTCCTGCGCGGCGTCGACGGCGCCCAGCGGATCCAGGTGGACGCGTTCGGGCGGGCGCGCAGGAAGCTCGACGACCGCGAGCCGAGGCCGGGCAACGACCTGCGGCTGTCGATCGACCTCGGGCTGCAGAAGGCCGGCCAGGCGGCGCTGGAGCGCGGGATCGCGCTCGCGCGCGCGAACGGCAACCCGGCCAGCGGCGGGGCGTTCGTGGCGCTGGACCCGCGCAACGGCGAGGTGCTCGGGATGGGCTCCAGCCCGACCTTCGACCCGAACGACTTCACGAGGCCGATCTCCCAGCGCGAGTGGGACCGCAGGTACAGCGAGGCGCAGGGCAACCCGCTGTTCAACCGCGCCACGCAGGGCGCGTTCGCGATCGGCTCGACGTTCAAGCCGATCACGGCGGTGGCGGCGCTGGCGGAGGGGATCGTGAGCGAGACGACCCCGTACACCGACACCGGCACGTGGCGCAGCGGCGCCCAGGTGCGCAGGAACGCCGGCGGCGCCGTCCACGGCACCGTCGACATGCGCGCGGCGCTGAAGGTGTCGGTCGACACGTACTTCTACTGGCTGGGCGAGCAGCTGAACTCGCTCGCGCCGGAGGGCGGCGCGCTGCAGCGGTGGGCGCGCCTGTTCGGCTTCGGCAGGGAGACCGGCATCGACTCCGGCGCCGAGACGGCCGGGCGCGTGCCGGACCCGCGCTGGCGGACGCGGATCGCCAAGCTCGAGCAGCAGTGCCGCCGCAGGAGGAGGGTCGACAGCTGCGGCTACAGCGACATGCGGCCGTGGAGCGTCGGCGACAACGTCTCGCTCGCGATCGGCCAGGGCGACTTCGTCGCCTCGCCGCTGCAGCTGGCGGTCGCCTACGCGGCGATCCAGAACGGCGGCACGATCGTGCGCCCGCACGTCGGCACGCAGGTGACCGACGAGCGCGGCCGCGTCCAGCAGACGTTCGAGGCCAGGCCGGTGCGCAGGATCGAGATCCCCGGCCTGGAGACGATCCGCTCGGCGCTGCTGGCCTCCACGACCGAGGCCGGCGGCACCGCGACCGACGTCTTCGCCGGCTTCCCCAAGCAGGTCCACGGCAAGACCGGCACCGCCCAGCGGACCGGCGAGCCCGACCAGTCGTGGTTCGCCGCCTACGTCGACGACCCGCAGCGGCCGATCGTCGTCGTCGTCGTGATCGAGGACGGCGGCTTCGGCGCCGAGGCGGCCGCCCCCGCCGTCAAGCTGATCCTGTCGGAGTGGTTCGGCGTCAGCGCCGGCGAGATCGCCTCGGGGAGCTCACAGACCGGATGAGCGCGACGCCGATCCAGCGCAGCGTCGACGAGGCCACGCGCGGTCGGCCGCGGCCGCGGCTGCTGCTGGACCCGCTGCTGCTGCTCGGCACGCTCGGGCTCGTCGCGATGTCGCTCGTGACGCTCGACGGCGCGACCCGCAACGACATCCCCGGCAACCCGGACTACTACGTCCACCGCCAGGCGGCCTACGCGGCCGTCGGCATCGTGCTCATGCTCGCGATCAGCCGCTTCGACTACTCGCGGCTGCGCGAGTTCAAGCTGGGCATCTACGGGGCGATGGTCGGCCTCAACGTGCTGCCGCTCCTGCTCGCCGCCGCCACCCGCGGCGCGCGCAGCTGGATCGACCTGCCGTTCTTCAGGTTCCAGCCGTCGGAGCTGGGCAAGGTGCTGCTGATCGTCGCGCTCGCCGGCTTCATCGTCGACCGCATCCGCAGGCTCGGGGAGCGCGAGACGACGGCGCGGCTGATGCTGCTCGCGCTCGGGCCGGCGGCGCTCGTGATGGTCCAGCCGGACCTCGGCTCGGCGTCGGTGTACGTCGTCGCCGCGTTCGTGATGCTGTTCATCGCCGGCACGCCGGGCCGGCACCTCGCGTCGCTGGTCGCGCTGTTCGCGATCGCGCTCGTGCTCGTGCTCGCGGTCGCGCCGGCGGTCGGGGTCGAGGTGCTCAAGCCCTACCAGGTCGACCGCCTGACCGGGTTCCTCAACCCGTCCGAGAACACCGGCGACGTCACCTACCAGCTCAACCAGTCCAAGATCGCGATCGGCTCCGGCGAGAAGACCGGCCGCGGACTGGAGGAGGCGACGCAGACGAGCCTGAACTTCCTGCCCGAGCACCACACCGACTTCATCTTCTCCGTCGTCGGCGAGCGGTGGGGGTTCGTCGGCGCGGCGCTCGTGCTGTCGCTGTTCGCGCTCGTCATCTGGCGCACGGTGCGCCTGCTGACGATGGCGAAGAACCTGTTCGGGACGCTCATCGCCGCCGGCGTGCTGGCGATGCTCATGTACCAGACGTTCGTCAACGTCGGGATGACGATCGGGATCATGCCGATCACCGGCGTGACGCTGCCGCTGATGAGCTACGGCGGCGCCTCCTATCTGACCACGTTCATCGCGCTCGGCCTGCTCCAGGCGATCCACGTCCAGGCGCGGATCGCCCAGGGCTCCAAGGGCCGGGGGCTCATCCTCTCCTAAGGAAGTCCAACCACCGTGAGAAAGCAAGTCTTGGTCAGCGTCGACCGCGGGGAGACCCGCGTGGCGCTGCTGGAGGCGACGGGCGACGTCGCCGCGCCGAGGAGGAGAGCGGGCCGCAGGCGCCGCAGGGCGGCCAACCCGGCCGCCGGCTACCGCGTGGCCGAGCTCTACCTCGAGCGCCGCGGCAGCCGCTCGATCGTCGGCAACATCTACAAGGGCAGGGTCGACAACGTCCTCGCGGGCCTGGAGGCGGCGTTCGTCGACATCGGCCTGGAGAAGAACGGCTTCCTCCACGTCGACGAGATCGTGCTGCCCGGCGTCGAGGCGCCCAAGCGCGGCCGCGGCGGCAGGGACGGCCACAAGATCACCGACCTGCTCAGGCCCGGGCAGGAGGTCGTCGTGCAGGTCGTCAAGGACCCGCTCAAGACCAAGGGCGCGCGCCTGTCGATGGAGCTGACGATCCCGGGCCGCTACATGGTCTACGCGCCGCAGGGCGAGGGCGTCGGCGTCTCGCGCAGGCTGCCGGACAAGGAGCGCGAGCGGCTGCGCAAGGAGGCGGCGAGGCTCGACCTGCAGGGGGGCGGGGCGATCATCCGCACCGCCGCCTACGGCGCCAGGCGGGCCGACTTCGAGCGGGAGCTGCAGTACCTGTTCAAGCTCCACGAGGTGCTCGAGAGGCGCGTCGCCGAGACGCCGGCGCCGGGCCTCGTCTTCCAGGAGGCCGACCTGTCGGTCCGCGTCGTGCGCGACATCTTCTCCGAGCACTTCGAGCGCGCGATCGTCGACGACCCCAAGCAGCACCAGCGGCTCGTCTCGTTCTTCACGCGCACCGCGCCGGAGCTCGTCGACCGCGTCGAGCTGTGGGACGAGCCGGACAGGTCGCTGTTCGAGCGCTACGGCGTCGACAGGGTGATCGAGGGGACGCTGACGCGCCGCGTCGACCTGCCCAGCGGCGGCTACCTCGTGATCGACTACGCCGAGGCGCTGACCGTCATCGACGTCAACACCGGCTCGTTCATCGGCCGCGGGAGGGGCGCGCGGCTGGAGGACACGATCACGAGGACGAACCTCGAGGCGGCCGAGGAGGCGGTGCGCCAGCTGCGCCTGCGCGACATCGGCGGCATCATCGTCATCGACTTCATCGACATGGCGCGCGCGAAGAACCGCGACGCCGTGCTGAGGACGCTGCGCAAGGCGCTCGACGAGGACCGCACGAAGACGTTCGTCGTCGAGATCTCGCCGCTCGGGCTCGTCGAGATGACGCGCCAGAACGTGACCGAGGGCGTGCGCGAGATCATGACCCGCCCGTGCCCGACCTGCGACGGCGAGGGCGTGATCCGCTCGGAGGAGACGATCGCGATCGACTTCGAGCGCAGGCTGCGCAGGCTCGCGAGGGAGCACGCGGCCGAGGCGCTGCTGCTGCAGATGAACCCGCGCGTGAGCGCCGTCTTCACCGGCAACGGCGCGCGGATCCTGCGCCAGCTCGAGGAGGAGACCGGCAAGTGGTTCCACTTCGAGGGCTCCGAGGGCCTGCCGCTCGACCACTTCGCGATCACGTACGAGGGCTCGCGCGAGGACGTGTTCGAGCGCGCGCTCCCGTTCCGCGAGGGCGAGGAGGTGCTCGTCACGATCGTCGAGCCGCACATGTACAACGTCGACGACGCGGTCGCCAAGATCGACGGCTACATCGTCTCGGTCACCGGCGGCGGCAGGTACGTCGGCGAGAAGCGGCTCGTGCGGATCGAGGAGGTCGGCCGCACCGCGGCGGTCGCGACGCTCGTCGACGTCCCCGGCGGCGGGGCGGACGCCGGCGACCAGTCCGATGGCGTAGAATCGAGAGGTCGGCGCCGCGGCCGCAGGAGCGGACGGCGCCGTTCCCGTGCAACGGCGGAGTCGTCCGCCGCGACCGAGTAACGACGAGAGACCACATGTACGCGATCGTGAAGACCGGCGGCAAGCAGTACCGCGTCGAGGAGGGGCAGACGCTGCTCGTCGAGCGCCTGGCCGCCGATGAGGGCGCGACCGTCCCGCTCCAGCCGCTGCTGTACCGCAGCGACGACGACATCCTCGACGGCGACGACCTCAGCAAGGTCACGGTCGAGGCGAGGGTCGTGGCGCACGAGCGCGGGCCGAAGCTCCGCGTCGTCAAGTTCAAGCCCAAGCGCGGCTACAAGCGCCGCACCGGCCACCGCCAGGAGCTGACGCGCATCCAGATCACGAGGATCAAGGCCGGCGCGCGCAGGGCGTCGCGCAGGACCGAGGAGGCTGCGTAATGGCGCACAAGAAGGGGCTCGGCTCCTCCCGCAACGGCCGCGACTCGAACGCGAAGCGGCTCGGCGTCAAGGTGTTCGCCGGCCAGACGGTGACCGGCGGCGAGATCATCGTCCGCCAGCGCGGCACCCGCTTCAAGCCCGGCAGGGGCGTCGGCATCGGCAAGGACGACACGATCTTCGCCACCGCGGCGGGGACGGTCGAGTTCAGGACCGGCCGGCGCGGCCGCGTCATCTCGGTCGTCCCGGCGCAGGCCGACTAGCCCGGCCGACCAGGCCGGCCACGAGCTTCCGAGGAGCCCGGACCCGTCAGGGGCCGGGCTCCCGCGCTCTCTACGATGGGGCCGATGCTCTCCGATCGCGCGCGCATCTACGTCCAGGCTGGCCGCGGCGGCGACGGCTGCACGTCGTTCCGCCGCGAGGCGCGGGTGCCCAAGGGCGGGCCCGACGGCGGCGACGGCGGCCGCGGCGGCGACGTCGTGCTCGTCTGCGACGACTCGCTGCGCGACCTCCAGTTCTTCCGCCGCACCGCCCACTTCAAGGCCGGCAGGGGCGGCCACGGCCAGGGCGGGCTGCGCCACGGCGCCGACGGCGAGCCGCTCGAGATCAGGGTGCCGCCCGGCACGGTCGCGGTGCTCGAGGACGGCACCCGCCACGACCTCGTCGTGCCCGGCCAGCGGGCCGTCGTCGCGCGCGGCGGCGCCGGCGCCCGCGGCAACAAGCACTTCGCGACGCCGACGCGCCAGACGCCCCGCTTCGCCGAGCGGGGGATGCCCGGCGAGGAGGGGTGGGTCGAGCTGCGCCTCAAGCTGCTCGCCGACGTCGGCCTCGTCGGGCTGCCGAACGCGGGCAAGTCGTCGCTGCTGGCGCGGCTGACGCGCGCCCGGCCGAAGATCGCCGACTACCCGTTCACGACGCTGTCGCCGGTGCTCGGGACGCTCGAGGCCGACGACCGCCAGCTCGTCATCGCGGACATCCCCGGCCTGATCGAGGGCGCCAGCGAGGGCGCCGGCCTCGGCCACGACTTCCTCGCCCACATCGAGCGGACGCGGCTGCTCGTCCACGTGCTCGACCTCGCGCCCGTCGACGGCGGCGACCCGGTCGCCAACCACGCGCTGATCGAGGCCGAGCTGGCCGCCCACGACCGGCGGCTGGCGCAGCTGCCGCGGATCCTCGCGCTGTCGAAGGCCGACCTCGTCCCGCCGGAGGCGGCCGAGGCGGCGGCCGCGGCGTGGCGCGAGCGGCTCGGGGACGCGGTGCCGGTGCTCGTCACCTCCAGCGCGACCGGCCAGGGGCTCGACGCGCTGCGCCGCGCGCTGCTGCGCCACGTGCCGGTCGCGCCGCCGGCGGCGCCGCCCGACGTCGACGGGCTCGCCGAGCACCGCGTCTTCCGGCCGGCCGCCGACCGCGGCTTCCGCGTCGAGCGGCTCGAGGCGGGCCGCTTCCGCGTCGTCGGCAGGGGGATCGACCGGCTCGTCATGCGCTACGACGTCGACAACGAGGAGGCGATGGCCTACCTCGAGGGCCGCCTGAGGTCGATCGGCGTCATCCGCGCGCTCGAGGACGCCGGCTTCCAGCCCGGCGACGACGTCGAGATCGGCGGCGTCGCGTTCGAGCTCGACCCGTCCTGAGGCCGCCGCGCCGCTGCGCCGCGGGACGACGGCCGCCGCGACGGGCCCCGGGTCGTCCGCTGACCGGCGCCCTGGAAATCCGCCCCGCACGGCTGCGAGCATCGCCGGATGCCGGAGCCCGCGACGACGCCGGTCCCGCCGACCGGACGGCTCGCCCGCCTCGCCGGGGTCGCCTGGCGCCGGCGCGGCCGCGTGCTGGCCGGCTGGATCGTCGCGCTCGTCGCGATCCTCGCGATCGGGCCGCAGATCGCCGGCGACTGGGACGCCGACTACTCGACGCCGGGATCGGAGTCCAAGGCGGCCGCCGACCGCGTCGCGGCGGCGTTCCCGGCGGGCGGCGCGGGCGAGACGATCGACGTCGTCTGGCAGGCGCGCGACGGCGCGCGCGGCGCCGCCGCCAGGGCGCGCGTCGACCCCTTCCTCGCGCAGGCGGTCCGGCTGGAGGGGATCGCCGGCGCCCAGCCGCCGCAGGTCGCGCCGGACGGGACGATCGCGATCGTCCGCCTCGAGCTCGACCGCCCGGCCTGGGACGTGCCGCGCGAGACCGGCGAGGCGCTGATCGAGCGGGCGCAGGCGGCCAGCGGCGACGGCGTGCGGATCGAGCTCGGCGGCGGCCCGATCCAGGACGCGCAGGGCGGCACCCAGCCGGAGACGGTCGGCCTGCTCGGCGCCGCGATCGTGCTGCTGATCGCGTTCGGCTCGGTCGTCGCGGCCGGCCTGCCGCTGCTGATCGCGCTCTTCGGCCTCGGCATCTCGGCGACGCTGATCGGCGTGCTCGCGCTCGCGGTCGACGTGCCCGACTGGGCGACCGCCGTCGCCGGGCTGATCGGGATCGGCGTCGGCATCGACTACTCGCTGCTGATCCTCACCCGCTACAGGGCGGCGCTCGCCGCCGGGCGGGACGTGCCCGGGGCGCTCGCGGAGGCGCTCACGACCGCCGGGCGCAGCGTGCTGGTCGCCGGCACGACGGTCGTCATCTCGATGCTCGGCCTGTTCCTCATGGGCGTCTCGTACCTGCGCGGGGTCGCGCTGTCGGCGAGCCTCGCCGTGCTCGTCGTGATGGCGGCGGCGGTGACGCTGCTGCCGGCGCTGCTCGCGTTCGTCGGCACCGGCGTCAACCGGCTGCGGATCCCGGCGCTGCACCGCGGCGGCGGCCCGGAGCGGCCGGCGCTGGCGGCGCGCTGGAGCCGCGCGATCCAGCGGGCGCCGTGGCCGGCCGCGCTCGCCGGCGCCGCCGTGCTGCTCGCGCTCGCGGCGCCGATCGTCGGCCTGCGGCTCGGCTTCCCCGACGCCGGCAACGACCGCGCCGGGACGACGACCCGCGCCGCCTACGACCTCGCCGCGCGCGGGTTCGGGCCGGGCGCCAACGGGCCGCTGCTCGTCGTCGGCGCGCGGCCCGCCGCGCAGCCGGACGGGGCGCCGGCCGCCGTCGCGCGGCGGCTGCGCGACGAGCCGGGCGTCGCGTTCGCGAGCGCCCCGCGCCGCAACCCAGCGGGCGACACGGCGATGATCGTCGTCGTGCCGGCGACCGCGCCGCAGGACGACGCGACCCAGCAGCTCGTCCACCGCCTGCGCGACGACCTCGACGGCGCCGCGCCCGGCGGCGACGGCGCGCTGCTCGTCGGCGGCGCGACCGCCTCGTTCATCGACCAGAGCGAGTACGTCTCCGGCCGCCTGCCGCTGTTCATCGCCGCCGTCGTCGGGCTGTCGTTCCTGCTGCTGCTCCTCACCTTCCGCGCGCCGGTCGTCGCGCTCAAGGCGGCGCTGCTGACGCTGCTGTCGGTCGGCGCCGCCTACGGGGTGATCGCGCTCGTCGCCGAGGGCGGCGCGCTCGGCGGCCTCATCGGGATCGACGAGGAGACGCCGATCGCGCCGTTCATCCCGGTGCTCATGTTCGCGATCCTCTTCGGCCTCTCGATGGACTACGAGGTGTTCCTGCTGTCGCGCGTGCGGGAGGAGTACCTGCGCCACGGCGACACGGCGCGGGCGGTGACCGACGGCCTCGCCAGGACGGCGCGCGTGATCACCGCCGCGGCGGCGATCATGGTCGTCGTCTTCCTCGCCTTCCTCGTCGCCGACGAGGTCTTCCTGAAGCTGATCGGGATCGGGATGGCGACCGCGATCCTCGTCGACGCGACGATCGTGCGGATGGTGCTCGTGCCGGCGGTCATGCAGCTGCTGGGCGAGCGCAACTGGTGGATGCCGCGCTGGCTGGAGCGGGCGCTGCCGGACCTCGAGGTGGAGCCGGCGTCGGCCGGCCCGCCGCCGGGCGCGGGGCGGTGAGCGCGCGCGGGGCGCCGCCGGGCGCCCCTGGCGGGGATCGCCCGGCGGCGATCGGCTCTAATCTGCACGCGCGTGAGCATCGTCGTCATCAAGCTCGGCTCGAGCATCGTCTGCGACGACGCCGGCCAGCCGCGGCGCGACGTGCTCGAGCACGTCTGCGACGAGGCGGCCGCCCTGCACCGGGGCGGCCGGGACGTCGTGATCGTCAGCTCCGGCGCGATCGCGCGCGGCATGGGGGTGCTCGGGCTCGCGATGCGCCCGCGCGCGATCGACGAGCTGCAGGCCGCCAGCGCCGTCGGCCAGGGCCGGCTCTACCGCGTCTACGACGAGCTGCTGCACGAGCGGGGCGTCGCGAGCGCCCAGGTGCTGCTGACCTTCTTCGACCTGAGCGCGCGCACCCACTACCTCAACGCGCGCCAGACGCTCCAGCGGCTGCTCGACTGGCGCGTCGTGCCGGTCATCAACGAGAACGACACGACGACGACCGACGAGATCTCCTTCGGCGACAACGACTTCCTCGCCGCCCAGGTCGCGATCCTGCTCGGCGCCGAGCTGCTCGTGCTGCTGACCTCGACCGACGGCCTCTACACCGCCGACCCGCACCTCCACCCGGACGCGAGGCCGGTGCGGCTCGTCGAGGACTTCGACGCGCTCGCCGAGCTCGACATCAGGCAGACGACGACGGCGCTCGGCTCGGGCGGGATGCGCTCGAAGGTCGTCGCCGCCGAGATGGCGACCGCCGCCGGGATCCCCGCCGTCGTCGCGAACGGGCTCGCGCGCGGGTCGATCGCCGCCGCCGTCGCCGGCGAGCCGGTCGGGACGCGCTTCGCGGCGCGCGCCGGCCGCTACTCGAGCTTCAAGCTGTGGCTCAAGTACGCCAAGCCGTCCCGCGGCCGGATCGTCGTCGACGCCGGCGCGGCGCGGGCGCTGCGCGAGGGCGGCACGAGCCTGCTGCCGGTCGGGATCGTCGCCGTCCAGGGCGACTTCGCCGCCGGCGACGCCGTCGACGTCACCTGCGACGGCGCCGTCGTCGGCAAGGGGATCTCCAACTACGCCGCCGGCGAGCTGCGCCGCGTGCTGGGGATGAAGTCCGCCCAGGTGCGCGACGTGCTGCCGCGCGCCAGCGACGAGGCGATCCACCGCGACTACTTCGTGCTCGCCTAGCGGCCGGCGGGGCGCCGCGCGCCCGCGGCGTCGCCGCCGGCCCGGGGCCGCGGTCAGCCGCCGACGACGAGGTAGAACGCGCGGTCGGCCGCCGCGCCCGCCTGCGTGAACGTCTGCGCCAGCACGTGCGTGGTGTCGTTGACGCCTGCGCAGTTGACGCCGCCGGGGTTGTTCGCCGAGCCGCCGCACGGGGCGGCGATCACGAGCCCGAGGCCGCCGATCGGGTTGATCGTCGCCGTCAGCGCCCTGCCGGACGCGCTCGCGCCGGTGTCGACGTTGTAGGTGCCGGTCGCCAGCCGCTGGACGGCGAAGCCGCCCGACTGGGCGAGCACGGTCGCGCCGGCGGCGGTGCCCTGGATCAGCGCCCAGCGGCCGGCCGGCTCGAACTGGTCGGCGTCGCGGCCGCCGAGCCGCTGCGCGTTGGCCGCCGACGGCACCTGGCCGAGCGAGGACTCGCGCACCTGCCGGCCGGTGAGCGAGTCGCGCTTGACCTTCCTGCCGGTGATCGTCCCGTTGCGGATGTCCTTGCCGGTGATCGAGCCGTTGCGGATGTCGCGGCCGGTGATCAGCGACTGAGCGATCGCGGTGCCGCCGAGCGCGACGACGAGCGCGATCACGGCGACGACGAGGCTGGGGGACGGACGACGCATCCGGGGCATGCGCATGCCGGGTCACCTCCCATCGGGGTGGCGGCGCGGGTCGCCGCGCCGGGAACCGGCCGAACATAACACCGGCAGGCGGTCCGCTCGGGCGCGCGGGCGCGGCCGGGCGCCAACCGCCGCCCCAAGGCGGCGCGCCGGCGCTCATCGGCCCGTCGCGACGCCGGCGCGGGCCCGATCGGCGCGGCGCGCGGTCGCCGCTCGGCCGGCCGACCAGCCGACCCGCCGCCGGTCGGGGCGGACCGCGCCGGCGGGCCGGTACCCTTGAGGGCATGGCCCTCCGCACGCCCACCTCGGTCGCCGACGTCTGCCAGGCCGCCAAGGCCGCCGCGGCGCCCCTCGCCGCCCTCGACGGGCGCGTCAAGGACGCCGCCCTCCACGCGATCGCCGACGCGCTGATCGCCCGCACGCCCGAGATCCTCGCCGCCAACGAGAAGGACCTCGAAGCCGGCCGCGCCAACGACATCGGCGACGCGCTGCTCGACCGCCTCGCGCTCGACGCCGGGCGGATCGAGGGGATCGCCGACGGCGCGCGCGCGATCGCGGCGCTGCCGGACCCGGTCGGCGAGACGATCGACGGCCACCGCCTGCCCAACGGCGTCGACGTGCGGCGCGTGCGGGTCCCGTTCGGCGTCGTCGCCGTCGTCTACGAGGCGCGGCCGAACGTCACGATCGACGCCGCGGCGCTGTGCCTGAAGTCCGGCAACGCGGTCGTGCTGCGCGGCTCCTCGACCGCCGCCCGCTCCAACGAGGTGCTCGCCCGCATCGCCGCCGAGGCGGCCAGCGAGGCCGGCGTGCCCGACGGCGCGATCAACCTGCTCACCGGCGGCGGCCGCGAGGAGCTGCGGGAGCTCGCGACCCAGGACGGCGTCGTCGACCTCATCTTCCCGCGCGGCGGCGAGGGCCTCAAGAACGCGCTCAAGGAGGTCGCGACCGTCCCCGTCATCTACGCCGCCTCCGGCAACTGCCACGTCTACGTCGACGCGAGCGCCGACCTCGACGCGGCCGAGGCGATCGTGCTCAACGCCAAGACGCAGCGGCCCGGCGTCTGCAACGCCGCCGAGACGCTGCTCGTCCACGCCGACGTCGCGCCGACGTTCCTGCCGCGGATCCTCGCCGCGCTGCACCGCGCCGGCGTCGAGCTGCGCGGCGACGCGCGCGTGCGCGCGGCGGCGCCGGCCGACGTGCCCGTCGCGGAGGCGACCGAGGACGACTGGGCGGAGGAGTACCTCGCGCTCACGCTCGCCGTCGGCGTCGTCGACTCGGTCGAGGAGGCGATCGCCCACATCGGCCGCTACGGCAGCGGCCACTCCGAGGCGATCGTGACCGAGGACGCCGGCGCGGCGAGGGCGTTCCAGCTCGGCGTCGACGCCGCCTGCGTCTACGTCAACGCGTCGACCCGCTTCACCGACGGCGGCGAGTTCGGCATGGGCGCCGAGATCGGCAACTCCACGCAGAAGCTGCACGCCCGCGGCCCGATCGGGCTGCGCGAGCTGTGCACGTTCAAGTACCTGATCGAGGGCACCGGCCAGGTGCGCAGCTGAGGGGCGCGCCCGCGCCGCGCTGTCGTCGCATGCGCGTCGGCCTCCTCGGCGGCACGTTCAACCCGCCCCACCTCGCCCACCTCGTCTGCGCCCAGGAGGCGTACGAGCAGCTCGGGCTGGACCGCGTGCTGCTGCTGCCGGCCGGCGTCCCGCCGCACAAGGAGATCCCCGGCGGCGACCCGGGCCCCGCGCTGCGGCTGGCGCTGTGCGAGGCGGCGGTCGCCGGCGATCCCCGCCTCGGCGTGTCACGGATCGAACTGGAGCGGCCGGGGCGGTCCTACACGGTCGATACGCTGCGCCTGTTGCGCGAGCGCGATCCGCAGGACGAGCTGACCTTCATCGTCGGCGGCGACATGGCGGCGAGCCTGCCGGCGTGGCGCGAGCCGGAGGCGATCCTGTCGCTGGCGCGGCTCGCGGTCGCCGAGCGCCGCGGCGCCGACCGCGAGCGGATCAGGCGCGCGATCGCGCCCCTGGCCGGCGCCGAGCGCGTCGTCTTCTTCGACATGCCGCGGCTCGACATCTCCTCGTCGCTCGTGCGCGCGCGGGTGGCGCGGGGCCGCTCGATCCGCTATCTCGTGCCCGACGCCGTCGCGGAGCTGATCGCGGCGCGCGGGCTGTACCGCACCATCCCCGGGGAGGTCCCTGCATGACGGACATGGCCGGCGCCGAGTTGGCGGCGGCGATCGCCCGCTACGCCGATGAGAGGAAGGCGATCGACATCGTCGAGCTCGACCTGCGCGGCGTGCTCGGCTACGCCGACTACTTCGTGATCGCGTCGGGCACCAGCGACCGTCAGGTCAAGGCGATCCACGACTTCATCCACGAGCAGATGAAGCGCGACCACGGCGTGCTGCCGCGGCGCGTGGAGGGACTGCCGCAGGCCCAGTGGGTGTTGATGGATTATCTGGACGTGATCGTTCACATCTTCACGCCCGAGACGCGCGCGTTCTACCGGCTCGAGCAGCTGTGGGGCGAGGCCCCGGCGCGCACCGTCGGCTCGGGCGCGGAGCGGTGACGATCGCGCACCGCCAACACCCGACATAGGGAGGAGGGGCCGATGGGGCGCAACCTCGCCAGCCTGCTGACGGACACCGCCCAGCGCCACGGCGACCGGATCGGCGTCAAGCTCGACGAGCTGGAGCTCAACTACGCGCTGCTGGCGGAGGGCAGCGCCCGCGTCGCCGGCCTGCTCGCCGCCAGGGGGTTCGCGCCCGGCGACCGCGTCGGCGTGATGCTGCCGAACGTGCCGTTCTTCCCGCCGATCTACTACGGGGTCCTGCGCGCCGGCGGCATCGTCGTGCCGATGAACGTGCTGCTCAAGCAGCGCGAGATCGCCTTCTACCTGAGGGACTCGGGCGCCCGGCTGCTGTTCGCCTGGGAGCTGTTCGCGGAGGAGGCCGAGCCGGCCGCGCGCGCTGCCGGCGCCGAGCTGGTCGTCGTCGACAGGTCGTTCGCGCAGGTGCTGTTCGGGGTCGAGGGCCGCAACGAGGTCGCCGACGTCGCCGACGACGACACCGCCGTGCTGCTCTACACGTCGGGCACGACCGGCGCGCCGAAGGGCGCCGAGCTGTCGCACGCGAACATCGGCTCCAACGTCCGCACCGCGCTGGAGACGCTCATACGGATCGACGAGCGGGACGTGCTGCTCGGCGCGCTGCCGCTGTTCCACTCCTTCGGCCAGACGTGCGCGCTCAACGTCGCGACGGCCGTCGGCGCGATGCTGACGCTGATCCCGCGCTTCGACCCGGTCAAGGCGCTGGAGATCATCCAGCGCGACCGCGTGACCGTCTTCGAGGGCGTGCCGACGATGTACAACGCGCTCGTCGCGGTGCCGGACAAGGACGCCTACGACACCTCGTCGCTGCGGCTGTGCGTCTCCGGCGGCGCGGCGCTGCCCGCCGAGGTGCTGAGGGCCTTCGACGCGGCGTTCGGCGCGATGGTGCTCGAGGGGTACGGCCTGTCGGAGACCTCGCCGGCCGCCTCCTTCAACCACCCGGACCGGCCGCGCAAGGTCGGCTCGATCGGGACGCCGATCCGCGGCGTCGAGATGAGGGTCGTCGACGACGCGGGCAACGAGGTGCCGGTCGGCGAGATCGGCGAGATCGTCATCCGCGGCGAGAACGTCATGAAGGGCTACTGGCGCAACCCGGAGGCGACCGCCGCGGTCATGCGCGACGGCTGGTTCCACACCGGCGACATGGCGCGGATGGACGAGGACGGCTACTTCTTCATCGTCGACCGCAAGAAGGACATGATCATCCGCGGCGGCTACAACGTCTACCCGCGCGAGGTCGAGGAGGTCCTCTACG
>ERZ777003.2853-NODE-2853-length-18476-cov-26.935888_pt1 | contig 18476 bp, 15 predicted proteins | sample MGYA00374956_ERZ777003 | MGnify/ENA primary metagenome ERZ777003 (study PRJEB29302, sample SAMN06268252) | bioreactor metagenome | isolation source: Joint BioEnergy Institute, California, USA | place: USA:Joint BioEnergy Institute, California, USA | collected... | reverse complement strand
ACAGCCAGTTCCATCTGGTCGATGCGCGCATCGTTGGCCACAAGCCCAGATCACTTTCCAATGCCGAGGCGGCGGCACTCCCCCTGACGGCGATCACAGCCTGGGAGATGCTGTTTGACCGGCTGGACATCCGGCGTCCGGTGCCGGGCTCGGCCAATGCAGTGCTGATCATCGGTGGTGCAGGCGGTGTCGGGTCGATTGCGATCCAGCTTGTCCGCGCCCTCACGGACCTGACCGTGATCGCTACGGCATCGCGGCCGGAAACGCAGGAATGGGTCCGCGGGCTCGGGGCACACCATGTGATCGACCACAATGGCGACTTGGCAGAGCAGGTCGCGGCGCTGGGCATCGGCGCTCCGGGCTTTGTCTTTTCGACCAACAACAGTGAGCATCACATCGCCGCAATTCAGCAGCTGATCGCACCGCAGGGCCGTTTCGGGCTCATCGATGATCCCGCTGCACTCGACGTGCTGGGCTTCAAGCAGAAGTCCGTCTCGGTCCACTGGGAACTGATGTTCACACGCCCGATCTTCGAGACCGCCGACGTGGCGGAGCAGGGAAAGCTCCTCAATGAGGTGGCAAGACTGGTCGACGAAGGCCGGATCCGGACGACAGTGACCGAGGTCATGCGGCCCATCAATGCCGAGAATCTCAGGCGGTCTCATGCGCTCATTGAGACTGGCAAGGCCCGCGGCAAGATCGTGCTGGAGGGTTTCCAGGGGCTCTAGATCAGGGACCCATCCCGACAGAACGGAGGTTCCCATTCCGATATCTCCCATCGCTCTGGTTACCGGAGGCAGTCGCGGTCTCGGCCGCTCGACCGTGGAGGCGCTCGCATGCCGCAGCATGTCATCGATCCTGACCTACAACAGCAACCGCAATGCCGCCGACGAGGTCGTGGCGAAAGTCCGGGACGCCGGCGCACGTGCGGTCGCGTTGCAGCTCGACACCGGCGACACGGGCGCCTTTCCCGACTTCGCCGACAAGGTCCGGCGCGTGCTCGGCGACTGGGACGCGGAGCGCTTCAACTTCCTTGTCAACATGGCCGGCACATCGCACATTGGCCTGCTCGGAGAGGTGACAGGGCGACTTCGACGACGCCAACCGCGTCCACCTCAAGGGCCGTTCTTCCTGACCCAGACATTGCTGCCGCTGATCGCAGACGGAGGCCGGATCGTGAACATCTCCTCGGGCTTGACCCGCATCATCTATCCCGGCCGCATCGCTTTTGGTTCGATGAAGGGCTCAGTCGAGGTGATGACCCGCAATATGACCAAGGAACTCGGTCCACGCCGCATTACCGTCAATACTGTCGCCCCGGGCGCCATTCAGACCGACTTCTCGGGGCGGCGTCGTGCGCGACAACCCGGAAGTGTACCGGCACATCGCCGAGCAGACCGCACTCGGCCGGCCCGGCCTTCCCGACGATATTGGTCTGATGATCGCGTCGCTTCTTTCGGAAGACAATCGCTGGGTGAACGCGCAGCGCATCGACGTGTCAGGCGGCCAGGCAATCTAAAGCGTGTCGCGATCTTTCAGCTTCGCCCCGTACGCTTTAGCGTTCTGATTTTGCGCATATCTTTGTCCCGAAACCGGAACCACTTTCGGGAGACATGCGCTAGCGCCAAGCGTCCATTCACGCGACAAGACGAAGAACGACGGCGGATCGACCCCTGGCCGATCCGCCTGCATAAGTTAAGGAGACGTCGCGCCGCGGCTCAGGTGGCTAGATACAGGTGTCTGATCGGCTTGCCGGGCGTCAGCGCCTCGGCAGCCTTGACGATGCCCTGTGCGTCGATGCCGTAGTGGCGATAGAGGTCGGCGATGGAGCCGGTCTGACCGAAATGCTCGACGCCGAGCGAACGCGTGCGGTGTCCGTGCACCGAACCGAGCCAGCCGAGCGTGGCGGGATGTCCATCAACGACCGTGACGATGCCGCAGTGCGACGGGATGTCTGCCAGCAACCGTTCGACATGGCTCGAGGCGTAGACCAGCCCGCCCTCGCGCGCCCGCTGCGCGGCGGTCCAGCCGGCGTTGAGACGATCGGCGGAGGTGATGGCGAGAAGGCCGACATCGCGTCGGTCCTCGCCCATCATGCCGACGGCCTCGATCGCCTCGGGCGCGACCGCGCCCGCATAGGCGACGACCACCTGCGCATTCGGTCCCGGCTTGCGCATCCAGTAGCCGCCATTGATGATGTCGCGCTCAAGCTCCGGCGTCATCTCGCGCTTGACCTGGTCGATAGTGCGGGTCGACAAACGAAGATAGACCGAACCGCCCGTCGCGTCGCGCAGCCAGGTCAGTTCGTCCGGTTCGGCCTCGCCCGAGCGCTGCATATATTCGAACGCCCAGCGCATCATCACCGCAAGCTCGTCAACGAAGGCCGGTTCGAAGCTCGCGAGCCCGTCCTGCGCCATGCCGATCAACGGCGTCGCGATCGACTGATGCGCGCCACCTTCCGGCGCGAGCGTAACGCCCGAGGGCGTGCCGACCAACATGAAGCGCGCGTCCTGGTAGCAGGCATAGTTCAACGCATCGAGGCCGCGTTCAATGAACGGGTCGTACAGCGTTCCGACCGGCAACAGCCGCTCGCCGAAGATCGAGTGCGACAGGCCGAGCGCCGAGAGCATGATGAAGAGATTCATCTCGGCGATGCCGAGTTCGATATGTTGACCCTTCGGCGAGAACGACCAGTTGTAAGTCGACGGAATGCGTTCTGCCTTGAAGAGGTCGGCCATGGTCTCCTTCGAGAACAGGCCGCGCCGATTGACCCATGCGCCGAGATTGGTCGAGACGGTGACGTCCGGTGAGGCGGTGACGATGCGCTCGGCGAACTTCGTGTCCGACTTCGCGATCTCGTGCATAACGAGGCCGAAGCCCTGCTGAGTAGACATTGCGGGCTGTGCGCTGAATTCGAGCTTCTCGGGCACCGCGATCTCGTCGGCCGTGTAGCGGCGACGGCCCTTGGCCGCGAAGGGAACGGACTGAAGGAACGACGTGACCGCCTTTTCCGACACGCCCATGCCCTCGAACTTGTCCCATTCGTGGCCTGGGCGCACATTCATCGTCTGGCGCAGCGCCTCGACCTGCGCGGGCGTCATCAGTCCTGCATGGTTGTCCTTGTGACCGGCAAGCGGAAGCCCAAAACCCTTGATCGTGTAGGCAATGAAGCAGACCGGACGGTCATGCTCACGCGCGGCCTCGAAAGCCTCGAGCAGCGAGGGCAGGTCATGGCCGCCGAGATTGCCCATCAGCGTGGCAAGCTCTTCGTCGCTGCGCGACTCGATGAGCCGCGACACGTCCCCCTGGTCGCCGATGTCGTCCAACAACCGCTTGCGCCAGGCCGCGCCGCCCTGGAAGGTCAGCGCCGAATAAAGCTGGTTGGGGCAGGCGTCAATCCATTCGCGCAGCTTCTCGCCGCCCGGCTCGGTGAAAGCCGCCTGCTGCAGCTTGCCGTGCTTGAGGACGACGACGTCCCAGCCGAAATTGCGGAAAATCGCCTCGAAGCGCGCCCACAGCCCTTCGCGAACCACGGCATCGAGGCTCTGTCGATTGTAGTCGACCACCCACCAGGTGTTGCGAACGCCGTGCTTCCAGCCTTCCAGCAGCGCCTCGAAGATGTTGCCTTCGTCCATCTCGGCGTCGCCGACGAGCGCAATCATCTTGCCCTCAGGCGTGCCAGCCTTCCAGCCCTTCGTCCTGACGTAATCCTGCACAAGCGAGGAGAACAGCGTCTGCGCAACGCCGAGTCCGACAGAGCCGGTGGAAAAGTCGACGTCGTCGACATCCTTGGTGCGTGAAGGATAAGACTGGACGCCCTTATAGCCCCGGAAGTTCTCCATCTTTTCGCGGCTCAGATTGCCGAGAAGGAACTGGATGGCGTGGAAGATCGGGCTCGCATGCGGCTTGACCGCAACTCGATCCTCGGGCCGCAGCGCATGGAAATAGAGCGCGGTCATGATGGTCGCGAGCGAGGCAGACGAGGCCTGGTGACCGCCGACCTTCAGCCCGTCTCCATTGTCGCGCAAATGGTTGGCATTGTGGATCATCCAGGTCGAGAGCCAGAGCACCTTGCGCTCCAGCTCGGCCAGCATCGTCAGATCGGTCATCGTCGTCACTCCCATTTTCAGGGAAATGCTACGCCGAAATCCGAGATGAATCAGACCAAACTTGCGCATCCTGGCGCGTCAGATTAGCTTGATGAGCTGATAGTGGCCTCGATTTTGGTGAATCGTGTCAAATCTTGAACTGGACTCCATCGACAGGAAAATCCTGCGCGCGCTGCAGGATAACGGCAAGGTCTCGATGGCCGAACTCGCCGAAAAGGTGGGGCTGTCCCCTTCCCCCTGCGCGCGGCGGGTGCGGCTGATGGAAAAGGCAGGCATCATCAAGGGCTATGCCGCAATAATCGATCAGAAGAAGGTCGGCCTGCCGATCAGTGCCTTCGCGTCCATCAAGCTGGAGCGCCAGCGCGAGGAAGACCTCGACCGGTTCGAGGAAGCCGTGTCGCGGTGGCCGGAAGTGCTCGATTGTTATCTGATGACCGGCCAGCGCGATTATCTCATGCGAATCGTCGCCGCCGACCTCGAAGCCTATGAACACTTCATCAAGAACAAGCTTACACGATTGGAGAACATCGCCTCCATCGAAACCAGCTTTGCTCTGGGGCAGGTGAAGCGCTCGGAGGTGTTGCCGCTGGACTGAAGATAGGAACAAATGCCGGCAACCCGGTCTTGCCGCATCAGTCGAGAGGAAGGCCAGCGCGGATGCAGCGGTTCGGCCAGCTCCTGTCGATCCCCTGGGGGCTGAGGATGACTCTGGCTGCCTTTTCGATCTCGCCGGCCGTCAGGTAGGACGGCGTGCCGAGCGTCATTGCCTCCTTCTGCAATTTGGCGTTTTCCGCGCTGTAGATCGCCATCAGAACCACATGCTTGATGCTGGGGCCGGCCAGCACCGCGCCGTGACGGCGCATGAGAACCAGGACATTGTCTCCCAGCGCTTCGGCAAGGTCGCGGCCCTTCTCCATGTCGTCAACGAGCATTGACGTGTCGCCAAACCTGTCCTGGGAATCCCAGACCGGCACCCGCTCGCCGATGACGCAGCCGAGATGGTAGATGGGTCGAAGGGGAATGTCGGAGCAAGTGAAGGGAAGCAGCGCGCTCGAATGATGGTGGCAAACCGCCATGACATCGGGACGCCGTTCGTAGATCGCGCCGTGGATGGCTCGTTCGGAATAGGCAGGTCGCCCCCCGAGGTCCGAGACCGCCTCTCCGGTCAGCCAAAACTCGTAGATATCCTCGCGGGTCACGCGGGCGGGACTGATCGCGCAGGAGATGAAGAAATGCTGCGGATTTGCCGGGTTCCTTACGCTGATATGGCCGAAATCGTCAACGATTTGCTCATGGGCCAGGATCCTGTTGGCCTTGACCAGCAGGTCCAGTACCTTTTCGATCTCGTCATCGCGCGCGGCCATCATTCTTCGCCTCCACAGCCGTTCTGCGAACTTGAAACTCTCATATCTCGCCGCAGGAAAAATCTTCAGCAGCGTGCGCAATTGCCATTGTCGGCGTTCACGTCGGCCACGCTCTACCGTTGGGCTAAGCGGCCTGAGCCACGCTCGCGCTAGCTGCAATGGACGCCGGCTCTGGTCCAGGCGGTGGAAGACCTCAAGGCCTGCCATCCGATGTGGGGTAAGAAGAAGCTGACGAGCCGGCCGCTGCGGCGCGAAGGCTTCGCCGTCTCGGCCTCGACTGTTAGCCGCATCCTCACGAGCCTGATGTGGCGCGGCGCTCGCCACGTCCATTGCCTACAAGGGCGGAATTGCCGGCGCAAAGGCGCTCGCCGGAGCAGTGATCGACTATCTTTGCGCACCCGAACTCGTAGCGAAAACCCGGGAGAGCTTCCTCGACGCCACGGCCGGCACGACCTATAAGCCGCTGATCGCACTCGATCAGGCGCCGCCGGCCGAGATGAACCGCGAGACGATGGAGCGGTTCAGGCCCGCAATGGAAGCGCATTATGTGAAGGAAAGACCGGAGTTCAGCCGTCTTCCCGAATAAGAAAGCGCGCCGACCACGATATCGGCAACAACCGGCGGGGGCGATGTTCAGCCTGCGCCAGCGCGGGGAAGGATCACCTCCCAGCGAGCCAGGCCATGTCGCTGTCGATGACACGCTGCACCGTATCCGGACGGTCCGGACCGGGGCGGTCGTCACGCCAGGGCAAGCCACGGGCCTCCAGCGTATAACAGAGGAACTTGTAGGAGGGCCGATAGGCGCTGAGCTTGGCCATGTCGATTTCAGGGACCTGGCCAGGCACGGTTGGGATGAGCGTGTCGTGGAGGTAGATGGTCTCACCCCCGGCGATCAGCCACCGGTCGGTACGCTTCTCGACACGAAGACGACCGAAGCAGTAGTTCACGCAATCGACCTCGACGCCGTGGATGTCAGCGATCAAATGGATCGCGACCATGTTCGTATTGATCGCCCGGTTGCCGTTCAGCTGGACAGTGCCGGGGAAAACCTCATGGAAGGACTTCAAGGTCTTCTTCATGCCAAGGCTCGCCTGAACGAACTCGGCGACGGTGCCCTTGAACCACGAGATGTCGAGGATCGCATCCGGATGGTAGCAGGCGACCAGTTCGTCCCACATGGGAGGCACTGCCTTCACAGAGTGTTGTCCTTCGCGAGCTCACATGATGCAAGAAATTTCAATGATCGAAAGTTCATGCAATTTGCTTGACAGCGCCATGTTCTTCACCTAAGGGTAGAGCGCGAGATTTTTCTACATATGAAATTTCTTGCATAGCGCCGATAGGGAAGAGGCACTTTGGAGGAGACGATGCAGAAAACTTTGCTGGCCGCCTCGGCGGCTCTGACAATCTGTATGGGTGCTGGCGAGACGCTTGCACAGAGCAAGTTCCAGTGCGAGCCGGGAGAGACCTACATCATGAACGTGATGGTCTCGGCGCATCCCTATTGGGTTCCGGTGTATCAGGGCTTCAAGCAGGCTGCCGCGGCCATGGGCTGCAACACGATCTTCTCGGGCACGCCCGACTATGACATCACCAAGCAGATCGCCTCGTTCGAGCAGGATCTGGTCAAGAACCCCGCCGGCATCCTGCTGCATCCCATGCAGGCCGATCCGTTCATCGAGCCGATCAACGCGGCCATAGACAGCGGCGTCGCGGTAGTCACCTTCGCCGCCGACTCGCCGAAGTCGAAGCGCACCGCGTACATCACTTCGGACAACGTCGCCGAGGCGAAATTCGCCGCGGAGGAGATCGTGCGGCAGGTTGGCGATAGCGCAGAGTATGCCGTTCTGGAAAACCCTGGCCAAAGCAACCATGACCTGAGGGTGACGGCGTTCATCGACTACATGACGCAGAACTACCCCAACATGAAGCTCGTCGGCCGGCAGGCCACCAACCAGGACACCAACGCAGCCTACAAGGCGACAGCCTCGATCCTGCAGGCAAACCCGAATCTGCGGGCGATGTGGATACCGGAGGCAGGCTCGGCAGAGGGAGCGGTTGCCGCAGTGCTGGAGGCGGAAGCCGATGTGGTGATCATGCACGCCGATATCACGCCGACCACGCTTGAGCACATCAAGGCGGGCAATATCCACATGGCGCTTAATCCCAACCAGGGCATGCAGGGGTTCATGGGCTTCGTCGCCACCTTCATGTCGGCCCATCCGGACATGTTCGATCCGTTCAACGATTACCAGATCTCGGGCTACAACCCGGTGCAGATTCCCTTCGTCGACAATGGCTTCGCCGTGATCACGAAGGAAAACGCCGACGCCTTCGACCTCAACAAGTACATGGAAGGCCGCGATCCGAACTGAGATGGCGCATGCGATGCCCGTTCGCGGGCATTGCTTCCGCATGGAGGAGGAAATGCCCGCACGACCGGCCGAGGAACCTGTCCTCAGCATCCGGAAACTGTCGAAATCGTTCGGGCCAATCCGGGCCCTGCGAGGGGTTGATTTCGAGCTGAAGCGCGGCGAAATCCATGCCCTTGCCGGCGAGAACGGAGCCGGCAAGTCCACCCTGGTGAACATCATCGATGGCATTCTTCGGCCGGACGAAGGCGAGATCCGTCTCTACGGCGAGCCGGTGAACATCACCTCGCCGGCCATCGCCCAGCAGTACGGCATCGGCTTCGTCCATCAGGAAATCGCGCTCTGTCCTGACATCAGCGTGGCTGAGAACATCTTCATGTGCCGTACTGCAACAAGCCGCACCTTTCTCGCAAATGCGCGCGCATTGGAACGGGAAGCGGCGGAAATCCTCAAGGATCTTGGAGACATCGATCCGCGCCAGAAGGTCGCCACGCTCTCGATCTCGCAGCAGCAGCTGGTCGAAATTGCCAAGGCGCTGACGCTCGACTGCCGCATCCTCATCCTGGACGAGCCGACCGCAGCGCTGACCGAGCGTGAGGCCCAGCTTCTCTTCGGCATCATGCGGCGGCTTGCGGCCCAGGGTATCTCCATCATCTACATCTCGCACCGCATGGCCGAGATCTTCAGCAATTGCGACCGAATCACCGTCCTGCGCGATGGCCAGTACATCACCACGCTGAACATCGCGGAAACGACGCCTGACGAGGTGGTGAACGCCATGGTGGGCCGCATCATCGGCAACTACTATCCGCCGAAGCTGGCGCCACATGAACGATCGGAAGAGCCAATCCTCGAGGTGCGCGCGCTCAGCGAGAAGCGGCGCTTTCGGGAGGTCTCCTTCGAACTGCGACGGGGCGAGATCCTCGGCTTCGCCGGGCTGATCGGGGCGGGGCGCAGCGAGATCGCCCGCGGAATCTGCCGCCTCGAGGGCGAGGTCACCGGCGAGATCCGGCTGCACGGTCGCCCCGTCGAGGCAAGGAGCTATTCCGACAGCATCCGCGCCGGAATCGTCTACCTCTCGGAGGACCGGAAGGGTGACGGGCTGTTCCTCGATCTCTCCATCACCGCCAATGTGTCGGCCCTGCGGGTAGAGCAGGTGGCGAACGCCTTTGGCATCATCGACGAGCGAAGGGAGCGCGAGCAGGCTGAAACCCTCGGCCAGCGCCTCAACCTCAAGTGCGACCATGTCGGGCAGCCGGCCTCGGCCCTGTCCGGCGGCAACCAGCAGAAGGTGGCTCTGGCGAAGATGCTGTCGGTGAATCCGAAGGTGATCTTTCTCGACGAGCCCACGCGCGGCGTCGATGTCGGCGCCAAGGCCGAAATTCACCGCATCCTTCGGAACCTCGCGCAGAGCGGCGTTGGCATCGTCGTCATATCCTCCGAGCTGCCGGAGCTCATCGGCGTGTGCGACAGGGTTCTGGTGATCCGGGAAGGAAGACTGGTGGGCGAGGTGAGCGGCGACGAAATGACAGAAGGCCACATCATGTATCTCGCTTCAATGGGCGAACCGAGGCGGTTGGCATCATGAAGGCAAACAATTCCATCACGGCGGCGGCAGCCGCAGACAAGAGAAACGGGCTTGCGCGCGGGCTGTCCCATTCGCTGAAGCGTCTGCTGGGCATGCGCGAAACCGGGCTGATCCTCATCATCCTGGCGCTCTTCGTCGTCATGTCCTTCGCCTCGCCCTACTTCCTCACCTGGAACAACATGCGGGCCATGGCGATGGCCTTCGCCGTCGAGGGCATCGTCGTGGTCGGCATGACGATCCTTCTGATCTCGGGCGGCATCGACCTGTCGGTCGGCTCAGTCACGGCGCTGGCGATGGTCATCGCCGGGCTTCTGTTCCTGAGCGGCATCGATCCCTGGACAGCCTCTCTCATCTCCATCGCCGCCTGCACCGGGATCGGCGCCATCATGGGCTTCTTCGTCACCCGGGTCGGATTGCACCACTTCATCGTGTCGCTCGCAGTGATGGTGATCGCGCGCGGGCTTTGCCTGCTCGGAACCGGCGGCCGGCCGCTGGGCCTTTACACGCTTCCGCCGGAGTTCAAGTTCATTGGCCAGGGGTCGGTCGGCCCCATCCCGGTGGTGATCATCATCTTCGTCGTGGTCGTAGCTGTCTTCGATTTCCTGCTGCGGCGCACGACCATGTTCCGCAAGGTGTTCTACACCGGAAGCAACGAAAAGGCCGCCGCCTATTCCGGCATCCGCACCAAGAAGGTCATCTTCCTGACGACGACGCTGAGCTCGGCACTGTGCGGAGTTGCGGGCGTCATCTACATGGCCCGTTTCGGCTCGGCGCAGCCCACCTTCGGCATTGGCATGGAGCTAAACGTGATCGCAGCGGCCGTCATCGGCGGAGCCAGTCTTTCCGGCGGCACGGGCACGATCTTCGGTGCCATTCTTGGTACCGTGCTCCTGTCGGTCGTGTCGAGCTCTCTGGTGCTGCTCGACGTCTCGGTCTACTGGCAGGACATCATCCGCGGCTCGATCCTGCTGTCGGCCGTCACCATCGACCATTACATCAACAAGCGGCGTGGCTGAAGTGGAAAGAAAAGAAGATTTCGAGCTTATAAGGCAGATTTACACAGTGCTTATGCTGCATTTCGTCGAAGGAATGAAGCAAAATGAAATTTCCCAGAGGATGAATCTGTCACCATCCAAGGTGAACAGACTGATATCCCAGGGAAAAAATCTTGGAATGGTGAAGATTTCCATCGAAAGCCCATTCCAGAGCCTTGTAGAACTCGAGCACAAGCTGGTTGGCGTCGGCGGACTGTCCGATGCGGTCGTGGTGCCCGCCGTGTCCGGCAGCCAGGAGACGACGCTACAGCAGGTGGGCCGCGCCGCCGGCAACCAGCTGCTGCAGTCCCTGCGCGACAGGGACGTGATCGCGATCACCGGCGGCAAAGCCATAAGCGCGGTGGTAGAGAACCTGCAGCCGGAGCGCAAGTTCGACGTGACGGTCGTTCCGCTGACCGGCGGCGTGCAGGGCAAGTTCTACACCGATGTGAACCACCTCGCCTCCCGCTTGGCGGAACGGCTGGGTGGAAGGGCATTGCTGCTGCACGCGCCGCTGTTTGCCGAAAGCGCGGCGCAGCGTCACCTTCTACGGGAAATGGCGCCAGTGCGCGAAGTGTTCGATCTTGCCCGAAGGGCTGCGATCGCGCTCGTCGGCATCGGTTCCATCCTAACGCCGGGGTCGAGCTACTACGACCTGCATCCGCTGCCCGATCTCGACCGGGACGAACTGGTCCGCAAGGGCATTTGCGGCGAGTTTCTCGCCCACCTCATCTGCGCCGACGGCTCGGTTGCGGATCATCCCCTGAACGAAAGGCTGGTGGCTCTGACGCCCGCCGAGATTGCGCATTGCCGCCGCGTCATCGGCGTCGCCGCAGGGCCGGCGAAGGTTCAGCCGATCCGGTCCGCGCTGCGTGGCCGGTTCCTGCACACGCTGGTCACGGATGAGGAGACCGCAAGCGGTGTTCTCGAAGCTCTGGAGCCCGTACGCAATGTCGCATGAAACGGAGACACACGAAATGCTGACCCGAGAGATTGGCCGCTCCGGCATCCGCGCTTCCGCAATCGGCCTCGGCACCTGGGCCATCGGCGGCTGGATGTGGGGCGGCACCGATGAGGGTGAGGCGATTGCCGCCATCCAGACCGCGCTGGACGAGGGCGTCACCCTGATCGACACAGCGCCGGCCTACGGGCAGGGCCTCGCCGAAGAGATCGTCGGAAAGGCGATCCGGGGACGCAGGGACAAGGTCGTGCTGGCGACCAAGTGCGGCCTGGTCTGGCACACGACGAAGGGCAGGCACTTCTTCGATTACGAGGGCCGTCCGGTCCACCGCTATCTTGGTCGAGACGCGATCTTCTACGAGATCGAGCAGAGCCTCGGACGGCTCGGGACCGACTACATTGACCATTACATCACCCATTGGCAAGATCCGACCACGCCGACAGAGGAGACGATGGATGCCCTGGAGGAACTGAAGCGCCAGGGCAAGATCCGGTCGATCGGGGCGAGCAACGTCTCTCCGGAGGAGCTGAAGGCCTATGTCGCCGCCGGTCAGCTCGATGCTGTTCAGGAAGAATACAGCATGGTCGAGCGGCGCATCGAGAAGACGCTGCTGCCCATATGCGCGGAGCACGGCGTCTCGGTGCTGTCCTACTCGACGCTGGCCCTTGGCCTTCTCTCGGGAAAGATCGGTCCTGACCGGAAGTTCACCGGAGACGACCAGCGCAGGAACCATCCGCGCTTTTCCGTCGCCAATCGCGAGAAAGTCGCCCGATTCATGGCGGAAATCGCGCCGGTGGTGGATGCCCACGGCGCGACCCCGGCGCAGGTCGTCATTGCCTGGACCCTCCAGCAGCCGGGCATCACCTTCGCCCTGTGCGGTGCGCGCAATCCGCGCCAGGCGGCAGAAAACGCGGCGGCTGGCCGCCTTCGCCTCACTGCAGACGAACTCGCGCAGATCGATGCCGCCATAGCACGCCACCTCACTGGGCTCGATGCGTGAACGTGATGCAGCCGGATGGTGGTCGAGATTCTGTCTTCCTGCAGCGGAGCGCCGCTCTGGATGCGGTGCGCGCCGACGGCGCGTTCGATGTCATCGTGCTGGGCGGGGGGATCAACGGCATCGGGGTGTTCCGTGAGCTGTCTCTGCAGAAACTGAGAGTGCTGCTCGTGGAAAGACGGGATTTCTGCTCAGGCTGCAGTTCCGCGCCTTCGCGCATGATCCATGGAGGGCTGCGCTATCTGGAGAACGGCGAGTTTGACCTGGTGCGCGAGTCGCTGCAGGAACGCGACGCCCTTCTGCGGAATGCGCCTCACATGGTCCGGCCGCTGCCAACCACCATCCCAATCCAAAAGGTGTTCTCCGGCATGCTGAACGGGGCAGCAGGCTATCTCGGCCTCTCAAGCCGCCCCTCCAGCCGCGGGGCCCTGCCGATCAAGATCGGGCTGATGCTGTACGACTGGAACACCCGTCATCGCCGGGTTCTGCCCAAGCACCGGTTCCGCGGCGCGCGGGCAACGCTGCAACGCTGGCCGAAACTCAATCCACGCCTGCGCTTCTCCGCCACCTATTACGACGCCTGGATCTCCTATCCCGAGCGCCTCTGCGTCGAGCTTCTCCTCGATGCGGCGCGCATGGCTCCGCGCTCGGTGGCGCTCAATCATGCCGAGATCGCGCGTGCAGGCGATGGCCATGTCATGGTCGACCGCGTAAGCGGGGAGAGGGTGGAGGTGCGCGCCCGTGCAATCGTCAACGCGACCGGAGCCTGGCTCGACGAGGCAAGGGCGAGCCTGGCGGATGGCCGGGCACCGCAGGAAAGGTTCGTTGCCGGAACCAAGGGCTCGCATCTCATCATCGACAATGCGGAGCTCCGCGAGGCGCTCGACGGACACATGATCTTCTTCGAGAACGAGGACGGACGGGTCTGCATCCTCTTTCCCTATCTCGGCAAAATCCTGGCCGGGGCAACGGACATTCGGGTGGATGCGCCGCAGCGCGTGCGGTGCGAACCGGAGGAACGCGAATACATCCTCGGCGCCGTGAGGGAAGTCTTTCCCGACATCTGCATTCGGGCAGACCAGATCGTCTTCAGCTTCAGTGGCATCCGGCCCTTGCCGAAAAGCGATCACGAATTCACCGGCCGCATTCCCCGGAGCCACTACATCCGGCGGGTCGACGGACCTGTACCACAATTCTGCATGATCGGTGGCAAGTGGACGACCTTCCGCGCCTTCGCTGAGCAGGCGGCCGACGCGGTGCTCGCCGAGCTGGGATGCCCGCGGATCTGTGGCACGCTCGATCTTGCGATCGGCGGCGGCAGGGACTTTCCCGCCACGCAGGAAGAGCTGGAGCGCAGGCTGGTCGATGAGCACGGCATCTCGCCGCATCGCGCTGCCTGGCTTGCAGGCGCCTACGGAACGCGGGCAGGGGAAGTGCTCGCCTTCTGCCGCGGGCGCAGCGACGACCGGCCACTGTCCGAAGGCACAGAGATCACCGAGGCAGAGATTGCCTGGCTTTCCTTGAGCGAAATGCCGGTCGAGCTCGAGGACATGCTGCTGCGCCGCACGCCGCTTGCCATCCGCGGCGAGCTCACGCTTTCCATCGTCCATCGCGTCGCCGAGATCATGGCGGCGGCGCTCGGATGGAACGAAGCCCGCCGGCAGGAGGAGGTCGAGCGGTTCCTCAACAATCTCGAAACCTATCACGGCGTCTCCCGGGAGGCGCTCGAACGACGTTCATGCGTAGGGAGCATGCAATGCGAATAAGCACGAAGGCCCGGATGAACCGGTTGTTCAATCACGGCGGCTGCCTCGACGTTGCCGTCGATCACGGCGTCTGCAACGAGCCGAGCTTCCTCATAGGGCTGGAGGACATGCCGCGCGTCGTCGACGCGCTGGTCGAGGCGCGGCCGGATGCCATTCAGATGGCCTACGGTCAGGCAGATCTGCTGCAGAGCCGACCCGAACGCGACAAGCCGGCGCTGGTCATGCGTCTCGACATGGGCAATCCCTACAACGCAGTGCGCCACCGAGTCATGTGGTGCGAGCTGCAAAACCACGACGAGCCGCTGATCGGCGCTCTGGAAATGGACGCCGCCTGCGTGGTGGTCAACCTGTTCATGCTACCGGACGAACCGGACCTCTTCCGGCAGTGCGTCCGCAACATCGCCCGCGTGCGCGCAGACTGTCACCGCTACGGCATGCCGCTGATGATCGAACCGCTGGTGATGCTCCCCAACGAGATGCGCGGCGGCTACCAGGTCGACGGCAATGCCGAGAAGATCGTCACTCTGGTGCGGGTCGCCGCGGAGATGGGCGCCGACATCATCAAGGCCGATCCCACGGAAGATCCGGAGGATTTCCACCGGGTGGTGGAGGCGGCCCGCGTGCCGGTGCTGGTGCGCGGCGGGGGCAGGGAAGATCTGAAGACCGTGCTGGAACGCTCCGCGACGCTGATGCAGCAGGGGGCAAAGGGGATGGTCTACGGGCGGAACGTCTATCAGCATCCCAATCCGAAGGCGGTGGTGAAGGCGCTGATGGCTATTATCCATGACGGCGCAAGCGGCGAAGAAGCGTGGGACATCTACAACCGTGCGTGAGGCAGGCCCCTTCTTTCTTGGACTGGACGCCGGCAACACGGTGGTGAAGGCCGTGCTGTTCGATGCCGCCGGGCAGCAACTGGCCTGGCACGGCGTGGACGGCGCTACGCACAAGCCGGGACCGGGCATGGTCGAGCGCTCCGTTCAGGAACTGTGGGAGAACGCCAGGGCAGCCATCGCCGGATGCATCGGGCGGGCGGGAGTCGATCCGCGGGCCATCGCCGCCATCGGAACGGCGGGGCATGGCAATGGGCTTTATCTGCTGGACAGGGAAGGGCAGGCGCTCATTGGCATCCAGTCGCTCGACACGCGTGCAGCCAGGGTCGCAGATGAACTCGACGCGCAGATCGGCAGTGCGGCGCACTCCATCTGCCTGCAGCGGCCGTGGCCGTCGCAAACGCCGGTGCTGCTCGCCTGGGTGAAACGAAACCGGCCTGATCTCTATGCGCGCGCCGCAACCGTGCTCTTCGCCAAGGATGTGCTGACCTGGCAGCTCACCGGCAGGCGTGTGTCCGAGATCTCCGACATGTCTGGCGCAGGCATGCTGCGCTTGCCGGAAAGCCGCTATGACCAGGACCTCCTGGACCTCTACGGCCTTGGCGATGCGCGACGCCTGCTGCCGCCGCTGCATCTGCCCACAGACAGGGTCGGAGTTGTCACGGCGGAAGCGGCGCGGGACACGGGACTGGCGGAGGGAACGCCAGTCTTCGCCGGCTTTTTCGACGTGGTGGCCTCCGCGCTGGGTTCAGGTGTCGCGAAGGAAGGCGAAGCATCCATCGTGGCCGGAAGCTGGTCCATCAACCAGGTCTTCTCGCGGGAGCCGGTCCGCGACGAGCGCGTGTTCATGGTCGCGGCCCTCGCTCCGGACCAGTTCGTGAATATGGAGAACAGCGCCACCTCCGGTGCCAATCTCGAATGGTACGTGCGCACGCTGATCGATCGCGGCGGACACGCGGGCGATCCTTTTGCGCTTGTCAATGACCTGGTCGGAGGGACGGTGCCCGCGCCGGACGACCCACTCTTCCACCCGTTCCTTTATGGCGGTAGGTCCGGGGCGCATCTGCGTGGCGGTTTCTTCGGCCTTGCCGGCTGGCACCATGAAGGCCACATGCTGCGCGCGATCCTGGAGGGGGTCATGTTCGAGCACCGCCGCCATGTGGAGGTCCTCGCCAAAGCCGGGGTTGCCTTTTCGCGCGCCGTCCTCTCGGGTGGCGGCTCGCGCTCGCCGCACTGGCCCCAGATCTTCGCTGACGGGCTCGGATCCGAGATCATAGTGGCCGAAGCCCGCGAGACAGGGGCGCTTGGCGCCGCCATCGGCGCTGCGGCGGGGGCGGGCGTGTATGGCAGCGTGGAAGAAGCGGTCGCAGCGATGACGCGGCCTGCGGCCACCTACAGACCCAATCCCGCAATGCGCGGCCATTATGATCGCCGTTACGCCCTCTGGTCCCGGCTGAATGCAGCCCTGGACCCGTTCTGGCGCGATCTCGCGCGAGAAGGAGCGGTGGCATGAAACTCGAGGGTCGCTATGACTACATCATCGTTGGGGCAGGCACCGCAGGATGCGTGCTGGCAAACCGTCTGACGGCCGACGGCAGGACCCGCGTGCTGCTGCTGGAAGCAGGGGGGACCGACAACTACCACTGGATACATATCCCGGTCGGCTACCTCTACTGCATCGGCAATCCGCGCACCGACTGGATGATGAAGACCGCGCCGGAGCCCGGCCTCAACGGCCGCTCGCTTGGCTATCCGCGCGGAAAGGTGATCGGCGGCTGCACCTCCGTCAATGGCATGATCTACATGCGCGGCCAGGCCGCCGACTACGATGGCTGGCGCCAGATGGGCAACGAAGGCTGGGGCTGGGAGGACGTGCTGCCTTACTTCATCCGCTCTGAAGACCATCATGCCGGAAAAAGCCGGTTTCACGGCGCAAGCGGCGAATGGAAGGTGGCCCGCCAGCGCCTGCGCTGGGAAATTCTCGATGCGGTGCAGCAGGCGGCAAGGGAGTTTGGCATCCTGCCCCGCGAGGATTTCAACGACGGCAATAACGAAGGGTCCGGCTTCTTCGAGGTCAATCAGAGGCGGGGCATACGCTGGAGCACTGCGAAAGGTTTCCTGCGCCCGGCCTTGAAGCGGCAGAACCTCAGGCTTGTCACCCATGCGCTCGTCGAGTCGCTCATCCTGGAGGGCAGGCGTGCAATCGGGGTACGCTTCCGGGGCGGCAGCGAAACGCTCGAGGCCTATGCCGATCGGGAAGTGCTGCTGACCGCAGGCGCGATCAATTCGCCGAAGCTTCTGGAACTGTCAGGGATCGGCAATCCGGACATCGTGAGGGGACTGGGGATCGAGCCCGTTCTCGCCAGCCCCGGCGTGGGCGAGAATCTGCAGGACCACCTGCAGATCCGCACCGTATTCCGGGTGGAAGGGACGAAGACGCTGAACACGCTGTACCACAGCCCGCTCGGCAAGGTATCGATGGCGCTGCGCTATGCGCTCACGCAGTCCGGGCCATTGTCCATGGCGCCCAGTCAGCTCGGCATCTTCACGAAATCCGACCCGTCGAGAGCGACGCCGGACCTCGAGTATCATATCCAGCCGCTTTCGACCGACCGTCTTGGCGATCCGCTGCACCGGTTTCCAGCCATCACCGTTTCGGTCTGCAATCTGCGTCCCGAGAGCAGAGGCAGCGTCCATGCCGTCTCGCCCGATCCTGCAGTCCAGCCCGAGATCCGGCTCAACTATCTCTCTGCCGAGGCAGACAAGAATGTTGCACTGAAGGCGGTCCGTCAGGCACGGCGGCTGATGACGGCTCGGGCTCTTGCGCGTTTCAAGCCGCAGGAGCTGCTGCCGGGCCCAAACTGCACCGATGACAGCGAACTCCTGCGGGAGATCGGCAACATCGCCACGACGATCTTCCATCCGGTCGGCACCTGCCGCATGGGCCGCGACGAACGCGCCGTGGTTGGACCCGACCTGAAGGTGCATGGCATCGACCGGCTGCGTGTCATCGATGCCTCGATCATGCCGAGGATCGTTTCCGGCAACACCGCTTCTCCGGTCATCATGATCGCCGAGAAGGCAGCGGACATGATCCGCACCAGTGAGTGAGGGGAATACGTCCGCTTCCATCGAGCCTTGAGAAGAAAACGCCCGCGGGCGGTTCCGCGGGCGCTTTCCTGGAAATTTGACCGGTCCCCGTCGCCGCTTCCAGGCCGTATTCCCCTCGTGGCATCTGGACCACGCCTGGCGCCCCACCTGTTAGACCAGGAGCTTCGAGGGCTGGTCCGGAGACGATTGGTGAGAATGAGGCGACGCTGCCCGTCGCGTGAATGTGCGCCGCCGAAGGATATCCCAGAACTGGCCGCCCCTGCTGCGGAAGTACGCCGAGCTCGATGGAAGCGAGCACGTCCGCCCGGCCGCGTTCGTATTCCCGGATCCTTTCTGCGCGCCTG
>ERZ777003.2850-NODE-2850-length-18492-cov-7.549222_pt1 | contig 18492 bp, 29 predicted proteins | sample MGYA00374956_ERZ777003 | MGnify/ENA primary metagenome ERZ777003 (study PRJEB29302, sample SAMN06268252) | bioreactor metagenome | isolation source: Joint BioEnergy Institute, California, USA | place: USA:Joint BioEnergy Institute, California, USA | collected... | reverse complement strand
CCCTCTTCGCAGCGTGCGTGCTGGGCGCTGGCCCTGAGCTGGTCAACGAGGCGCCCATGGTCCGCAAGCAGGGCAACGGCTGCTTCACCGGGTTCGTCCGCCGCACCTACTCCGACGGTTCGGTCACCGACGTTGTGTTCATCGAGAATGCCGCGACGGTTGAAGCGGTCAGGGAAGCATATGAGGCGGCGCACTAAGCGCCGCCAGGCCAGAAAGCTCTATCGCAACACACGGAGATACAGACATGACTGAGGATCAGATTGAACGGCGCGTTGAAATGATCATGGATGCCCTTGACGCGCGGCTTATGTCCGGCAGCCTGTCGCAATCTGACTATGATCAGGAAGTGAAGCGGCTTAGAGCCTGGGCGGAACAGCAATATCAGAAGTCGCCGCCAGCGCCGTTCGGCGACGAACCGAAGGGAGCGGCGCACTAAGCGCCGCTACCACCAACAACGGAGACCCAGCCATGCCCAGCAAAGTCTACCAGAGCGATGTCTACGCAGCCGATGGCTGCTGCGGAGCATACACCGAAGTCACGCGCCGCGACGGCCGCATCGTGGCGCGCACCGTGAAGCTCTACACGCACGGACCGATGGAGCGCAGCCCATGGGAGCCGGCGACGGCGGATGATATCGAGCGCGCCCGCGCCCCGATGGCGTGGCTGGACGAAGTCAGCCGCACTGCGAGGGAGGACTAACCAATGCTCAACGGAAGAGGTGGGCTGCGCCTGCAGCTTCATCCTGGCTTCCGGGCCGGAGATAGTGCCCTGGCCCAAGCAGCCAGATCAGCCGCAACAACCAAACAACGGGGAGGATGGTGGTGGGAATGGTTGGTTGTCCAATCAGCGCTCGTCTTCCTCGCCGGTTGGCTGGTTGGCTGCTGGCTCTGGTAGCTGGTTGACTGTGTCGGGAGGAATGGTTGGTTGTTGTGACAGCTGGGCGTCAGCCCCATGCTGCGCCATCCATTCCTCCATCGACATCGACGCCGGCACAACGAGGACACCACCTCGGACTGTGGCATCCACACTGACGTTGTCCCTGAACTTCTCAGGGATGTGGGCCCTCAGCATCAGCTCCATCAGCCGGTCACTCCGGCGCCGGATGGATCCAACGATGCGTCCCTGGTAGAACACCGGCTCGTCCCAACCCTCCACGGCCCGCTCGAAGGCGGCCGAGTGGAGCCGGTTGCGGAAGCCCTCCATGGCCTCCACGCACGCCGCGTCGAAGTCTGGGAACATCTCCCTGTGTTCCTTGACCGTCCGCCAGGAGGTGCCCGCCGCAAGCTCAGCGCCACGTGCGTAACCCATCTCCTCCAGCGCTGAGCAGTAAATGGCCTTCTGGTGAGCCGTGAGGAAGTTGGACGCCCCACGCGCCTTCATCTCGTCGTCCTGCGCCTTGAAGCGCTCAACCGAGAAGTGCGGCTTGATCACCGGCCCCTCGGCCGACGATGCCAGCTCAGCGCCCTGCTCACGAGCCTTGAACTGTCCTACTCCCATCCCCGTCCCCAACCCTAATCGCGATCCGCAAACATATCGCGTGCGATATTATCGCCTTCCACCCTACCAGGCAAGCCGGTCACCCCGCCCATCAGGCCAGGGACCGGTCACACCAGGCGCCGGTCACCCGGTCACACCAGGCCACCCGGCCCCTAAGCCCAGTCACACCGGGTCACGACACCATCTTAGCTATCTTAGGATAGCCACACTCTCACCACTAACCCAAGACGTCCAAAAAGTCATAAAAATCAGCCTCTTATATATTATTATATATATATCTTATTATAAAAAGAAATATATAGACGGGGCTCCGTCCTCTAGCCCTCCTCCCCGCGCCCGCTACGTCTAGCGATTATCGCAAATTTCCCAAGAATATACCCCCTTTACACATAGGCCCTTGATCCGACATAACTTTTCCACATCTTAGGTTCCGAACCCACATAAGTAGACGCACCCAATATGCCTAACCAACGGAACCGCCTAGCCTTTTCCACGCCACATCGCTATCCTCCCCGCGCGAGCAAGGGAGAAACCACATGCCGAATGAGATTATCCACAGCTTCCCCACCCATCGCTATCCCGACTGGGGCGCCCTGCGCGTGGGCGACACCGTCCTCCTTCTAGACGGTCCGCAGCACATCGGCCACGTCCACCAGTCCATCATGCAGTGGGCCCGCCGCCACAATCCTCTCGCACGGTTCCTCGTGCGCCCCGGGCCCCAGCCGGCTCGCCTGGTGAGCGACGGGGCCTCCGCCGGCCGGCGCCTCGCCTGCGACTGGATCATCGAGCGGCGCCGCGACGCCACGCCCGCGCTCCACAAGCGGCTCAATCCATACGGTCCCAGCCGCGCCGCGCTGCGTCGCCAGGGCCAGCGCCAGCCGCCGACATCCTGGGCCGCCCTGCGCGTGGGCGAAAGCATCGACGTAGACCTGCCGCCGGCCTTCATCGCTGAGCGCATCGAGTGGATGCGTCGGGACCGGCCGCGCTGCGACTGGCAGGTGGAGCCACTGCCCTCCGGCGGCACGCGCGTGACCCGGACGGCGTGAGTGGGACAAAAAATTTTTCGCCAACCCACTTGACTTATCTCCGGTTCTACGCTACTATGTTATTGAAGGCTGAGGCGGACGATCCGCCGGCCCGATTGGAAGGGAGACATAACCATGTTCGTTTACGACATCAACAAGGTCCAGATCATCCCCGTTGCCGACGCCGCGAAGGGCAAGGCACTCGCGGACGAGGTGGGTGGCTACTTCGTCGCCGCTCAGGAGGACCTGAGCGACATGACCAACTACCAGCTCGTGCAGCTGTTCAACTCGGCGCTCAAGTACCAGCCGAAGGATGCCCCGGTGCGGGAGCCGGTGAAGAAGTTCGCTGACAAGACCAGCGCGCTGCGCCGGACCTGGGAGGTTGTCCGCGCCATCGAGCTGCGCCAGCCGGCCCCGACGAAGGAGCCGATTGAGCCTCGGAAGGCATCGCGCCAGAAGGGCGGCTGCTTTTTGGCGCCGAAGGAGCGGGCCGTGGCCTGCCGCGAGGGCACCAAGCAGGCCGCCTTCATCGACACGATGTGGAACGGCGGGACGGGCCGGGGCGCGACCTTCCGTGAGCTTCTGGAGGCCACGAGCGGCGGCAAGCGGCCCTGGCGTGAGGTCACCGTGCGTGCGGCCTTCTCCTGGGACGTCAACCACGTGAAGGGCTATGGCGTGCGCACCGTGTTCATGAACGGCGAGGAGCTGTGGCGGAACGGCCACGCGGCCGATGCGGTGGAGTGCGGCTGGCCGCTCGCCCATGTTGATCCGGAGAAGGTCACCGAGGAGGACATCGCCGCTGCCCGGATGGCGCCGGGCTATGATCCTGAGCTCACGGTGCCAACCTATCACCTGGTCATGCCCAAGGGGCTGAAGGCGCCCCTGCCCCATGACCCGCGCAAGGGCCAGGATCGCCGCGTGGCTGAGCCGCGCATCCCACTCCCGGCCGCCGCCTGCGCGGCCAAGTGACGGGGCCTCACGGCCCCCAGCCGGCCCCGGGGCCCAGCGGGCCCCCCACCGTGTCGCCCCGGGGCCGGCGCCCGTCCCTCTTACCAGGAGATTGAGCTTATGCCCCACATGCGCAAGGTCCTCATCGCCACGCAGCGCGGCCCCGTTGAGGTGGAGGCCGAGGTGGTACGCCTCCCCGTCGGTGAGAAGCAGGAGCGCTTCTTCATCCACGACAACGGCACCGAGACAGTTCTGTCTCACTTCGCCTCGGGTTGGCGCGTCGGCGCCATCGACACCATCAGGCTGGCGGCCGTCCGCTGGGGAACTGGCGACACCATCACCAACCGCGAGGCTGCGCGCCGGCTCTTGGAAGACCTCGTCACAAAGCACGGCGCTGAGTCCGTCCAGCGGACCCTCGCCCAGGCCCCGGTCATCAATCGCTGAGCCCAGACATCGGAAGGGAGAAGTGCCATGTACCACGTGTATGCCCAGACGGCCAGCGGCGACCCGCTGCGGCTGTTCTCGACAGACCACCTGCCCATCCTCAGCCAGCTGCTGGGGCTGCGGCCTGAGGCTGAGCGGCGCATCAAGCGCGAGGCCCAGGAGGGACGCGGCCTGTGCCATGTCTTCAGCGGCGCCGGCCACCGCGTCCTCGACTACAGCGCCTTCGTCGTCCAGTGGGAGGAGTGACATGCTGGCCATTGTCCTGCGCACTACGGCCCTGGCCGGCGCGCTCGTCGCAGTCGCGGCGCTGCCCGCCTCCCTCGTCGGCGGCATCGCCCAGACGCTGGAGCTCAGCCGCGCCGTGACTGCCGGCCTCGTCCTGGCCGTCTGGTCGGCCGGCTTCATCGGCCTGGCCGTCCTGTGTATCGTCTGCGTGGGCCTCGCCCTGCAGGCGGAGCGCGCGACCGACGTGCTCAGCCAGCGTGTCAGTCGCCTCACCCAGCCGCCCGTCATCCCCGCCGTCACCGGCGCTGGCGTGCAGCTGACCTTCGGCCGCCGCCAATCCGGCGCCGGCCTCGTGTAAAGGAGGGAATGCCATGTTCAAGACTGCCATTGTCGCCGCCGGCCTCGTGCTGGCGGCAGCCGGCGCCCAGGCGGATCGTCTGCGCGTCATCCAGCCGGTCCAGAGCGGCGACCCGTTCGTGGTCATCCAGCAGACGACCGGGCCGGCCCGCATTCTCCACGTTGTCCCGCAGGACAGCTATGTCGGGCCGCGCGACCGCAGCCGCCTCGTCGTCGATGACCGGCGCCCGTGCGTGCGCGCCCGGTACACGGTCACCAGCCAGGGAGGGCGCATCCAGGTCACCCGCCGCGCGTGTGAGGAATGACCGGCGGACGGGCGCGTGACCGCTCGACGCCCCACCAGCGGGCCAAGATCGGCGCGGGGATCCTGGACCGCCACGTGCGGTCAGCGCTCGACACCTACTGCGACCGCTGTGCGCGGGATGGTGTCGAGCCAATCGAGTGGCTGAGCGATGTCGTCGCCCAGCACACCGACGAGGTGGCGCAGCTGTGCCAGGTCAGCCGAGACCTCCTGTGGGCCACCTGGCTGACCCTGGATGCGACAAGACGGAGATACTAAGATGACCCACTGGACCAATCGCGTTGAGACGATGAGTGACCCGCTGGGCGGCACCGTCCTGGGGCTGTCGGGCCGGCGCTATCCTTACCGGCTGGAGCGCGCCCGGCGCTGGAACATCGGCCTCCGGCGCCACAGCGTTGAGCTCACCGGCCGGATTATCCTCACCCTCGACGGCCGGCTGTCCTACCACGACACCTGGCAGCAGTGCCTCGATGCCGTGGACGACTATGAGCGCCGCGAGAATATCAAGCCAATACTGGAAACTACTGTCGGCGAACAATAGTCTCGTGGCCTATACTGAGGAGGCCCGGCTGAGCCGATCCTGGCGGACCTCGGGCGCGGCGTCTGGGCGAAGGTTCGCCCTCGCTGAGAATGCGCAGAAACACACCCTCTGCTGGCGAAAGGGCCCGGGCTGTAGTACGGTACAGCCCCGGCCCTTCTTCTGTGCCCCTGCCTGCCCGCTGCTGACCGCCGCACAGGAGGACGGCTGCGGCCCGGCACCGCGATCCGGCCGCGACCTCGACGATGTGGTCGGAGGCCGCTGGGCAGCGCCCGGCAGCCGGTGAGCGGCGGCCCGGGCATCACGGACGGATGTGTCATAAGAGAAGGGCGCCGGCTGGAGCCGGCGCCCGAAGTCTGGGAGGGGAAACGAAAGGAAATGCCCAATGCGGTCGGGTGCGCGACCGAACGGGAGACGCACCCAGGTTGATCCTAGACTGACTCCTTCGCGAGGGCAACCACTCGTAGCAGCCGCCCCTCGCCCCATCATCAGTCGTTCTCCCCGCCGACGTACACGCTCGGGGCCTCTGTCCGAAGTTTGTTCACGTGCCACCAGGCCAGCAGCGCGGCGCTGGAGGCCAGCATGCCCCGGAGATGGTCTGGGACGCTCCGGCCCATGTTCCTCTCCACGAGGGCGCACATGGAGGCGAGCGCTACGGAGATGGCGCTGTACAAGACGCGAGGATCGACGTTGTCACGCCTGCACTCGTTGGCGAAGTCTGCCAGCGTCTTGTTGAGCCTCTCGGACAGTCGGACGCTCACCCCTTCCTGGACGGCCCGCATCAGATCGGGCCGAATGGACTGGATGTCAATCATCTCCTCCACCAGGCGGTTCAGCAGCTCGTCCTGGACGGTCTTGGGCGGACTCATTGGTTACCTCCGTCATACTCCATCTTGAGTTTGAGCCGGTACGGGTCCTCCCCGACGCGCTCGACGATGATGCGCGGCTGCTGCCCGTCTGCGAGGATCGTGTTGAGCGTCCCCACCGCCTCGATGGCCCTCTCAATTCGCGACGGATCGAACAGCCTGGCCGGCGGCTGGGGCGAGGGCTGCGCAACCACCGGCTCGACGGTCCCGGCCTCCTCTACGTCGCCCCGGCGGGCCCGCGTGACGCGCGGCAGCTCCTCCAGCTGGTCAATCGCCAGCGCTGCGATTAGCACGGTGAGCTCGGGTTGCGGCTGGAGGATATCCCATCTGCAGCGGGTGCGCCGGAAGGGCGGCCGGGGCGTCTGGGACCTCTCGCTGTAATGACTGAACTGGATCCGATAGACGTCACCCCTCGGCGCCATGTGGGGCTGAGCCCCGCGCCGGCCGAGGCGTCCGGGGCGCCCCTCCAGCCGCACGAACAGGTTGTCGCTCCAGCCGCTCATCCCGGTCACCTCGCACAGCTCGGCGGTCCACCGCAGCCTCTCCATCCAGTCGGGGCCGGCCACCTCCGCAATTGTCTGAGGCGCCCTGCTGCCGAGATAGACCGTGAGGCCCGTATGGCCCAGAGTGACAAAACCTCCTGTCCAGCGCGACGGCTCGGGATCGGCCGGCCCGCTCTGGCTGCGCTCGAAGGCCGCGCGCAGCTTCTCCTCCATTGCTGTTCCCATGGTACTCCCCCTTCCTGAGCAGGGCCCGGCGGCCCTACGGTGTTGCAAGGCGCTCCAGGAGGTAGATTGCCCCCAGGAGCGCCAGAGATGACGCGAGGATCGCGATTATGATGCGGACTGCGCTAAGCCGACGCCGCTCCCTCATCGGGCAGCCTCCGCTTCGCAATCCATTCTTCGCTCACCCAGATGCCGTTCTTCTGGCCCTCCACGTGGACCACGTAGCTGACCTTGCGGCGCCTGTTGGTGCGCAGCAGGTGGGGCCGTTCCTGGCCCCATTGGTCGGCCACCGCGACATCGGGGCTCACGCCCGGAGGTACGACGGCCACAACACGGACCTGCCTGGGGCACTTGCCGACCAGAAGACGCATGGTGTCTCCCTTCCGGTAGACGGCTCCCTTGGGGACGCGGGTGGTACCGCGTCCCGGCTCGCTGGTGTAGACGGTACTCATGTCTCCACTCCCTTCACTCCACGTCCTCCTGCGGGACGTAGGGAGATAATACCGTGAGCCCACCGAACCAACCGCGTGGTTTTATCTGTTACAGATCCAAGCCCAGCCGACGCAAGGTTTCCTCTGGCGTCACGTCCGACACCGCCCCGTCCTTGAACATGATTTCCGACACGTTCACGTCACCCGCCTTCACCTGTGCCAGCATCTGGTCCGCCCGCTGGGCCGTGTACTGGAGGAGCTGGGCCGTCGTCTGCTCAGCCGTCCGGCCCGGCGCGTCCGCCCCCGTCCCTCCGGCCGTCTGGACGCCCAGCTGGACGTAGATGTTGGCGAACACCTCCAGAAGGCCGATGATGTCGCGGCGCCGGTCCCTCATGCCCGCCTCGCCAGTCTCTGCCAGGTACTGGATCCAGGCCCGGTATACGGTGTCATAGGCCCGAGACTTGTACTCGTGGGCGCCGTCGGGCCCTCGGGTCATGGCGGCCTCCGCATGACGCCGCACCAGCCTGTCGACCAGCTCAGTCATCTTCTCAGTCGGGCGCGTCATCGCTCAGTCCCCCAGAAGGCCGACGAAGCGGCCTGACGAGCGGGTGGTATCCAGCTCCTCCGGCGTGCCTAGGCGCGGCGCGGCGCCCGCCTCCCGGATGATCGGCGCCTGGAAGACGCGCACGGAGCGCGGGGAGCGCTCCTCAGCGATGACCATGACCACCTCCTGCCGGTCGGGGTGGTCGCTGGGCCGAACCGGCTCCTCCTCGGTCCGCACCCTAGTCACCCACGCCTCCAGGCAGAAGACGCACCTCACAGCGTTGTCCCGCTTGAGCGCGGCCCGCATCAGGGCTGAGATCGCCCCCTTGTGCTCCTCCCGAAAGTCGCCGAAGGCGCAGCTTACCATCGCCCCGTTCGGCCGTTCGTATGTGAGGACCGGCACATTGCCCATCTCATCGGGGCTGTAGCTGAGGTTGCCAGCGGCGATTTCAAATGCCTCGTTGACCATCTCTTGAAGTTTCATGGCACTCTCCCTTCCTGGTTCGCGTCCCCAGGGGTGGGCTCAGCCGAGGGAAGGGAGGGGACCATGACCCCTGCGCCAGATGACCGGTGGCGCTCCCAGCTGAGCCCGCCGCTGGGGACGCGGGCTCCATACGCCGGCTGGATCGGCCGGCGCGGCAGTATCAGGTTATCTTCCGTCCTCTCCGGGGTCTAGCCCGTAATCGCTGGCGCGCAGCGATAGACGTTGGGCGGCTCGTCGAATATTCTGTCTCGGCGCAGCCGCAGCGCGGGTGACTGGACGCCCACCTTCCCCCTTCTCCTCGGGGTGGTCACCGTCCAGTCACCACTCCCGCCACGTGGACGGCGGGATGGCATAGAGGACCATCAGGAGGAAGACGGCGGCTCCGCCTACAAATTCTGGTTCCATGACAATCCCCGGAGCATGGCCTGGACCCACCGGGCCTGAGCAACCGCGTCGGCCTCTCCCTCATGGGCCACCGAGGGCGACGGGCGCAGCTGCGCGCTTGGATCGCGAAGGCTGGCGAGGGTGCGCAAGCATCTCACGTTCTTGTAGCTCCAGGGTATCGCCAGGCCGCAGCGCTGGTAGTACTGCTCAAGCAGAGCGATATCGAAGGTGGGCCCGTTGCCCCACACCCGGCCGTCGGGATGATGGATGCTCGTGAGCCAGAACTCCTGCAGCCTAGACAGAGCCATGTGTGGCGTCAACGCATTCGCCTGGCCATCGATAAACGCGGCACGGGCCTCGTCGCTCTGCCGCATCCACCATAGGATCGTGTTTCCCTGGACCTTGAAGCCCAGGTCGAGCGACATCGCGATGCTCACGCAGAAACTTGTTGACTCTACCGGGCTGTCCGGGTCATCGCTCGCGTTGAAGGCACACAGACCGATCTGCGTGATTACGGAGCCGTGGTCAACGCCCAGCGTCTCAAGATCGATCATCAGGTCACTGTACAGCACGGGCCGCCCTCCCCTTGCGCCGGCCCAGCAACAGACTGTACTCAGACATGGGTTCCTCCCTGCTCTCCCAACAGCCGGCGCTCGGCCTCTTCCTGCAGGATCGGCGCCAGGTTCGGCGCCCGGTAGTTTGGGCCCTTCGCGATCTTGGACGCGACCTTGCCGTCAGCCAGGCGCTCCTTGGTCATGTTCGACGCGTGCACCTCCTCAAAGGCCGCGTCCTTGATCCTGTGGAGCCCCAGCGTCAGGTACGTCCCGTCAAGCACGTACTGGAGGTCAGTCAGCGCGTCGAGCGCCTTGACCAGGTCCCGGGAGGCGAACGCCTCGCTGAGCTCACTCAGTTCCTCCTGGAGGAGGCTGATGCGCTGGTGGAGCAGATTGTCATCCGCCGGAAAGCCGGGCTCCTGCGCGATGTAGGCGTTCATGGCGCGGTGGAACTCGGCTACCATGTCGACGGTCCCGATGGTGTGGACCATCGGGTCATCGGCGCGGTCCAGAATGACCACGGTGGCGCCCGACCGGGACACCGCCGCGTAGGACGCGCCATGGGTGCGTCTCAGCAGCCAGCTGAGGTAGGCCGCAACGCGGCGCACCTTGAGCGACAGTGGCTCCTGAGCCTCCGGCTCGGGGCGCCGGCGCGGAAACAGCTTGTTGATCAATTCAGCCTCCCGCCCATCAGTTGGGAGATGAGCTTTGTCATGTCCGTCGTCTCCTCTTGCGGGGGTGGGGAGATGAGCGCGAACGTGTAGCCCAGCGACTTGTAGCGCGTGTCGAGGAGACAGTGGCTCTCATCGTCCAGACCCAAGACGGCCCGCAGCTGCCTGAACAGGTCGTGGACCTTGGCGTCGCGCTGCAACTTCAGCATCGATGCCGTGGTCAACAGCCGGTTGATCTCGTCGTTGAAGAATTCATTTGTCTCGTCGATCTGGTGGGCGATGGCCGCAGCCTCGCCCACCAGACGAATTGGAACGTGATCGTGATCCATAGCTTTCTCCCTTCCCGCCCTATATTATCTCCCCACGGCGCGGGCCGTTAGTGCTAATTCCTGTCAGAAGGGCGTATCGTCGTGGGCCTCGGGCACGTCCCACTCGCTGGTTCCCTCATAGTTGTTGTCCCAGAAGTCCCGACAGACCTCCAGGCTCGGGAGCTCATAGAAGTATTGTCGAGTGCTCGTCTGGTGCTCGCTTCCGTCGCCCATGATCTGTGTCACGCTCGTCCACCTCTGGACTGACTTGGGATAGGGGGCGGGCATCATGCGGGCGAGGAACTTGCCCAAGGCGACCCGGCTGAGAGGCTTGTACAGCCTCATCTTCTGGGCGTATTCCAGATAGTCCTCGTGCAACGCCTCCTTCAGCACCTCCCGTGGCCAGCCACCGCCCCGGACGGCGTTCAGGAGGTTACCGGTGGACAGCTTCTCGTGCCACCAGTCCTCCTCGGGGCTGAGGCTCAGCAGCTTCTGCTCGCTCAGAGCGGCCGTGCGCGGGAAGGCGCGCACCTCGAAGTTGGACAGATCGCGGCGCATGAGCAGGTGGAGCAGAGCCTCATAACCGCCGTTCTCCATCTGGTCACGGATCGCGCGGAAGTAGGCGTTGTTCTGTTTTGCACCGTCGCCCACATCCAGGACGAAGAAACGGCGCTCGTCACCGCCGGCCGGGACGACCCACTGGCTGTTCGACGCGAGGATGATGTGGAGGAAGTTGGGCGCCGTCTCAGCGTCCACGCCCTTGCCCTCGACGATGAGGGTGTCCTCGGTGACCAGCGTTTTCAGGATGCTCTCGTGCTGCTTGTCGCCGGCATAGAATGCCTCGTCACCGAACAGGATCACGCAGTCACGCAGGTGAGCGTTGAAGGCGCCGACGAGGTGCTTTGAGTTGCTCACCTGCAGGAAGTGGCGACCCCACAGGTGGCCGAAGGTCCGAACGAACATCGACTTGCCGGTGCCCATCCGACCGCGCAACACCACGGCAACCTCGCCCGGCCGATCCGGGAACTGGACCGCGCGGGCCATCCAGTTCAGCAGGTACTCATAGTGCTCCTCGTTGCCCGAGCAGATATTGTCATGGATGTGCTTCAGGTAGAGCGAGCAATCGCCCGGCCGCGCGTCGCAGGCGAAGCCGCGCCACAGGTTGTAGGCGTCCGGCGCCTCGCGGCGCGGAGCGAACACAATTGTGCGGTACTGCCGTCGCGCGGGCTGGGACAGCCACCACTTCCCGAGCGGCATCTGGATCGGCTTGCCGTCCTTGTCCTTTCCCACCTCCACCTGGATGTGCATGTAGCGGTTGCGGAAGTCCTCGAATGACTGCCGCGTGATACGCGGCCGGTTGAGCATAGCGTCCTCAACCTCGCTGATGACCCGACACTTGCCGCCGATGTCCTCGATGACGGCGTGCTTGTCGTTCAGCTTCGCGAGCCACGGGTTGATCGCGTCTTCGCGCGCCCGGCGGATCGTGTAAGCCACGTACTCCTCGGGCCGGGGCTTGTCGAGCACGGACGCTGAGATGCCGAAGTCTGGATCAAGCAGCACCATCGCGATTGTGTCGTCATCGCAGCCAGCGCGGACCAGCGAGCACACCACCGCCCAAAGGGCCTCAGAGCGCGAGGGATATTTTGTGGGGTCGTCAGGGTCGTCGCCCTGGACGATGAGCATCTTGGTGCGCTGCGGCACGGTATCGGGAAGGTCGTCCACCGACTTGAGGCGACCCAGGTTGCCGCTGATCTTGACGGGGCTCACACCGGAGCCCATGCTGCCGGGCATCTGGACGCGAGGTGCCGGGGTGAAGCGGCTCAGGTCATATACCCGGTCGGGGTGGTGCTCGACGACACGGGCGAGCGCGGCGCGGCGGCCCTTCCTGCGCTTGCGCTCGTCGGGCACGTTAACCGTCCCGGGGAGCCGCATGATGCGGTCGATGTTGTGGCACTTGTCGGCCTGGAGGGCCACCGCGATCTGCTGGTTGTACGCCTCCAGCTCAATCCAGCGCGCCTCGTTGCCCCGGACGGTCTGGGCCTCGGCCAGCGTCCAGAAGCCCTGGAAGCCGCCGCCACTGTCCACGATCCAGGTGGGCGGCGGATCATAGCTGCGCAGCAGGCGCAGCGCCCGCTCACGCTCCAGGTCCAGGTCCTCGCCGGCCCGGGGGTCCACGTCAACGTGGAGACACACCATCTCGGCAATGTCGGTCTTCTTGGCCTTGCTGGACAAGGGCTTGAGGACCTTGTTGACCGTGAAATAGATGTTCTCAACGCCATTGCGCGCGTCGATCCACGCCCGCGCCCGATCCTCGCAGGACGGATCGAAGGTTGCGGTCACCGTGCCACCCTGATCCGGCTTGATCGCGGTGAGCACCCACGGGCCCTGGGGGGCCCACGCGCGCAGGAACTCGATAGCCTTGTCAGTCTCTCCCCTCACCTCAGTCTCTCCCCATCTTGCGGAGCTGGATTAACCGCAACTGTTGGTCGGGCGGCAGCCGGGCGGCGTCTCCACTCAGCCAGGCAACTAGCCCGTCCTCAGCAATATCGCTCGTCCACGCGGCGATCTCGTATAGCGTCGCGCGCGGCACGAAGCCGACGCGCTGCCACGCGGTGAAGCCGTCGAACAGAAGCCACTCCCGCCGGACGCGCAGCAGGAGCCACGCGCTGTAGTTTGCCCGCCACCTCCGCATCAGCCAGAGCCTCTGGTGCGGGGTGAAGTGCGGGATGCGCACGGGCGTCTCCGGCCGGCTCGGCCAGTCCGGGAGCGCCTTGAGCTCAATCCAGCCCGTCGTGATATTCACGTCGGGCGTGCCGGCCATGGCGTCATTCTCCACCCTCACCGGGTCCATCCCCGCCCTGACCAGGATCGGTCGCAGGGTGTCCCACATTTGACTCTCGCTCATGGCTCCAGTCCTCGTCAATCAGGTCAACCTGGACGCGCCACCAGTTGCGCAGGTACGATGCTGCCCGCAGCGCCTCGTCTCGCCAGCGCTCCTTCGACGGCGGCGGCAGCACCGCCACCACGCGCCGGATGCCCGCGAAGGCGATGTGCTTGGCGCACTCCATGCAAGGCGCCATGGACGAGTAGAGCGTGGCGCCCCGGGCCAGATGGCCGGCCCGAAGGAGCGCCGCCATCTCGGCGTGGACGACAGCCTTGTACTTTTCCTCGCGGTCGTTCCAGACGCCCAGAGGCGTGTTGGGCGGCAGGTCGTTGCACTCGGTGATCGTGACCGGCCCCCGCGACATCTGTACGGGGAGCGCCACGCCGACACGGGTGGACGGGTCCTGCGACCGCGAGGCTGCGTCAAAGGCAAGGCGGAGGGAGGCCAGATCATCCGCCGTGATCTTCGGCGTCCGGGGCGGCCTGCCCTTACCCCCGTACCTCGGATCCACCGCCTTCCTTGGCTTTCCAACCATTGACCCTGTCCTCCTTTCAGCCCGCTCTCAAACTCTCGGCCACCGTTGCGCCACAACTTGACCGCGCTCGTCGATGTCCTCAATCGCGATCTGGGCGTCGTATATCATGTTCTTGATGGCAGTCCAGACATCGACATCGTCGGGAGCCGCCCCGGCCTCGGCCCGTATCTTACGAACCTGCATCGCCACGCGGAAGCGCTCGACGCTGTCCAATAGGATGGCGAGCTGGTGATCGTCCAACCTCATCGCTCTTGTCCTCCCGCACCACCGTCTCGATAGTCCAGCAAAGCTCAGAGACGCCGTCGATGTCCGACGGACCCTCTGAGATGGAGCCCACGCCCGTGCTCAGAAGGAAGTGGGCCAGCTCATTGGCCATGTCCCTCAGAACCGCCTCGCGGTCGTCAGCCTGCAGGAAGGCTGCCTCGTAGGTGCGTCGCACGTTCAAGCCTCGGATGCACGCTCCCGGCTCCAACACCGTGTAACCGCGCTCGCGCAGCAGATTGGCCATGTCCTCGTATCTGAGCACCTCATGCCTCCCCGTATTCCGGCGACTCACTCATCTCGTCCCTCCCTCAGTGTGGCGCGATTCACCTTGGTCGTCGCCCTCCGCAATAGGGTGGCGAACCTACTAAGCGGGGGCTGCTTCTCGGCCTTGAGTTCCGAAACCAAGGCTTCCAGCAAAATTCTGTTAGCCTCCAGCCTGTCCCTTTCCTCGACGAGGGCGAGGAGCATGACGTGCGCCGCGTACATCGCAGCCCCGGCGGCCGGGCACTCATACCCTGACGAGACGAGGCTGCTCCAAGAGGCAAGTCTCTCCGCCATCTCTCGCACTGCCTGGGTGGTGATGGTCTCATTCATCTCGTCCCTCATCCATGGCGTCGGGATTGGAGGCCATGCTCGCGGCTGACGTTGCGGCGGCCGGCCGGGCCTTTTCATAGGCTTGGTGCGCCAGTATTCCAGGCTGGCCTTCACGCGCTCCTCGGCGGTCTGCATGAGCTCAATCTGGCGCTCCCTGCTGATGGGCGCGCCCGGATCATTCGACGGCCAAGTCTCACACATCTCCGTCTCTCCACTTGAGGGCGGCATTGACAGGGTCGTCGTCACCGCCCAACATTCCGGCGCCTCGCAATCTCTGCTGCGCGTCGCGCAGCGCGTTCTTCATCTGTGCTGTCCTGCGGCGCAAGGGCGCGATCTCGCTGGCGTGGATCTCCGCAACGATCTGCTCTATAAGTCGTTCGAGCGCTTGCGTGACGATGCTGTCTGCGGCGATGTTGCGGGCGAGGTCACGAAAATGGGCGAGGTCACGAAAATCAGGCGCTGGCTTGTTGCGCCTCGTCATCGTCCCGCCTCCGGTGGTGATGGTCTCACTCATCTCGTCCCTCCCTCGGTGAGGTCGCGCCCGCCACCGCCGCGAACACCTCCCATGCGTCCGTCATGTGGCCTCTCCCCAGCTCACGCCCACCTCCACGTCCACCTTGGACGGCAGCTCCATCCGGACACACTCGCACATGATCCGGGCCATCCGTTCGGCCTCGGCCCGGTCGGCGACCGTCCCGTCAACCTCGTCGTGGACCTGCAGCTGCAGGAAGTGACCGGCAGCGTCCAGTTCAACCATCGCCTGCTTGGTCTGGTCGGCGCTGGAGCCCTGGATGAGTCGGTTGAGCGCCTTGTGGGTCCAGTCATAGGTCCCGTCGGGGAGCTGCGGGAAGCGACACCGGCGCCCAGAGTAGGTCGTGATGAAGCCGACGGCCCGGGCCCGCTTCTCGGCGGCCTTGGCCATCTCAGTGGCGAATGGCACCTTCTGGTCAAACTTGTTGATCAGGGCCTGTCCCTCGGGCCCGGCGGCCTCGAACACCCGCGCCCCGTCCCTGATCGCCTGCTGGGCAATCGGGTCCGTGGTCGGCACCACGCCACGCCCCTTGATGTACACGGCCAGCATCGTTGGCAGCCCAAGCTTCTGGCACAGCTTTGGGCCGCCCATGCCGTAGATCTTCCCCAGGAACAGCTCCTTGGCGTCCTTGCGCTTGATGCCGGCCATGTCGGCCATCATCTGGTGGTTGTCGGTGGACGGGTCGTCCCGGTACTTGGCGGCCGCCTCCAACGCTGCCTTGAAGGCGCGCTCGCTGATCAGCCGGTGCCGCCCGGCGACGACGGCCCAGTGCACGAGCCAGCGAGGCTCCTGCTGGCTGTAGTCGTTGGCGCACCACAGCCCGCCCTCCTCCGGCAGGTAGATGGACCTCCACATCGGCCCGATCTCCTCGTCACGGGCCGGCTGCTGCTGCATGTTCGGGTTGGACGAGCTCAGGCGGCCGTAGGCGGCGCCCTCGGTATCGTCCTCGCCCTCCTTCTGGTGCCGGAGCTGGTTGAGCGTACAGTGGATCCGCCCGTTGGTCAAGTGCTCCCGGATGGAGTTGACGAACGTGGTCCGCAGCTGGCTCATCTTCCGGGCTCGCCGCAGGCAGGCGGCGACGGGGTGATCAATTGACTCCAGGAACTCCTTGGTGATGGACGGCCCATCCTTCGTTGTGCGCGGGCAGATCACCCCAATGGCTCTGAGCGCCGGCTCAACAACGAGCGGTTTGAAGGTATCGCCGACCTTGATGTGCACCCCGGTGTCCCGGGCCACCTCGGCCAGCGCGATCTCCTCCTGCTGGATCGCCCAGCGCTCTATCTGGCTCAGCCGATCCTGGTCAACCCGGATGCCGCGCCGCCGCATGCGCACGAGGACGGGCAGCAGCCGGCTCTCCAGGTCGAAGACGTTCCACAGGTTCTGCTCCTCAATTTCCCGCTCCTGGGCGCGCAGGATCGCGAGCGGCAACGCTACGTCCTGCTCAGCGTAGGGCCCGACGAACCGGGCGGGCAGGCGCCAGATCCACTTCTTGACATCCTTCTCCTTCTTGCAGCCGTAGGCGAATGCCGCCTCAATCAGTCCGCGCTCATCCTTGCCCACCCCGAGGCGGCGCTGGCCGATGTTCTCCAGGCTGTAGCTGTACTGAAGCTCATCCAGAAGCGGCTCCGCAATGGTTACATCGCGGAACCATTGAGCCTGCTTGAACTCGATGCCCTCGTTGGCGAGGCCGTCCAGATCGTACCCAAGGTTGGCTCCCACGACGGTGCCCCGGAAGTTGGCTGCCTGCTCGCGCAGGTAGCCAATCACGGCGTGCTCGTCCAGGTTGTCGCCCTCGGCGTGCCTGATAGGAAGGTAGAACCTTGGGCCGTCCTCGATGGCCACCGCCACGCCGGTGATGTAGGCCCCGCGTCTCCAGCCAGGTCCGAGGGTGCGCAGATGGTCGTCCCGGCTCTCGACGTCAATGGCGATCCGGCGCGCGTCGCCCCACTGGGGCAGCGAGCTGAGCGAGGGCGGGGACCAGGATGCGCAGGGCGTGAACAGCGGGAGTTGCATCGATCTCCTCGTACAGTTTGAAACTAGCCTCCGCCAACTCATCGTCGTAGTCGAGCCGGGCGCCGAAGACCTTCAATGCGTGCTCGACGGACTTGCGGTGGCGGTTGAAGGCGCGGCCGGTCCACGTCAAGTTGAATGTGAAGTTGGCGTGGAGGTAGATCGCCTGGTGGCGAACTGCGACAAGATCGGCGTCGCGGGCGCTCCCGAGGATGGACGCCCGGTTGATGTGGCCCTGCCGGCCGTTCAGCCCTTTCACCAACCGGTCGATGATCTCGTCCCGCAGGTCATTGCAAAGACCGCCGGCCTCAGACAGGACCGCCGCCCGCTCGGCGTCCGACAACCTCCTGATGTGGTTAGACATTCACAACTCCTCTGGCAACCAGCTCGGCCTCCACCAGCATGAGATAGCGGCGCAGGTCCCGGATGTCATCGATCAGCCCTTCATCGCGGGGATCGGCGGCGACGGCGGCGAACACGTCCCAGGGCGCAACGGGGTTCTCAGCGTTCGACATGTTGGCTGTGCACTGATCCATCTCGTGGGGCCGCAGAGCGTTCTCGATGCGGTCCCACTTCCGGGCCAGCATCATGAAGGCCCCGATACCGCCGCGCCGCTTCCAGCTGGATCCGTAGTGGAGTTCAGCGATCCTGAGCGCAGCAACATCAGCCGCTGCGACCCGGTCAATATGTTCAATGTGCGTCGAAGTCATCGTCTTCCTCCGGATTGAAGTGGTCCTTGATCCACTTGTCGGCCTCGTCCGCATCCTCGGGCATTCGAGCCCAGACCCATCGGACGCACTCAACAAACTCTTGCATGTCGTGGGGCAACGGCTTCTTGAGCCAGCCTGCCTCGATGCGCAGCTTGATCTCCTCCGCCTGCTCATTGCCCATCCGGTACTGCTCCAGACACCACAGCCAGAGCTCAAGACGGTCCAGGGCCTTGAGAACGTCCCTGTGCTCCGGGCTGAGCTGGTGAGCATCGGGGATGCCGAAGCGGGCGCAGATGTCCTCGTCCATCGCCCTCAGAGCAGACGCCAACTCCGGATGGTTGTCGATGACCTGCCCCGGGATGTCGCCCGTGAAGCGCTCGGGTGCGTCATGGAACAGAGCAGCCGGGCCAAGGGTAGCCCAGAGCTGCGGCCGGAAGGCCCAGAGCAGCACGAGCACGTTGTACACGTGAATCGCGTTGTTGTACTCCCCATGGAACGGCACCCTGTGAACACGCCGGACGGCGCCGCTCTCCCGGCCGATCTTGGTGATCTTCAGAACTCTCTCAAGCGTGCGCGTTTCCACTGTCCTCTCCCCTTCCGTAGTCAACTCCGTCGTCCTGGGCCCTGACCCAGGCCCGGTGCCGTCCCTCGATCCACCTTGA
>ERZ777003.2842-NODE-2842-length-18553-cov-180.927289_pt1 | contig 18553 bp, 25 predicted proteins | sample MGYA00374956_ERZ777003 | MGnify/ENA primary metagenome ERZ777003 (study PRJEB29302, sample SAMN06268252) | bioreactor metagenome | isolation source: Joint BioEnergy Institute, California, USA | place: USA:Joint BioEnergy Institute, California, USA | collected... | reverse complement strand
TTCATAGAAAATCCCGGCGGAGACACCCCGCTTCAGCGGGGTGAGGAAGCCGGATCCTCCTTTCGCTAGAAGCACAAACGTGCAAAAATAGACACAGGTCGCCCGCCGTACCGGGCAAGACACTCCGAGAGTACGGTGTCATTCGGAGCAACGGCTTGCACCTTAACAACCTGGCGATATGAGGTTGCGGGCGGGAACCAGCGCCCGCGTAAAATCTCCACTGTCGGATTAACCTCCGTCAACTTGCGCCAGTCTTCGGGCTGGCGGGCCGCCGTCAACCGGCCAATCGTCTCGGATGCGCCCTCAACGGCGTAGCGCCAGGGACAAGCTTCCCGCTTTAGCGGGGAGTAGTTGACTTAATTATACTCCGGAAGGATTTCCCTAGCGGACAAGCACCAAACCTGACGTGGGTTCGATGGTGTAGATTTTGCTGGTCGTGGTCTTGCCGCGGCGGGCTTTGCCGGACTTGACGTGTAACTGGTCGGGAGAGATCTCGTCGTTGTATTCGACGGTCATGAGGTTATGCACCCCCGCCTTGATGTCGCCGCCGCCTTTGATGCCCTGATAACCCTTGCCGACCTGCCCTTTAGCCAGATCCTTGTTGTACTCTTCGTTGAATTGAGAGAGCAGGATCAGGGTGCAGTTCAAGCGCCGGACCAGTTGCAGGCAGTCACGAGCCAGAACCTCCATGTCCTCGAACAGCCTGCCGTTCTCGCGCACCAACTGAGCGTAGTCGACGATATAGATACAGTGCTTGCCTTCGTTAGACCACTTGTGGCTGTTAATCAGCCGGTGCATGGCGAGACGGTTGGTCAGTGCGCCGGTTTCTTCTCCGGCGTCATAAATCTCAATCGGTAACGATTGGGCACGTTCCATGCCGACTTCGGCGGCTTGGCGGGCGAGGTCAGGCCACGAGTCAAGCACGTTTTCTTCGACCGCGTAACTCAGGCTTTCGGCGTCCATCATCTCGCGGATCAGTTTCGAGCCTGCCTTGGCGTTCCAGTGGCCGTTCTCGGCCAGCCACTCGACCGCGCACATGGCCGCGAAGTCGTAGGCCGAAATCACCTGATCGTTCTCGTAGGCCAGCCACGCAATCGCGACCGTGTCCCGAGGCCGTTTGTAGACGTCCCTCGCCGCGTACAGAGCGATGTTTCTCGCCCAGGTCGATTTTCGGCCTCCCTGGGGACCGGCGATGGCAATGAACCTTCGGGAACGAAGACCGCCTTTCAACCAGTCATCCAGCCACGGCAGATGGGTTGGCGTGACGTACAGGTTTCCGCGATGCGTCTTATGCCGCTCGAAGATCGCGGCGATGGAACTATTCAGCGTTGCGCCACCACGGTTCCTGGCGAGACGGTGCATGAGCTCGTCGCGCACCTCGTCGATGTCGCGGTTAGACTGGATTGCTTCCAAGCCGCCGACCAGCGTCTTGGTCGTTTCCCGGACTTCGGCCTGACGCACGATCATGCGGGCGTGGCTCAGGAGTTCTTCGGGGAGCAGGAATGGGGTGTTGCTGAGTTCCCGCAGCCACTCGAGCGGCAGCGTCTGCCTGCTCAGGGTGAAGACGGTTTCCGGGTTGGGCGTGATATTCTCTTCGTACGCCTGCAGGATGAACCCGTACGCCGTACCGAGTTCTCGGTTACTGAAATCCGTCGGCAGTAATCCGGCGACAAAACAGACTTCTTCAATCGTCTGCCGGTCGCCCATATTCAGCAGACAGCCGACCACGGTTGGCTCGTGCAACTGGTCCTTCACAGCAAATCCCGGCGGAGGCCCCCGCTTAAAAGCGGGGGAGGAAGCCGGCCAATCGTCTCGGATGCGCCCTCAACGGCGTAGCGCCAGGGACAAGCTTCCCGCTTTAGCGGGGAGAGTCGTCACTGTTGGCCAAGCGCGGGGCTCAGCCTGGAGAGAAGCACCGAGACTGGAAGGGAGGACGTATTCGTGACAAGTACGGATACATCCTGGTCTACAAACCCGATCATCCGCATGCCAACAGCGCTGGCTATGTTCGCGAACATCGCCTCGTGATGGAAGCTAAGCTCGGTCGCTATCTTGAACCGGAGGAGGTTGTTCATCATATCAACGGCGACAAGTCCGACAACCGACCGGAGAACCTGGAACTGTTCTCGTCGAACGCTGAACACCTTGCAGAAACCTTGAAAGGGCAAGTACCGAACTGGTCGGAAGAGGGCGAGCAGCGCGTCTACGAAGGGCTCGAGAAAGGCAGACAGCGGATCGCGGAAGCTCGAGAAGCCAGCGAGTAATAAACGCAGAAAAAGGCCCCTAGTACGTGGGCCTTTTTCTTTTCCCTCAGTTTATTATTATTTCCTTGAACCGATGGCGAAGCCGGGATTTTGGCTTCGCCATCGGCACATGGTACTCACGTCGCAGAAAGGTTCATCGAACTAATGAGAAGGCTGTCCGTAGCAGTATTGCTCTTTCTTTGTCTGACTTTGGCTTCACCTATTTTCGCTCAGGGAGATCTTGTCAACACGCTAACACGCGAGCTATCCACAGTAACAGGCGTTCAGTCACTGCAGTCTGTGTCTGTGCTTGACAACATCGTCGGCCTTGAGGTTTGCGTTGCGTCCGGAAGTACCACACAGCAAATGGCGCAACGGTTGCGCACGGTTGTTGTGCAGGTGCTCGGCACCGAGGCTGTTGAGTTTACTGCTATTCTGGATGACGGCCGCACCGCTGTTGATTATACAAAGTGGACGTTTGACGATTGGAATGGTACGCGACTGAGTTTCACGGCCAGTGAGTGCCGAGCACTACAGTCGACTCCTACCAGGCCATCTCAGAGTGGAACCTCTACAGAACAGTTCTACACGGTTGTCGCGAGTCAGGCCGTCAACGTCAGGTCAGAACCATCGACCAGTGCCAGCGTCGTGACGTCGCTTCGTCCCGATACCATCGTTGACGTTGTAGATGAAGTTGAGGGTAGCGCGGTTAGCGGAAACACGATCTGGTATGAAATTGAGCTGGATGGAGATATCGCGTATATCCACAGTAGCCTTGTGCAACTGCGGACGGCAAGGCCAACGGCAACACCGACGCCAACTCGTACACCAACGCCGCGCCCACAACCTACGCGGACTCCGGTGCCTGCAACGTCGCAGACGCTTAACGACACGGCAGACAGCAGGACGATCCGGAATGGCCTGACGATGTTTGCTAGTGACCGAAACATCATCAGCGCTGAAGTAGTCAATGGGCGACCAAATGGCGGTGAGCGCGCTGTGCTGATTGCCTATCGCACAACGGAGACTACGGATGCAGGCTTCCTCGAAGAATGGCTCGACATCTACTTCGCCGTGGGCGTGACGATTGACGCTCAGGAGCTTGATGTCGATTCGGTGTCCTTGATCGCCGGAACCCGGGCAGGCGCTGCAGCCGGTATATTGGTTGCTGACACTGACGACCTGTTAGCGTGGTGCCGCGGACGACTGTCTGATACGGCGTTTATCAACCGGCTCACAATCGTGCCCCTGTAGGAAGCGAAGGCCTGGGATATCCCCAGGCCTTTCTTGTTATCTGTACTGCCCGAGATACGCTATGCCCAGATCGTATAGACTATATCTTATGGGAGATGCGCCGCTTCCGTTCGATGTGGTATCACGGCAGGGCGGCGCTACAAGCTACCTGCTCAAACGCCCGCTGCAATGACAAGCGAATAAGCGCTGCTCACGGGGTATCTTTTTTTGATACACGGAAAACGCGGAGAATGGCGCCGCCGGGGTGTATCAAAAAAAGGATAGGAGGCGCGCAAGCAAAAAGCCGCCTTGCTGGGGCGGCTCTTTTTTTTAGGGGTTCAATATTCCAGTTATCAGCCGGGAAAGTGGACTTTTGACGCCGCCTGGCGCTTCACTTCCTCGGGCCGCCTGTCATAGCGCCGTGTGGTGTTGACATCGCCGTGGCCCATGATATTGGCGACAGTGGCGATATCGACGCCGTTGTCGAGCATCGTACCGGCGAACGTGCGCCTGAAATCGTGCGGCGAAAAGGGCTCGACGCCAGCAGCGCGGGCGCGCCGGTTCAGGATGGTATACACGGCTTGCGTCGTGAGCCGCTCGCCTGTCAGCTTGCCGCCCTTACGAATGCGGACAAACAGCGGTCCGCTATCCGTTCCTCGTACAGCAAGCCAGCGCTCAAGACTTGTGAGCGCGCCGCCGGTGACGTACAGCGTGCGGTCCTTACGGCGCTTGCTCCCTCGAATGGCAATCCTGCCGTTATCGGGCTGAACGTCGGCAAGGTCGAGTTTGACCAGCTCCGCCCGGCGCAGGCCTCCCGCGTACAAGAGCGCCAGCATGGCAAGGTCACGTTTGCCTGCCGGGCTGTTATCCCGCTTACAGACGGCCGCCAGCGCCTGCACTTCACCGTAGCCGATATCGCGTCCGCTCGGCAGTGTGTCAATGTCGATACTCCGGATGGCGCGCGCCTGCTGGTATTCGTCTGCCGGCATCAGGCCCAGCTTCCACGCCTCACGCAGCGCGCCACGCAAAGCACACAGGAATTTATTCACGGTTGCCGGGGCGCGGTCCGACTCGACCAGGCGCGCTCGTATGGCGGCGGTGTGCTGGTAGCGCAGCAAATGCCACGGAATGAGCCTGTAGCGCTCACTGGCGCGTTTATCGCCCGCCTCGAACTGCTCCATATAGCGCGGCTCTAACAGGTCCGCTATCGCGTTCAGAGCCGCCCGCATGGCGCGCTTACTGGCGGCGCTGTTGAGCGTTTCGAGATAGACAACGGCGGGGTTCTGGTCCGGTTGCAGCGCAGCGCCGGGGGCCAGCGCGCCGGGGCCAGTTGGGACAATTTCAGACATGGGCGCGGTCCTGTTCTGTTTCGTGCTCATCAGGCGGCGGGAAGCAGCAGGCCACGTAAGCGCTGGTTTCATCGATACAGCCGCATAGCCGGCAAACCGGCAACCAGGCAAGCCGCCCGTCACCCACGGGTGTAATTCCTGTCGCCAGTCGTTGCCGTCGCAAACGTCGCAATCGCGTGTCATAGCCTGCTCTCCCCTTGTTAGTTTCGAGAATGTTTATTCTCATAACTAAAGTGTAGCACAGGTTTTCGATAGCGGTTGCGCGGATTTGTCTACTGTTCCCGTTCATCCAAATTTGGATGAACGGGAGTACATCCCTCGTCCAACCCTCAATCAAATCTGATTGAGGGTTCTGTTTCACGCCCGCCGCGTCGGCGATTTTGGGCAGCGTCCATTGTTCCCGTTCATCCGAATTCGGATGAACGGGCTTTTCATCTCGACAGGTTTGATGACCGCGCCAAGTTCAAGAGCGGTCTCAAACAGCGGGTCGGTGGCGATATCGATTTGCTTAGCCTGCTCAGCGGCCCACTCGTAATCGGTTAGCAATGCCTCAACAATGCCTTCCCACGTGTTTGGATAGGACTTGTCGTCACGTTCCCAATAGCCATAAGGGCCGGGGAAATGACGCCACCCGCGCGCCTCGAGGCAACCGCGCAAACGAGGCAGAACCTGCAGTTGTGCGCGGCGCTGGGCCTGCTTTTCTTCGTCAACCGGTTCGGGTTCGGTCACGGGCGTTTCATCAGGCGCTGGGGCGTCAACAGGCTCGGCGGTCACCGTTGCCGGGTCACGCTTCACATAGGTCTTGCCACAGTTCAACTTAATGCCGGCAGCGTTCTTAGGCACGTCACGCGAGAATGGGCTGATGACCTCTCCCCTGGCGTCGAGCCATGCCACGGGCGCGCCGTGATGCTCACGGCACCGCGCCCGGACCGCCTTATGCTTGTCTTCACCTTCAATCGGGAAGTCGCGGAAAACAGGGTTTGGAGCAGGTGCAATCTTGCTCGACTTGGCAATCAGGTAAGAGATACTGTCGCGCTTGACGCCTACAAGGGGCACGAAATCGTAGTGCCGCCAGACACCATCCGGTTTCGTGGCAATCAGCGCCTCGATAAGCATCGTGCGCAGCTCACGCACACTGCCGGGCAATGTATCAGGCGTGAATGGGGTGTCGTCATACTCCGCCAGGCGTTCGATTTCGCGCGCCAGCTCCCACGCCCGCCGCTCAGCGCGGGCGCTCACTTCTAGCGCCTCATCAGTGTCGGCAATTACAGCGGTGGTGACTTCAATCTGCTCGGCAAGCGCTGCATTCAGGCCTGTCTCTGCCGCCTCATCTTTACCGACACGCCCCGGCTCGGGCGCTTCAAGTACAGCCAAGACACGGTGTGGTAGTTCCCTGAGCACCATGTCATAACCACGCTTTGGCGTAAGGTGGTAATGCCGCGCCGCAGAATTAAAGAGAATAGAATCTGGGGGTGTATCTATTGTCTTTAATTTTGCGGCGCCCTCCCCCACCAGCTCCCATTCGAGGGCAACGTTAATCATGCGCTGGGCCTTGTCCTTACTGCAGCCCATGATTTCCGCCAGTTGCGCGGCGGTGAAGTCATCGGCAATGCCGGCAGTCATCGTATGCAAGTGAATCAGCGCGTATTCAGGGCAGACGAACATATACGGCGCGTACGCGCGCAACGTGAGCGGCTCGGGTGTCGGCTCGGGGAGCACCGGGCGTTCGTCATAGCTCAGCTTGACGGGCTTTTCGCGCGGCTCGCGCTGCGGCGGCGCGTAACCGTACTGCCGTGCCAGATGGAAGATCGTGCCGGCGGTTGCCGGTGTTCCACTGTAGCCTTTTTCGAAGGACTTGATTTTTGCCGCGACTTCGCCCGGCTTGCTGCAGTGACCGGTCCACTGCTCCGCCAGCGCAACTGCTTCTGATGCCCCCAGCTCGTGACGCAGGGCGGCCAGCACGGCGAGCCACTCGTTGTAGTCGATGACGTCCGGCGGGATGCAAAAGAGCGCCCTGCGCAGCTCGTCACCATCTGTTTCCAGTGCCGCCTGCACTTTCGGCTTGGGGTCAGGAATCAGCGGCGCGTAGTCGAGATACAGTTCGCCGAAGCTGTAGCGGCGATCTGTCACGCTCACGACTTCGCAGCGGGCATTATTGCGCTCTGGCTTGGTATTGATCGTGCCCGGCAGGCGCATCACACGCGCGATTTCGGCAACTGCCCGGTCGCCACCGGTGGCCTTGGCCAGTCCCTTCAATGTGCGCTCGATATCGGCGCGGTTGCCGTCGGTGATTTCGAGCAGAGCCTCGAGCAGCCAGTAGCCGTGCCAGCCGCCGCCGGTAAAGATAATGACGGTCGGGTTATGACGCTCAATGGCCTGGCGTGCCGCCTCGAGATCGCCGCCGAAATCCTTGGCGTCGGTTTCAGCCCAGAGCGCTGTCAGATAGAGTGCATCCTCTTTCTTGCCAGCGCCCTTGTCTTTCCGCTGGCGCCGAAGGGCAACGCCAAAATGGACGTTGTAGCCTGCCTGATTGCGCGTAGTGATGGCACGCAGCAGCGCCTGCGGGTTGTCGAGTGGCATGGGGAACCATTCGACAAGAGGCGAGCGCAACGCACTGCCCTTGGGTGCTATGAACCGCAGTTCAAGCCATCCCCCTGGCGTGTCCTGATACAGCGTGCTCAGGAAATGGAGCGTGTCATTTGTGGTTAGGCGTAATGTTCGGGGGTCTTCTTCCATGCCGCGCCCTTTGATCGATAAGGATGCGCGGCACCAGGCGGCCAGCTGGTGAGGCCAGCCGCCTGGTAGGGATACAACAATCTAGCGTGACACACGAAATCATTTCGTGTACAATCTAGACTGTAGGTTACAACATAGCCAATCATCGTTTCACCTATTGCCCTATCCCCGGTTGTGCCGCGCAACTGGTTGGCCGGAGAATGGGGCCCCTTACAGAGGGCGCTCGGTGTTCACACCACCGGGGCGCCTTTTTGTTTTTAGACCCCATCAGGTTGGATCCATTATACCGCGCTTCGCACATTTGAGCGGCATCTAGAACACATTTTCGTGCGCGGTTTTCGGTGAGCATTCTGCTCTTTCATACGCTACGACAATTTACCGATCCTTGCAACGAGCGTCGCCGCGTTCTTAAAACGAGAGCGCTTTACCAACACTCACCTTTCAGCTTACTCGTTTTCGTCCTTCACGCCTAAGACAAAAGTTGTCGGAAATCATCAAGGTCGACACTCAGGGTTTCACGTCTCTGGTTTAATCTGTCGAAGGTCCGTTTCACTATCTTGTTGAACTGGTCTTGGACCGTGAAACGGTCGTATTCATTTGGGTAGTTCTCCTCAAGATAGGTCCAAACCTCTTCGAATTTAGCGCGTCGTGCCTGTTGGAAGTTCTCGGGATCTTGGTTATATGCTCGTGCTAAATTCTCCATGATTAGCAGCAGTTGTCCGTCGCTAATGCCATCAATAGCTTGTTTGCCGATCTCCTGAGGTGAAGGGATACGGGCCAGGGCGAAAATAATCTGCGGAAGTAGTTCGCCTATAGCTTCTTCGGTAGTGCCACTATATTCCTGAGGATGAACGAGACGCACGCTAATTCGATTCTCCCCAGCTTCTCGCGTCATGATCGTGGCGCCAACTATGGTCTTGTCGCTCTGTTTTTCCATCATCTCGCTAAAGATAAGCTGCTGAAAATGTTCTAACTCTGCTCGAGTTAGGTCTCGTTCCCGCTTATATTGGTCACGCTGACGCATAGCCGTTTCCAAGGCAGCTTTCGAGCCAGACTGTACAATTTCCAGATCATCAATGCTTACCTTAGATTGCTCCAGTAGAGAGCGCAGATGTCTTACTTCTCGCTCTAGTTCGTTCTTCGACATTTTGCTTATTTCGTCTTGTTGCCTGCCCATTACTCCCCCCTAAAACAACAAGGGCGACGATGCCGCCGCCCCTGCCCTACTCCAACGATTCGAAATACGCGATCTGCTCGGCGTCGAGCGGCGCCGAGTCGACGAGCTCATACCCCTTGTGTTGGCCATCGGCGGCCATCACCACGCGCCAGCGCTCACGGCGCCAGACGCGCTCAAGCTCGGTCCAGGCGTCCGGTTCCGGCGGCAGCACGATCGTAAACGCCGTGCCGGCGGCCAACTCGTCGAGTTTGAGTGGATCCACGCCGATGTAAAAGCCGTGCCGAGTGCGGTATATCCGGACGCCTGCCAAGTGTCAGCTTGCCTTCTTTCGACGCTCGCGTAACGGACTGCCGTAGGCGCTCGCCCGTTCGCTTGCCTGCATGATCTGTAACGCGCCTTCGCCGTTCCTGGCGAGCTTGCCGAACTGGTGTATCTCTACGATTGTACCGCCGCGCTGCTCGAGCACACGGTAAATCACGCGCAGGTTCAGTCGAAATGAGCGCACGCGGTACCAACCCGGTGCATCCCATTTCAGCGGCTCGACGTTCAATCGGCAGTGACGCGGGCGGCGTGGGTCCGGCTCAAGCGCCAGGTAGCGCATCACTTCCTCGACTTCCTCAAATTCGTCCGGTCGCTCTGCTTTCATCGTGCGCAGCTCATCGACCGCCAGCGGGTGGACTGTGACACGCCAGCGCCTCATCACAGTCCCTCCAGATCGACGCCGAAGTCTGTAGGCCCGGTCGGCTCAGAGCGCTTGACGGCGTGATACCGCTCGCGCAAGGCGCTGCCGGTTGGCCGCCGAAGCGACCAGCCGACAACCAGCCCGAGCAGGAACATAAGCAGGAACTTATTCATCGTCGGGATCCCTTACCATGATCACCAGCGCGCCCAGCTCGTCGCCGAGCGTATGAATGACGTCGAGGATCAGTGACTCGTAGGCTTGCTGGATTGCGCCTTGCGGATCCTCTGCGAACGTGTCGACGTCCGGTGCGCAGGCGACCGCCCCCTTGCGGAGGCGCTTGAGAAGTGGCTTGCGAATGTGCTTCCAGTAGTAATCGTCTGTCAGGATAGAGTGCCCGCCATCCTGGGCGATTTCTGCCAGGTACGGCCCAATGCCGAAGCATGCGCGGCTCTTGAGGTTGGTCTTAGCCATGTTACGCGCCCTCCCCTGCCGGTGTCTCGCCGGGAAATTCCTCATTCATCATCGTGCCCCACGCCCTGCTAAAGGCTGTCTTAGGGTTCGCCCCTGCCGCAACCAACCGCTGATATTCCTCGTTGGCACGGTTCAACATGCGGTCGCGCCGGCCCCTAATTGCATTGTGCGGCTTGACGTACTCCTCGCTGCTTAGCCATTCGAGCACATACGTGCTGTTGCGCAGCTCGTCCGGTGTCAGGTGGGCGCAATCTTCAGGGTGACCAGAGTCGGCCACGGCGTTGGTATCGTCGCTCTGGGTGAGCAGGTCCGCGAGTGCATCAATGATCGATTGCGCGGCGATATCGGCGTCCTGCGTCGATACAACCTTGTTACTGGTTGTTTCCATCATCAGCCGAATAGCCGCCCGGTTCACGAGCTTGGCCAGTTCAGGCGAAATCATTTCGCTTACGATCTTGCCGATAACGGGTCTGTGTTCATCAAGCATTGCTATAATCTCCTATAAGTAGAGCGCCGCTTTGGCTTGGCGGCTGTGCGGCGCTCCGCTTGCTCCTTAGGCGGCGACTTCTGCGTAACTCGTGGCGGTCGCCGCCTGCGGCTTGCGCAGCAGCTTCCCCTGCTCCAGCAGCCCACGGGCGATTTCCCGCGACTCTGCGGCTGTCATGCCGGTCACCATCGGCTCAATGCGCTCAATGGGCCACCATGCCGTCACCCAAACGCCGACGCTGCGGTCGTAGGCCTTCACCAGCGCCTCATCCGAGCAGACGACGGAAATAACGCCGCCCATCTCGCCGGTGTTGGCGTGAACCTTGACGAGCTGCCCGCGCTCGAGCGCTGCCGCCCCCTGCCCTGCCTCAACTGCATGTAACTGTTCTTTCATCTTCAAACAACCTTTCGTGTACCGAACCTTCAATACATAGTGTATCGAAGTCTCGCTACAAAGTCAATAGAAAAACGATTGATTGTATTTAGATTTCGTAGTATTCTAATGTTGGTGCTTTGGCACGTTTTGAGGGCGCGATATGATACAGGGGGACCGATGTACACAGAGTTAACGCCAGTGGCCAGATTCCACTCGAAACTAAAGCAAGTCATGCTTCAGTACAGCGCTAAGCGCGGCGAGCCGCTCAGCCAGCGTCAGCTTGCCAAGGATACAGGCATTGCGCTGTCGACGATTTCACGCTGGTACCGTGACGATAATATCGGCAGCATTGACCCTAGCACGCTGTCGAAGCTGATGGAGTATTTCGGCGTTAAGTTTGAGGAACTGGTCGAAATCGAGCCCGAACCACCGCCAACGGAGGTATAGAAGGAGTGACAGATTCAACGCAGGCACTATCGCTGGTTGTAGCTGCAATTGCAGGGATATGGGGCATTTACCAAACCCGTGTAACAAGTCGCTTGCAGCAGGAAATCGAGCACTTGCGCCGACGCTTGGATCGATCAGTCCAAGACCTCGATAGGGTTAAAGAACTAACCAGAACGGTTCACGAATACCAACTCCTTATCTATGATCCTAAACTTGATATTTCTAGCAAACATAAGCTAGTTTCAAAGATGATTGCCGTAATTGCCGAGTTACATGGGCTAGTTCATGAGATTGGAGACAGTGAGTTAGAACAGTTAACGCGAGAGCTCGATAGCAAGTCTCCGGAGCTTAACGATGAAAATGTTGCGCGGCTGCTCCAGCCAATTATTACAAAAATCCACGCTCGAGCGTCTCGATTGCAGCGTGATGCAATCGAGTCTCCACCGACGAAAGCAAACCTAAGACTCCCTTGGCGATGAAACAGGCTACGGCATACCGATGTTGATATACCTCCAATCTGTGCCGGACGAGGAGCAACAATGAAGATCCCATCGAATACGCAGGTAGATGTCGAGATCGTGACTTTTAATCCCACTTCTGAGGACAGCGAGACGGATGCAAAGCAGCGAATAGCAGCGCTTATCAAAGGCGGTTTTGAGATTGCCGCAGCCGCTGGTTTTGGTGATGGTACTCGAGTCAACAGTAGCTTTCACGGTTTTGTCACGGTGATACTTCAACGAGTGAAAGAGGACGTGCCTTCGGCATAGAGCCGGCAGACTGAAGAAATCCTAAATCGCCCGGCGCACCCAATGTTGTGGCAACGCTTGTTAGCAGTCACCCTCTTCTTGTAATTCGCGAGCTAAGAAGGACATGAAAGGTTAGCTCGTTAGATTGACATGTCATGTAAACTTTATAGTACTTCACACCGTTAAGGGATCGGTTCGCCGTGGCTATCCTCTTTAAAACCACCGACCCCCGCGGCTTCACTGTAACCTGCTTTGAAGAGCGGTGGCAGGCCCATGTTCTGGATCAGCGTCCATGGATGGCGGGGTGGGAGAGCCTTGTACAGAAGGCTATTGAGAATCCGACGCTAGGCATTTTCAAGGATGCTCAATTTCCTAACCGTGATGTTTACTACTACATCCCAAGCCCTAGAACTCGTTATTTGAAAGTAATCGTTCAGTTTGATGGAGATGAGGGCGTTGTCGTTACAGCGATCCCGACAAACAGCCCTAAGGATGGAGAAGTATGGATATGGCCGCCTTCGAGCCATTGATCGATCCCAAGGACATTAGGACGACACTGTTGGCCGAGCTTGGACGACAAACACACTACCTCACCAGCATGTCTTATGATGAGTATGTGGATGCTTTGACGTTGCTGTTTGTCCCCAACGACCAGGAGTGGGTCGTGCACTTCATTGATGAGCACGTGGGCTTTGCTTATTTGGCAGACAGCCTCGAGCTTGTTGGACTTTACATTGAGGGTGTCCAACATGGTTTCTTGCAGGAGTATGAGGAACTCCAGCACGTCTGGAATGAGTGGTCCCAGGCGCTTAGAGAGAACCGTGCAACACCATCCCTTGCCGCACGTCTGGTAACTGAGATTACTGAGGCAATCGGCAGACGAACAAAGGGGCGTGCACCCGACTTGGCGGCTGCGCTCGTATAGGTTACACGCAACAGAGGCGACGGAAGTCGCCTTTTTATTTGGAGCGTCCTATTTCGCCGGTTTGATTCGTCCGGACCGCCAAAGGTCCAGTTCCATCTCAGCCCGGGCCAGTCGCTCTTTCAACTCGGTCTCTTTCTCGTTGAGTTCCCGCAGCAGTCGCTCGCGGTCGTCTGCCAGCCGCTTTTGCGCATCTTCTAGAAGAGTGCGCAACTCCCTTCGTTCCTGCTCCAATTCTGCCACCCTTGCTAATGCCGCGTCGCGTTCGGCGCCGATTGTGACTACACGCTCGACCTGGCCGACCAGCGCCATACCGGGATCAATCGCCGCTGCAATGGGCGGCAATTGACGCTCTCGTCGGCCCTCGGCCAGGGCCTGTGCAATGCCCTCCCAATTGGCGTCTTTCTTGGGCGCGCCGGACCGCATAACGCGGATCGTATTGAGCACATAGAGATCATCCTGATTTAGCTCCCGATGTGCGCTGTCGACCTGCAATGCGCCCGCGCTGAAAAAGGGGGCAAACTCTGGAACCGCCAGCCAGTTCTTAATCGTGCGGTCTGTGACGCCCAGCATCTGGGCAACTTTACCGGTCCTCAAAGTGTTAACTCCCCCACTGTTGCGTATGTTGATGTAGTTCCGTATTATACAGCAATATTCGGAACTACATCAGCCGAAAAGAGCGGGCGATATGAGCCAGAAGGGCACTCAAAAAGGGGTGGTGTTAACAGTGTCGCGTTACGGCAGGGGCAGCGCCAAGCGTAACAGATGCGCTCACTGCTCGGCATCCCTGAAGGGCAAGCGACCGGGCGCCAGATACTGCTCGCCGCGCTGCCGGCAAGCCGCTTATCGAGCGCGTCATGCACCACCCAAAGGCGAGCAAATAACCGTATCTTCCTGCGCTCATTGTGGCGGGGGATTCTGGCGCAACAACCCGGCCCAGCGCTACTGCAGCGGGTCATGCCGGACAATGGCAAGCCGCGCTCGTCGAGAGGCGACGATTGCTGCAGTGTCAGGATGGATGGGCGTCAGCCAGACCAAAGCGGCAGACGTTGTCGAGATCCAGGGCCTGGCCAAAGTCTCTAACGTTCTGTCGGCTGCTGGCTTTATCTATGACGATACATGCCGTGCCTGGATGATGCCAGCAGGCGTTCTTACGCCGTCACAGATACTCCGCTAAGCCCTTACAGCCTTGCGCCGCGCTGTGGGCTTCCTGACGCGATAGCAGGGCATGCCTGCGCTGTGAACCCTTGATTCCGAATCAAGAGTTTTCATTGCGTCGTGGGAAGTTGTTTCAGTATCAAAAAGCCCGCCATGATCGGCGGGCTTGTGCTTTGTTAGCTGCTTGCTTTCTTTTTCCGGCTCGAGGTTGGCTTGGCCGGTGCTTTTTCTGGGGCAGGGGGTGGCGCTGGTGGCGTGCCTGGGCTAAATGGAGTCAGGGGACGTCCAAAGCGGTTCTGTGGGAATGAGGGCTGTGCTGGCTCTGTGAAAAAAGATTTATCGCCGATGGGCTGATTGTTCTTGCGCCGTGGAAACGATGCCTTTTTCTCAGCGTAGCGCTCGAGGTCCTTAAGATAGTTGCGCCAGTGGCCATCACGGAAGAATGTGCAGTTCTCACCGTCCTTACCCGTCCATTCGGCAACGAGGGTTCGTTCCTCCTCTGACGATGGCCAACGGGGATCGTTGGGGCGTTCTCCATCGCCTTCCGGTATCGTGCGAATAAAGACCGCTAAGCTCGTAAAGCGCGTTCTCTTTTTATTGATGCCCCCGTAAATCTGAATTTTCTTGTCTTGATAGACAGATCGCGATTTTCCTGGGGAATATTCTTCGATCTCTCCCATATCAAACAGCACTGATAGAACAGTCTCATAATCCGACCGTGCCACGATATTTCCTTGTCTCTCGTAAGCGAATAAGGCGCAACGCGCGGTTCACTGTACGCTGGATACCCTTGCAGCGCAAAAACGCGTGACGGGCCTCCTGGCGCGATTCTGAGGCATATGACGAAAGACCTTGAACCTATCGTCGAGGGGTTGGTGTCGGTCTCTCTGTCATAAGCCAGCTACTGTTAACGTACATTTCTCGACCTGTATAGATGGTTAGCCCCCAACTCGTATTGCCATCAACAGGATCGCCAGGAACAACAGCAGCAATTGCCAATTCAACCCCTGGTGGGATATTTGACCGAATTTCGCACTCCAGTTGTGGACAACGGCGCGCTCCTGCAAGCACGCGAGTGTAGTAGATGTCGTTAACTTGCATTGTCATTGTAAGTGGGATTGATGTTGCAGTTTCGATTGCAGATACTGTTTGTTGCGCATTCGCAGTAGCGGTTTCGGCTGCGTGTAGAGTTGCTCGCTGCTGAGCTGCCTTAGTGGCAATGTCAGCCTCATAAGTAGCAGTATCAGCTTCATGTTGTGCCTGGCCGGTAGCCGTCTGGAAAAATATCGCAGCTTCTGTAGCACGGATTGATATTGCGGTGAGCGTATTGGCAGTGTCTGCTGTGGCATGAAAAGATATTACAGTCAATGTGTTCGCGGTGTTTTCGGTTGCTCGCGCCAGCGTTTCATTCAATAACGCTACTTCAAGTTCCGCACGACGCCGTTGGGCGTCTAAGGACGATACAACAGCAAAGACAACCACAACTAGCAACAGAAGTCCTATACCGCCAACTAAAAGTACCAATAGGGTAGAGGACTTTCTGGCCGGTGTGATGCGGTCAAGCTTATCCAGCCAATCACGAGCAAGCGGATGATCAATTGTTGTTAGTAACTTCCTGGCCTCCTCATAACGTTTTTGTTGAATCAATTTTTTCGCTTGAAGCAAACGCTCTTGTGACATAGTAATCTCGTTGTTGTTAAAAGCGCTAATACTGAGTATATGACCTCCAAGCCCTCTAGAACAACAAACTTTTACACCCCATTATTGAAAGGCAAACAAACCGCCTCAAGGGCCTCCTGGCGCGATTCTAGGGCCTTCCTGCAGCAGTTCTGGAAATTTGCACGGGGTGCTAACCGTACCTCATGCAAGTTCTGTCAGTTGTGGCATGGTCTCTAAAAAGAGTGCAACACTGGTGCCGCGCTGTTGCAGCCTATGGTGTTGCATGTCGGAACAACTGTTCCGGTTTTCAGACGCTATCCATAGGGGTTCCACGTGCTCATAGGGGTATCAAAAAGCCGCCTCGATGGGCGGCTCGTTTTTTCAGTTTTTTCATGCTGTACGGGCGTGCAACGACGCGCTTGCATGGGGTTTCCCCGCTTGCATGGGGGTTCCAGATTGAGACAATCAGCCGTAGCGCAGGCGCAATTCCTTGCGGGCGCGCCGGGCGTCGACCGCCTGGGCATAGCGCAGCGTCGTCTCGCCCTGCTGATGGCCAGCAGCCGCCTGTACTGTCGCCAGCGGCGTACCGGTGGCCAGCGCCTCGGTGATGAACGTGCGGCGGGCATCGTGCGGCTTGCTTTCGACGCCAGCGGCACCGGCTGTCGCGTTCCAGATGCGGTAAACGTCAGTGCCGGTTAAGGGGCGATCCCGCCCAACCTTGCCGCCCCGCTCGACGGGCGTAAACACCCATTCGTAGCCGCTGGGCTGTAGAAGCTGCCAGCGCCGCAAGGCGTCGAGCGCATAGTCGCCGGCGAGAGGCACGTCGCGCGCTTTGTCGCCCTTGCCGTGCCTCACGTGCAGCACGCCGTTCTCAAAATCGACGTCGCGCCAGCGCAGGCCTGCCGCTTCCGAGCGGCGAATACCACCCAAGAGCAGCACCGCAACCAGCGCGCGGTTGCGAGCGTCTGCCGGCGTCGCGCCGTTCCAGATGCGCAGCATCTTATCCGCCTCCGCCGGCGTCAATGCCTTGCGCGTGCGTTCGCTGCCCTTGTCGCCTGCAGGCGCTTTCGTCACTTTCAGCGCTTCCACAAGCCGCCGGGTATCGTCTGTCGGCTTGAGAATATACAGCATCTGAGCCAGCTTGCGCATAGCGGAGAGCTGGCGCTGGCGCGTCGCTTTGGTGGTGTCCTGATCAGTCAGGAAGGCGATAACAACGCTGGGGCGGAGGTCGAGCGCATCGAGCCCGTTCGCTCGGCAGAACGCCCGCCAAACGTCGTATGTCTGGCGATAGACGCGGGCACTCGACGGCGCTACCGTCCGCTCGACTTGGGCCGCCAATTCGTCGAATGCAGCGCCGTTATCGGGCTGTAGGGCGCTTTCAGAGCGCAGGATAATACTGGACATAGGTCTTATTCCGTTCGGTAGTGTGCTCCGTTTCAGGGCGGCTGCAGCAGGCGACATAGGCGCTTGTTTCGTCGATACAGCCGCATAGCTGGCAAACCGGCAACCAGGCAAGCCGCCCGTCGCCCACGGGGTGCAATTCCTGGCGCCAGTCGTTCCCGCCGCAAAAGTCGCAATCGTGTGTCATCGTCGTTCCCCCTGCGTTTATGTACGAAAATGGCTATTTACGTACATAATTTTAGCACAGGTTTTCGATAGCGGTTGCGCGGATTTGTCTACTGTTCCCGTTCATCCAAATTTGGATGAACGGGAGTACATCCCTCGTCCAACCCTCAATCAAATCTGATTGAGGGTTCTGTTTCACGCCCGCCGCGTCGGCGATTTTGGGCAGCGTCCATCTTTTCCCGTTGTGTCAAATTTGACACAACGGGCTTTTCATTACCGCGCTTCAACTGTGCGTTGCGCCGCGCCTCGTTCATGGCCGCAATCGCGGACTTCAATTCAAGCGCGTACTTAATCCGCTTCGTTGGCGGGAATGACACCCATGGGTGTCAAATTGCTATCGCAGGCTTCAGTTCGAGCGCGTACTTAATCCGCGCCGGCTCCGGCAGATTGCGCCGCCCAGTGATGGTTTCAGGTGTCAATTTTTTGAATTTTTTGACACCAATTGGTGTCAGCATGAAAAAGGGGCGTCCTGATCAGGCGACGCCCCTTTAGCGCTTAGGCGCTGAGCGCCTCTTGCATGGCGGCGATACAGCGCTGCTCATCGTCCGGTTTGAGCGTGCGGCGGCGGTGCGGGCGTTTGCCCTCGTAGGCGGTATACAGCCGCCGCGTTGAGTACGCGCCGACGCTGGTGATACCGTCGAGCGGGCTGAAAGGCGCGGACCCGCCGCTAACACGCGATAGCAGCCCTAACGGTTCAGCAACAGGTCGAACAAGCGCCTGTGCGAACGGTTTCATGACGATCTCCACTGTCGTTGTACGACCGCCCCATAGAAATTGCGGCAGGGGACACCCCGTTTTAACGGGGTGGGGAATCCCGTGATATAATTGGATTGCTATACCCGGCCCGGACGGGGCCGCCAGAGCGTAACGTGGCCGGTCACGGCGAGCGTGCTCTGGGAAGCTCCCCGCTTTAGCGGGGAGAGTCGTCACCAGGTACAATGATCGGAGGACTCCGACGTAGGAAATAAAACAGGCGTCTCTGACGAGGACGCCTGTGAAGATTCAAGGAGCCTTCCGAGTTGCGCGGGTGACGAGTCCGCTCGGTTGAGGCTCCGACTAGGAGAACAAGAGAGAGCCTCGCGGCGTGGAGCCGCATTGAGGGGTGATCTCTTGATCACCTATGATGTTAGCTATGACGGGGCGTAAAGTCAAGCGTTACTTTGTTAATGATCTCACAATCTCACGCTTCTTCTTTACGCTTTTCACATTTTGCGCGGGAGACAGCGTAGGCGTTCCGTTGTC
>ERZ777003.2835-NODE-2835-length-18595-cov-15.299569_pt1 | contig 18595 bp, 20 predicted proteins | sample MGYA00374956_ERZ777003 | MGnify/ENA primary metagenome ERZ777003 (study PRJEB29302, sample SAMN06268252) | bioreactor metagenome | isolation source: Joint BioEnergy Institute, California, USA | place: USA:Joint BioEnergy Institute, California, USA | collected... | reverse complement strand
CCCTCCGGACCACCCGCTGCTGCGGGCTGCCTCAGTGCCTGCGCGCCCGCGGCCCTCCAGACCTCCCGCACTATGGTCTGCGTCAGTGCCCGCGGCCCTCCGGACCACCCGCTGCTGCGGGCTGCCTCAGTGCCTGCGCGCCCGCGGCCCGCCGGGCCTCCCGGCAGAAAGCCGCCTTGGAAGGCCTGCGGCCACGCGCGCTTTGTTCCGCAGCTCTGCGGCGACTGTGTCGCCACAGAGCTGCGGGAAGAGGGGATACCGGGGAGGCGAAGCCTCCCCAAACCCCTCCGGCCGCGCCGATCAGCGATTGCGTTATGTCACATCACGACTGTACAGCGTGCGGCTGTGCTCGGTTCTGAAGCCGACCGACTCGTACAGCTTGGTCGCGCCGGTCGGGCTGGCCGCGTCCACGCCGAGCGCGGCGCGCTCCATCCCGGCCGCCCTGAGGCGCTGCATCCCGGACAGCAGCATGGCCCGCCCCAGGCCGATCCTGCGGTGGCCGCGGCGCGTGCCGAGCAGCCCGATCCAGCCGTCCCGCCGGCCGAGGCGCTCGTTCTCCTGCACGTTGATGCTGCACCAGGCGAAGGCCGCCAGCGTCCCGTCCGGCGCGACCGCCACCAGGTTCAGATCGGGCCGGTAATCCGGCTCGCTCTGCCAGTGGCGCACGTGCTCCGCCTCGCGCGCGTGGAAGTTGAAGTGGTCCACGAACGACTCGTTGTACAGATCGGCCCACGCCTGCGGGTCGTGGTCGCCGTCTCTGAGCGTGTAGCCGGCCGGGAAGACCGGCTCGGGGATCGGCTCATCGAGCGGGCGGACCATGCGCAGGAAGTAGCGCACCGGCTCGAAGCCGAGCGACTCGAGCAGCGCCGCGCGTTGGGCCTCGACGTCGCGGGCGGCCACGCGCAGCATCCGGCGCCCGAGCTCGCGCAGGCGCGCGTCGGCCCAGGCGAGCATGTCGCGCTCGATCTCGCCGCGCAGCTCGGGGTGCACCTGGAACCACAGGAACCCGTCGCCGTCGGCGGTCTCCTCGTGGGCCCACAGCTCGCCGTAGCCCACCAGCCGGCCGGCCTCGTCGTACCACAGCCGCACGTCGCGCGTCGGGTCGAACCCCGGCTGCGAGAGGTCGTTGCGGAGCTCCTCGATCGACGTACCCTCCTGGGTGCGGTCGTGGGCCTCGCACAGGTTCACAAACTCGACGATCGGCGCGAGGTCGGCCTCGCCGGCGTAGAGGCGGGATGTTATGGTGGCAGTCATTTTGATCTCTTCTTCTTTGTTACAGGCGAATATGTGTTTTGTCTGGGCGCGGGCGGGGGCATCGCGCGATGCCGCTACGGGTGTTCGATCTGGCCCACCAGGCCGGCGAGGCGCGACGGCCCCAGGTCTTCGCGGGTGATGTCCATCAGAATGCGGTCGTAGCGCCGGCCGTTGAACAGATCGGCGCCGCGCAGGCGCCCGGCCACCTTGAAGCCGGCCTTCAGGTAGGCGCGGTGGCCGCGCTGGTTGTACGCCACGTGCCAGAGATAGATCGTGTGGAGCCCCATGAACGTCAGCCCGTAGTCAGCCATCAGGCGCACCGCCTCCGAGCCGTAGCCCTGGCCCCAGGCGCTCTTGTCGCCGATCGCGATGCCCAGCTCCGCCAGGCCGCGCGCCTCGTCGATGTTCATCAGCGAGACGTTGCCGATCAGGCGCTGGCCCTCGCGCACGACGATCGCGAACGTGCGGCTGCTCCGGTCGCGGACGACGCTGTCGTACCACTCCTGCTCGTGCTCGGGCATGAACGAGAAGCCCCGCAGCCCCAGGTAGGTCGTCAGCTCGATGTCGCTGAACCAGCGCGCGTAGAGCGGTATGTCCTCGCGCCGCACCTGGCTGAGGAAGATGCGCTCGCCGGGCACGATCTCCGGGCGCTGGACTTCTCCTGTAGGCTCCACAGTCACTCCCTCCCACTCGGTGTTCTCGTGGGGGCCGAGCGCGCTCGGCCCCTGCCGCCTACCGCCTCCCGCCGCGGTGGACGCTCTTGCGCCGGTCGCTGCGCCGCGCCGCGAGCTTCTCCGCGCTGCCGCGGGCGTTGCGCCGCCGCGCCGCGAGCTCCTGGCTGGCCAGCAGCGCCGCGCGCCGCTCGTCGCCGCTGCGCAGGCCGATCTGCTCCTCCCAGTCCTCCTGCTCCTCCAGCTCCTCGATCTCGTCGATATCACGCAGGTTGATCTGTACGCGTGGCATTGGTGCTGTCTTCCTCCGCGGGGCGACCACGCCCGGCGCAGCTGCCCCGGCTCACATCATCCGCTCACGAGTGCGTCCGGCCGTCCGATCGTGCGTGCGACAGATACTGGCAGTCATGTGCGCCTCCTTTCAGCAGGCCGTAGGCGCGTGCGGCCGGCTACAGCCCGCGGCTCTTCACAGGAAACAGCGCCCTGCGCTCGGCGAGGGCCCGGCTCACTCCTCCTCGCGCAGCAGCGTGTAGCTCTCGTAGCGCGCCTCGGAGATCTCGCCCCGCTCCACCGCCTCCCGCACCGCGCAGTCGGGCTCGTGGGTGTGGGTGCAGCCGGCGAAGTAGCAGTCGCCGAGGAACGGCCGGAACTCGCGGAAGCACCAGTCCAGCTCGTCCATCGGGAAGCGCCACAGCCCGAGCTCGCGGATCCCCGGCGTGTCCGCCAGGTAGCCGCCCTCCGGCCCCTCGAGCTCGATCAGCTCGGCGACGCGCGTGGTGTGGCGGCCCTTGCCGTGCGCCTCGCTGACCTCGGCGACGGCCAGCGCCAGGCCGGGCTGAATAGCGTTCAGCAGGCTGCTCTTGCCCACGCCGGACTTGCCGGTCACCACGCTGATCCGCCCGGCCAGCCGCTCCTTCAGGGCCGCGATGCCCTGGCCGGTCTTGGTGCTGGTGTAGAACACCGGGTAGCCGATGCGCTCGTACTCGGCGAACATCTCCCGGGCGCTCTCCTCGCCAACCAGGTCCACCTTATTGGCGACGATCACCGAGTCCAGCTCGCTGTACTCGGTCAGCACCAGGTAGCGATCGAGCATCCTGGGCTTGAACTCCGGGTTGGCGCAGGCGAAGACGATCAGCACCTGCTCGACGTTCGCCACCAGCACGTCTTCCTTCCAGACCCCCTTAGTGAAGGGCGCGCGGCGGGCGAGCTTGGTGCGGCGCGGCAGCACGGCCTCGATCGCCCCGTAGCCGGGCGAGACCGGCGCCACCTCCACCACGTCGCCGATCACCGCGATGTCGGTCGACTGGCGCTCCTTCTTGAGCCGGCCGCGCAGCGTGCACTCCAGCACGCCCGCCTCGGTCTTCACCCAGAAGAAGCCGCTCTGCGCCCGCAGCACGATGCCCTGCAGGCGCCCGGCGCGGGGCCTGGCCTCAGCGCTCCCGCGCGCCTCGTCCGCCGCTCTGCGCCTCTCACTCGTCGTCGGCATCAACGCCCTCCGATGGCTCGAAGTCATCGTCCAGACTCTTGCCGGTGTAGGCCATGAAGACATCCTCCAGGGTGGTCGAGCCGTTCTTGCCGATCTGGCTGCCGATCGCCCGCTTCAGGTTCGCCGGCGTGTCGAGCGCGACGATGCGGCCCTCGTCGATGATCGCGATCCGGTCGCACAGCCGGTCCGCCTCGTCCATGTCGTGGGTGGTGAGGAAGACCGTCGTGTCGTGCTCGCGCCGCATCCCGAGCACGAAGCGCTGGACGTCGTGCTTCGAGCGCGGGTCGAGCCCGGTGGTCGGCTCGTCGAGCAGCAGCAGCACCGGCGAGGTCAGCAGGCCGCGGGCGATCGCCACCTTCTGCTGCATCCCGCGCGACATGTTCTCGAGCGGCTCGTACAGCCGCTTCTCGCTGAGGCCGAGCTGGCGCAGGATGAAGCGCGCCTGCTCGCGGGCCTGCCGCGCCGGCAGGTCGTACAGGCGCGCCGCGTACATCAGGTTCTCGAGCGCCGAGAGCTTCTTGAAGAACGACGCCTCGACGCTGACGCGGTTGATCAGGCGGCGCACCGTGCGCTCCTCGCGCTGCACGTCGTACCCGAACACCCGGATCCTCCCGCCGTCCGGGACGAGCAGCGTCGAGATGAGCCGGATCAGCGTCGACTTGCCGGAGCCGTTGGCGCCGAGCAGGCCGAAGATCTCGCCGCGCCGCACCGTGAGGCTGATGTTGTCCACTGCCACCGTCATCTTCGCCGGCCTGTTCGCGCCCCAGCGCCAGAAGGGCGTCTTCGAGTCCGACTCTTTGCCGAAGTACTTGAGCGCGCCCTCGATCTCGAGCGCGGCCACGCCATCGGCGGGCGCGCTCGGCGCGCTTAGCTGCTCCACGGGTTCCGCGATAGTCACGGTCGTTGCCTCTTCGTACAGAATCTGCCTGAGTCCATCGGATTGTTAGAACGTCGGAATGCTGCACACCGGAGCGTGCGACTGCGCAACGATCACTCCGGCTCCACCACGCGCACCTCGATGTGATGCGCGCCGATGACGTCGAACGCGTACGCGATCAGCTGCTCCATCAGCGAGCTCTGCTCGTCCAGGCAGTGCCGCGGCAGCTCGGTGTAGTAGATCTGTTTCTCCACCGTTGTCGACCGCCAGCTACCAGGCTCCCGCACGAGCGAGCCGTCGGGGTTCAGGATCACCACGGCTTTTCTCCTGGTCTTGTCGTCAGCGACGACCCACTGCTCGGTCCGTTCCTTGTAGCACACCAGTGCGACACGCGCTGTCACAGCGAGAGGTGTGCCTCGTCCACGGGCACGCAAAAGGCCGCGGGTCGATTTCTGCCTTCGCGACCCACGGCCTTCACCAAAGTGAAGGGCCGTGAGCGCTTTGCCATCTGTCGCCCACGGCCCTTCAGCTCACTATGCTACGCGCTTCAGCGCTTGAGCCTCCGGAAAATGGGCGCAGTACGGCCACCAGCCACCGAACCAACGGGACCCATGGTGATCCCGCTGACAAGGAAGCTCTCGATTGTGATGAGCTTCGTGCTGATAGCCATTTGCCTACCGCCTTTCCTTCGGTCCAATGATGTCGTGATCGAGTCTGAGTCTGGTCAGCCGGAGCCAGGATAGCACGGCGGCTACGCGCTGTCAAGCGCGGGTTTCTACATCTTTGGGCGGATATTCAGCCCGCCTGGGCGCGGATCTGGGCCGCGATCTCGTCCTCGAAGCGCCGCAGCTCGCCGCGCTCCACGCCCGGCATGCCGGCCCCCTCGCCGCGGTAGTCGGCCAGCGCGGCGCGAATGACCGGCCGGTGCCTCTCGGGCAGGTGCCGCAGGCCCCACACGCCGCCCTCGTCCTTGGAGAGCACGGAGCCCTCGGCCAGGAAGGCGCACACCCGGCAGAAGTTGAGCACCAGGTACGCCGGGTCGTCGTCGATATGTTCGGCGGCCCACGCCATGTCGCGCACGATCGAGTCCTGGTAGTCGGCGCGCGGCACCGGCGGGAAGATCGCCTCCGGGGGCGGGCCGTACAGCGCCACCCCGCGCGCCCGCGCCACCGTGACGTGCGCGGCGAGGTCCGGGTCGAGCGGCTCCTCGTCGCCCCAGGCGCGCCAGGCGCCGCTCGCCAGCGCGTCGGCGGTTCTCTGGCGCCACTCCTCGCTGTAGTGCAGGTCGAAGGGCGCCGGGTGCCGCCAGGGGCGCAGCTGGCCCGCGCTCATGAAGCTGATCTCGACCGGCGTCGGGGAGCCGGAGATGCGCAGCAGCGCCTCCGCCGCCGCCCGGCGCTCGCCGGGCGCCATGCGCTCGTGCGTGACCACCAGCAGGTCCAGGTCGCTGTGCGCGGGGTTGAAGCAGCCCATCGCCAGCGAGCCGTGCAGGTACACGCCGGCCAGGTTCGCGCCCAGGCCATCGCGAAGGGCGTCGATCAGGCCGGCGACCTGCGCGCGCACGTCGGCCGGGCAGCCGCTCCAGCCGTACTGGGGCATGCGAAGCTCCTTCCCTACCGCGCCGTCTCCAGCCCGCGCAGCGCGACGGCGCACAGGAAGGCGCAGGCGAGCGCGTAGACCAGCATCTGCTCCCGCGCCCTGAGCCGGCGGGCGTAGCGGTGCGCCGCCGGTGGGATCGCGGCGGCGACGACGGCGTAGATCACGTGCAGCTCGAGGCGCGCCGGGCGCATGCCGCCGGCGAGCAGCAGCGCGCCGAGCAGGATCTCGGACGCGACCAGCAGCCAGCCGATCGTCAGGGCGCTGAGGTACAGGCTCCCCGCCGGGCGCGCCAGCAGCCCCGCGGCCAGGCCCCACAGCGCCAGCGCGCCGAAGACGAGCAGGATGGTGAAGAGCAGGTTGGCGTGCAGGCTCGCGATACGCTCCATTCGTCAGCTCTCTGGCGCGGCGCCCGCGTAGAAGGCGCACAGGTCGCTCAGCGGGCAGGCGTAGCACTCGGGGCGCTGGGCGCGGCAGACCAGCCGGCCGTGCCGGATCATGTTGATGTGGAAGGCGTAGACTCGCTCCGGCGGCAGCGCCGGCTCCAGCAGGTCGTGGGCCGCCTCGGCGCTGACCTTCGGGCCGATCAGACCGAGCCGGCGCGAGACGCGGTGGACGTGGGTGTCGACCGGGAGCGCCGGCTTGCCGAGGGCGAACAGCAGCACGCAGGCGGCCGTCTTCGGGCCGATCCCCTCCAGGTCGGTGAGCCAGCGCCGCGCCTCCGGCAGCGGCAGGTCGTTGAGGAAGTCCAGGCTCAGCTCGCCGCGGCGCTCCAGCACCGCCCACAGCGTGCGCTGGATGCGCGGCGCCTTGATGCGGCCGAGGCCGGCCGCCTTGATCGCCTCGTAGACCTCGGATGTCGGCGCGTGCAGCACGTCCTCCCAGCGCGGGAAGCGGGCGCGCAGCGACTGGTACGCCCGGCCGCTGTTGACGTCCGAGGTGTTCTGCGAGAGGATCGTCTGGATCAGCTCGTCGAGCGGGTCGCCGCTCGGCTCGAGCGTGCGCGGGCCGTAGACCTCGAGCAGCCGGTCGTCCACGGCGAGCACGCGCGCCGCATCGACGGGCGCCGCGTTCATGGCAGATAGTCTCACTGTCTCAACCGATCAGTTCAGCAGCGGCTCGACGGCCAGGACGGTGATGGTCCGGCGGTTGCTGCCGGCGCAGTGCGGGAGGCCGGCGGCGATCACGTGCCTCCAGAGGTCGACGCTGAGCCAGTTCGGCCGGATCTCGACCGCGACGCGGATCTCGGTCCGGTAGCCGAGGCGCGGGCGGCAGCGCGAGCGCAGCCAGGGCGCAGGCGATCAGCAGCGCGACTGTCGCGCCGCCTGCCAGCCCATGCACCCGCTGAGACGAGGACATACGACACCTCGCGCGCCGGTGCTATTATAGCGGCGATGGCCGATGAGCGTGACATCGTCGAGGCGTGGGGCGTGGGGCGCGCCATCGCCGCCGCCACGCCAGCAGCCGGTGCGATCAACAGGACGCTGCTCGTCACGACTGCCGCCGGCAGGTGGGCGCTGCGCGCCTACCGCCACGCCGGCCGCGCCATCGTGGAGCGCGAGCACGGGGTGATCGCCCACGCCAGGTCGCGCGGGGTCCCGGCGGTGGCCCCGCTCCCCCTGCCCGACGGCGGCACAATCCTGGAGCGTGGCGAGCGCTTCTACGCGCTGTTCCCGCTGGCGCCGGGGCACCAGGTGCCCCGCGAGCGCCTGGGGACAGACGAGGCCGCCGCGATGGGCCGCTCGCTGGCCGAACTGCACCGGGCGCTGCGCGACTGCCCGCCCGCCTACGTCGGCGCGCGCGACCTTTCCTACGACCGGGAGGACGCGCTGCGGGAGCTGGCGCGCTTCGAGGCGCTGGTGCGCTCGCTGCCACAGCCCACGGCCAGCGACGAGCACGTTCTGGCGCGGATCGTCGGGCAGCGCACGTGGCTCGAGCAGGGCTGGGCGGCCCCCGCGCGCCCGCTGGCCGAGCTGCGCTTCCAGCCGATCCACGGCGACTTCACCGAGGCCAACCTGTTCTTCGACGGCGGCGCGGTGAGCGCGATTATCGACTGGGACCAGACCTACCGCGCGCCGCGGGCGTGGGAGGTGGTGCGCACGCTGGACGTGGCCCTCAGGTTCGCGCCGGAGCTCTGCGGGGCGTTCCTCGCCGCCTACCGCGCGGTCCAGCCGCTGCCCGACGACGAGCTCGACCTCGCCGCGGCACACTATGCATCGCTGCGCGCCCACGACACCTGGATGTACGCGGCGATCTACGACGCCGGCAACGACCGCGTGCGGGCCTTCATCGGCCCCGGCGGCTTCACGCCGATCGAGCTGGCCTGGCGCGAGCTTCGCCGCCGCGGAGCGGCGCACGCCAGAGCGCTCAGGGCGCGGCGTCGACGCGCCGGATGATCTCCGCCAGCACCGCCACGCCCTCCGCGAGCCGCGCCGGGTCCACGCGCGCCGGGCTATCGGTCGGGCGGTGCAGCCCGCCGGTCCCGTAGCGCGGGTCGCGCGTGCCGAGCACCGCCGCCGGGATTCCGGCCGCCAGGAACGAGTACGCATCGCTGTTGATCAGCGGCTCCCGCTCCGGCGCCTTCCCCGTCACCGCCCGCACCGCGTCGGCCACGAGCGCGCTGAGCGCCCCGTCGGCGGGCATGGTGCGCAGCGCGTTGCCGTCGCGCTCCCAGAGCACGTAGCCGCCGCGCTGGCCCATCAGCTCCAGGTTGACCGCCGTCATCCGCGAGCGCCCGGCTTTCAGCTTGCGCCAGTGGCGCACGAGCGCCCGCGAGCCCTGCATGTTGACCTCCTCGCCGCCGAGGATCGCCAGCGTGACGCAGGTGCGCCCGGTGGGGACCGCCCCCGCCGCGAGGCGCTCGGCGAGCGCCAGCAGCACAGCGCAGGCGGCGCCGTTGTCCACCGCGCCGGTGCTCGGCCGCGCCAGGCGACCGAGCGCGAGGTTCAGCCCCAGCGCCCAGGCCAGCAGCAGCACCGGCAGCGACGCGGCCACCGCGAGCGCGCGCCACGCCCGCCCCGCGACTGCCCCGCGAGCGCAGCCGGCCCTCGAGCGCGGCCAGCAGCGCCGTGACAAGCGTGAGCGCGATGCCGGGGCGCAGGCCGCGCAGCAGCAGCGCCCGCCGCCGGTGGTCGAGCAGCTCGGTCTTGCTGTCGTAGTGGGCGCAGATCAGCAGCTCCCGCTCGGCGCCGCGCGGCCCGAAGGGGATGAGCAGGCTCGCGCCGTCGGTCGCGCCCGGCCAGGTCACTAGCGGCAGGCCGAAGATATCGGCCGCGCCGCCCAGCTGGCCGAGCAGCGCCACCGGCAGCGCCCTCCAGCCCCAGCCGCGCAGCGCCGCCCACGCCAGCAGCGTGCGCGAGGCGATCAGCCAGGCGCCGGTGGCCTCGAAGAAGTACGGGTAGAGGCGGAAGGTGTGCCGCTCGTAGGCGATGCCGCGCCGCTCCAGCCAGGCACATAGCGCGGCCAGGGTCTCGCGCTCGGCGCGGCTGCCGCTCGGCCGGGGCCGCGAGAGCACGCGCATCAGCTCGGCGAAGTCCGCCATCGGTCCCTCCACGGGCGCCTTTCCCGCGCCAGCCGCACCGCTCAGCGGGAGATCACCGGCGCGTAGATGATCGCCCTCACCTGCGCGCTCGGCTCGCAGCGGAAGAAGTCGCCGGTGTAGTACAGGCAGATCCGCACCGCCGTGGCCTTCGGCTGGCCGACCCCGCGCGTGTAGGTCCCGCCCGCGCAGTAGGCCCCGCCGATCGCGAACAGCCCGGTCCACAGGTCGGACGGCTTGCCGCCGGTGCAGGCGTCGTCGCTATTCTTCTCGCGCACGTCGGCGAGCATCCAGGCCACCGCGCCGGCGTAGGGGCGGGCGCGCAGCGCCTGGATATTCGCCTCCACGAAGTAGGGCGCCGTCTCGAAGCACTCGGGGCTCAGCGGCGCGCGGCGGCACCTGAGCGGCCCCTCGGTGAAGAACCGGTTGACCGGGAAGGGGTCGGTCGGGTAGCCGAACTCCTCGAGCACGATCGGCCCGCGGTACCCGACGAAGCGGATGTCGTCGTAGATGCCCTGCGCGCCGCCGCCGAAGTTGTGCGGCGCCAGGAAGTCCACCTGGCTGGCCAGCGTGCGCCCGGCGCTGTCGGGCCGGAAGAAGTTGAACGCCGCCCGCGTGTTATCGGTGTCGCCCATCTCGGTGGAGATGCCAACGGTGACCAGCAGCTGCGGCGCGCGCGCCTTGACCACGGCGCGGAACTGGGCCGTCCAGGCGACCGCCGCGTCCACGTAGGGCTGCGCGTTGACGCCGGGGGCGCTGTCGAAGCAGTCGCGCTCGTGCCCGCCGCAGTAGTTGTTGATCTCGTTGCTGGCCGAGAGGTACGCCAGGAGCGGCAGCGCCCCGCGCGCCGCAAAGGTATCGATCAGGCCGGTGATCCAGGCCGCGCGCTCGGGGGTCATCGACCAGCTGGCGCTGTTGTGCAGCACCAGGCCGAGGCGCATCCCGCGCGCCCCGGCCTCCGTCGCGAAGTCGTACACGGTCGCGTGGCTGGTGGGCGTGTAGATCGCGCCGTCGCGCCGCTGGGGCAGCTCGATGAACACCCGCAGCAGGTTGGCGCCCAGCCCGTCGCGCGCCCGGTCCAGCCAGTAGGCGAGCGAGCCGTCCGCCTTGGCCGCCGCGTAGTTGTCGTCGCGCAGCGTGTTGGCGTTGATGCCGTACTGCGGCAGGAAGAATGCCACCCCGCGCACCTGCCAGCGCCCGCCGTCGTCGTACAGGCTGTCCCCGCTGACGCGCACCTGCCCGCAGGAGATCGGCCGGGCCGGATCGCAGGCGGCGGCGGCCGGCAGGGGGAAGCCGAGGAAGACCAGCGCGGCCGCGATGGCCATGGCCGCGCGCAGAACGTGGTTCGGCATAGCCGACGGATGATACCACAGCGGCGCGGCCTTTTTGATAGCCCCTCTCACCCGCCTCTCATCAAGCTGGAATACAATGGCCTGAACCGCGAGGAGGAGAGCACGATGAAGAAGCTACTCATCCCGGCCATCGCACTCGCGCTGCTGGCGGGGTGCGCCGCCACGCCCGGGGACGCCGCGCCGACCGCCGCCCCGCCGGCGGAGGAGGCGCCCGCTACGGCCCCGCCGCAGCCGACCGCCGCGCCAACCGAAGCCGCCGCAGAGCCCACAGCCTTGCCCACGACCGCCCCGACCGAAGCCGCCGCAGAGCCGACGACCGCCCCGACCGAGGCGCCGACCGCCGCGCCCACGGCGAGCATCGAGGAGCTCACGCTCAGCGTCTTCCCGGTGCCGCGCGGCTCCGGGCCGCACGACGTCGCGCCGGCCCCCGATGGGACCGTGTGGTACACCGCGCAGCGCTCGGGCGAGCTCGGGCGGCTCGACCCGGCCACCGGCGAGACCCATCACATCCCGCTCGGGCGGGGGGCGCGCCCGCACGGCGTGATCGTCGGGCCGGACGGCAACGCCTGGGTGACCGACGGCGGCCTGAACGCGATCGTGCGCGTGGACGCGGAGACCGAGGAGGTCACGGTGTACCCGCTGCCGCCCGAGCGCCGCTCGGCCAACCTGAACACGGCCACCTTTGACGGGCGCGGCATCCTCTGGTTCACCGGCCAGGGCGGAATCTACGGCCGGCTCGACCCGGCCACCGGCGAGATGCAGGTCTTCGACGCGCCGCGCGGGCCGGGCCCCTACGGCATCACGACCACGCCGGACGGCGAGGTGTACTACGCCTCGCTCGCCGGCAGCCACATCGCGCGCATCGACACCGAGACCGGCGCGGCGACGGTGATCGAGCCGCCGACGCCGAGGCAGGGCGCGCGGCGCGTCTGGTCCGACTCGCGCGGCCGGATCTGGGTCAGCGAGTGGAACGCCGGCCAGATCGGCGTGTACGACCCCGAGACGCAGGAGTGGCGCGAGTGGCCGCTGCCGGGGGACAGGCCGCAGCCGTACGCGATCTACGTCGACGACCGGGACATCGTGTGGGTGAGCGACTTCGGCGCGAACGCGCTGGTGAGCTTCAACCCGGAGACCGAGGAGTTCCACGCCTTCCCGCTCCCCGGGCAGCCCGGCAACGTCCGCCAGATCCTCGGGCGGCCGGGCGAGGTGTGGGGCCCCGAGTCGGCCGCCGACACGCTTGTGGTGATCCGGTAGCGGGTTGCCCTAGCGCCGCAGGCGCGCGGCGATGCCCCCGAGCCGGCCGAGCAGCGCCCGCAGCTCCTCGAGGCGCAGCAGCGCCGCCACGCCGGCGTAGACCAGCGCGGCGAGCAGGCAGGCGGCGCCGAGCCAGAGCGCGAGCGGCAGGAAGTGCTCCGGCCAGCGGTAGGCGTCGCCCGGGCGCAGGAAGGGCAGCGCGGGCTGTGAGAGGGCCAGCGCCCCGAGCAGCGCCGCGCCCATGGCCAGCGCGGCCAGCGCCATGCCGCCCGCCGCGCGCCCGAAGCCATCGCCCAGCCCGCCGAGCCGCCGGCCGAGCAGCGCCACGAGCGCCAGCGCCTCACACGCGTTCGCCGCGCTGAAGGCCAGCCCGAGACCTGCGACGCCCATGCCGGCCCGGAGGAGCGCCCAGGCGAGCGCGATGTTCAGCGCCACCGCGCCGAGCGCCACCCGCACCGGCGTGCGCGTGTCCTGCATGGCGTAGAAGGCGCGCACCGGGATCTCGGCGGCGGCGAAGGCCCACAGCCCCAGCGCGTACGTCGTGAGCGCCGCCGCCGTCAGCGCCGCAGAGTCCGCGTCGAAGGCGCCGCGCTGGAACAGCAGCCGCAGGATCAGCAGCGGCAGCGTCGCCAGGAGCGCGCTCGCGGGGAGCGCCAGGAAGAGCACGCTGCGCACCCCGCCCAGCGCCGCCCGCCGCAGCGCATCGAGCTCGCCCGAGGCGTAGAGGCGCGACATCTGCGGGAACAGCACCGTGCCGAGGCTCAGCGCGATCAGCCCGTGCGGCAGCATCATCAGCTGCAGCGCGTACACGTTGGCCGCCACCGCGCCGGCGCCGAGGGTCGAGGCGAAGCTCGCCATGGCGATGAAGTTGATCTGCCAGGCCGACTGGCCGATCAGGCGCGGGCCGAGCAGCCGCAGCACCCGCGTCACCCCCGATCCGCGGAGATCACGGAGGACACGGAGCGGAGACGCCTGCGGGCTGACCGCCACCTTCGAGCGCCCACCGGCCCTACTCTCCGTGCGCTCCGTGCCCTCCGCGGACCCCTCCGTGCGCTCCGTGTCCTCCGCGGACACGATGTACCTCGCCCCCACCGCCCGCAGCCCGGGCAGCTGCACCAGCAGGAACAGCGCCGCGCCGATGTTGACGCCCCACACCAGCCCGTAGATCCCCAGCCAGGGCGCGAGCAGCAGCGCGCCGCCGATGATCCCCAGGTTGTAGAGGTTCGAGCCGACCGCCGGGAGCGTGAAGCGCTCGAACGACTCGAGCGTCGCCTTGGCGAGCCCGCCGATCCCGAGCAGCGCCGGCTGGATCAGCAGCAGGCGCATCAGCGAGGCCGCCAGCCGCTGCTGCTCGGCATCGAAGCCGCGGCCCACCGTCAGCGCCACCAGCGGGTCCGCCAGCAGCGCCACCAGCACGCAGCTCGCCACGAGCCCGGCCAGCGCCAGGTTCAGCACGCCGCTCGCCAGCCGCCAGGCGCGGGTCTGGTCGCCGCCGGCGAGGTGCTCCGAGAAGACCGGGATGAAGGCCGAGCCGAGCGCGCCGCCGGCCACCACCAGGTAGATCAGGTCGGGGATGGTGAACGCAGCCCGGAAGGCGTCCAGCGCGGGGCTGGTGCCGAACTGCGCTCCGATGATGACATCGCGCGCCAGCCCGAGCACCCGGCTCAGCAGGTATCCGGCGGCGACGATCAGTGTGTTGAAGATGGCCCTGCTGCGCATAGGGGCGGCCGGCAGAGTTGCGCCCGGCCGTGCTTTCTGCTATAATCCGCGTTCAGTGTGGGCGGGGGCGGTGCGCGCTCCCGCTCATCATCAGCAGGGCTATTATACAGGGGAGAGACACCGCTTTGGCGAACACCAAGTCCGCAGAGAAGCGCATCCGTTCCAACCGGCGCCGCGCCTTGCGCAACCGCATGTACCGCTCGCGCGTGAAGACGCTGATCAAGAAGGCCGAGCAGCTGATCTTCTCCGGCCAGCCGAGCGAGGAGGCCGTCCGCGAGGCGTGCCGCACGCTCGATAAGGCGGCCGTCAAGGGCATCATCCACAAGAACAACGCTGCCCGCCGCAAGTCGCGCCTGGTCCGGAAGCTCGTCGCCGCGAAGGCCGCCCAGGCCAAGTAGGCGCGCGCTCGTCACACCAGAGATCGGCCCTCCGCACAGCGCGGAGGGCTTCTTTGTGCTCGTCGCCTCCTCCTCAGCCTAGCCCAGCCCAGCCCGAACACAAAGGCGTCGCTCAGGCGGCCGGGCGGCTACACCTCGACGCTGCCCCCCTGCCACAGCAGCCGCCGCAGCTCGCGCGGCGAGCGCTGGTAGGACCGGCGCACCAGCCGGGAGAAGTGGAACGGCGACTGGAAGCCCACCCGCTCGGCGATCGCCTCGATCGAGAGGCCGGTCTCCCCCAGCAGCTCGACGCCGCGCCGCGTCCGCAGCTGCCAGAGATAGCGCGCCGGCGTCAGCCCCAGGTGGCGGCGGAACAGCCGGATCAGGTGCTGCGGCGTCACGCTCGCGGCCCGCGAGATACGCGCCAGGTCGAGCGGCTCGGCGAGGTGCGCCTCCATACAGTGCAGGGCGCGGCGCACCGCCTCCGGCACATCCCTCGCCTGGCGCGCGAGCTCCGCCTCGAACAGATAGGCCCGCAGCGCCGCCAGCCCGACCGCCAGGAGCAGCTGGTCGGTGACGCCCGGCGGGCCCGGCGGCAGCGACAGGCCGTACTCCACCAGCGTGTGAATGCGGTGCGTCAGCGGCAGGCAGCTCGGCAGGCGCGCGGCGGCCTCCTGGATGTCGGGCGGGACGGCCTGCGGCGTGACGGCGCACCAGGTGTGGTGGGTCGCGTGCTCGCGCGCGAACTGGAACGTCTCGCGGCGCCCCGGCAGCAGCAGCGCCACATGCTGGCTGAGCACAGTCAGCTCGTCCGACTCCACCTGCACGCGCGCCTCCCCCTCGTAGATGATCACCAGCTGGTAGTCCTGCTGCACCCGCGGCCCGAGCATCCCGCCCTGCGGGTACACCACATCGCCGAAGGTCACCGCGGGCGCGGCGCGGCGGCGGTTTATTCTGGATAGGTTTGTGATCGCCATAGGCATCTATTGTAGAACAATCGCTGCTATGATGTTCATCATAGACATGCGGCGCGGTTCGCCGAGGCGATCGCTCTCGGCCAGCCGCCGCCCGGCAGAGAGGGATGGCTGTCGGCAGAGCCGGTAGCGACAGCCTTCTCTTCGAACCCTGGGCCTCAGATGAACTGAACGGAGGAGTGACTATGGTCGCACAGGCGAGCCTCAACCAGCTGGCGAACGAGCGGCGTCTGGCCCCTTGGGCGTCGTGGCTGGACGGGTGGGCCCCGGCGGGATACTACCGCCTGCCGATGACAGCGGAGGCCGCGCTCTTCTACCAGGAGCACGGCTTCATCGTGATCGAGGGCGCGCTGGACGAAGCCGAGATAGACGAGCTGAACGCCGAGGCGACGCAGATCTGCCGCGGCGAGCGCGGCGCGGTGCGCGGCGTCACGCCGGCTGAGCCGGGCGAGTCCGACCTCGATGTGCTGCGGCGCTACCTGTGCATCCACTTCCCGCACAAAATCTCCGAGCGCATGTACCAGGCGCTCGCCCACCCGGCGATCGTCGAGGTGCTGACCAGGGTGATCGGGCCGAATGTGAAGTGCATGCAGTCGATGCTGTTCATCAAGGCCTCCGGCAAGCCGGGCCAGGCGTGGCACCAGGACGAGTACTTCATCCCGACCCGCGACCGCTCGCTGACCGGGGCCTGGATCGCCATGGATGACGCGACGGTCGAGAACGGCTGTCTGTGGGTCATCCCCGGCTCGCACCGCCACGGCATCATCTGGCCGCAGCGCAAGCACGACGACCGGCGCTTCGACTGCACCGGCGAGGCGATCTACTACCCGTACACCGACGACGACGCCGTGCCGGTGGAGGTGAAGAAGGGCAGCATCGTCTTCTTCAACGGCTACCTGCTGCACCGCTCGCTGCCGAACTACGCCCCGTCCGGCTTCCGGCGCTCGCTGGTGAACCACTACATGAGCGCCGAGTCGCTGCTGCCGTGGATGGGCTTCCAGCCCGGCCAGTCGATCGCCACGGCCGACTACCGCGACATCGTGTTGGTGGCCGGGCGCGACCCGTACGCCTGGAAGGGGCTTGAGGATCGCGCCGGCCCGCACGTCCGGCCGAGCGGCGAGGGCGGCTGCGGCAACGCCGAGCGCAACATCGAGGCGAAGCAGGCGCTGGGCGCCATGGGAGGAATGGGCGCCATGGGAGGAATGGGCGCCATGGGCTCGATGGGTGCGATGGGCATGGACGACGACGATCACGATCACTAGGGCGCAGCTGGAGGAGAGCCGCCGCTTCGTGGAGCGGGCGGATGCGGCCATCCTCGACGAGCTGCGCGCCGGGCCGCGGACGCTGCGCGAGCTGATCGACCGCTGCGGCCCGCGGATCGGGGGGTGGCCGCAGGCGGTCAACATCGAGCTGTGCTTCGCCTTCAGCGGGCACGTCGAGCGCCTCGAGGGGCGGGGTGCGATCCGGCGCGAGCCGGGGAGCCGGCCGGCGCGCTACGTCCTCGGCGAGGGCGCATAGCGAGCGGGGCCGGCAGTGCCGGCCCCGCTCGCCCGCGGATCTCGTCGCCGCCCACAGGTCACGCCGCGCGGCGCGCGGACTCGATGTACTCCAGGCTCTGGTGGCGGAAGTAGGTGTTGTACAGCTCGGCGTAGTGCCCACCGCGCGCGAGCAGATCGTCGTGGCTGCCCTCCTCCAGGATCTGCCCCTGGCGCAGCACGATGATCCGGTCGGCGCTGCGGACCGTCGAGAGGCGGTGGGCGATCACGATCGACGTCCGGTCGGCCAGCACTGCGTCGAGCCCCTCCTGGATGAGCGCCTCGGTGAGCGGGTCCACGCTGGCGGTCGCCTCGTCGAGGATCACGATCGCCGGGTCCTGGAGCAGCACGCGCGCCAGCGCGATCAGCTGCCGCTGCCCCATCGAGAGGCTGCCGCCGCGCTCGCCCACCTCGGAGTCCAGCCCGTTCGGCAGGCTGGCCATCCAGTCGCCGCCGCCGACCTTCCTGGCCGCCGCGAGCACCTCCTCGTCGGTCGCCTCCGGCCTCCCGTAGCGGATGTTCTCGCGCACGGTGCCCTCGAACAGGAACGGCGTCTGGGTGACGATCCCGAGCCGCGCCCGGTACGCCTCGAGGTCGAGCGCGCGGATGTCCACCCCGTCGATCGTGATCCGGCCGCGCTGGAACTCGTAGAAGCGCGCGATCAGCTTCGCGATGCTGGACTTGCCGCTGCCGGTGTGCCCGACCAGCGCCAGCGTCTCGCCGGGACGGATGTGCAGGTTGAAGTTCTGGAGCACCCACGGCCCCGAGGAGGCGATCGCGTCCTCCGCGTAGCTGAAGTCCACCCCCTCGAAGCGGATCTCGCCCCTGAGCTGCGGCGGCATCACGCTGTCGGTCTGGATCACGCGCGGCTCGGCGTCGATCAGCGCGAACACGCGCTCGCCCGCCGCCAGGCCGAGCTGGAACTGGCTCCAGAACGAGGCGATGCTGGTGAGCGGGAACCAGAACAGGATCAGCCCCTGGATGAACAGGTACCAGCTCCCGGCCGAGAGCGAGCCGTCGCGGATAGCCGCCACGCCGAAGTAGACCAGGCAGGCGGTGCCGACGCCGGCCAGGATGTTCAGGATCGGGAAGATGCTGCTGAAGACGTAGCGCGTCTGCGTGTTGACGCGCCGCGAGCGGTCGTTCACCTCGAGGAACTCGGCGTAGATCGCCGGCTCCTGCCGGAAGGTCTTGGCCACGCCGATGCCGCTCACCGTCTCCTGGATGTGGCTGTTGACGACGGCGTTCATGCGCCGCGAGCGGGTGATCGTGGTGCGCGCGATGGCGCGGAACCCCAGCGCCGCGCCGATCACGAACGGCGCCAGCGCGAGCAGGATCAGCGTCAGCTGCACGCTCACGGTCAGCAGGTAGCCGATCAGCAGCACCACCAGCAGCAGCCGGCTCAGCAGGTCCATGGTGAGCGTCATCACGCTCGAGAAGGCCTGCGTGTCCGAGGTGACCCGGCTGACGATCTTGCCCGAGGCGAACTGGTCGTAGAACGACATGTCGCGCCGCACGACGGCGTCGAAGGCGTCCTCGCGCAGCTTCAGCACCACGTCGCCCACCGCCTGCGAGGCGAGCGTCTGGCGCACGGCGTTGAAGACCCACGAGAGCGACGCGAACAGCGCCAGCAGGCCGGCGTACATCACGATCCGCCCCATCGACGGGTCGATCTGGATGGCGTCGATGCCGCGCGAGATCACGATCGGCAGCGCCGTGTCGAGCCCGGCGGTGAACAGGATCGCCGCCGAGGCGATGATCATCTTGCGCCCCTGCGGGCGGAAGTAGCCGAGGATGCGCCGGACGAGCTCGCCGTCGCTGTACTTGCGGTCATACGCCTCGGCGTCGAGACCGTCCATAAGGAAACCCATGATCCTGTGCTCCTCTATAGGCTCTGCGGTGCCACTGTTCCCCTGGCTCCGGACTCATCTGACCCGACGACGAGGTGACCAGGTGACCAGG
>ERZ777003.2832-NODE-2832-length-18604-cov-6.677233_pt1 | contig 18604 bp, 17 predicted proteins | sample MGYA00374956_ERZ777003 | MGnify/ENA primary metagenome ERZ777003 (study PRJEB29302, sample SAMN06268252) | bioreactor metagenome | isolation source: Joint BioEnergy Institute, California, USA | place: USA:Joint BioEnergy Institute, California, USA | collected... | reverse complement strand
GACATCAGGTGGACGAGCAGCGAGAGCCCACCCTCGAAGCGGACGATCGGCATCTTGCCCACCCGGGCCGTGCCCGTGACCTTGCGGCCGTCGAGCGCGCTCAGCGGAGGATTGACCGTCTTGACCGCGACCATCCCGGGCGCGAGCGTGGACTCGACTTCGGCCCCCTCGAGGGCGGTGCCGATCCGGCGCGCGGTGATCTCGACTTCGGGTAGCTCGGGCATGGTCTGAGGCCGGGAATACCCCCTCAGTAAACTCGGTGGTGTTCATTCGCTCTGTCCAAGGACAGGCGAACATCCGAAGGAGAAGGCCAGCATGCAAGAGCTGCCGACGCTTCAGACCAACCCGAATCCGGTGCTCGAGCCGGATGAGATCGAGCGCATGTCGGCCGAGGTGCGAGCGCTCGCCGCCGAGCGCAACGCCGTGATCCTGGCGCACAACTACCAGGTGCCCGAGGTCCAGGACGTCGCCGACCACATGGGCGACTCGCTCGGTCTCTCCCGCCTCGCCGCGTCAACCGACGCGGACGTGATCGTCTTCTGCGGCGTCCACTTCATGGCCGAGACCGCGTCGGTGCTCTCACCCGAGAAGACCGTGCTCATCCCCGATCCGGACGCCGGCTGCTCGCTGTCGGACTCGATCACCGCCGATCAGCTCCGCGCGTGGAAGGCCGAGCATCCCGGCGCCGTGGTCGTCATGTACGTGAACACCTCGGCCGAGGTGAAGGCGGAGACCGACTACTGCTGCACCTCGTCGAACGCGGTGCAGGTGGTCGAGCACATCTGGGCCGAGCACGGCCCGGACACCGAGATCCTCTTCGGGCCCGACATGTGGCTCGGCTCCTTCGTCGCCCGCGAGACCGGGCTCACCGAGGACCCGGAGCGCTATGCGCGCTTCCACGTCTGGGACGGCGAGTGCCACGTTCACGCCGGCATCCGCCCCGACGACATCGAGCGCACGCGGGCCGAGAACCCGAACGCCGAGTTCCTGATCCACCCGGAGTGCGGCTGCTCGACCCAGGCGATGGAGTACGTCGCCTCGGGCGACGTCGGCTCGGAGGGCGTCCACATGCTCTCGACCTCGGGGATGCTCAAGCACGTCCAGGAGAACCCGGACGGCGAGTTCATCGTCGCCACGGAGACCGGAATGCTCTACCCGCTGCAGCAGGCCGCCCCGGGCGCGAAGCTCATCGAGGCCAACCGGATGGCCTTCTGCAAGTACATGAAGATGATCACGCTGCCGAAGCTCCGCGACGCCCTGCGCGAGATGAAGTTCGAGGTCAAGGTCGCGCCCGAGATCGCCGAGCGCGCTCGGATCCCGATCGAGCGCATGGTCGCGATCGGGTGATAAGTTTTCCCGCCGTATGCCCGGGCAGGTATCCGCCCGGGCATATGTAGGGTGTACGCATAGGACGCCTGGGTTTCACCGTTTGGGGGGTCCGGCGGTGGGACATCGGGCCAGGGACGGGCCCGGGAAAGGTTGGGATCTCAGATGGTTTGCTTCGGTCGCGACGCCCGTCGCTGCTTCGTGGTGGGCGCGGTGCTCGCGTTCGTGCTCGCGTTTGCTTCGGTCGCGAGCGGCGCGGAGCGCCCGTTCTCGCTGCGCTTCGGCGACAACCTCCAGGGCAACATGGCGTTCGCCTCGAACGTCCTCGTCTATTGCCCCGACACGGAGGCGACCTGCGACGCCGGCGGGACGCCCGCAAACCAAAGCGACACCGCCAACAACAACAACCGGGTCCTGGACTACCTCGACGTCGATTCCGATGCGGCCACGCCCAACTCCTCGACGGCGACGCTCACGATCCCCGCGGGCGCGGAGGTCGTCTTCGCCGGCCTCTACTGGGGCGGGCGCCCCCCGACGGATTTCGACGATACCGACCAGGACGACGTCGATGACTTCCTCTCGGTCCTGATCGACACCCCGGCGCCGGGCGGCTACGAGGCGGTGACCGGCACCCAGCTCGACACGACATCGGTCGCCTGGCAGGGCTTCGCCGACGTCACCTCGCTCGTGAACGCCGCGGGATCGGGCGAGTACACCGTCGCCGACGTGGCCATCGGCCGGGCCGTGGGCGGCGCCACCAGCAACTACGGCGGGTGGGCCCTGTGGGTGGTCTACGAGGACCCGTCTGAGCGATGGCGGAACGTCTCGGTCTTCGACGGCCTGGTTGAGATCGGTCCCACGCAGGACATCAACCTGGCCGGCTTCGTCACCCCGCCGAGCGGCAACTTCAGCGTCGCCGCCGGCGTCACCGGGTACGAGGGGGACCGCAACAGCACCGGGGACCAGCTGCGTCTCAACGGCACCAACCTCACCGACGCGCTGACGCCGGCGAACAACTTCTTCAACTCGCGGATCACGAGGTTCGGGGTCGACGACCTCGACCGCGACCCGGCGTTCCCGAACCAGCTCGGGTACGACACGAAGATCGTCGACGCCTCGGGGATCCTCGCGAACAACTCGACGAGCGCGACGGTGACGGTGACGTCCGCGAGCGAGACCTACTTCCCCGGCGTCATCGCGACGGCGATCGACCTGTATGCGCCGAAGGTGAGCGGCACGAAGGACGTCCAGAACATCACCCGGCCGGGCCAGCCCGCGCGCCCGGGCGAGACGCTGGAGTACACGCTGACCTTCGAGAACGCGGCCGAGGTCCCGCCCGACGACCTGGTGGACGACGCCGTCGGCTTCGTCGTCGCCGACGCGATCCCGGTCGGGACGACCTACTTGCCGGGCTCGCTCGAGGTCGTCGCGGGCGACCCCGGCGCCGGCCCGCGCACTGACGCCTCCGGCGACGACTCGGCCGAGTACGACGCGGTGACCGACAGCGTGGAGTTCCGCGTCGGCGCGGGCGCGAACGCGACGACCGGCGGCACGCTTGCGCCCGGCGAGAGCGTCACCGTGCGCTTCCGGGTGACGGTCGACGCCAACGTCGGCGGGGGTGCGATCGACAACGAGGCGGTTGGCGACTTCCTGGCGGACCCCCTGGACGAGCCGTTCTCCGCGAGCGCGAACGCCTCGATCGACGTGGAGCCGACCGCGGACCTGCGCCTGGAGAAGTCCGCGCCGGCCGCGGCGAAGCCGGGCAGCGAGTTCACGTACACGCTCGCCGTGTTCAACGACGGCCCCGGGGACTCCCCGGCGGCGACGGTGAGCGACACGCTGCCGGCCGGCGTCACCTACGTCTCCGACAACGCGGGGTGCGACACGGCTGCGCTGCCGGCGATCCAGTGCACGACGGCGCCGATCCCGGCGGGCACGAGCCAGACGATCGAGATCGTCGTCCGTGTGGACGAAAACGCCGCCGGGCAGGTGCAGAACGCGGCGAGCGTGACCGGGCCGCTGTTCGACCCGGACACCTCCGACAACGACGACTCGACGACGACCGCGATCGAGCCGCTGGTCTCCGACCTGCGGCTGGTGAAGACCGCGTCGAACGGCCAGCCCAAGCCCGGCGAGCAGGTGACGTACACGCTGACCGTCACCAACAACGGGCCGGATCCGTCGCCGCAGACGGTCCTGACCGACGTGCTGCCCGACGAGCTCGCCTACGTCTCCGACAACGGCGGGTGCGACACGTCGGCGCTGCCGACGGTGAAGTGCGACCTCGGCACCTTGGCCGTGGGCGAGTCCAAGTCGGTCGAGATCGTCGCCAAGGTCCGCAAGGGCGCCACGGGTCAGATCACGAACTCGGCGTCCGTCTCGGGCGGCAACGGCGACTCGAATCCGGCGGACAACGAGGACTCCGAGCCCGTCCGCACCTCAGGCCCGAGCGCGGCCAAGGGCGGGCCGAAGCTCGCCGTCTCCAAGGCGACGAAGTCGAAGCGGGTCCGCCCCGGATCCGTCGTCTCCTACCGGATCGTCGTCCGCAACAAGGGCGGCGCGACGGCCCGCAGCGTGCGGGTGTGCGACGTGCTGCCGTCCGGCCAGAAGGCCCTGAGGGCGCCCGGCGCGAAGGTCAAGGGTGACCGGGTGTGCTGGAAGCTCAAGCGGCTTGCGGCCGGCGCCAAGCGGGCGTTCAAGATCACGACCCAGGTCGCGATGACGTCGCCGATCGCCACGCAGGTCAACCGGGCGATCGCCAAGGCGAAGAACGCGAAGGGCCGTGCGGTTGACGAGGCGGCCGTGCGCGTGGAGCCGGTCACCGGCGGCTGCTTCGTAGGCGCTCGCTGCTGAGGGGCGGCTGGTAGCGGCGGCCTCCTCCGGGGCGGTCGCCGCGCACCGCCCGCGCGCAGGTCGCCTTCCGGGCGGCCGTCGGATAGTTTGGGGTCATGCTCGAGGTAGCGGCCCGGCTGATCCTCGGGGGCCTGCTGGCGGGGGCGGCGCTGGCCAAGGTGGCGAGTCCGCGGTCCAGCCGCAGCGCCCTCGCGACGTTCGGGGTCTCCCACCCCGGGGCGCAGGGGATTGTCTGGGCCAGCGTGGTCGCTACCGAGCTCGTGCTCGCGGGCGGGGTCATCGCGGGCGTGGAGGCGGCGGCGCTTGGGGCGGCGGCGCTGATGCTGATGTTCGCCGCGCTCCTGGTCGGGGCGATCATGCGCGGGCACGCCGGTGCCCCTTGCGCCTGCTTCGGCGCGCGCTCCACCGTCGGCTGGGGCCAGGTCGCTCGCAACCTCGTGCTCGCCGGGGCGTTTGCGGCGGTCCCCTTCCTGCCCGAGCGCGAGCTCTCGACCGACGAGTGGCTCGGCATCGGCCTCGGGGTGGCGCTGCTCGCGTGCGCGGGGCTCGGCGTGGCGGTGCTCGCGCTGGCCCGTGAGGTCGGGATGCTGCGGCTGCGGCTCGGCCCGGAGGGCGCGCTCGAGATCGCCGAGGAAGGGCCCGAGCTCGGCTCGCGCAGCAACCTGCTGGCCGAGCGGCTCGAGCCCAAGCCGGGCGCGGAGCTGGCGCTCGCCGTGTTCACGTCGGCCAACTGCCGGGTCTGCCGCTCGCTCGAGCCGGCGGTGAAGGTGCTCGCGCGCGACCCGGTGCTCACGGTGGCCGAGTTCGAGGAGCACGAGGACGCGGACATCTGGAAGGCGCTCGAGATCCCCGGCAGTCCGTTCGCGGTCGCACTCGACCTCTCCGGGACGGTCCTCGCGAAGGGCACGTTCAACAACCTCGCGCAGCTCGAGAGCGTCCTGCACGCCGCGGAACGACGGCGGGCGGACCGGCGGGTGCTGGAGTCCCTGGTTGGCTAGGAAGCCGCGCAACACTGAGCCGGGGCGGGTGGAACGGGCCCTTGACGGGCTGGCCGCCGACACGTCGCGGCGCGGGTTCCTCGCCAGGGTGGGTGCTGCGCTGACGACGGTCGCCGCCGGCGGGCTCGTCGCCAAGGCGGTCAAGCCAGGCGAGGCGGACGCCTTCCACTTCTGCGGCCACATCTACACGACCGGCTCCTGCCTGCACCCGCACGGACGCGCGCTGCCGCGCATCGACCAGAAGGGTTACCCGCTGCGGCCGTCCGACGGGCACCCGATCGACAACCTCGGCCGGCTCGTGAACAAGCGCGGGGAGCCGGTCGACTCGAACGGCAACGTCCTGCGCGACCCCGACGGGCGGCCGCTGCCGCCGGCGCCGCGGACGAGGATCTGCGACGTCACCGCGGAGGAGTACGGCTTCAAACCACACATCGACGGCAGCTGGTACCGGTGCTGCAACGGGCACGTGCGCCGGCTCGCCGACTGCTGCGGATACGTGAAGCGCCGGATCAACGGCGACGAGGCCCTGCGCGGCTACTGCTACAAGGGGCGCAAGGTCTTCTGCGTCATGTACTACCAGACGAAGGTGCCCTGCTGATGGGGGCGCTCGAGGTCACCCTCGTCCTCCTGGCGTTCGCCGCGGGCCTCACCGGAACCTGGTCGCCGTGCGGCTTCTCGATGATCGAGACGATCGGCCCGCGCGGGCACGACGGCGGCCGCGCGACGATCGCGGCCGCGTGCGTCGCGTTCGCCTGCGGCGCAGTGGTCGGCGGTGTGGTCACCTTCGGCCTGCTGGCGGGGCTCGGCTCGCTCACGCACGGCGCCGGCGAGCCGGTCGCCTACGGGATCGGAGCGGCGATCGCCATCGCCGCGGCCGTCGCCGAGGCGCGCGGGCGGGCGATCCTGCCCCAGGTCCGCCGCCAGCTGCCGGAGAACTGGCGCTGGGTGATGCCGATGCCGGTGGCCGCCGGCCTCTACGGCGTGCTACTCGGCCTCGGGTTCACGACCTTCGTCCTCACCTTCGGGGTGTTCGCGCTCGCCGGGATCTCCTTCGCCGTGGGCGAGCCGGCCGTCGGCGCGGCAATCGGGGTGGCCTTCGGCGTCGGGCGTGCGCTGCCGGTGGTCGCGATCGCGCCCGTGGCCCACCGTGACATCGGCATCAGGGCGCTGACCGCGATGGCGGAGCGGCCCGCGATCTACCGCGGCTTCCGCCTGGCCGACGCGGCGACCCTGGTGGCGGCCGCAGCGGCGCTCACGGTCGTCGGGCCGGCGCAGGCGCTGCGGCCCGAGGAGCGCCCGGCCGCGGATCCGACGGCGGGAGGCGGCGCGCTCGTGGTGCAGCGCCCGGACCGCTCGGGCGTGTTGATCCGGGGCGGCGATCAGACGCCGATCCCGGGCCGCGACCCGGCGATCGGCGACGGGCAGGTCGCCACCGTGCAGGGCGATCGAATCGCGATCCTGAGCGCGAAGGACCTCGGCGAGGTCGGGAGCGTGAGCGCGCCGAACGCCGATGCTGTCGCGATCTCGAAGAAGTGGCTCGTGTGGCGAGCGCGCCACGGCAACCGCGACGTGATGAAGGCTCGCAACATCAGCGACCCGGGCAACCCGGGCCGCGAGCGCCGCCTGGACCACGCAGGCGGAGCCGCGCAGCTCGGCCGCCCGAGCATCGACGGCAACCGGGTCGTTTACGCCCATGCCACGCGCAGGGCGAACCGGATCGTCATGCGCGTGCTCCGCCCGAAGCGGATCCGCAAGCGAACGGTGCTGCGCTCGGACGAGTACGGGCTCTCCAACCCGTCGCTGCACGGCAAGCACCTCGCCTACGTGCAGCACGCCCGCCGCAGCGACCGGCTCAAGTTCGGAAAGCTGAAGCGGCCGCGCAAGGCCCGCGTCCTGCTCTCCCGCTCCCCGCGAACCCTCTGGTCCACGGCGATCACGAACAAGCGCGTCTACGTCACCGTGATCCGAGGGACCGGGCCGAGCCAGCGGGTGATCTCGGTGAAGCGCTAGCCCGTGCGGCCAATCGCCGAACGTCCCAACGGACCTCCTATAGCGGGGTGTTTGGGACGTTCGATGTGCAACCCCTTCGCGTACGGCGGGACGTTTGGCGTAGCGCCGCGGCCCTATCACCGTGGGGGCTTGTGCGCCGAGGCCGGCACCTCGGCCCCGATCGCCCGGTAGAGGGTCGCGCTCGGCTTGGCGATGAACCAGTCGCCCTTGCGGCGCTCGAGGTACACGACGTCATCCTCGATCGAGGCCTGTGGGCGGTCGGCGAAGCGGATGGCGACCGTGGCGACCACGCGGGCGGAGCGCTTGCGCGCCTTCACCGTCCACTCGCGGAGGTTCACCGACTTGAAGACGGGCCGGCCCTTCCTGCTCTTGAAGCCGATCGAGCGGGTGAGCGATTGGCCGCATCCGCCCCGCTTCACCGGCAGCTTCATGCGGCTGAGCTCGCGCCTGTCGATGAGCTTGCAGAGGCGCTCGCCCTGGCCGCGGTCGATCCAGGTGAAGTAGGCGAGCAGGCTCTTTTCGGCCTCGCGTCCGAGCCGGGTCTCGGTCTCGTCCGTCGTGGTGGTCGTGGGGCCGGTGGTCGTCGTCTGCTGGGGTGCCGGCGGCAGCGAGGCGAGGTCGGGCTCCTCCTTCTCACCGCAGGCGCTCAGGGTCAGCGCGCCGAGCGCCAGCAGGAGCGCGGCGATGCGCCGCGGGAAGTTTTCGGGCGTGGGATTGCGCAAATTGCGGTCCTCCGGGGCGGGGTGTGGTGTCCGCCTTTCCGCATACGTTGGCAAAGACGTGGAAGCTGCAAGCGCTCATCCGCCTAGACTGCGGGATGTGACGCACCTGCGACCGGTGCCCGATCCCAAGCCGCGCCAGCCCGACCCCGAGGGGGCAGGCGTTCCGACCATCGCCGAACTCGAGCGGTGGGCGACCGTGCTGCGCATTGACTGCGTGTCGATGCTGGCCGTGGCGAAGTCGGGGCACCTCGACTCATCGCTGTCGGCGGCCGACATCATGGCGGCGCTCTACTACCGGATCCTCCGCCACGATCCGAAGAACCCGTCGTGGCCCGAGCGCGACCGCTTCGTGCTCTCGAAGGGCCACGCGGCGCCGATCCTCTACGCCGCCCTCGCGCACACCGGTTACTTCCCCCGCGAGGACCTGATGGGCCTGCGCCAGATCGGCGCCCACCTGCAGGGCCACCCGGACATGAACCGCACGCCCGGCGTCGAGGTGTCCACCGGCTCGCTCGGCCAGGGCCTCTCCATGTCCCTGGGCATCGCGCTCGCGCTGCGCCTCGACGGGCTGGACGACACCGCGCACGTCTTCGCGCTGCTCTCCGACGGCGACATCCAGGAGGGGCAGACGTGGGAGGCGGCGACGGCGGGGCCGCACTACAAGGTCAAGAACCTGACGGCGATCGTCGACTACAACCACCTGCAGACCGACGGCACCACCGAGGAGGTCATGGACACCGGTGACGTGCGCGCCAAGTTCGAGTCGTTCGGGTGGGACGCGGTCGAGATCGACGGCCACGACATGAACGCGATCGTCGAGGCCCTCGAGCGCAGCCGCACGCTCGATCGGCCGGCCGCCGTCGTCTGCCAGACGAAGAAGGGCAAGGGCGTCTCGGCGATGGAGGGCCGCTTCGGCTTCCACGGCAAGCCGCCGAGCCCGGAGCTGGCCCAGGAGGCTTGGGAGGAGCTCGAGGCGCTCTACGCGCGCCAGAGCGAGGCACTGCAGAACGGAGATTCGGAGGGGGAGAGCTGATGGCCGTCGCCGTCGCGGAACCGAAGTCGGAGCCGATCGCGACCCGCCAGGCCTACGGCGACGCGCTGCTCGCCCTCGGCCAGGCCTACGACGACGTCGTCGCGCTCGACGCGGACCTCGCGGTCTCGACGCAGTCGATCAAGTTCGGCAAGGAGTTCCCGGAGCGCTTCTTCAATTGCGGCGCGGCGGAGGCCAACATGATGTCGATGGCGTGCGGCCTCGCCGCGACCGGGAAGGTGCCCTACGCGTCGACCTTCGCGATCTTCGCCGCCGGCCGCGCGTACGACCAGGTCCGCCTCGGGATCGCCCACAACGAGCTCAAGGTGCGGATCGGCGCCTCCCACGGTGGCGTCTCGCTCGGTGAGGACGGCGCCTCGCACGCGATGATCGAGGACATCGCCCTCATGCGCGCGATGCCGTGCATGCAGGTCGTGGTCCCGGCCGACTACAACCAGGCCTACCGGGCGGTGCTCCACTCCTACGAGGAGAACGACGAGCCCATGTACATGCGCTTCGGCCGCCCGGCGACGCCGATCGTCTACGAGGACATCCCGGAGACGCTGGGCAACGGCGTCGACGTCCTGCGTGAGGGCAAGGACATCACGCTGATCGCGACCGGCCACATGGTGTGGCGCGCCCTCGAGGCCGCGGATGCGCTCGAGCGCGAGGATGGCGTCGAGGCCGAGGTCCTGAACGTCTCGATCATCAAGCCGCTCGCCTCCGAGCCGGTGCTCGAGTCGATCTCGAAGACGGGTGTCGCCGTCACCGCCGAGGAGCACCGCATCGCCGGTGGCCTCGCGGACGCCGTGCGCACCGTCGCCGCCGAGCAGCATCCGGTCCCGATCTTCGCGGTCGGGATGGGCGACGAGTTCAGCGTCTCCGGCACGGGCGAGGCCTGCATGGAGCACTTCGGTCTGACCTCCCGCGGCATCGCCGATCGCGCCCGCGAGGCGCTCGTGCTCAAGCCGATCGTCGCGCGCGGCCCACTGTTCGGGCCCGAGTGGACCTAGGCGCCTAGGGCGAGCCGGCGAGGATCCTCGCCTTCTCGGCCGCCAACTCCTCGTCGGTCAAGACCCCGGCCTCGCGCAACGCCGCCAGGCGCTCGAGCTGCTCGCGGCGCGATGCCCCGGCCGGCGCGCCGCCCGCCCGCCTGGAGGTTCGCGCCTCGCGAGCCTCCGACATCCGCCCGGCCATCGCCCGCGCCATGCCCGCGGGGGACCGCGTCGTCACCCGGTCGGGGAACTCGCGGACGACCTCGCGCCGCAGTGCCTCCACGCCGATCACGAGGAGGACGACGATCAGGAGCGACGGCACCAACCGGTGCGTGGCGGTCACCGGGTCCCACCAGAACAGGAGCACGAGCAGGGTCGCGAGCCCGCCGTAGGCGATCCGGGGCTGGCGCAGGTATGGGGCGACCGCCGAGCGGACCGACGTCGCGAACGCGGTCGGGCCGGCAAGCCAGGCGCAGAGGACGATCACGATGCCGTAGATGGCGAGCGACTGCCCCATCTCCTGCAGGAGCGAGGTGCCGACCTCCCACGTCGCGGCAACCGGTGGCTCAGCCGCCGCGGTCGAGGTGAGCGCGGTGGTGAGCGCGTCCCCGCCGGCATTGCGGGCCAGGAGCGAGAGCACCCCGATCGCGAAGAACGAGAACCCGACTATCCGCAGGGTCTCCCGCCGGCGGCCGCGGGCCAGCCAGATCGCGAGGGCGTAGAGAACGAGCGTGAGCGCCGCCAGCACCCACGCGGCGGTGCGCAGGATGTCCACGCCGGTCTGCGCGGCCTCGAGCTCGTCCGCACGCATGATCTCGAGCTGGCCGGCGTCGGGCGGCAACTTGGCGACGAGGTCGTCGCCGACGCCGACCTCCGTGGCGACCTGCTCGACGATTCCGCGCAGGTCGAGGGTCACGACCCCGCCCGTGCTCGAGACGAACTCGCCCTCGTCGTCGAGCAGGGCGATGAGCTTCTCGTGCGCCGCCCGGTTGGCGTCCTCCCACAGCGCCTGCACCTTCGGCCGAGCGAGCGCCTCCTGCGCCCCGCGCGTCGCCAGCTCGCGCAGGCCCCCCGACGCCGGGCCCGCGAGCGGGTCGAGCTGCGGCGGCAGTTGCGCCTCGAGCTCGGCCTTGACGTCGACGTTGCTGAAGATCGCGTCGACGATGAAGTCCGCGACCGCGTCGCGGATGACCTCCTGCTCGAGGAGCTCGCTGCTTGTCTCCGTCCAGGTCTCGGTCTCGAGGGCCTGGCGCTTCACCCACAGCGCGAGCACCGAGGCGATCCCGACGATCGTCGCGAGTACGACCAGTGCGACGGCGAGCGTGCGCCTCATGCGGCCACCGCCTCGGAGGACACCGTCCCCTGCAGCTCGGTCCGCCAGCGGTCGAGCAGCGCGTGGACTGCCGCCGCGCCGACGATCGGCTCCTCCGAGATGGCGAGGTTCGGTGGGTAGAGGAGGAAGGGCCGGGTCTGCGGTCCACCGAGGCCGCCGTGGAAGGAGATCAGCTCCTCGAACGCGCAGCCCTCATCGAGATCGGCGTCGTAGAAGCTGCCGACCATGATGTCGGCGACGTTTGCGAAGCCGTCCGTTCGCAGCAGGTGGGCCGGGGCGTTCGGGCCGAACGGCGCCAGGGGGTCGTCGCCTTCGACGCGCCCGTCGCCCAGGTAATGGGCCCCGGTCGCTCCGAGCACGACGGGCCCCCGCGCCGCCGAGCGCACGAGCACCCAGCCGACGTGGGGGTGCTCGCGCAACGCCGGGACGAGCGCCGGGTGGCGCTCGTCGATCTCCTCGACGGTGAGCCGGCGGGGCTCCTCCATCAGGTAGACGAGGCCGAGGTTGCCCGACCCGAGCACCACCACCTCGGACCCCGTGACGTCGTCACCGGTGGGTGCCGCCGGCTTGCCAGCGGTTGCCTCCGTGACCGCGTTCCCGACCATCGCCTGCTGTTCGTCGCCGCCCGCAAGTGCCGCGACGACACCGGCGGAGAGCGAGCGCTCGACGAGCTCGTCCAGCCCGTAGCCGTTCCGTTGCTTGAAGGTCGCGCCCTGCGTCTGGCCGTGGTCCGAGAGGACGACGAGCGCGTAGGGCCGGGGCGCGTACCGGCGCGCGCGCGCGATCCGACCGAACTGCTGGTCGAGCTTGCGCAGCGCCTCCATCGTGTCCGCCCGCTGCAGGCCCGAGTGGTGCGCAACCTCGTCGTAGCTGGCGAACGTCGCGTACACCGCGGGCCGCCCGCGCATCATGTCGCCGAGGACGCCCCAGACCACCAGGTCACGGACGACGACGCACATCGCGCCGCGAAGGAACGGGTAGATCCCGCCGCGGTGCCCGCGCGGTCGCACGTCGCGGCGCGCCGCGCGGATCGCGGCGGTCCATTCGAGGAGCACCTCCCAAGCGAACAGGACCAGGGCGCGCGTGACGTTGAACCCGTTTGCCAGGAAGGCGCGATACCCCGGGTTGGCCCGCTTCTCGTCAGCGACCCGACTCACCGTGAGGATCGACTCCTCCGCCTCGCCGGAGAGCAGGTTGCCCCGGCTGGCGCCGCCGTTGCGCAGCAGGCCGCGGCCCGTGCTGTGACGTCGCTCGATCTCGGCGCAGTCCGCCGGCGCCGAGCAGGTCATCGTCCGCCCGGTCGCCTTCTCGACCCACCGGAAGGCGGGGATGTCGTCGTTGGACCCAAGGAGGATTCCCGCCTGGCTCGCGCCGGTCTGCGAGGAGAGGTCGGTCTCCCACTCCGCCAGGCGGTACCCGTCCTCGGCGATCCAGCGCGCCATGTTCGGGGCGCTGCCGTCGCGAAGCGCGGCCTTCAGCACCGGGAGCGAGAGGCCGTCGATCTCGAGAAAGAGGATTCCCGGTACGGAGGTGTGGTGCACGGGGCCCTGCCGCCGCGCGACGCGGTGGATGACGCGGACGGTGTACTCGTCGTCGTCGTTCGTCCCGAAGATGACCTCGAGCACGATCGACACCGCCGACATCACGAGGGACGCGAGGACCGCGTCGGGGAACCCGGCGACGGTGAGCTCGTCGAACAGGTCGTCGGCGATCAAGAGCGCGGCGGCATCGGCCGCCAAGACGGCGAGGAAGCCGAACAGGAGCATCAGCGGCAGCCGCAGCGCCGCGATCAGCGGCGGGAGGACCGCGTTGACGGCCGCGACGATGAGCGCGACCACGAGACCGGCGCCGCTGCCCTCCAGGTCGACTCCCGGAACGATCGCGGCGGCGGCGTACACCGACGCCGCCGCCACGAGCCACGACACGACGATGCGCGTCGGTCGCAGCTTCGGTACGGCCGGCTCCCACTTCACCGAGGAGCCGTAGGCCATGGATCAGCTCAATGCCTTGGCCTTGATGCTCTCGAACTCGGCCTGGCTGATCGCGCCCGTGTCAAGAAGCTCCTTGGCCTTGGCGATCTCGGCCGCGGGGCCGCCGGCCGCCTGGCGCACGTAGTCGTCGAACGCCGCCTTCTGAGCCCTGGCCTCCTTCGCGCTTCGCTCGGCCATCCCCTCGTGTTGGGTGATCAGGTAGACGAGGATCCCGAGGAACGGCAACACGATCACGAAGACGACCCAGAACGCCTTGGTCCACCCGCCGATGTCGTGCCGGCGGAAAACGTCCATGAGCACGGTGATCGCGATCCAGATGTAGATCACCCACGCGAAGAAGACGATGATCGTCCACAGGACCTCCAGAAATGGGAGGTCGGCATCCGCTATCAACACTGTGCGGTCCTTTCGCTAGTGGTGCACACACCCTATATGCCGATTTAGTTGCCGTCGGGTGGCTGCCTGCCCGGCCGGGGACAGGAATGCCCCGTTGTCGCGTGCAGGCGGCGAAGCCACACTGGGTGAGGACACGGCCCGCCCCTCTGGGACGCGCCAACTGACAAAGGAGCTGTCTGTGAACGACACCTACCCGAACGGCGCCGGTTGGGTCGCCTTCGCTGGCACCATGATCATGATCGCCGGCTTCCTCAACTTCGTCTACGGCATCGCCGCGATCGACAACTCGGCGATCTTCACCGACGAGGGCCGCTACGTGATCTTCGATGACCTCAACACGTGGGGCTGGTTCATCCTCGTGGTCGGCATCGTCCAGATGTTCGCGGCGGTCTCGATCTGGAGCGGGAACAACTTCGGCCGGGTGATCGGGGTTGCGTCAGCGGCGTTCAGCGCGCTGATCATCCTCTTCACCGTGAACGCCTATCCCTTCGCGGCGTTCATGCTGTTCATCCTGGACCTGCTGATCATCTACGCCCTCGTCGTCTACGGGGGTCAGCACCACATGGGCGGCGACCGCCGCGGCAGCGAGCGCCGCAGCGAACGTCCGGGTCTCTAGGTCACCCAGCCCTAGCCCCGCCGGGCACCCACACCCGCCCTCGGACGGCCCCCGACGGGCGCGGCCTACGTATTCGGGTCGAAGTCGTACTGGTTGAGCAGGCCGTTGATGTGGGTCGGCATCGGCCAGTCGCGGAAGGCGTTGTAGGCGGCGAAGAGGGTGCGGCGTCCGGTGCCGTGGCGGAAGCGGATGCACTGGGGGAAGAAGACGGGGTAGGCCATGCGGAACCCGTGGGTCGCCTGCTGGGCGGCGCGGCGGGCGATGAACCTGCGGCGCTTCTTGCCGTTCCAGCTGGTGATGAACCGGCAGCCGCCGCTGCGGGGGCGGTGGGGCTCGGAGTTCAGGTGATAGAGGACGGGGATCCGCTGGGCGAGGCGGCGCACCGCGGGGAGGTTCAGGTGGAAGACGTGGTCCTGGACCGAGAGGAAGTCCGCCTTGTACGGCATGGGGCGTCGGTTCTTGGCGTAGCCCCACACGTTGCCGCCGATCCACTCGCCGTGCTTGTGCGCGGACTCGATCGCCGCGCGCACGGAGCGCGGGTGCTTGCGCAGCGCGGTGGAGAAGAAGTCGAAGAACCAGCCCTCGGGGTGGAGCTTCGCGCGCAGGCGGGCCATCATCTTGCGCATCCCCGCCGGCGACTGGTACTGCAGGGAGTTGAGGACCACGTCGAACTGGGCGTGCGGGTTCTCCCGCTTGACGATCCGCCGGATCTCGTTCCAGGCGCGGACCTCGTCGCGCTTCGGGTACTGCTTGCGCGCGTAGCGCAGGGTCCCGGTGACGTAGGTCGGCCGGAACAGCGCGAGCTGCCTGCCGATCTTGCGGGCGTTGGCGCGCTTGACCGGGACCAGGCGAGTGTGGCGCACGCGCGCGGAGACGACGCGCGAGAGCATCGGCGTGATCCCGGGGTTCGCCTCGGCCCGCCCGGTCACGAGCTCCTGGAGCCAGGACAGGTCGAGCTGGGCCTCGGCCCGCTCCGACCGCGCGCCGAACCCGGCGGTCAGGGCGAGGGCGAGGACCGCGATCGCGACGGGAAGGCGCCCCTGCATTGGGCGCATTTCAGCACGCCTGCAACTCCCGTCTCACCGATTCTGATTCTTGAGGAAGCGCTAACACTCTCCGCTACATTCGGACGCCCGCGGCCCACATTCCGCCGCATCGAACGTTGCAGGGGGCGACCGCGCAGGACTGACGCGGACGCCGCAGAAAGAGGCCCCGCATGCCATCCATCACCCGTAGATCAACCAGAGCCCGTCGTTCCGAGCGCGGTCAGCATCCGCGCCGTCAGTCGCATGGTCAGAGGCGCCCGCGCCCGAGTGGCCAGCCGCCGATCATCGAGGTGAACGAGGCGACCGTCGTCTACCCGGGTGGGCACGTTGCCCTCGAGCGGCTCTCGCTCCAGATCGCCCGCGGCGAGTTCGCCTTCGTCGTCGGCCCGACCGGCTGCGGCAAGTCGACCCTGATCAAGATGCTCATCCGCGACGTCGAGCCCGCTGCGGGCACGGTGCGCATCGCCGGCAAGGACATCAACGCGATGCCGCACGACCGCACGCCCTACCTGCGGCGCCGGATCGGCATGGTCTTCCAGGACTTCAAGCTGCTCTCGAACCGCACCGTCTACGACAACGTCGCCTACGCGCTGCAGGTGATCGGCGAGCCGCGCTCCCAGATCCGCCGCAAGGTGCCGGAGATCCTCCGCCTCGTCGGCCTGCAGGCGAAGATCCACAACTACCCGGACGAGCTTTCCGGCGGCGAGCAGCAGCGCGTCGCGATCGCCCGCGCGTTCGTCAACCACCCGCCGCTCCTCCTCGCCGACGAGCCGACCGGCAACCTCGATCCCGAGACCTCGATCGGGATCATGCAGCTGCTGTACCGGATCAACCGGACCGGGACGACCGTCCTCGTCGTCACACATGACCGCGAGATGGTCGACAAGATGCGCCGGCGCGTGATCGCCCTCGAGGAGGGCCGCCTCGTCCGCGACGAGGCCGAGGCCGGCTACCACGACGAGTCCACCCAGGAGTTCGCCGCCCGCATGCGCGACGCGATGGGCGTTGACGAGCTCGACTACGACAGCGGGTTCGAACACTGATCATGGGGCGCTTCGTCTTCTTCGTCTCCGAGGCCTTCCGCGCGCTGCGCCGCAGCGCCGCACCGAGCGTGGCCGCGATCGTCACGATCGTGATCACGACCCTGCTCCTCGGCGTGCTCATCCCCGTGCTCTGGGCGAGCGAGGGCAAGGCTTCCGACGTCCGCGATCAGATCGACCTGCGCGTGTTCCTCTACGACGACGCGAGCCGCGCGGAGATCGATTCGCTCCAGGAGAAGCTCGCCGCCATGCCGCACGTGAAGGGCGTCGAGTTCTGCTCGAAGAAGTGCGCGGTCGAGGAGCTCGAGCGCAGGCTCGAGGGCGACCTCAAGGGGTCGATCAGCGAGCTGAACTCGAACCCGCTGCCGAAGTCCTTCAACCTCGATCTCGACGATCCGGACAACTTGGAGGCGGTGCGCGCGGCGCTGATGCCGCCGAACTCGGCCGGCAAGCCCACGCCGATCTCGCCCGCGATCGACCCGCCGGTCGGTGACTCGCGCCAGGACGCGAAGGAGATCCGGGAGGTCACCGGCGCGGTGCGCTACGTCCTCGCCGGAATCGCCGTGCTCCTGCTGGTCGCCTCGCTGCTCCTGGTCGCGAACACGATTCGCCTATCGATCTTCGCTCGTCGCCGCGAGGTCGAGGTGATGCAGCTCGTGGGCGCCACGAACTGGTTCATCCGCTGGCCGTTCATGATCGAGGGCGTGATCGTCGGCCTCGCCGGAGCGGGCACGGCGGTGGGCATACTGTGGGTCTGCAAGGAAGTGATCGTGGACCCGCTCGCTGACAACTTCAATCTCATCGACAACTTCTCCACCATGGCGTTCGCGCCACTGGTGCTGATGCTGGTCGGCGCGGCGGTCATCGTTTCAGCGCTCGGCAGCGGCATCACCTTGCGCCGCTTCCTCCGGGTGTGAACCGGTCCGGGGCGCGGGGCTCCTTCGGCTCCGGGCTCGCTGTCGGAATCATCGCCGGGCTGGCGCTCGCCGCGGCGATCGTCTTCCTGCTCGGCGGCTTCGAAGGGGAGGATGACCCGGTCGCGCAGGCCAAGGAGGTCATCCAGGACAACTACTTCGAGGAGGTTCCCACGGAGCGCCTGGAGCAGTCCTCGATCCGCGGCATGGTCGACCAGCTCCGCAAGACCTACGACGACCGCTTCTCCCACTACTTCTCGCCGGAGCAGCTCCACACCTTCGAGCAGGGCACGTCCGGGCGCTTCGACGGGATCGGGCTCGCCGTGAACGAGGTCCCGCGCGGCCTGCGGGTCGCCCTCGTCTACCCGGACACCCCCGCCGAGAAGGCGGGGATCACCGAGGGCGAGGTGATCGTCTCCGTCGACGGCAAGTCGATCGAGGGCGAGCCCGCCGACGTCTCCACGGGGATGATCAAGGGCCCGCCCGGCACCGACGTCGTCCTGGAGATCTTCTCGCCGAAGACACGCAAGACCCGCACGATCACGGTCGAGCGTGCCTCGGTCCGGATCCCCGCGGTGCAGGGCCGGATGATCAAGTCGGACGAGGGGAGGTTCGCGTGGGTGCAGTTCGCGACGTTCAGCGAGGGCTCGCACGGCGAGCTCCGCGACGAGGTTGAGCGCCTCTACCGGCGAGGGGCGGAAGGGCTCGTCCTCGACCTGCGCGGCAACGGCGGCGGCCTCTTGAACGAGGCGGTCCTCGCCGCGAGCATCTTCGTCGAGGACGGCACGATCGTCAGCACCCGCAGCCGTACCCAGGGTGACCGCAAGTACAAGGCGGTCGGCGACGCAATCGAGCCGCGGCCCACCGTGGTCCTCGTCAACAAGGACTCGGCCTCTGCGTCCGAGATCCTCGCGGCCGCGCTTCAGACCTACGACATCGCCGACGTCGTCGGCACCCGGACTTTCGGCAAGGGCACCTTCCAGGAGGTCATCAGCCTGCCCGCCGGGGGCGCCGTCGACCTCACGATCGGCCAGTACCTGACCGCGAACGGGACGTCGATTGCCGGCAAGGGCGTGAAACCCGACGTCCGCGCCGAGGACGATCCCGCGACCAAGGGCAAGGACGAGGCCCTGCAGCGGGCGCTCGCCGTCGTCGGCGATCTCGCCGCCGAGCAGTGAGCGCGGGCGACCGCTTCGTCGCGGTCGTCGGGCGCCGAGGCAGGTTCCTGGTGGCGGAGCCGCTGTTCGAGCGCCGCGGTCAGGTGGGGCTCGCCAAGGGCTCGCGCAAGGCGCGGCCGGGCCGGATGGTCCTGGTGGAGCGCCAATCGGGCGGCG
>ERZ777003.2829-NODE-2829-length-18632-cov-12.719384_pt1 | contig 18632 bp, 19 predicted proteins | sample MGYA00374956_ERZ777003 | MGnify/ENA primary metagenome ERZ777003 (study PRJEB29302, sample SAMN06268252) | bioreactor metagenome | isolation source: Joint BioEnergy Institute, California, USA | place: USA:Joint BioEnergy Institute, California, USA | collected... | reverse complement strand
GGAGGCGGCCCACGCCGCGGCCGCCGACGCCGCGGCCGCCGAGGAGGCCGCCCGGGCGGCCGAGGCCGAGGCGGCGGACGCCCGCCGCCGGGCCGACGAGGCCCGGGACGCGGCCCGCCGGGCCCGGGACGCGGCCGCGGCGCGCGCCGCCGCCCGGGACGAGGCCGCTCGGGCCCTCGCCGAGGCCCGGGCCGAGCTGGAGGTGCTGTCGCCCTGAGGCGACGTGGTGCGCACCGGCCCCGGTCGCCGTGGGGCGGGGGCCGCCCCCGGGGCACCGTCACCCGCGGGCGGAGGCGGCGAGCTGGCCGGCCGGCGTGCCGTCGGTGCGTCGATCCGTCTCCACGACCTCGGTGAACGCCCGGGGTGCGCCGGCGTCGAGGGCCCTCGGCCGGTGGGATGCCGTCGTCGCTAGGGCCGGTCGCGGCCCGGCGGCGAGCCGCCCACCCGGGCGATGCGCCCGGCGGCGACCGGGCCGGCATCGGGCGCCGCAGCCGCCCCGTCGACCGCCTCGCCGGCCCGCTCGAGGTTCTCGGCCACGTCGGGACCCATGCCCTCCGGCCGCGACACGACCGTCTCGGCCACCCGGTAGACGCCGTAGACGGCCAGCACCGCGGCGGTCACGTGGAGCAGGAAGGCCAGGGCCACCCCGGCGATCAGCGCCACGCGCCAGCGCCGCCCCCAGAGCACGGCGAGCGCCGCCGGGATCGCGACGGCCCCGGCGGCACCGCCGAGGACCTCGACCCACCAGGGGCGGTCGCCCATCCAGGGCAGCACGTCGACCACGTCGAGGACGTCCAGGGTGGCGAGCACGCCCAGCGCGCCGACGACGCCGAGCGTCCCGGCGACGAGCGTGCGCCACCACCAGCGGGGTGCCAGCGCGCTCCAGCAGGTCGCGAGCATGACGCCGGCCCACATCAGCCACCGCCGCAGGCGGGGCGTCCCGAGCGACGCCATCGCGTCGCGGAGGATGCGGTCGGCCTCCTCCCGGTCGACGTCCGGCCCCTCGTGGTCGGGCGGGCCGCCCGAGCGGACGAGGGCGTCGTGGAGGATGACGGCCGCCAGGTGGCTGCCGAGCCCGGGCACCAGCCAGGCGAACATCCAGGGGATCGACGCCAGGTCGGTGCGGAAGCGCCCGGGGTCGGCCGGCACGACGAACGGCTCCCGGTGGGCCGGGTCGCGGTAGCCGAACCGCCGGAGGACCCGGAAGCTGTCGCCGTCCTGCTCGAGCTGGAGCTGCAGCGGTCCGCCGGTCTCGGCGTCGTAGAACCGGTCGGGGGCCGCGCCGCCCGACGGCTCCGCCACCGGGCCGGGCGCCGTCTCGGGGCCCTGGGTCATGGCGCCACCTCCCGCCACGCTCGGTGCCATTGAACCACGTCACGGGCCTCGAGCGGGACGGTCCGCCGGGGCGGCGGAGGCGGCGGTCGCCGACGCGATCCGGGTTTGGCCGGGCGACCGGCCGGGAAGGTGTTGCCGTGCCGGCGGTGCCCCATCCGGGCAGGACCCGAGGCACCCGTCGAGTCGCGCCTTCGGCCGGCCGGGAACGCTCCCCGGTTGTCGGCCGGCCGTGCCGCGTCCGCACCCGGAGGTGCCGCCGGCGCCCCGACGCGCGCGAACGGCGGGGGCCCGCAGGCCCCCGCCGTGTCACGTGCGGTACGTGCGGTCGGGTCCGCCGGTCAGCGCAGGCCGAGCTGCCGCGAGCAGGCCGGCCAGGCACCCCAGCCCTGCCCGGCCAGGACCCGCTCGGCGACCCGGATCTGCTCCTCGCGCGAGGCGTTGGCCGGGTTGCCGGTGCCGCCGTACGCCTCCCAGGTGCTCTGGGAGAACTGCAGACCGCCCCGGTAGCCGTTGCCGGTGTCGATCGACCAGTTGCCGCCGGACTCGCACTGGGCGAGGCGGTCCCAGACGGTGCCGCCGCCCGAGCTCGGCTGGGCCACGGGCGCGGCCTGGGACGACCCGCTGCTGCCCGAGGACGAGCTGCGCTCGCCGCCGTCGTCGTCGCTCTGGCGCGACGAGGAGGACGGCGCCGCCGGCTGCCACTCGGGGATCTCGCCCGGCGTCCCCAGCTTGTTCAGGTCGATCTCCTGGCCCGGGAAGATGAGGTGCGGGTTCTCGATGCCGTTGCCGGCCGCCACCTCGGCCCAGTTGTCCGGGGCGATCTGGGAGAGCGTCTCCCCGGGCTGGACGACGTGGATGTTCGGCGTGTGTGCCCCAGCGGCGGTGCCGAAGCCGATCACCCCGGCTGCGGCGACCGCGGACGCGGTGGCGATCCGCTTGAGAGGTGACATGCGCATGGCGCTCCTTGTCTGTGGTGCGGCGGAGCCCGGGTGGGTCACCGAGGAGCGCGCCCCCGTCGAAGGAGAACCCCAGCCCCCAGCGACCCCATGCCGCCGGTAGCGCAGGACGGCGCGCCACGACGGCTCCCAGGCAGGTACTTGCCCGTCCAGGTGACCCGACGACCCCCCGCCCGGTCAGGAGTGGTGACTACTCCCGTGCGCGGTGACGACACCACATCGCAACAGATGTCACGCAAACGCAATAGACTTTGCCCGGTTTGCCAAGCGATCCACGTGACCGCCGACGGCACCGCACCCCGCCCATGACGACGACCCTCCTCCCTTCGACGCGCCCGGACGGGACCACCTCCCCGCCGGACTGGCCCCTGGTCGGCCGCGCCCGCGAGCTGCAGGCCCTGCGCGACCTGCTCGAGGACGGGCCGCCGGGCGCCATCGTCCTGGCCGGGCCGCTCGGCGTCGGCAAGACCCGCCTCGCCCGGGAGTGCCTGGCCATGGCCGCCGCCTCCGGCATGGCCACGGCGCGGGCGGTCGCGACGCACGCGGCCTCGCACATCCCCTTCGGCGCGCTCGCGCCGCTGCTGCACGCGACCTCGCGCCGCCCCGGCGCGGTCGACGACCGGGCCGACGTCCTGCGCCGGTCGGTCGCCGCGCTGGCCGACCGCCCCGACGGCGGCCGCCTCGTGCTGCTGGTGGACGACGCCCACCTGCTCGACGACGCGTCGGCCACCCTCCTCCACCAGGTCGCCGTCGCCGGCTCGGTCACCGTGCTCGCCACCGTGCGTACCGGGGAGCCGGCGCCCGACCCGATCGTGGCGCTGTGGAAGGACGGGCTCGCACCCCGCATCGAGCTGGGCGGCCTCGACCACGGCGCCACCGAGGAGCTGCTGACCACCGTGCTCGGCGGCCCGGTCGACCCGGCGACCGCCCGCCAGCTCGTCGACCGCTGCCAGGGCAACGCCCTCTTCCTCCGGGAGCTCGTCCTGGGCGCCCTCGACGACGGCACGCTCGTCGACGACGGCGTCCTGTGGCGGCTCGTCGGCGACCTGTCCCCCTCCGACCGGCTCGTCGAGATCGTCGAGGGCCGGCTCGGCCGGCTCACCGACGAGGAGCGGGCCCTCATGGAGCTCGTCTCGCACGGCGAGCCCCTCGGCCAGGCCGAGCTCGACGCCCTCTCCGACCGGAGGGTCGCCGAGGCCCTCGAGCGGCGCGGCCTGCTCACCACCCGGCTCGACGGCCGGCGCCTGCAGGTCTCGCTCGCCCACCCCGTCTACGGCGACGTCGTGCGCGCCCGCACGCCGGCCCTGCGGGCCCGCGCCATCGCCGAGTCGCTGGCCGGCGTGATCGAGCAGGCCCCGCCGCGACGGCACGACGACGTGCTGCGGATCGCGGCGTGGCGGCTCACGGCCGGGGGCGGCGACCCCCGCCTGCTCCTCGAGGGGGCGACGATCGCCCGCTGGCGCTACGACTTCCCCCTCGCCGAGCGCCTGGCCCGGGCGGCCGGCGAGGCCGGCGCCGGGTTCGACGCCCAGCTGCTCGCCGCCCACGTGACCAGCCTGCAGGGCCGGCGCGAGGAGGCCGAGGCCGCCCTGGCCGAGCTGGCCGGCCGGTGCCGCGACGACCGCCAGCGCGGGATGGTGGCCGTGGCCCGGTTCGACAACCTGGCCACCTGGTCGGGCTGCGACCGGGTCGACCTGCTCGACGACGCCCTCCGGCGGGTGGGCGACCCCGACGTGATCGACCAGCTCGAGGCCCGGCGCCTGTGGGCGCTCCTCGACCGGCACGGGCCGCGGGCCGCGGCCGAGGCCGCGCAGGCCCTGGCCGACCGGTCCCGGGGCGAGGCGCTGGTCGTCGCCTGCCTGGTCGGCGCCCTCGCCCTGGCCCGCCTCGGGCACCTCGACGCCGCCGTCGAGATGTCGGAGCGGGGCCGCGAGGCCCGGGAGGGCATCGACTCGCCGCTGGCGTGGAACCCCTGGTGGCACACGGTGACCGAGTGCCTGGCGCTGCAGCACGCGGGCCGGTTCGCCGAGGCCGACCGGCTGGTGGACGACCACCACGCCCAGGCGCTCGCCGAGGGGTCGGCCGAGGCCCAGGCGCTGTTCGCGGCGCTGCAGGCCGACCGGGTCGCCGACCGCGGCCGGGTCGCCACCGCCGTGCGCCGGGCCCGCGAGGCGCTGGCCGTGAACCAGCGGCTCGACCGGCCCGCCCTCGCCCGTCGCAACCACCTGGTGAGCGCGCTGGCGCTGGCGCTGTCCGGGCAGGCCGACGCCGCCGCCCACGAGCTGGAGGCCGCCGACGCGCCCGACCTGCCCCGGCCCGTGCGCGACGCCGTCGACGCCCTCCAGGCCCGGGCCTGGGTGGCGGCCGCCGGCGGCGACCTGCCCACGGCGACCCGGCACCTGGCCGAGGCGGCCGACGTCGGCGAGCGTATCGGCGACCTGGTCGGGGCGGCGGCGGCGCTCCACGGGCTCGCCCGCCTGGGACGGGCGGCCGACGTCGCCGACCGGCTGGCGGCGGTCGCCGCCCGCATCGACGGCGACCTCGCCCCGGCGCGGGCCGAGCACGCCCGGGCCCTGGCCGCGGGCGACGCCGGCGGGCTCGACGCCGTGTCCCGCCGCTTCGAGGCCATGGGCGCCGACCTGCTGGCGGCCGAGGCCGCCGCCGACCGCGCCGTGGTCCTGCGCCGGGCCGGCGACCAGCGGGCCGCGGCCGCCGCCGAGCGGCGGTCCGGCGACCTGGCCGAGCGCTGCGAGAGCCCGGTGACGCCGGCCCTCCAGGCGGCGGAGACCCGGGCCCGCCTGACCCCCGCCGAGCGGGAGACCGCCGTGCTGGCCGCCGCCGGCCGGACCAACAAGGAGATCGCCGCCCAGCTCGTGCTGTCCACCCGCACCGTCGAGAACCGGCTCCAGCGGGTGTACGAGAAGCTCGGCATCTCCGGGCGGGCCGAGCTGGCCGCCGAGCTCGAGGGCGGCGCCTGACCGGCCGCCCCGCGGCCCGCGCCGGCGGCCGGTACGGTTGGGGGGTGCCCGCCAGCAGCGAGGGCGAGTCGCGCGCCGGGGTCCGGTTCACCAACCTCGACGAGCCCCTGTTCGACGGCGCCGAGGCCACCAAGCGCGACCTGGTCGACTACCTCGACGCCGTGCGCGACCGCATCCTGCCCGTGCTGCGCGGCCGCCCCCTCTCGGTGATCCGGGTCCACCGGGGGCAGGAGGCGTTCATGCAGAAGAACGTCCCCAAGCACGCGCCGGACTGGGTGCGCACGGTGACCTTCTGGGCCGAGTCCTCCAAGCGGCAGGTGTCCTACGCGCTGTGCGACGACCGGCGGACGCTGCTGTGGTTCGCCAACCAGCGGGCCGTCGAGTACCACCCGACCCTGGTCACCGCCGACCACCCCGAGCGGCCCACCCACCTCGTGCTCGACCTCGACCCACCGGAGGGCGGGGACTTCCGGGCCGCCGTGCAGGGCGCGCTGCTGGTGCGGGCCGTGCTCGACGACCTCGGCCTCGAGGGCGCGGTCAAGACCAGCGGCGCCAAGGGCGTCCACGTCTTCGTGCCGGTGGACGCGAGCGTCGGGCTCGAGGAGGCGGCCGCGGCCACCCGGGCGATCGCCGACCGGGCCGCCCGGCTCGACCCCGACGTCGCCACGACGGCCTTCATCAAGGACGACCGGGAGGGCAAGGTGTTCGTCGACCCGACCCGGGTCGGCAGCGCCACGGTCGTCGCCGCCTACAGCCCCCGGGTGCGACCGGGCACGCCGGTCTCCTTCCCGGTGCCCTGGGGCGAGCTCGGGTCGGTGTCGCCGGGTGAGCTCACGATCCACACCGTCCCCGACGCGCTGGGCGACCGCGACCCGTGGGCCGAGCTGATGCCCCGACCCCAGCCGCTGCCCGCCGACCTCGTCGAGGAGGGCCGGGCGCTGCCGGTGCCGCGGGTGCAGGCGATGCACGAGGGCCGGCGCCGTGCCCGCCGCCGCGGCTGACCCTCGCCCGGCGTCGCCCCGGGCCCGGGGCCGGCAGTAGCGTCGGGGCATGGCCACTGCCGCAGAGAACGCCTACGCCCTGTTCGAGAAGGCCGTCGGTCAGCCCGAGGGCACCGGCGACTGGTTCCAGGTCACCCAGGACCAGATCAACGCCTTCGCGGACGTCACCCACGACCACCAGTTCATCCACGTCGACCCCGAGCAGGCCGCCAAGCTGTCGCCCTGGGGCACGACGATCGCCCACGGCTTCCTGACCCTGTCGATGCTCACCCACCTCGTCGGCTCGATCCCCCAGGACATGAGCCGGCTCCAGGGCGTCGTCATGGGCATCAACTACGGGTTCGACAAGGTGCGGTTCATCAACCCGGTGAAGACGGGCTCCCGCATCCGGGCCTCGAGCACGCTGAAGTCGGTCGAGCTCAAGGACCCCAACACCCTCAACGTCACCCGCACGGTGACCGTCGAGATCGAGGGCGAGGAGAAGCCGGCGCTGGTGGCCGACTGGATCACCCGCCTCGTGTACGGCTGACCACCGCCCGGCGGCGCCGGCCGTGACCCCACCCGCCCCGCAGCCCGGCGGCCGGCGGCGGGTCCTGGTGTGCGAGCCCTACTGCAGCGGCTCGCACCGGGCCTGGGCCGAGGGCCTCGCCCGCCACAGCCGCCACGACGTGCGCCTGGTGACCCACCGGGGCGCGTTCTGGCGGTGGCGGATGCAGGGGGCGGCGCTGACCCTGGCCGCCGAGGTCGACCGGGTGGTCGCGGGCTGGGGGCGGCCGGACGTCCTGCTGGTCAGCGACATGGTGCACGTGCCGGCGCTGCTGGGGCTGGCCCGCCGGTCCCTGGCCGGCATGCCGGTCGTGGTCTACATGCACGAGAACCAGCTGACCTACCCGGTGCCGCCACGGACGGCGCCCGACCTCACCTACGCCATGGTCAACTGGCTGAGCATGGCGGCGGCGGACCGGGTGGTCTTCAACTCCGAGCACCACCGCCGCGAGCTGCTGGCGGCGCTGCCGGGCTTCCTGCGCCGGTTCCCCGACCACCGCCACACGGCCGAGGTCGACCGGGTGGCCGCCGCCACGACCGTGCTGCCGGTCGGGGTCGACGTCGACCGCTTCGACCGGCCCCGGACCGAGCACCGGCCGCCGGTCGTGCTCTGGAACCACCGCTGGGAGTACGACAAGGACCCCGAGGCCTTCTTCGCCGCGCTCGACCGGGTCGTCGCCCGCGGCGTCGAGCTCGCGGTGGCGATCGCCGGGCACGCCCCGCCGACCGTGCCCGAGGCGTTCGCCCGGGCCCGCGACCGGCTGGGGCACCGGGTCGTCCACTTCGGCACCGCCGCCGAGGACGGCTACCCGGCGCTGCTCGCCGGGGCCGACGTGGTGGTCAGCACCGCCCGGCACGAGTTCTTCGGCCTGGCGGTCGCCGAGGCGGTCAGCGCCGGGGCCCTGCCCCTGCTGCCCGACCGCCTGGCCTACCCGGAGCTCGTGCCGTCGCCCTCGCCCTACCTCTACCGGGACCTCGACGAGCTGGTCGAGCGCCTGTGCTGGGCGCTGACCGACCACGACGGGCGCCGGCGGGCGGCGGCGGCCGCCCGCGACCACGTGCGCCGGCTGGCCTGGCCCGAGGTGGCGCCCCGCTACGACGCCCTCCTGGACGAGGTGGCCGCCGCCGGCGCCTCCCGCTGAACCGGGCGCCCGGCGGCGGCGACGGGGGCGGGGCGCTCAGCCCTCGAACACCTCGTCGAGCCCGGTCATGTCGAGGATGCGGACGAGCGGGCGGGAGCGGCGACCGAGGCGGAACGCGATGCCGTTGGCGTCGGCCAGCTCCCGGGCGACGACCAGCTCCCGGAGGCCGGCGGCGTCGATGAACTCGAGCTGGGCGGCGTCGACCTCGATGACCTCCGGACGCCGGGCCACGACGTCGCCCACGACCGCCCGGAAGCTCTCGGTGCCCGACATGTCGAACTCGCCGACGAGGCGGATCGCCCCTCGGTGCCCGCTGTGGCGGGCGGAGACCACGAGTGCCGCTGGGGGTGCCATGGTCCTCCCTCGGGGTGCGATGTGTCCGAGCCGGTGCCGCCCGGGTGGGGGGAGCTCGGGGCGGCACCGCCTTGGCGACCATGGTCCCGGCAGGGGCGGGCCGGGTCAAGGGGCCAGTGGTCCCGCGAGGAGTGGCGAGCCGGCCCTTGCACGCGGCGGACCCGCGCGCGAGCGGTCCCGCACCGCGGCGGGCGCGCTCAGCCGCCCATCAGCCGTGCCGCCATCACCTCGGCCCGGGAGTAGCGGAGGCGGCCGGAGCCGTCGTCGATCGGCGTGATGACACCCTGGTCGACGAGGGCCTCGAGCTGCTCCGGCGGCACCTCCAGCAGCTGCCGGGCCTCGGCGGCGTCGATGGTCTCGTCACCGGTCATGTCCGGTCCTCCGTGTCCTCGCCTGCCGCGACCGCGGCGGCCGCGGCCGTCCCCGGCGGGCGTACCCGCCGGCGGCCCGGTCCGATCCCGCCCCCCGGCGGTCGGGGTCGTCCAGGTGGCGCACCCGTTCGACGTCGGCGGCCAGGCCTGCCAACCGCCGCAGCGCGCGGTCGTTGCGGAGCCGCATGAGGGCGTCGACCGGCGGCGACCACACCGCCGCCACCGGGCCGTCCACCGGGTCCTCGCGCATCGCCACCCGCGTCCCCGTGCCCTCGGGGGTGAGCCGGAACTCGACCTCGGCCCGGCCCAGCGGGCCCATGCCGACGACGAGCTGCAGGCGGTCGGGCAGCTCGTCGGCCACGACGGTGCTGCGGTCGCGGATGTGCAGCGGGCCGACGCCGATGCTGTGGTGGAACGCGGCGCCGTCCTCGGGCCAGCGGGCGTCGAACCAGCGCACCCGCTTGCTGCCGAGGACGAGGGCCTCGTAGCTGCGGGGGTCGGCGAGCACGAGGGCCACGGCGTCCCGGGGCGCGTCGAGGTGGCGCTCGACGACGCCCACCTCAGACCCCCACCGCCCGGCTGACCCGGTCCTTCACGCTCGTCGGCACCACCCGGTCGAGCGCCCCCAGCAGGTTCGTGCCGGTGCCGACGCGGTAGCGGAACCGGGGCCGGCCCGCGTGGAGCACGTCGCCGACACGACGGGCGACGTCCCGGTGGTCGCCGGCGAGCGCCGCCATGGCCTCCAGCACGTCGAGCGTGCGGTCGTGGAGGTCGGGCTCGACGGCCTCGTCCCGGTGCCGCCGCACGTGGTCGCGGGCCTTGTCCCAGATCGGCGTCCGGAACGGGCCCGGCTCGACGATCACGACGTCGATCCCGTAGCGGGCCACCTCGGGGCGCAGCGCCTCGCTGAGGGTGTTCAGCGCCTGCTTGGCCGCCTCGTACCAGCCGAGCAGCGGCGCCTCCACGTGCCCGGCGATGGACGAGACGTTGACGACGCGGCCGCCGCCCTGGCGGCGCATCCACGGCAGGGCCAGCTGGACCAGGCGCATCGGCGCCAGGACCATGACCTCGAGGTGCCGGCGGGCGTCCTCGGGCGGGGTCTCGGCGACGGGCCCCGGCAGCATGAGGCCGGCGGCGTTGACCAGCCCCCACGGGCGCCACCGGTCGACGACGGCGGCGGCACGGGCGTCGTCGGTGACGTCCAGGGGGTCGACCTCGACGGCGACCCCCGCCTCCGCCGCCGCCCGGCGGACGTCCTCGGCCTGCTCGGGGCGGTGGACGGCGGCCACGGCGCGGAACCCGAGGCGGGCGGCCTCGACAGCGGTGGCGAGGCCGATCCCGGAGCCGGCGCCGGTGACGAGGACCGTGCGCTCCACCGCCCTACCGCCCCGCACCCGACCGGGGGCGGTCCCCGGCCGTCTCCCGGTCCGCCACGCCCTCGCCTCCTCCTCGGTCCCGACGTCGCCGTCCGGCGCCACCGGCCGGGTCGCCGTCGCGGCCGGCGCGGCTGGCGCCGTAGGCGGGCCGCCGCAGCGCGTTGAGCAGGCCGACCGGCTCGACGCCGGGCACCGTGCGGAACGGGTCGAGGCCGAGCCGGCGGCCGGCCTCGTCGTCGAGCGGCGCGTCGGGCCGCACCTCCCCGAGGGCCCACCAGGCACCGCCGGGCGCCGACCACAGCAGCTCGACGGGGCGGCGGGCGGCGGCGAGGAGGTCGACGTCGGCCAGCCGCAGCGGTCGGTCGCCCGGCACCCGGGCGCCGATCAGCACCCGCCGGCCGCCGACCTCGTAGGGCAGGATCGTCGACAGGACGCCGGCCGTGAACGACCGGCCGGGCCGCAGCAGCCGCCGGCCGACGACCGACCACCCGGCGCTCGCCATGAGCAGGTCCTGGTGGACGTGCGGCCCACCGGCGTCGACGACCCGCACGCCGATGCCCAGGACGTCGGGCACCGCGTCGGGCAGCCCGGCCCCTCGGGAGAACCGCACGATCCCCCGGTACCGGCCGGTGGGGAAGCCCGGCGGGGCGGACGCCGGGTCGAGCACGACCTCGGCGGCGAAGGCCCGGCCCCGGGGGTGGAAGGCCCGGTCGCCCCGCAGGCGGGCGGCGGTGCGGAACACGGCGGCCGTGACCGGCTCGACGGCGTCGAGCAGGCCGCCGGGCCGGCGGGGCGCCGCGGCGCCCGTCACGGCCGGCTCCCGACGCCGGTCGCGACCTCGCGCGCCCGCCCCCGGACGCCGTCCGCGGCGAGCGGCGGCGTGTCCTCGCCCGCGCCCTCGGCCATGCCGGCGACCGCCTCGGCCAGGGCGTCGACCGCGCTCACGGTCGGCCGCCAGCCCAGCTCGGTCGCCGCCCGGGTGGTGTCCAGCAGCGGCAGGCCCAGGGCCAGGTCGTAGAGGGCGGGCTGGGTCGGCACGAGCCGCAGGTGCCAGGCGGTGGCCAGGGCGGCCCGCAGCGCCCGGGGCGGGACCTCGACCGGGCGGGCGCCGACGACCGAGGCGAGGGCGGCCGCGTCGATCACCGGTTCGGCGGCGATGTTGAACGCGCCCCGGGCGTCGCCGGTCGCGGCGACCGCGAACGCCCGGGCGGCGTCGGTGCTGTGCAGGGCCTGGAACCGCAGGCCGGCCGGCAGCGGCAGCACCGGCACGCCCCGGCGCAGCACGGCCCGCGGGAGCAACGGGCCGGCGAAGAGCCGCCGCTGCTCCGGGCCGGCGGTGCGCTTGAAGATGAACGCCGGCCGCAGGCGGACGACCCGGATCTCGGGGTGGCGGGCCTCGAAGGCGTCGAGCACCCGCTCGACGTAGGCCTTCTCCCGCCCGTAGGCGGCCGTCGGGATGGAGTGGGTCGGCCAGGTCTCGTCGACCGTGCGGTCGGGCGCCGGGGAGTACGCGCCGACCGAGGACGAGTAGACGACCGCCCCGACCCCCGCGGCGGCCGCGGCCTCGAACACCCGGGCGCTCCCCACGGCGTTCACCCGCCAGGTGAGCAGCGGGTCGTGGCTCGGCTGGAAGAGCCAGGCGAGGTGGACGACGGTGTCCGCGCCCGCCAGCACGGGCTCGAGGTCGTCGGTGGCGACGTCCGCGGCCACGAACCGGACCGACGGCGGCCAGTCGACGGCCGGCGCCCGGCGCGCCACGGCGACGACCTCGGTCACCTCGGGACGGCGGGCCAGCTCGTCGACCACGCTCGTCCCCACGTTGCCGGTCGCGCCGACCACCACGATGCGCACGGGCCGCTCCTACCCCCGGGACGGGGCGGGAAACCGCCCGGGCCGCGATCAGCCGGCCGGCCCGGTCAGGCCGGCGACCGCGTCCTCGTCGCCGTTCTCGAGGATGGCCCGGATGTTGTCGAGCGCGAACCGGGCCGTGTGCTCGACGAACGCCTCGACGAGCTGGTCGCTCACCGCCCCCGCCAGCCAGCCGGGGGGCTCGATGCGGTTCCAGAAGTGGACGACCGCGCCGTCGCCCGAGGGCTCGACCCACAGGCGGTGCTCGATGGCGCCGTCGCCGTCGAGCGGCACGATGCGCACGGTCGCCCGCCGCTCCTCCAGGTCGGCGTCGAGGAGCTCGCCCTCGACCGTGAGCCGCACGCCGAGCACCTTGAGCTCGGCCCGCAGCCGGCGCCCGACCCGGGGCTCGACGTCGTCGACCGGCTCGATCGCGAACAGCACACCGCTCCAGTGGGGCATCGTCCGCGGGTCGAAGACGTAGGCGGTGACGACGTCGACCGGTCGGCGGACGAGCGCGGCCGCATGGTGGGTCACCACGGAGCGCGACGCTACACGCTCGCGCCGCGCGGCGACCGGACCGGCCGCCCACCGCCCGCGCCGGGGGCGACCGGTGCGGGCGGTCGGGGGCGCGGGGCGGGCTACGCCGCGGCCTTCTCGAGGATGTGGACGCCGCAGGCCGAGCCCAGGCCGATGACGTGGGCCAGCCCGACGTTGGCCCCCTCGATCTGGCGGTCGCCGGCCTCGCCCCGCAGGTGGTGGCAGATCTCCCAGACGTTGGCGATGCCGGTCGCGGCGATGGGGTGGCCCTTGGACTGCAGGCCGCCCGACACGTTGACCGGCGTGGAGCCGTCCCGCCAGGTGGCGCCGGACAGGAAGAAGTCGGCCGCGCCGCCCGGCTCGCACAGCTTCAGGTTGTCGTAGTGCACGAGCTCGGCGGTGGCGAAGCAGTCGTGCAGCTCGACGAGGCTGAGGTCCTCGGGGCCGACGCCCGCCTGCTCGTAGGCCTGCTCGGCGGCCCGCCGGGTGAGCGTGTTGACGTCCGGGAGCACCTGGCAGCCCTCCTGCCAGGGGTCGGAGGTCAGCACCGACGCCGACACCTTCACCGCCCGGCGCCGCTGCTCGAGCGACAGGGTCTTGAGCTTGGCCCCCGACACCACGACGGCGGCCGCCGCGCCGTCGCAGTTGGCCGAGCACATCGGCCGGGTGTTGGGGTAGGCGATCATGACGTCGTTCATGATCTCCTCGAGCGTGAACCGCTTCGTGTAGGCGGCGAGCGGGTTCAGCGTCGAGTGGGCGTGGTTCTTCTCGCTGATGCGGGCGAAGAGCTCGAACGGCTCGCCGGCGTAGGCGTGCTCGTGGATGTACTGCATGCCCACCTGGGCGAACACGCCGGGCATGGTCTCGGTGCCGATGCGCCCGTCGACCGGCGCCACCGCGCCGTAGCGGCCCGACGGCGTCCAGGTGTCGCCGTCCTCCTTGCGGGTCCCGCCGGCGAGCAGGCCGGCGCCGGCCAGCTTCTCGACGCCCACGGCGAGGCCCATGTCGGCCTCGCCGGCCTTGACCGCCATGATCACCGTGCGCAGGGCGGTCGCGCCGGTGGCGCAGGCGTTGACCACGTTGTAGACGGGGATGCCGGTCTGGCCGATCTGCTTCTGCAGCTGCTGGCCGATGCCGGCGTTGGCGTTCATCAGGTTCCCGGCGGCGAGCACCCCGATGTCGTGGATCGTCACGCCCCCGTCGCGCAGCGCGCCGAGCGCCGCCTCGGCGGCCAGGTCGACCGTGTCCTTGTCCGGGTGCTTCCCGAACTTGGTCATGTGGATGCCGAGGATCCAGACGTCCTCCGCCATCACCCCTCCTCCATGGGCTCGAAGCCGAAGCCGACCGCCTCGGTGCCGGCCGAGTCGGTGCCGATCGGGAAGGTCGTCAGCCGGACCTTCATGCCCAGCCTGACGTGCTCGGGCGTGGGCTCGACGTTGACGATGTTCGCCCGCACCGAGGTGCCGTCGCAGTCGACGACGCCGGCCACGAACGGCACCGGGATGCCCGGCGCCGCCATCGACACGATCGTGAACGAGCGGAGCACCCCCTCCCGCGCCACGGGGACCTCGTCGAACCCGGCGTCGCTGCCGCACGCCGCGCAGGCGTTGCGTCGGTCGAAGAACCGGGCGCCGCACGAGGTGCAGGCCTTCGCCACCAGGTGCGGGTCGTCCCCCAGCACCAGGTAGTCCACCAGCGGAACCTGTGCCATGACGGCATCCTATGGCGGCGGTCACACACGGCCCGGATCGGGCCGCCACCCGCGGTCAGGGGGCCGGCGGGTCCGTCGTCGCCCAGCTCGGCGGCCGCTTCTCGAGGAAGGCCCGGGCGGCCTCGGCCATCTCGCCCCCGGTGGTGGCGAGGATCTGCGTGCGGTTCTCGAGGTGGATGGCCGCCTCGAGGCTCGGCGCGTCGAGGTTCGACCACATCACCTCCTTGGTCATCGCCACCCCGAAGGGCGTGTAGCCGCAGATCGTGGCGGCCAGCTCGAGGGCCCGGTCGAGCAGCGACCCGGCCGGCACGACCTCGCTCACCAGGCCGATGCGCTCGGCCTCCTCGGCGTCGACGGCCCGGGCGGTCAGCATCAGCTCGAAGGCCCGGGAGGCCCCGATCAGCCTGGGCAGCGTGTAGCTGATGCCGATGTCGCAGCCGCCGATGCCGACCTTGATGAACTGGGTGCAGAAGCGGGCCTCGGGGGCGGCGAGCCGGATGTCGCAGGCCAGGGCGAGGGCGAACCCGCCGCCGTAGGCCGGGCCGTTGACGGCGGCGATGACGGGCTGCGGGAGCCGGCGGAGCTTCTGCGGCAGCTCGGCGATGCGGGCCTGGGACAGCAGCCCGGCGCGGGGCCCGGTCGTGCCGGCGGCCGTGGAGGCGCCGGTCGCGCTGTCGGCCAGGTCGAGGCCGGAGCAGAAGCCCCGGCCGGCGCCGGTCAGCACGACGACCCGGCAGGTCGTGTCGTGCTGCAGCTCGTCGAGCGCGTCGTGCAGCTCGTCGACGAGCCGGAAGCTGAGGGCATTGAGCTTCTCGGGCCGGTGCAGCGTCAGGACCGCGACGTCGGCTCGGGGGCGCTCGACGAGCAGATCGCGCGCCCCGGTGTCCTCCCCGGTCATGGCGCCGCATCCTAGGCCGGGCGTCGCCCCCGGCCCGGGGGCCCGGGCCCGACCGCCGCGCGCCCGACCGGCGCCTCCTCCCCGCCGCCGTGGGGGCACGCCCGCAGCGGCGTCCCGTCGATGCCGCAGAACGTGTCCTCCGCGTGGGTCACGGCGACCGGTCCCGGCGGCGCCTCGTCGGGGGCGGGCACCGGCGCCCGCTCCGGGTTGCGGACCAGCAGCGCCCCGACGACCCCGCCGGCGAACGCCAGCCCGGCGGTGATGAGCATCGCCCGCCGGAACCCCTCGGCCACCGCCCCGGCGTCGGTGTAGGCGTCGCCGCCGAGGCCGGCCAGGGCCGGGAGGGCGGCGACGGCGACCAGCTGCGCCGCCCGCGCCACCGTCGTGTTGACCCCGGACGCCAGCCCGGCGTGCCGGTCCTCCAGCGCGCCGAGCGCCGTGGCGGTGAGCGGCGCCACCGTGGCCGCCAGGCCGAGGCCGACGACGACGACCGCCGGCAGCACCGCCGTCGCGTAGCCGTCTCCGGGCTCGACCCGGGCGAGCAGCAGCACGCCCGCGGCCAGCACGATCGGCCCGGCGCTCATCTGCAGCCGGGGCCCGATGCGGTGGGCGAGCGCGCCCGACCGGGACGACAGCGCCAGCATGAGCACGGTGATGGGCAGCGACGCGGCCCCGGCCTCGAGCGCCGAGTAGCCCAGCGCCTCCTGGAGGTGGACGACGAGCAGGAAGAAGACCCCGCCCAGCGCGGCGTAGACGGCCAGCGTGACGAGGTTGGCGGCGGTGAACTGGCGCACCCGGAAGATGCCGAGGGGCATCATCGGCCAGCGGCTGCGGGCCTCGACAACGGCGAAGGCGGCCAGGCCGCCGGCGCCGACGGCCAGCGACCCCAGCACCGCCGGCGCCCCCCACCCCCGGTCACCCGCGGCGATCATCCCCCAGCTCAGCGCCCCCAGGGCGGCCGCCGCCACCAGGGCGCCCGCCACGTCGAGCCGCCCCGCCGCGCCGCGGTCGAGCGTCTCGGGCACGTGCCGCACCGCCACGGCGACGACGACGGCGGCGACGGGCACGTTGATGAGGAAGATCCACCGCCACGACGCGGCGTCGACCAGCCACCCGCCCAGGAAGGGCCCGACGGCGGCGGCGATGCCGGTGAGGCCCGACCAGGCGCCGATGGCCCGGGCCCGGTCGTCGGGGCGGAAGCTCGCCTCGAGGATGGCCAGGCTGCCCGGCGTCAGCAGCGCGCCGCCGACGCCCTGCGCGGCCCGGCCCACGACCAGGACCGGGATCGTGGGGGCGAGGGCGCACGCCACCGAGGCGACCGTGAACACGAGGACACCGGCGACGAACACCCGCCGCCGGCCCAGGCGGTCGCCGAGGGACCCGCCCAGCAGGATGAGCGCGGAGAGCGAGGCCAGGTAGCCGTTGAGCACCCACTGCAGGCCGCTGACCCCGGCGTCGAGGTCGGCGCCGATGCGGGGCAGGGCCACGGTGACGACCGTGGAGTCGAGGAAGGCGATGCCGGAGCCGAGGACGGTGGCGAGCAGCGTCCACCGGCCCTGCGGCGAGGCGAAGGCCAGCCCGGCCGGCCCACCCGTCCCCGTGCCGTCCGGTGACCGCCCGGGACCGGGCCGTGCAGCCATGGCGTCCTCCGCTCGTCGCCTCACCCCGGTCGAACAGCCGGGCCGGTCCCCTTCTTCCCCGTGGGCCGGAGGCTCACGCCGCGTGGGGTCCGGGGCGACGTCGAGACGGCCCGGCCGCAGACTGCCGGCGTAGGCCGCCCCGCCGGGGGTAGCACCCGGTCAGGCGCGCGCTGCCGGCGCGCGCCCCGACCACCGGAGGACGCCATGGCCTACCGTCCCTACCTCTTCTTCGCCGGCGACTGCCGCGAGGCGTTCACCCGCTACGAGGAGATCTTCGGCGGCGATCTCACGATCATGACCGGGGCCGACGTCCCCGGCGGGGAGCCGCCCCCCGGCCAGGCCGACCTGGTCGTCCACGCGGCGCTGGCCCACGGCGACGACCTGCTCATGGCGTCCGACGACCCGGAGCACTCGGGGTACGGGCCCGACCAGCGGATCATGGTCAGCTACGACGCCGCCGACGCCGACGACGCCCGGCGGGTGTTCGACGCGCTGGCCGACGGCGGCCAGGTCACGCAGGAGCTGCAGCAGACGTTCTTCTCCGACGCCTTCGGCATGTGCGTCGACCGCTTCGGCACGCCGTGGATGGTCGTGGCGCCCGGGCCGGACGACCGCTGACGCCGCAGCAGCGCCGGGGTCGCGCCGGCGTCACGGCGCGGCCCCGGCGGCGGCCAGCCGCTCCCGGGCCCGCACCAGGCCCGAGTGGTAGAAGCCGCGCTGGTTGATGCTCGTGCTCCGGTCGCGCAGCCGCCGGCAGGCGTCCGCGGTGACCCGGTTGGCGCCGACGTGGTGGGGGTCGGTGCGCAGCACGACGTCGGCCAGCTCGAGGGCGAGCTGCGGGTCGTCGTCCTCCAGGGCCGCCGTCGCCCGCTCGACCAGCCGGTCGGCCGAGGCGACCTCGACGATGGCGGCGTCCCGCCGAGCCCGGGGGTGGGGGTCGAGGCTGGCCGGCGACAGGTCGTACCAGCCGGTGACCAGGTCGTAGACGGCGCGGACGCCCCAGTTGACGGTCCCGTAGACCTCCCGCAGCCAGGGGTGGGCGCGCAGGCGCTCGGGCAGGCGGATCGACCGGGCGGCCTCGTGGACCTCGACGCCCCCGTCGATGGCCCGGAGGGCGGCGTCCCACACGTGCTGGATGGCGTCCCGGTAGGTGGTCAGCACCTCGGTGACCGCCTCGGCCCCCGACACCGGCGGCCCGTGGCTGGGGACGAGGTGCTCGGCGCCCAGCTCGAGGAAGCGCTCGATCGAGCGGATCCACCCCGGGATCGGCCGGGGCCCCACGGCGGGCGTCGACAGGTTGGGGAACGCCGGGTAGACGAGGTCGCCCGGCAGCAGGACCCGGGTCTCCGGCACCCAGACGAGCAGGTGGTCCCGGGTCTCGCCCTCGGTGTGCTCGAGGTGGAGGGTGAGGCCGCCCACCTCGATGTCCAGCTCCCGCTCGAAGGTCGTCGTCGGCGGGACGTAGCCGCGGTCCGGGAACGGGTCCTCGGACGGGCGCCCCCGCTGGTGGGCCCGGTGCCGGGCCGTCCAGGCGCCCAGGCAGCCGTGGTCGCGCTCGGTCAGCGCCGGCAGGGCGGCGTGGGCGACGACCTCGGCCGTGGCGTCGGCGACCAGCGCCACGGCGCCCGAGGTGTGGTCGTTGTGGCAGTGGGTGTAGACGACGTAGCGGGGCTCCCCCGGGCTGGCCTCGGCCAGCGCGTCCCGGGCGGCCGCCGCCGAGGCCCGGGCGCTGGCGGTGTCGACGATCACCGGCCCTTCCCGGGTGGCGATCTTGATCACGTTGCCGAGGTCGAAGGCCCGGGCCACGTGGACGCCCGGCCCGGCCTCCTCGACCCGCGGCTCGCCGAACAGCCGGCGCCCGGTGCGGGCAGCGCTAATGTCAGCCATTAAGCGCTGACGCTAGGCCGCCGTGCGCCGCCCGGCAAGCCGTCCGGGC